>Ga0187843_10002715_pt1 | contig 10532 bp, 9 predicted proteins | sample SpaLakP09_SKY_43_FD_134516 | JGI IMG/M metagenome (GOLD analysis project Ga0187843, IMG submission 134516) | Oligotrophic lake water microbial communities from Sparkling Lake, Wisconsin, USA - SP09_SKY_43 | ecosystem: Environmental > Aquatic > Freshwater > Lake | place: USA: Sparkling Lake... | reverse complement strand
TCCTTGGCCCATTCGCGGTTGACCACGAAGCCATCGAAGGTGGCGATACCGGTCTGGGCGGCGATCTTGCCCGAGCTGGTCACCACCGAACCGCTGGCACCGATCTTGGCCAGCACCGGGTTCCAGACGTAAGCCGCATCGATGTCGCCACGCTCCCAGGCGGCGGCGATTTCAGGCGGACGCATGTTGAGTACCTTCACGTCCGAGGCAGACAGGCCGGCCTGCTTGATGGCCATCAATGCATGGAAGTGGCTGGTGGAAACGAAGGGCACACCCAGGCGCTTGCCCTTCAACTGCGCCACCGAACTGACCCCGGAGCCGTTGCGAACCACCAGTGCCTCGGCGTCATTGATGTTGTCCAGGATCCAGAACAACTGGATCGGCAGACCCTGTGACAGTCCGGCTGCCACCGGACTGGACCCGGCTTCTCCTATCTGCACGTTGCCCGAGGCCATGGCGCGGATCACGTCGCCGCCTCCGCCGAACTTGCGGTAGCCGACCTTGTAGCCGGTTTCCTTGGCCGCTTCGTCCAGCTGCTGGGCGTAGCGCCACGGCACCATCATGTCCTGGTAGGCGATGGTGACCTCCTTGTCGGCGGCGCTGGCCAGGGTGGCGGAAAACAGGCAGACGGAAGCCAGCAGGGTGGACAGCGTACGGCGCAATGCGAATGCTTTCATGTGGAACCCCTCGTTGTCGTGATATTCGTGATGCAGGAATGGGAGCAGGCAAGGCGGCCTGCGACTGCTTTGCCTGGTACGGTGTTGGCAGCGCGTCTACTGTGACGCAGAAACCGCGCCATCCGATGGAGCCACGGCAGGCTTTCGATTGGACCAGCAGGCTCGAAGTCGGTCTGCCTCGCATCCTTGTTGAAAGACAAGGGCAGCAGCTTGCCGCACCCGGGTGCCTGCCGTGCAGGCGCACCGGGCGCAGAGTGCGGCGATGGTGCAGCACTCAGGCAGCTGGCACCGTTTTCGTGCGTGCTGCCGGCCGCACGCACCTGGGCTGCTGGCTCCATGAAAAGCTCCCTCCTGGTCTTATGTGTCTGCCCTGGTCAATGCAATGATTGCGCCATGGATGAACGATCCCTTTTCCTTGCTGCCGAGGTGGCCACATGAGTCCCTCCTTGCCGCTGCTGTCGGGCCTGATGGCGGTCAGCCTGCTGGCCGGGCTGACCAAGGGCGTGACCGGTTTCGGCGGGGCGCTGGTCATGGCGCCGCTGTTCGGGCTGGTCTTGCCGTCTTCGCAGGCCGCCGCCCTGATCGTGCTGATCAATTGCGCCGCTTCGCTGCAGGGCTGGCGCGGCTGGATACGGTGCGCACACTGGCCCACGGTCTTGCCGCTGGCCGCCATTGCCCTGGCCTGTACAGCCGTGGGCGTGCAACTCATTGCCAGCGGCCGCCTGCCGGATCTGCATCGGCTCATCGGACTGTCCGTGCTGGCGGTGACCGCACTGCACGTGCTGGGCTGGCGCTGGCGTCACAGCGGGGGCGCCAGCGCCACGCTGGCCGCAGGTGCGATCTCGGGGATGATGACCGCCTTATGCGGTATTGGCGGGGTGGCTGCCGTGTATTACTTCGACGGAATCCGGCGCACAGCCGCGTCGCCGGCCCAGCCAGAGCAGACAGCTTTCCTGCGGGCCAATCTGCTGGCGTATTTCATGGTGCTGTTCTTTGGCGCTGCCCTGCTCCTGGCATGGGATGGCCAGGTCGGCTGGTCGCAACTGTCGATGAGCGCCTGGCTGGTGCCGGCTTTTGCTGGCGGGGTGCTGATGGGCGAACGTATCTACGGATGGCTGTCGCCGCTATGGTTCCAGCGTATCGTAGCGGGCTTGCTGTTCTGTGCAGGAATGGTGGCCCTGGCCGGATGAAGCGAACCTACATGGCGCCAGGCGGGCAGGCAATGCGCGATACGCTGATATCGGGCTTCGTTGCCTTCCATCACCAACGCCTGCGGTCAAACAAAAATCGCGTGAACAGACCCTAGATGCCCGCCGGCCGGTTGAGCACCTTGCGCAGCACGGTGGCGAAGGACCGGATCAGTGCATCATTCCTGAGCGGGTTGTAGCGCATGAAGAATTCAACGTGACCGGGAAAGGGCAGCAGCGTCGTCTCCATCGCATGCGGCAGGGTGAAATCGCCCAGCACGGTCTCTTCGTTGAACAGGGAAATTCCCCATCCGGAACGGATCGCCGTGCGCAGCGAGGCGGGATCATCGCTTTCGAAATGCACGGTCCACTTGTGACCGGCCGAGCTGAGCGTGTCAAAGATGTGTTCACGGATGAAGGTCGGCGCAGGCAGTACCACCAGCGGGATGGTCATCCCCGGCCGCACCAGGTGATGCAGGTCGCCGACCCACACCAGCCGCTCGCGGCGCATCACTTCCCCCTGGGCATTGCCGTCGGCTTGCGCTCCCAGCACCACGTCCAGACCGCCGGCCTCCAGCTTGGCCAGCAGCTGGCTGGTGCGGCCGGTCTCGCAACGCACTTCCAGGCGCGGCTGGGCACGGCGCAGTTCGCTGAGCAGGGCAAACAGCATGGGCAGGCTCAAGCCCTGCGTAAAGCCGAAGCGCACGAAACCATCCAGGGTCGTATTGGAAAACTGGTAGCGGATGCGATTGGCGATATCCACCATCTTGCGTGCTGCCAGCAGGATCACCTCGCCATCCGGGGTGAGTTCTATCCGCTGATTCTGCCGGCACACCAGTGGCCGGCCGACCATTTCCTCCAGCCGCTTGAGCTGGGCGCTCACAGCCTGTTGGGTAAGATGCAGGCACTTGGCTGCGCCACTGATACTGCCCTCTTCATGCAGGTAGACGAGCATATGCATGAGTGCGGGATCGATGAACCTGTTATTCAATTTATTCTCACCATCCGGCGAACCAGTCCGCTCCGCTCCCCCGAGCAGATGCGCTCGTCAACGCCGCCTATGGCCGCGATGACGGTACTACCCAGGTCAACCCGAGGGACAACCTGTCTTCCAACCCATGCGTGCAGCGCCCTCAGGCGCGCCGGCTTGTGCCCAGCCTGTCGAAGATCATCACGTTTTCCTGGTTCGACGGCCGCTCGAAAATCTCCGGATGCTTCAGCGTCGCCACGGCGTCTTCATACCCGGCCTGCCAGTGTTCCTGCATGGTCAGCCGCGAGAATTCATAGTCCTTGGAATGGCTCTCATACTGCCTTGAACGATAGATCAGGTGCACGATGTTGTAGGCCTTGTGATCGGCCACCTCCCGCAGCAGCTCCAATCCTTCCATATCCTGCAACTGGCGCGGCAGTTTCTGCAGCAGGTTGGCCAGCGCGCCGCGCACCCGCTGCACGCGCTTGAAATGATCGGTGGCGCTGCGTGTGCGGCTGGAATACTGGATGTCTTTCTGGCGCGTGGTGACATCGACCAGGTTGCCGGGCAAGTTGCCCTCGGCGTTCCACAGGTCAACCTGGAAGGCGAGGGTATCCTGGCGCGTCGGACCATCGGCGACCCATTGCAGGGGGGTGTTCGAGATCAGGCCACCGTCCCAATAGAATTCGCCGTCGATCTCGGTGGCCGGGAAACCCGGTGGCAGGGAACCGCTGGCCATGATGTGCTCCGGCCGGATCAGATGGGTTTCCGTATCGAAATAGGTGAAGTTGCCGGTCCGCACGTTGACCGCACCCACGCTCAGGCGGGTTTCCCGGCTGTTGATGCGGTCGAAATCGATGAAGCGTTCCAGCGTCCCCTTCAATGCGGAGGTGTCGTAGAAACTGGTCGCCCCGAGGCTGCCATTGGGATGAAAAAAGGGCGACGGCCGGCGCGGCTCAAAGAACCCCGCCGCCCCTTTGAAGAGCGCCATGCCGGCGCTGATCTGGTTGAACAGACCGCGCGAAAAATCACCATGGGGCCCATGGACCTCGGAGAGCACGGCCATGTCCAGGACCGGATTGGCGGTGATGCAATCCCAGAAACCCTTGAGCTTGGCGACCCGGTCCTGCGGGGCATTGCCGGCGATGATGGCGGAATTGATCGCACCGATGGAGATGCCCGCAATCCAGTCCGGGTGCACCTCGGCTTCGGCCAGCGCCTCATAGACGCCGGCCTGGTAGGAGCCCAGTGCACCGCCGCCCTGCAGGACCAATGCGATGCATTCGAAGGCGCTGCGTCCTTTGCCGGATGGCCTTGCAGCAGCACGGGATTGGGGCTTGTTCATGGTCGCTCTCGTGGATTACTGCATGAACCAGCCGTGGCTGACGACCAGGGATTGGCCGGTCAGCGCATTGCTGTCAAAGCCTGCAAAGAACAGGGTGGCTGCGGCCACGTCCTGGACGGTGGTGAACTCGCCGTCGACGGTTTCCTTGAGCATGACGTTCTTGACCACGTCCTGCTCGGAAATGCCGAGCGTGCGCGCCTGTTCGGGGATCTGCTTTTCCACCAGCGGGGTACGGACGAAGCCAGGGCAGACGACGTTGGCGCGCACGCCATGCTTGGCGCCCTCTTTTGCCACTGCCTTGGCCAGGCCGATCAGGCCATGCTTGGCGGTCACGTAGGGGGCCTTGAGCAAGGAAGCTTCCTTGGAATGCACCGACCCCATGTAGATGATGCTGCCGCCATTGCCGAGTTCGTACATGTGGCGCAGTGCGGCCTTGGTGGTCAGGAAGGCGCCATCGAGGTGAATGGCCAGCATCTGCTTCCATTTGGCGAAATCGAACTGGTCCAGCGGCGCGACGATCTGGATACCGGCATTGCTCACCAGCACATCGAGGCGGCCGAAGTGGCTGACCACGTTGTCGATGCCGGTGGTGACCTGCTCTTCGTTGGAGACATCCATCGCCACGCCGATGGCGCTGCCCTTGCCCGCGATGGTTTCGATTTCCGCTGCGGTGGCGACGGCGGCTTGCAGGTTGAGATCGGCGATGGCGACCTTGGCGCCTGCGCGGGCGAACGTGAGGGCGATTTCCTTGCCGATGCCGCTGGCAGCACCGGTGACGATGGCAACTTTATTGTCGAGACGCATTTCTACCCCTGTGATGTGATGTGCTGTGATGTGATGTGATGAAAGGACTAGCGAAGATAATCGTGGACGACCTTGCCCAGGCCCAAGGTGAGATCGGCCTTGAAATGCGCCGCCGAGACGATCTCCAGGATCGGCAAGTCACCGACCGGAGCCAGCGCATGGGAGGTCAGCGAGAGTGCCGCCGGTCCGCTGAAGCCCCATTTCAGGTCGATGTCTTCGAGATGGTATTCAACGAGTTCGCAGATACGCGCCGTGCCATCGACGTGGGGAATGATCTTGAGCAGGAAGTTGGGCGTGGCAAGGGAGGCCCGCAGCGGGTCCAGGTCCAGCGGGCGATGCTTGTATCCCATGGTGGCCGTGGCCACCCGCACCGAGCCATAATCGAGCGTGCCGACGAGGCAGTCGGTTTCGACCTTCAGGGAGGGCTTGGCCAGCTTCTTGGGAAAGCCCCACAGCTCGCGGCCACCGGCGATCGGCGGATCATCGTCGAGGAACATGGAATGGCTGTAGCCGCCCCGGCGCCCCTGGAAGCTCACCGGAATGACTTGTCCGGATTCCGTATAATCGCCAAATCCGGTAGAGTCCGGCATCCGCATGAACTCGTATTTCACGAAGGGTTGCTCGGGATCGATCTCCAGGGGTTCGGGAACCACCGCGCGCAATTTGTCCACATCGGTGCGATAGGTGATGACCAGGTACTCCCGGTCATTGAAACGATAAGGCCCCCTGGGAAATGCCGGGCTGGTGAACGGCATGGCATAGGCTTGCTGACGAATGTCTTCTTCTTTCATCGTTCTTTCCTTTAACAGTAATCGCCGGTTCAAGGGCGCACCCGTGCGCTGAGCCGGATGAGGCCGGTGGCGATACGGGCGCGAAAATGAGCGCGGGCACCGGCAGCAGGCAGGCACACGCAGGGAACGGAAGGGATCAGGCAATTCCCTCTATGGCAGAGGACCTGCCGCGACGGGCAGCGAGAGAGTGAAGACGAACGGCGGGCATACGGCGCGAACACATGATCATCCTTTGAGCGTCCTACAATGCATATCGATTCGGCAATCCGGTGTAATGGCGGCGGTTGAAGATGCCATCCGGGACCGGGATCTCCACCTGCCAAGTGGCCAAGACATCATAAGGTTCGGGCAGGAGGATGAGAAACAAAGAATATTTGTAGCCAGAACAATAAAGATTTGTGGATCTCGTGCGTGGCCAGCGGACCTGTGCGCGCATGGGCAAGCCGGGCAGGGGCCCGGCATTTCGGGGAGAAGACCGTGATCAATCGACTCATCGATCCTGCGCTGATGCACATGTTCGTGTACCTGAGCGAAGAGGGCAGCTTTACGGGTGCAGCCGAACGCATGAACCTGACCCAGCAAGCCATCAGCGCGCAGATGAAGCGCCTGGAAGAGCTGACCGGCCGCACCCTGGTCAAGCGTAGCCATCACAAGGTGGAACTGACCCATGACGGCGATGCCTTGCTCATCACGGCCAGGCAAGTGGTCGATCTGTCGGATCGCCTGCGGCGCCAATTCTCGACCATGCCCCTGGAGGGGGTGGTCAGGCTGGGATTCAATCCCGGTATTGCGCCTTCGCTGCTGTTCCCTCTCATGAGTGAACTGCGGCGATCGCATCCCAGGCTTGAGGTACGCTGCCAGACGGCGCCCAGCGAACAGCTCGTGGCCCGACTGCAGTCAGGCAACCTGGATATCGTGCTCGGGGCCCAGCGCGCCGGGGACCTGCGTGGCGAGGTGCTGAGGAAGGAACGGCTGGTATGGGTCGGCGACGTCGACAACCTGGTCACGCAAGACGCGCCGATTCCGCTGGTGATGCTTCCGGCGCCCGCATTCATCCGCGAGCACATCTTCGATATCCTCAGCAAGGCCGGTTTGCATTGGACCGTGCATACGGAATGCGATGATGCCACCACCATGCGCGCCGCCATCCTGGCGGGATGGGGCGTTTCCTTGTTCAACGAGGAAACGATAGCCGACGAACCCGGTTTCCCTCAGCACGCCAACACCGACAAGCTGCCCGATCCGGGGCATATCGAGTTCTTCCTCAATTTTGCGTCGGGCAACAACAATGAATCCATCGATTCCCTGGTGACCATCCTGCGCAGCACCCTCCAGTATCCGTAAAGACTGCGCAAGCAGGCAGAAGTGCGAGCGCAGCGGGACCACTCAGACTGGCGCATGACTGTTGAATGTCTTCCGGCAATGTTCCCTAAAATTCCACCCCTCCGTCCTCATTCCACCTGCGCACAATCCGCTGAAAGAACATGCTGTTGGGCAGCTGCAAAATCGTCTTCTCGCCCTGCCCCTGCCCTTCCTCCAGCAAGGTGGTATAGACCAGATTGATATCCAGCACGCGCCCCTTCACGCCGGGCTTGTCGCCGCCCTCCAGGACCTCGATCAGATCCCCCACGCGGAACGGGCTGGTGGTGAAGATCAGGATCGCGCAAAACAGATTGGACAACACGCTCCAGACCGCGAAGAATGCCACCGCGCCCACAGCGGCAAACCCGGTGAACGCAGACCACAGCACGGCCCCGGACACCCCCATGCGCTCCAGCGCCCACAGCATGGCACCGCCATAGATGAAAAATCCCATTACCCGCTGCGTGAGCATGACGGCCGTGGCCGGCAGTCCGTAAGTCCGCGCGATCCTGGCCATCACTCCTCTGGCCACCCGCATGATGGCCAGCGCCAGCAGGAAGATCAGTACCACCTCCGTCGCTGGTACGAGCACGTCGAACCAGTCGGCCATCCATTGGGGCAGGTTATCGTGGATGGACTGCAATACTCTGTTCATTCATTTCCTCTTGAAAATCACGTTGACGATGCGTTCCCGGTCATGCAGCGACACTCCACATGCGGAACACGTACCGCGAAAAATCATCGCGATACGGCGGCATCGAAACAGCGCACAGAGTAAACCAGATTCATCGCAAAAACTGACTTGGTCACATCAACGGACCAAGTCCCGGAGAGCAGCGGAAGAGCCATCGCAGGCCCTCCCTCCCTTCAGTGCCTCCCCAGCTGGTCCGCGTTGAGCACCATCTCCAGCGGCTGCATCGACTGGTTTGCCCGCTCGCTCGCAACGCGTTTCAGGCCCGGCGCGGTGCTGAAAAAGTGCTCCACGATCTGATATTCCAACAATGTTACTTTCTCCGTATCGATAGCCAACGAGACGTCTTTCCCGTTATCAGCGACCATCTCGCCCATGCGCCAGCCGGTACAGCAGCGGCAACACCAGCAAGGTCAGCGCCGTCGAGGACAGGATGCCGCCGATGACGACAGTGGCCAGCGGCCGCTGCACCTCGGCACCGGTCCCGGTCGCCAGCGCCATGGGCACGAAGCCCAGCGAAGCCACCAGCGCGGTCATCAGCACCGGGCGCAGGCGCGTCATCGCCCCCTCGTGAATGGCCGCATCCAGCGACCGTCCTTGCTCACGCAGACTGCGAATGAAGGAGATCATCACCAGGCCATTGAGCACCGCCACCCCGGACAGCGCGATGAAGCCCACCGCCGCCGAGATCGACATCGGGATGCCACGCAAGGCCAGCGCGAGGATGCCCCCGGTCAGCGCAAAGGGAATGCCGGTGAACACCAGCAGGCCATCCTTGACGTTGCCAAACATGGCAAACAACAACACGAACACCATCAGCAAGGCCACCGGAATGACGATCTGCAGACGCTGCGTGGCCGATTGCAGGTTCTCGAACTGGCCGCCCCAGGCGGTCCAGTAACCGGCCGCAATCCTGACCTCGGACTGCAGCTCGCGCCCGGCCTCGGCCACGAAACCACCCAGGTCCCGCCCGCGCACGTTGGCGCTGACCACGATGCGGCGCTTGCCATCTTCGCGGCTGATCTGGTTGGGTCCTGGCGCGATGTTGAGCGTGGCGACCTCACCCAGCGGCACGTAGCTGGTGCGCAGCGCGCCCTCCTGCAGCGGCAAGGCGACCGGCAGGCGGCGGATCGCCTCCAGATCGGTGCGCGCCTGCTCAGGCAGGCGCACCACGATGCCGAAGCGGCGGTCACCCTGGAACAGGGTCCCGGCCTCTTTGCCGCCGATGGCCGTGGCGAGAGTGTCCTGGATGTCCGAGACATTGAGCCCATAGCGCGCCGTCTTCTGGCGATCGATGTCCACCGTCAGCATCGGCAGGCCGGTGGTCTGCTCGATCTTGACTTCGGTGGCGCCGGGAATCTTCTGCAGCACGGCCGCGATCTTGCCGGCGGTCTCGTTGAGCACGTTCATGTCATCGCCAAAGACCTTCACGGCGACGTCGCTGCGTACACCCGAGATCAGCTCGTTGAAGCGCAGCTGGATGGGTTGCGAGAATTCATAGCCGTTGCCCGGGATCTTTTCCACTACGGCCTGGATCGCGGCCAGCAGCTCCTCATGCGTCTTTCTCGGCTGCGGCCATTGGTCCTGCGGCTTGAGCATGATGTAGCCGTCAGAGATGTTCGGCGGCATCGGATCAGAAGCCACTTCGGCCGTGCCGGTGCGAGCGAAGACACGTTCTATCTCGGGGAAGGTCTGCTTCAGGGTGCGCTCGATCTGCTTTTGCATCTCCAGCGACTGGCTCAGGCTGGTCCCCGGAATGCGCAGCGCCTGGATCGCCATGTCACCTTCGTTCAAACTTGGTACAAACTCCGTGCCCAGGCGCGTCGCCACTGCACCGCACACCACGATCAGGGCCCCGGCAAAGGTCAGCACCACGGCCTTGTTGTCCATGATGCGCGTGAGCATGGGCTCGTACAGACGCTTGGCCCAGGCCATCATGACATTCTCCTTTTCCGCGACGCGCTCGCCGATGAAGAGGGCGATGGCCGCCGGGATGAAGGTGACCGACAGGATCATCGCGCCGATCAGCGCCGCCACCACGGTAAAGGCCATCGGGGTGAACATCTTGCCCTCCACGCCGGTGAGCGCAAACATCGGCAGATACACGATCATGATGATGAGCTGGCCGAACAGCAGGGGACGGCGCGCCTCCCTGGCTGCCGCGAAGACTTCATGGAAGCGCTCGCTGCGGGTGAGCGAGCGGCCATGATGTTGCTGCGCATGGGCCAGCCTGCGCACGCAGTTTTCCACGATCACCACCGCGCCGTCGATGATGATGCCGAAGTCCAGCGCCCCCAGGCTGAGCAGGTTGGCGCTCACCTTGTTGGAGACCATGCCGGTGAAGGTGAAGAGCATGGCCAGCGGAATGACGGTGGCCGTGATGATGGCCGCGCGGATGTTGCCGAGGAAGACGAACAGCACCGCCACCACCAGCAAGGCCCCTTCGACCAGGTTCTTCTTGACGGTAGCGATGGCCTTGTCCACCAGTACGGTACGGTCATAGACGGTGACCGCCTCCACGCCCTGCGGCAGGGTGCGGTTGATCTCGCCCATCTGCTTGTCCGCCGGCTGGGAGACCTTGCGGCTGTTTTCACCGATCAGCATGACCACGGTGCCCAGCACCACTTCGCGGCCATTCTCGGTGGCCGCGCCGGTGCGCAGTTCCTGGCCGATCCCGACCTCGGCCACGTCACGCACCCGAATCG
>Ga0187843_10002713_pt1 | contig 10539 bp, 10 predicted proteins | sample SpaLakP09_SKY_43_FD_134516 | JGI IMG/M metagenome (GOLD analysis project Ga0187843, IMG submission 134516) | Oligotrophic lake water microbial communities from Sparkling Lake, Wisconsin, USA - SP09_SKY_43 | ecosystem: Environmental > Aquatic > Freshwater > Lake | place: USA: Sparkling Lake... | reverse complement strand
CGGCCTGCGCCTCCAGGCCGCGATGATGGGCCTCGCCATCGGCCTGGCGCATGCAGCTGTTGGCTGCGCTGCAGGCACCGATGTCGCGCCACAGCGGCTGCTTGACGTCGAACCAGTTGACCGACCAGTCCACAGTGTTGCTGCCGGCCTTGAGGCCGAACTCGAATTGCTCGCTCCTCAGTGCGGCCAGTGCCTGGCCGGCATTGCGGTAACGGCTGCGGTTGGGTACCACCTCGGACTGCACGCCCTGGCCCCAGCTGGCATAGAGCATGTGCTGGGCGCTGAGTGCGTAACTGACACCGAGCCAGGGCGTGGTGATGCTTTGCCCGTAGCGGGTGACGCGCGAGCCATCGGTGCGCACACTCTCGCGGTGCAGGCGGGTGTGGCGCAGGCCCAGCCAGGCTTGCCATTGCGCGCTCAGCTCGATCGAGTCGCGCAGATACAGCTCGGTGCTGCGCTCGTCGCGCGGGGTGTTCTCGTCGGTCAGGCTGGGATCGGCCGTGGTGGGCACCTGGCCGCTGATGTTGCCGGTGCCGGCCCAGTTGTAGGCCTGGCGCTGGAAGCGGCTCTTGAAACGGGTGAACAGCACGCCGGTGTTGATGTCATGGCGCAGGCCGGCGGTGACGAACTTGCCGGCCAGCGACAGGTCCAGCGCGTCGCTGTTGCGGCGCTCGCCTTCGCTGCGGAAGTCGTACATGTCGAAGTCGCCATTGGGGCAGTAGCGGTCGGCGTAATAGGTGCCGTCGGCGGCGCTGCAACCGAAGGGGTAGGCCAGGCGGTCGTCGGTGGTGAGGCGCTGCACACCGAGATGCGCCTGGGCGCGCCAATCGGCACTCAGGCGCTGCTGCACGCGCAGGGAGGCGGTCTGGTTGTCGAACACCACCGGCTGCGACCAGGCCTGGTTGTTCAGATTGATGCGCGGATCGATCGCCTTGGGGTCGGGCAGCTTGCCACCCAGCAGGCTGAAGCCGGGCTGGCTGGGCTGGCTTTGGCGGTTCAGCTCGAACTCGGCCTCGATGCGCGTGTCGGGCGACAGCTTCCATTCACTGGCCACGGCCAGCAGATGGCGCGAGCCCTTGGCGTTGCGCAGCTGCGGGTCCAGGTGCGCGGCGTTGGCGTTCACGCGCAGACCGAACACCGGGCTGAAGCGATGGTTCCAGTCCAGCCCGGCCTCGACGGTGCCGCGCTCGCCGTAGCCCAGGCTCAGCGTCGTGAAGTCGCTCGCCAGCGGGCGCTTGACGATCATGTTCACCAGGCCGCCGGGCGCGCTGGTGCCGGCCTGTATGCCGCTGGTGCCCTTGAGCACTTCGATGGCTGACTTGTTGCCCAGCGGCAGTGCCGTCTCCGCATTGATGGGCAGGCCGTCACGGCGGAAATTGAAGCGATTGTCCAGATCAAAGCCGCGGATCTTCAGATACGAAACGTAGCCCTGCGAGTTGTAGGCATCGCTGAGGCTGGCATCGAGGCTGGTGATGCCGGCCAGTGAGTTGATGCCCAGATCGGTCAGGCGCTCGCTGTTCAGCACCGTGGCCTGCATCGGCAGCTTGGCGATCGGTGTGTCGCCAAAGCCGCCGACGGACACCGGCGTATCGACCGAGCGGCCGCTGACCGATACGGTGGGCAGCGATTGCGCGAACGCGGCCGTGCCGCAGACGAGGCCGGCCGCAGCGGCCAGCAGGGATTTCATTGGAGTGTGATGTGCCATCGTGGTTACGGATGGCAGGTCGGCAAACGACAGGGCCCGGACGTCGAAGAGAAAGAAGAAAAATGCCGACGTGGGCTGATGCGTGCTTCCCTGCGCGAGGATTACCTCAGGCCCCAATTGGGGACTTTGAAGCTCGCAAGCGAGCTTCAACCAGGTTCAAAGGGACTTTCTCAGTCGGCCCATGCAATGAGCCAACACCCCTAGCGAGGCCCCGCGGATCGTTCCGCAGGGCTGGCCGCATTCTAAAGGTAAAGCGAGGTCCCGGTTTCAGCGCTGGCCCGAGGAGCGCACGGAGGCATTGCCGTTGGCGGAGGCGCCGTTGCGGTCGGCCGCGGCGTTGCCGGCAGCATCGGCACCGATCGTGAGCTTGCCAGTGGACGGTTGGGTCGGCGTGGCCTCGAAGGGCACATTCGGCTTGGCCTGGCCTGCCTGATCGGCCTGGTTCGCCGTGCCGGCCAGCAGGCTCTGGCCTTGAGTCTTGCCTTCAGCGGCCTTGTCGACGGCGCCGCTCTTGGCATCCGCCGCCTTGTCCTTGCCTGCCGCCACGCCGTCCTTGACGCGCCCCAGGTCGGGGCGCTGCAGACCGTTCAGCGAGCCATTGAGTGAGCCGCCGATGTTGCCGCCGATGTTGCCTCCGAGGGCACCACCGCCGCCCAGCAGTCCGGCGTGGCTGGGCAGGGTGATGGCCAGTGCGGCGAGCAGGGTGGCGAGGCGGATCGAGTGGGTGCGGGTGGTCATGATGAACTCCAGTTCTTTCGGCTGAGGCCCCGGCCTATCCGGTGCCTGCATCTCCAAGAACGATGCCGCGCTCGCAGTTCTTCCCGGCAGAGTGCAACACTTCGTAAGCGCAATGTTCCGTCAGCGCGCCTTCGCCGTGCGCAGGGCCTCGCCGACCAGACCCCAGCCATAGATGTCGTCGCGCCCGCTACTGCCGAGGTCGATGGCCTGGCTGCGCAGGTGCGCCAGCGCTTCGCGCGCCGCCGTCTCTTCGGGCTGCGCCAGCTTGGCTGCCAGCAGGCCCGCCACCAGCGGCGCGGCGAACGACGTGCCGCGCAGGGGCACATAGCCGGTGCCACCGCTTGCAGCGCCCACCAGCTCGCTGCCCGGTGCGGCCAGCAACACATGGGGGCCGCGTCCGGCCTCGGCGAGCACGCGGCGTCCGCCATCGACACCGGTGACCGCCACGACCCCAGGCCAGGCCGCCGGAAAAAGAGGCGGCGCGGCCGGCCCGTCATTGCCGACCGAAGCAACGATCAGATGTCCCCTGGCCTGTGCCGCCGCCACGGCGCGTTGCAGCAGCAGATTCGGCGGGCCCACCAGGCTGACGTTGATCACGCCCACACGCTCCCGCACCAGCCAGGCCAGGGCCTGGGCGATTGACTGTACCGAGCCGCCGTCGGGCGCCTCGCAGTAGGCATCGGCGGCGTACAGCGTGGCGCCGGGCAGGGCGCCGCGAAAGCCGTCGCGCTCATCTCGGCCGACCAGCAGGGAGGCGACGGCCGTACCGTGACGCGACGGGTGCGACTGCCCCGCGCAGCCGTGACGGTAGACGGCGGTGCCGCGCAGGGCTGGATGGTGCGTATCAACGCCGCTGTCGATCAAGCCGACCCGGGCCGAGGCCGCGAGCGCCGGTGTCTCTGTCGTGCGGCCGGCGCGCCGTGGCGTCGCATCGACCTCGCCGCTGCCCAGATAGACATGCTGGAGGTCGTAGTCGCCCAGTGGGTCGAGTTCGCGCAGGCGCGGCAGCGAGGCGACATCGGCACGCAGCAACAGCCAGCCCAGGTCGAGCCCGTCCAGCCGCGTCTCTTCCAGCAGCGTGACGCCCGGCAGTGCCAGCAGTTGAGCTCTCGCCGCCTGGCTGGACGGTAGTGCCAGCACTTGCTGGCGCACGATCAGGCTGCCGTCCGGGCCACGCGTCAACTCGCGCGGGTGGCGTTCCAGCAATTGCTCGGTCAGGCGCTGGCGCAGGCCCGGCAGATCGGCCGGCGCCAGCGTCTGGTCGATTCGTTGGCGCAGCGGGCTGTCGCGCAGCAAGGGGCGGCTGAGGTCGGGCAGCCCGCCGAGGCCTCCACCTGGCAGACGCAGTTGGGCATCGCCGGGAGGCGCAAACAGCAAGGAGGCGGCGAGGAGCACGCCGGCGTAAATCTTTTTCATGAGCAGAAGAACGCTGCAGCGATGGAAGAAAATCCGCTCGGCCAACGTTTATTCATCATGACATGAGCATCGAAGACCTGCGTCACCGTATCGCCGAGCTGCTGCCGCGGCTGCGACGCTTCGCCCGGACGGTGGCCTGGAAGCCCGAGGATGCCGACGACCTGGTGCAGATGACCGTCGAGCGGGCGCTCAAGGCTATCGATCAATGGCAAGAGGGCACCCGATTGGACAGCTGGTTGTTTCGCATCATGAAGAACGCCTGGATCGACGAACTGCGCGCGCGCGGCCGGCGCGACGAAGTGCTCGCACCCGAGGAGGCCGGCGAGCATGTGGGCGTCAATGAAACCGGCAGCCTGATCACCCGTCTGTCGGTCGAGTCGGCGATGGCCCGGTTGCCCGATGAGCAACGCTTGGCGGTCAGCCTGGTGCTGGTCGAAGGCCTGCCTTACAAGGAGGCCGCCGCGGTGCTGGGCGTGCCGATAGGCACGCTGACGAGCCGCCTGGCGCGCGGCCGCGAGACCTTGCAGCGCCTGTTGGGTGATGGGGAGTTGGTGCGATGAGCAATGGGGTCGATGAATCGATGATGGCTGTTCTGCACGCCTATGTTGACGGAGAGCTCGATGGACCGGCCCGCGCGGACTTTGAAGCTCGGCTGAGGCAGGACCCGGCCCTGCAACGGGTGCTGGTCCGCGAGCAGCGGCTTCACGAGGCACTGGGCCTGGCCTACGCGCCGGTGCTCGACGAGCCGCTACCGGCGCGTTTGACCGACCTGCTGACGAAGCCGCAGGCCGCCGTGCTCTCGATAGCCCAGGCCAGGGCCGAGCGCGGCCAGGGGTTCGGACGGACCTGGTCCTACTGGGGCGGCATCGCCGCCAGCCTTGTGCTGGGCGTCGTGCTGGGTCGCCAGTTGCTGCCGCCGAGTCCGGACGCGAATCTGGCCCTGGCGGTCGATGGCAGTCTGGCGGCGCAGGCCGGCCTGGCCATGGCCCTTGACGAGCAGTTGTCGGGGCAGCGCCTGGGGGCGATCACGCCAGGCCTGAGCTTCGTGGCCAAGGGCGGCGCCTACTGCCGCAGCTTCGTCAGCGAGGGCGATTCGGCCAGCGCCGGCCTGGCCTGCCGGGACGGCGCACAGTGGCGCTTGCGTCAGTTGCTGCCGCTGCCGGCCGCGCCTGGCGGCAGCCCGCAGTTCCGCACCGCGGCCACCGCGCTGCCGGCCGAGTTGCTCCAGCGCATCGATGAGCTGCGCGAGGGCGACACGCTCGACGCCGAGGCCGAACGCCAGGCCCGCGCGCGTGGCTGGCACCGTTGAGCGATTGCCAACACCCATGAAAAAGCCGCCCGAAGGCGGCTTCCGATCGGCGCAGGCGCTGAGTCGTCAATCAAACACCGGCGACTCCACGCCCAGCACCTTGTGCAGTTTCGGGCTGGTGGTGGTGTACTGCAGGTGGATGCGCTTGTCCGGAAAGATATAGGGCGCGGCGCCAAAGGCGGCGAGCGCGGCTTCGTGGAAGCCTGAGAGGATCAGCTTCTTCTTGCCAGGATAGACGTTCACGTCGCCGACGGCGAAGATGCCCGGTGTGCTGGTCTGGAATTTCTCGGTATCCACAACGATCTGCTTGCGGTCGATGTTCAGGCCCCATTCGGCGATCGGGCCGAGCTTCGGGCTCAGGCCGAAGAACACCAGCACCTGGTCGCAGGGCACGACGCGGGTCACGCCGTCACCGCCGGTGACCTTGACCGAGTTCAGCACGCCTCCGTCTTCGACGATGTCGGTGACCTGGCCGACGATGAACTGCATCTCGTAGTTGTCGCACAGCTCCTTCATCTTGGCCACATTGGCCGGCGCGGCACGGAAGCCGTCGCGCCGGTGCACCAGGATCACGCTCTCGGCCTTGTTCGGGCCATCGCCCACGAAGTTCAACGCCCAGTCGAGTGCCGAGTCGCCGCCGCCAACGACCACCAGGTTCTTGCCGGCGAACTGCTCGGGGTTGCGCACGCGGTAGTGCAGCTGCGTGCCGTCGTACTTCTCGATGCCGTCCACCTTCAGGGTACGGGGCTGGAACGAGCCCACGCCGCCGGCGATGAAGATAGTCTTGGTCAGGAAGGTCGTGCCCTTGGAAGTGGCCACAAAGAAGCGGCCGTCGTCCAGACCCTCGACGGTGGTGACTTCCTGGTTCAGATGGAAGGTCGCGCCGAAGGGCTCGATCTGCTTCATCAGGTTGTCGGTCAGCTCCTTGCCGGTGCACACGGGCACGGCCGGGATGTCGTAGATCGGCTTGTCGGGATACAGCTCAATGCATTGGCCGCCAGGATATGCCAGCGAATCGATGATGTGGCCTTGATTTCAAGCAGGCCCAGCTCGAACACCTGGAACAGGCCCACGGGGCCTGCGCCGACGATGACGGCATCGGTCTCAATCGCGCCTTCGTGGGCGAGGGCGGTCTCTTTGATTTCTTGGTTCACTTGCAGGTCCATCGGCGGCTCGTCAGTTGTTTCAGCGTATCAGTTCAGACAGTTTGTCTGTGCGGTCTTTCCAGTCATCGGCATCAGGCTGGGGCGCCTTGCGCTTGGTGATACTGGGCCATTTGCGGGACAGATCGGCGTTGATCTTGATCATGTGCTGCTGATTACCCGGCACATCTTCCTCGGGCACGATGGCATTCACCGGGCACTCGGGGATGCACACGGCGCAGTCGATACACTCGTCCGGGTCGATGGTGAGGAAGTTCGGGCCCTCACGGAAGCAGTCAACGGGGCAGACATCGACACAGTCGGTGTACTTGCAGCGGATGCACGATTCGAGAACGACGTGGGTCATGGAGCAACTCTGATGGAGGCCTGGGTTGCCGCGGCTCAAACCTCCTGGTCTGGCGCGGGTCGTAAGGGAAAACGCGTGATTTTAGACGGGGATGGCCCGGTTTGACCCATGAGGCATGTCAAGGCCAAGGGACTTTGCGGGCTTTTGCGCTGCGGAATGCACCGGAATCAACGCTTTGGCGCCCGCGCCCACCGTCACCACGGCCGGCCGGCCCCTGTGCAAGAGGGCTGCGGCGGCCAGGCTCGCGACCATGTGGTCGCTGGCAATCTGGTCCGCGCAACCGGCGCGGGAGACCACGCAGATCGGTGTTTCGGCGGCCCAGCCGGCCTCCAGCAGCTTGCGCGACAGCACGGGCAACTGGCGCCCGGCCATGTAGAACACCTCGGTGTCGGCGCTGCGGGCGGCTTGCAAGTCGCCCTCGCGCGTCATCGCCGTGGTCAGGCTGACGCTGCGGCCGGTGCCGCGGCGGGTCAGCGGGCGCTGGGTCAGGGCGGCCGCGGCAATCGCGGCGGTGACGCCCGGCACGACTTCGCAGGCGATCTTGGCTTCATGCAGGGCCAGCAGCTCTTCTTCCAGGCGGCCGAACACGCTGGGGTCGCCTCCCTTGAGCCGCACCACCTGCTGGCTGCTGCCGTACTTGACCAGCTTGGCATTGATGGCGGTCTGGGCCGTGCTGTCGCAAAAGCCGCGCTTGCCGACGTCGATCCACTTGGCATTCGGGGCAAGGTCGCGCAGGGCCGGGTCGGTCAGCGCATCGAACAGCACCACCTCGGCCGCGGCCAGCGCGCGGGCGCCACGCACGGTGATCAGATCGGCGGCGCCGGGGCCGGCACCGACAAAGACGACGCGTCCGGTGTTCATCACGCGTCCTTCCGCACCAGCAATGCGCCGCTGGTCCGATTGGTCGTCGGATCGACGACGATCAAGGCGCCGCCGACCCGGTTGTCGGCATAGGCCTCGACCGGCAGCGGCTGCTGAGTCTGGATCTGCACATGGCCGATCTCGTTGACGGCAAGCTGCTCGGCATCGCTTTCCTGCAGGCTGTGGATGTCAAGCCGATGGCGGATGGCGGTGATGCGCGCCTGCGTCCAGCGGTTGCCGTGGCGCACCCAGTATTTGCGACCGACGACGGCCGGCTCGGTGTCCAGCCAGGCGAGGGTCGCCTCGAATTCCTGCTTGGGCGTGGCCGTGCCGGGGGTGACGACCCAGTCGCCTCTGGAGACGTCGAGTTGGCGATCCAAAACCAGACCGGCCGATTCACCGGCCACGCTGCGCCCAACCACACTGCCGGCACGGCGCACTTCGGCCACGATGGCCTCCTGGCCGCTGGGCAGTATCTGCACCGCGTCACCGGCCTTGACCTGGCCATGGGCGATGCGGCCCCACAGCGTTCTGGGCTGGTTGCCGGTGCCTTCACCCTCGCGGGCGACGTACTGCACCGGCTGCAGCAGATTGCACTCAACCTTCTCCTGCACGCTGGGCAGAGATTCGAGCACCTGCAGCAGCGATGGGCCCTGGTACCAGGTCGCGTCCAGCGGCTGGGTGACGTTGTCGCCTCGCAGGGCGGAGACGGGCACGATGGCCGCCACTTCGATGCCGGCCTGGCTGGCGAAGGCTTTCAGCGCTTGGCTGACCGCCTCGAACGCCGGGCCGGGGTTGGCCACGGCATCGAGCTTGTTGACGGCGAACACGATGCTGGGCACGCGCAGCAGATGGGCCAGCAGGCTGTGGCGTCGCGTTTGCGGCAGCAGCACGACCGGGCTTTGCGTCGTGTCGAGCTTGGTGATGTCCACCAGCACGACGGCGGCGTCAGATCCGGCCGCTGCCGTGACCATATTGCGCGTGTATTGCTCATGCCCCGGCGCATCGGCAATGATGAATTTGCGGTGCTTGGTGGCGAAGTAGCGGTAGGCCACGTCGATGGTGATGCCTTGCTCGCGCTCGGCTTCCAGGCCATCGGTCAAGAGGCTGAGGTCAATCGGCTGGCCGGCGGCGCGCTTTTCCAGCGTGTCGAGCTGGTCGGCCAGGATGGCGCGGCTGTCGAACAGCAGGCGGCCGATCAGCGTGCTCTTGCCGTCATCGACGCTGCCGGCGGTCAGGAAGCGCAGCGCGCGGTGGTGTGTGTCCACGTCCTGGTCGTGGATCAGGGTGTTCAAAACTGCGCTCATCAGAAGTAGCCCTCTTTCTTGCGGCGTTCCATCGACGAATCCGAGGTGCGGTCGTCCATGCGCGTGGCGCCGCGCTCGCTGACCGTGACGGTCAATGTTTCCGCCACGATGTCGGCGGCCGTTTCGGCATCGCTCTCCACCGGGCAGGTGCAGGTCATGTCGCCGACGGTGCGGAATCTCACTTCGGCGGTTTCCACCACCTCATGGCCTTCAGGCGGGGTGACCTCGGTCAGCGGCACCAAGAGGCCCTTGCGGCGGATGACCTGGCGGTCGTGCTTGAAGTAGAGGCTGGGCAGCGGGATGTTCTCGCGGTTGATGTACAGCCAGACATCAAGTTCGGTCCAGTTCGAGATCGGGAAGGCGCGGAAGTGTTCGCCCGGGCGGATGCGGGTGTTGAACAGGTTCCACAGCTCGGGGCGCTGTTCCTTGGGCTGCCACTGGCCGAAGGAGTCGCGGTGGCTGAAGATGCGTTCCTTGGCGCGGGCCTTTTCTTCATCCCGACGGGCGCCGCCGATCAGGACGTCGAAGCGATGTTCTTCGATGGCTTCGAGCAGGGTCACGGTCTGGTGGCCATTGCGAGATTCGAGCGGGTGGGCCAGGCGCACCGTGCCCTTGGCGATCGAGTCGTCCATATGCGCGACGATCAGGCGCTCGCCCATCTCGGCGATGCGCTGGTCGCGGAATTCAATCACCTCGGGGAAGTTGTGGCCGGTGTCGACGTGCAAGAGCGGAAATGGCAAACGCCCTTTGAACTCCTTGCCCGACACATGATTCTTGAAGGCCTTCTCGGCCAGGCGCAGCACGACGCAGGAGTCCTTGCCGCTGGAGAACAGCAGGGCCGGGCGCTCGAAGGCCGCAGCCACTTCGCGCAGGATGAAGATGGCCTCTTCTTCCAGATGGTCGAGGTGCCGGTGGTCCAGATCGGGCAGCAGCTTGTCAATATTCACGGGGGCATTCATGCCGCAGCTCCTTCGGTTTTCTTCACATGCAGGCCGCATTCCTTGGCCGACTCGTCTTGGCTACGGCCGGCCGCATCCGCGCCCTTAACTTCGCCTGCGTCGAAGTTGGCCTGCGCCGAAACTACGCCGCCAATAGCCTCGCTTTGCGAGTCACCGGCTTGCGCCTGGGAATGCGTCTTGTGCAAGCCGCATTCCTTGGCGTCTTCGTTTTCCCACCACCAGCGGCCGGCGCGGAAGTCCTCGCCGACGGCGATGGCGCGGGTGCAGGGCTCGCAGCCTATGCTGGGCATGAACTGGTCGTGCAGCGCGTTGAAGGGCACATCGAAGGTCTCGATGTAGTGCCAGACGTCGGCCCAACTCCAGTCGGCCAGCGCGTTGAACTTGACGCGGCCTTGGCCGTCCAGCTCATCAAAGGGCACGACGGCGCGGTTGGCAGACTGCTCGCGGCGCAGGCCGGTGATCCAGCCGGTGCGGCCGGACAGCATGCGTGACAAGGGCTCCAGCTTGCGGATGCCGCAGCATTCCTTGCGCAGGGCCAGGCTTTCGTACATCGCCTTTTCGCCGCGCACTCGCACGAAATGGATCACGCTGTCATGGACCGGGCTGAACACATCGACCTTGCGGCCATAGCGTGCTTCGATCTCCGGGATCAGCGCCAGCGTTTCGCTGTGCAGCTTGCCGGTGTCCAGTGTGGCGATGGCAATCGGCAGCTGATGCCGGGCGATCAGGTCGGTG
>Ga0187843_10002712_pt1 | contig 10539 bp, 10 predicted proteins | sample SpaLakP09_SKY_43_FD_134516 | JGI IMG/M metagenome (GOLD analysis project Ga0187843, IMG submission 134516) | Oligotrophic lake water microbial communities from Sparkling Lake, Wisconsin, USA - SP09_SKY_43 | ecosystem: Environmental > Aquatic > Freshwater > Lake | place: USA: Sparkling Lake... | reverse complement strand
CCGGTGGCGCTGCTGTAGACCTGCTGGCAGATGGCTTCGGGGAAGGCGATCTGCGAGGTGCGCAGCTTGTTGGCATAGCCGCTGGCCAGGGCCTGGCTGCGGTAGACCTCGAAATGCATATGCGGCATGCGGCCGTCGTAGCAGCCGGGGAAGATGGTGTCGAAGACCACCAGGCCGTCGCTGCCGCTGCTTTGCACGCCGCGCAGATAGTTCTGGTCGGTGACGCCGCTGGAGTACATGGAGTAGCGGCCTTCGCGATCGCAGTGCCAGAGGTAGACGGCATAACCCGACAGATCGGCGCAGCTGCTGCTGTTGCTGTTTTGCAGGCGCAGGGTCAGCGTCAGCGGCACGCCGCCGGCCAGGCCGCTGGCGCCAGCAATGCTGCTGCGGATGTCGCGCCGCACGATGCCGCTCAGGGCCAGCGCATTGGCGATGCTGCCATTGGCGCTGTTGGAGCCGTCGCCCGGATAGGGGCCGGCCGTTTCCTCGGGAATCAGGGGGCAGGCGCTGTTGTTGCTGCCGCTGCCTGTGCTGCCACCCGAACTTCCACTGCCGCTGCTGGAGCTGGCACTGCTGCCGTCCGAGCCGCCACCGCCTCCGCAGGCCACCAGGCCCAGGCTGCTGGCCGAGCCCGCCACCGCGGCGAACCAGGCCAGGGCCTGGCGGCGCTGCAGGCGACCGGCTTCGAGGCGGGCCAGATCGTGTGACAGGCCGAGGTCGTGATCCTCGCGGGGGGCGCGAGTGGCGTGGGCGGCGGTGATGAGCGGTGAGGGCGAAAGATGACGCGACATGACGGGAACTCCTGCAGCAAGGCGTGGGCGTGGGCGTGGCGGAGCTGCCGGGGCATGCACCCTGGGGCTCGGCCGGGCAGCGGGGGCTGCCTGCAGGCCATTGGAGCGCCGTCGTTTGTCGGTGGTTCAGTCAGTTTGTGTCGGGGCTGACACAACAGCTCGCTCAGGGAGCACTCGAGCTGGCCCCGGGCTCGCGGTCCTGCCAGCCCTGGCCTGCGACGCGCAGGCCTTGCTCCGACAGCTGCCGGGCCAGAGCCGGGCCGATGCCACGCACGCGCTGCCGCAGGTCGGCCCAACCCTCAAAGGCCTGCTGCTGGCGCGCCTGCAGCAGCCGCTCGACCAGGGCCGGGCCCAGGCCGCGCAGCGATTCCAGCTGGGCGCGGCTGGCGGAGTTGAGTTCCAGCGGCTTGGGGCCGGGATCGCTCTGGGCGCTGGCCAGGGTTGGCCTTGCCAGGCAGGCCACAGCCAGGCTGCACATCAGCAGCTGGCGGCGAGAGGGGGCGGCGTCCATCGGCGTCATCTCGTGCTCGCGCCTCGCCCCGGGGCTCACTCGCCGTTCTGTGCCCGCACCATGGCGGCATAGGCGCCGTCGCGGGCCAGCAGCTCGGCGTGGCTGCCTGATTCACTGACGCGGCCCTGGCTCATGACATGGATCTGGTCGGCGCTGCGGATGGTGGACAGGCGGTGGGCGATCACGATCAGGGTCTTGCGGCCCTGCCACATCTCCAGCGCCTGCTGCACGGCGCGTTCGCTCTCGGTGTCCAGGGCCGAGGTGGCTTCGTCGAAGACCCAGATTGGCGCGTCGCGGTAGAGCGCGCGGGCAATCGCCAGGCGCTGCCGCTGGCCGCCGGAGAGCTTGCTGCCGTTGGCACCGATGAGGGTGTCCAGGCCTTCGGGCAGCTGCTGCACAAAGTCCCACAGATGGGCGGCTCGCAGGGCTTGCTCCAGCCGCGCCGGGTCGCGCGGCTGGGCGTAGGCGATGTTCTCGGCCACCGAGGCGTCGAAGAGCACGATGTCTTGCGAGACCACGGCGAACTGGCGGCGCAGATTGGCGCGCTTGAGCTCGGCGATGTCCACGCCATCGAGCAAGACCTGACCCTGGTCGGGCGTGCCGAAGCCCAGCAGCAGATGGATGATGGAGCTCTTGCCCGCGCCCGAGGAGCCGACCAGGGCGGTGGTCTGGCCCGGTGAGAAGTGCAGGTTCAGCCCGTCCAGCGCGGGGCGCTCGCTGCCCGGGTATTGCAATCGAACTTCGCTCAACTGAAGCTCGCCGCGGCATTGCTGCAGCTCACGCTGGCCACGGTCGGGCTCGGCTGGCATGTCCAGCAGCTCCAGGCAGCCGCGCGCGATCACCAGGGCATTGGTGATGGGCTGGGCCAGATCGCTGAGGTGGCGCAGGCGCGAGGTCAGCAGCAGCAAGGCGGTGACGAAGGCGGCGAACTCACCCACGCCGGTGTTGGCCTGGCGCGCCTGCAACAGGGCCACGCAGATGATCAGGGACAGGCCGACGCTGGCGATCAGCTGCGACAGCGGCTGGCTCAAAGCGCCGGCGGCCACCGCCTTGAGGCTGCTGCGCTGCAGTTCGCGCGCGCGATCGGCAAAGCTCTTGCGCTCATGCTCGACCGCATCGAAGCTGCGCACCACGCGCCAGGCGCGGGTGATGTCGTCGACCTTGTTGACCAGCTGCAGCTGGGCCTCGTAGCTGCGGCTGGACATGGCACGCACACGCTGGTTGACCTTTTTCACCACCACGGCCATCAGCGGCGTGACCACCATGGCCAGCAGGGTCAGCTGCCAGTTCATGTAGAGCAGGGTGCCCAGCATGGCCAGGGCCGGCAGGCCGTCGCGCAGCACGGTGATCAAGGTGTTGCCCAGCAGCGAGAGGATCTGCTGCGGATCGTTGACCACCTTGGTCACCGCCGTGCCCGGTTGCAGGCTGGTGAAGACGCGCGCATCGGCCTTGAGCAAGGCCTCCAGCAGGGCGGCGCGGAAATCCATGACGCTGCGGCTCAGCGTCCAGTGAAACAGATACTGGCCTAGGAAGCCGAACAGGCCGCGCACCGCGAATAGGCCGATCAGCGTCACCGGCACCCACCAGACGCTGAAGGCATCGCGGGCAAAGCCATCGCCGAACACGTACTTGATCAGCTGCGGGATCAGCGGCTCGGTGGCCGCGGCGCCGATATAGGCCAGGATGGTCAGCGCCAGGCCGCCGCGGTAGGGCCGCACGAACTGGCGCAGTCGCTGTGCGATCTCGCGGTCGGCTTGTGGGGCGCGGTCGGTGGCTTCAGCGGGCGGCGTGCTGGGGGAGGGCTCGGGAACAGGCGCGGTCATAGCGTCGGATTGTCGCCGCTGTTCCTATACTGCCGGGCATGACGCAAGCCTCCCGTTCCGCATCCGCCACAAGCCCGAGCTCCCCTTTGGATGCGGGACCCACGGAGGCGGCGGGCCCTGCAACTGCGGGCCTGCGCGTGATGCATTTCGTCACCGGCGGTTTTTCTGGGGCCACCCAGGTTGCAGTGGACTTGGCTCTGGCCGGTCTGGAGCGCTCGGGCATGCCGACCTTGCTGGTGCTGCGCCGCAAGCGCAACACCGATGAGGCGCGGGTGCAGGCCCTGCGTGCACGCGGCTTGCAGGTGGAGGTGGTCGCGGGCTGGTCGCATCTGGCCACCTTGTGGGCGCTGTGGCGCTTGTGCCGTCGGTGGCAGCCCGATGTGATGCTGGCCCATGGTTTCCCGGAACATCTGCTGGGGCGCTGGGCTGGCTGCTGGGCCGGCGTGCCGAGGCTGGTGCAGGTGGAACACAACACGCGCGAGCGCTACAGCGTCTGGAAGCGCTGGCAGTCACGGTGGCTGGGCGCGCGCACGGCGCGCATCATCGGCGTCTCCGAGGGGGTGAGGCAGCGGCTGCTGGCCCTGGGCGCGCCGGCCGATCGCACGGTGGCGATTCCCAATGGGATCGAGCTCCAGCGTTTTGCCCGGGCCGAAGCGCAGCCCTTCGAGTCGCGCGAGCCCAGCGTGCTGATGTCGGCGCGCTTCTCGCGGCAGAAGGATCACCTGAGCCTGGTGCGGGCTCTGGCCCTGCTGGCCCAGCGTGGTTTGAAGCCGCGCCTGCGCCTGGCCGGTGCGGGCAAAAGCAGCTACCGCGATGCGGTCGTGCGTGAGGTGCGTGCCCTGGGACTTTCAGACCAAGTGGAGTTGCTGGGGCACCATGCCGACATGCCTGGCCTGCTGATGAGTCAACAAATCTTTGTGCTCTCCACGCATTGGGAGGGCATGCCCCTGGCCCTGCTCGAGGGCATGGCGGCCGGCTGCGCCTGTGTGGCGGCCGAGGTGCCGGGGGTGGAAGGCGTGCTTCAGCACGAGCAGACCGGTTTGCTCGTGCCGCATGAATCGCCGCAGGCGCTGGCCGGTGCGCTGGAGCGCCTGCTGCGCGATCCGGCACTGGCGGCGCGGCTGGGCCGCCAGGCCCGGGCCCAGGCGCTGCAAGCCCATGGCTCGGGCCTCATGTTGCAGCGCTATCTGGACTTGATCCGGGCGCTCTGACTGCTTGGGCTTCAGCCGCCGGTCTTGCGCGCCTGGCGGCGTTGACGGCGCCGGCTGTTGACCAGACCCAGCCACATCTTCAGGCGCAAGCGCCAGTGAGCCTGGGTCTTGGCGATCACGCTGTTCAGCTGGTATTTGCTGGTGAAGCGCTGGTCGCCGAGCTGGTAGCGCTCCAGCAAGGCCTGGCCGTCGCGGCGCGGGTCGAGCTCGGGGTTGTTGCGGTACAGGTCGCCGCCCAGCGGTCGGGTGTGCTTGACCGGCGTGGCGTCGAGGATGGCGATGGCGTCATCGCGCCCCTTGCCGGCCAGGGTGGGCCAAACCCAGTCCAGGCCCCAGCCGCTGCGGCTTTCGCCAAAAGTGCTCACGCAGGCGCGCAAGGCCTGGCGCTCGAACAGGGGCGCCATCACCTCTACAAAGCCGACATGGCGCATCACGTACTCGGGCTTTTGCAGCAGGGTGCTCCAGCTGTAGTACGAGTCGGCCGTCAGGGCCGGTTGGGCCAGGGCCAGGTTGAAGCCGTGGAAGAGGGCGAACATGCGGTTCAGCGTTTCGGTGCTGGCCGAGAGGTCGTCATCAGGGAACCAGAAGGCTTCGTACTGCTGGATCAGCTCGGGGTTCTCGCGCAGCAGGTCGGCAATGCAGGACCATTTCGGGCCACGGCGCATTTCGTAGTGATCGGCGTCTTCCTTGTGGAGATCGGTCTGCTGGCCGTAGTAGCTGATCAAGAGGTCGAAGTCGCGTGCACCGTCGGCGATCCAGCCGCGGTGCAGGGACGCATCGCCGGCGCGCAGGATGATCAGGTTCTTGCGGCGCAGCGGGGCAGGCTTCAAGGCGGTCTGCAGGGTGCTCATGCGCGGGCCTCCAGCAGGTCTTCGGCCGCCTTCAATGCCGTGGCGACGATCTGGTCCATGTTGTAGTAGCGGTACTGGGCCAGGCGGCCGACAAAGGTGACGCCGGTCTGGGCCTGCGCCAGGGCCTCGTAGCGTTTGAACAAGGCTTCGTTCTCGGGCCGCGGGATGGGGTAGTAGGGGTCGCCCTCGTCGGTCGGGTACTCGCGCACGATGGAGGTGCCGGCATGCTGCTCGCCGCTCAGGTGCTTGAACTCGGTGATGCGGGTGAAATCGTGGTCATTGGGGTAGTTGACCGTGCCCACCGGCTGGAACTGCGCGGTCTCCGGCAGGTGCTGGTGCTCGAAGCGCAGGCTGCGGTAGGGCAGCGGGCCGTAGCAGTGCTCGAAGTAGGCATCGATGGGGCCGGTGTAGACCACATGGGCTTGCGGATGCAACGGGCGCTCATCCTTGAAGTCGCAGCCCAGTTGCACGCGGATGCCGGGGTGGTCCAGCATGCGCTCGAACATGCGGGTGTAGCCCTCGTTGGGCATGAACTGGAAGCTGTCGCTGAAGTAGCGGTCGTCGTCATTGCTGCGCGTTGGGATGCGCGCGGCCACGCCGGCTGAGAGTTCGCTCAGGTCCAGGCCCCATTGCTTGCGTGTGTAGCCGCGGAAGAACTTGTCGCACAGATCGGGGCCCACCGAGTTCAGCACCACATCCTCGCTGGTCTTGATCGGATCGCGCGGTTGGCGCACCTGTTCAAGATAGCCCGCCACTTCGTCCTCGCTCAGCGAGAGGCCGTAGAGCTGGTTGATGGTGCTGCGGTTGATCGGGATGGGCAGCAGCTGTGCGCCCACCTGGGCCAGCACGCGGTGCTCGTAGAAGCGCCAGTCGGTGAAGCGCGAGAGGTACTCGAACACCCGTTTGCTGTTGGTGTGGAAGATGTGCGGGCCGTAGGGGTGGGTCAGCACGCCGTGGGCGTCGCGCCGGTCGTAGGCGTTGCCGCCGATGTGGGGGCGGCGGTCGATCAGCAGGACGCGGTGGCCGGCCTCGGCCAGCTGGCGGGCGCAGACGGAGCCGGCAAAGCCGGCGCCAACGATCAAGTAGTCGATTTCAGTGCTCATGGTGCAGGGCTTCCGGGTGGGGCCGTGGGGGCAGGGCCGGGGGCGTCAATTCAGGAGAGTGTGGCCGTGGGGTGAGCGCAGGGGCCGCAGCGGCGCTCAGCGCTGGCGCCAGCTGTGCCAGCTGTAAGCGGCCTTGAGGCAGAACTTGTGCCATTTGATGGCCAGGCTGCCTTCGCCGGCTTTCTGGCCGATGCTGCTTTGCTCGCTGCTCTCGTCCAGGCGGATGGCCGCCGGCATGATGCCGCGCACTTGCAGGCGGTTTTCCCACCAGTAGCGCAGATCCACATCGACCGGTCGGCCGAAGGGCAGGCGCTGCGCCAGCAGCTTGGCCGCGCCGCTGCGGCTGACCACATAGCCGGCCGTCAGGCTGGGAATGCGGCGGTAGTCGACCAGGCTGAAGCCGGGGCACAGGGGGGCTTGGGCGCGCAGCTTCTCGCGCTTGCCGAGGTCAGACCGGCCGATCAGCTTGATCATGTCCCAGCCGGCCGGCAGGGCTTCGATCGCGGTGATGACCTGGGCAAACTCGCCTTTCAAGTGGATATCGTCTTCCAGCACCACCAGGGCGGGCGCGTCGGAGTCCAGCAGCATTTGCCAGCAACGCAGGTGGCTGGCGTAGCAGCCTTTCTCGCCGTTCACCAGAGGCTTGTGAAATTGGCGGGCGTTGAGCTCGGGCGAGTAGAAACGGGCCTGCTCGTCCGCGGGCAGGGCGGTCCAGCGCGTGGCCTCGAAGCGCCGGCCGTCCAGGCCCAGGCGGGCGAACTCGCCCTCCATGCGCTGGCGGCGCTCCTGGTCGCTGTCGAGGTTGATGAAAATGATGGGCAGCATGGTCGAAGGCAGACGAGTCACTCGCGCCAATGCTGGGCGATCCAGGGCGCTGGCTTGGCGTGGCGCCAGTTGCCATTGGTGCGGCCTTCCAGGGCGTCCGGCGGGTTCATCACGCCGTGGAAGATCAGGATGCGCGCGCCGTGCGGGATGAAGGGCTTGCGCCAGTAGCTGCTCGGCCAGAAGGGGATGCAGTGGTATTTGTAGCTGGCACACCAGCTGGCATCCCAGTAGCGGACCTTGCCCTGTTTGTGCAGCACAGCGGTCAAGAAAGCTTGCTCGTTTCGGAAATCCGCCTTGGCTTGAGCCTGGTTCTCGCGGAACTGCTGCAGCACATCGGCATGCGCGCCCAGCTCGAAGCGGTAGACCGAGGAGTTGCCGGTGATGCGCCAGGGGCGCTTCCAGTCGTGGATGATCAGGAACTCGCCCGGCACCTCGAAGAAGGGCGTGATGTCATCGACGATCACCACATCGAGGTCGAGGAACAGGGCCGTGCCCTTCAGGCCATGCAGATCGGCCTCGAAGGTGGTCAGCTTTTTCCAGCCGCGCTCAGGCTCGCCATTGGGCAGCGTCAGCTCGGGGATGGGCAGGCATTGCACCTCGGCGCGGATGCCTTCGCTGCGGTCCGTCAGGCAGACGAAGTTGAACTCGCCCTTGAGGTGGCGCCGCACCATGGCGTAGAGCCGGTTGACGTATTCGGGGCCGTACTTGGTGCCCCATTTCATGCACAGGATGTGGCGCATTCGGGTCTGGTTTCCTTGTGCGTGAGGAAAAATTCGGTTCGCGGTCGTCAGAGTCCTTCGACGTGGCGCGGCGGGTAGGTGTCCCAGTTGAGGCAACCGGGGCATTGCCAGAAGTAGTGCTGGGCTTCAAAGCCGCAGGCGGCGCAGCGGTAGCGCTGCAAGGGGCGCGCGGCGCGCTCCAGTGCGGTGTTGACGAGCTGGGCTTCGTCTTCGCTGAGCTGGCTGTGGGACTGCTGCAGCAGGCCGCGCGCGGCCGAGAGATTGCCTTGCTCGCGCAAGTGTTCTTGCAGGCGCTGGCGTTGAGCCGGGCCGTCAGGGTCCAGCTTGGCGATGGCCGCCAGCAGATGCATGCCAGGCGTCCGCTGGTACTGGGCGCTCAGCGCCGCCAGCGCGCGTGAGCGCGTGTCCGGCTGGCCCTGGGCCAGGGCCGCGTCGGCGTAGTCCCGTGCCACCAGATTGAAGGCCTCGGGGTTGAGCGTCAGCAGCTCGGCATAGGCGGCCATGGCGGCCTCATGCTGGCCGGCTCGGGCCAGCATCTGGCCGCGCAGCACATGGGCGCGCGCCGACTGCGGCGATTGCTGGCGTGCTTCATCGAGCAGGCGGCCGGCTTCAAGCAGGTCTTGCTGGGCCTGTGCGGCCAGGGCCAGTTCGCAAAGGTAGTGGGCAATCCGAGCGGAGAAGGAAGCGGTGCCGCTGCGCTCCAGCTCACGCGCCACCTCGACGGCACGGCGCCAGTCGCGCGAACGCTCGAACAGCGAGAGCAGGGCCAGCTGCGCTTCGTTTTCGTAGGGCGTGCCGCGCAGGGCGAGGTAGGCCGCCTCGGCGCGATCGAACAGGCCGGCTTTGAAGAAATCCTGCGCCAGGGCCGACTGCGCGCGTTCACGCTCGGCCCGCGGCAGGTCGCCGCGTTGCAAGAGGTGCTGGTGCACGCGCACCGCGCGCTCGTACTCGCCGCGGCGGCGGAACAGATTGCCCAGGGCGAAATGCAGCTCGGTGGTGTCGGGGTCGTTCTGGACGGCCTCGATGAAGGCGTCGATGGCCTTGTCCTGCTGCTCGTTCAGCAGCAGGTTCAGACCTTTGAAATAGGCCTTGGGCGCATCGCGCTGCTCACGTTTCCACTGGCGGGTGTCCAGTTTGGAGGCCAGCCAACCCAGCGCGAAGGCGATCGGCAGGACCCAAAGAAGCCAGCGAAATTCAAATTCCATCGTGCAGGGCGGGGCCGTTCAAAGGGTCGTTGGGAGTGGTGCTGGCCGGCGGCGTGCTGCCATCGGGGTTCGGGGCGATGCGCTTGGCCACGCGGCGGTGCTTCCACCAGGCCGGCACCATGGCCAGCACACCCACGGCGCAACCGAGGCCAAAAGCCAGCAGCACGATGATCACCAGAGGGGCACGCCATTCGTGGCCGAAGAACCAGCGCACGACGCTCTCCTGGCTGTTGTTCAGCGCGAAGGCGAAAAGCGTGAAGAAGAGGAAGGCCCGCAGGAGCCAGACAAGGATTCGCATGGAGCGATGATTCTAGTGCGTGGCCGCGGGCTGCCACGCTGCTGGCGCGAGACACTGTGGTGGCGCGAGAGGGCGCCCGCCGCAGGTCAATGGGGAACTCAGACCTTGGCGGCTGCCGCGTAGTCGGCGGCTGCCGAGCTGTTGGCGTCCACCGCCTCGCGCAAGGCCTTGCCGGGCTTGAAATGCGGCACCAGCTTTTCGGGGATCAGCACCTGCTCGCCGCTGCGTGGGTTGCGGCCCATGCGGGGCGGGCGGCGGTTGACCTGGAAGCTGCCGAAGCCTCGAATCTCGATGCGGTGGCCGCGTGCCAGGGCGTCGGACATGGCGTCCAGAATGGTCTTGACGGCGAACTCGGTGTCGCGCTGGGTCAGCTGGCCAAAGCGGTCGGCCAGCAGTGCAACGAGGTCGGATCGGGTCATGGGATGCGGGGTCCAGTGGGCTCAGGGGTTCTCATAAAAAAGGCCCGCGCTCCTTGCGGAGGGCGGGCCTTCTGGATGTTGAGGCTTTGCGGTCTCAGCCAAGTCGCGGGTATCGCGACTTGGCCTTCGCTAGCCACAAACTCCTTCCGGAGTTTGTGTGCGAGCTCAGCCATTTCGCTGGTATTGCGAATTGGCCTTCGACAGGCATGAGTCCCTTCCGGGACTCATGTCCCGTCTCAGCCCTGGTTGTCCAGCTTGGCGCGCAGCAGGGCGCCCAGGCTGGTCGTGCCGGCGTTTTCACGCTCGGCCGAGGCCGACAGGCGCTGCATGGCTTCTTGGTTGTCGGCGTTGTCCTTGGCCTTGACCGACAGCTGGATGTTGCGGGTCTTGCGATCCACATTGATGATCAGGGCGGAGACTTCGTCGCCTTCCTTCAGCACATTGCGGGCGTCTTCGACGCGATCGCGGCTGATTTCGGAAGCGCGCAGGTAGCCCAGCACTTCGTCAGCCAGCTCGATCTCGGCGCCACGGGCGTCCACAGTCTTGACCTTGCCGGTCACGATCTGGCCGCGGTCATTGACCGTGGTGTAGGTCGTGAACGGGTCGCTGTCCAGCTGCTTGATGCCCAGGGAGATGCGTTCGCGCTCGACGTCCACGGCCAGCACCAGGGCTTCGACTTCCTGGCCCTTCTTGAAGTTGCGCACAGCAGCTTCGCCGGTTTCGTTCCACGACAGGTCGGACAGGTGCACCAGACCGTCGATG
>Ga0187843_10002711_pt1 | contig 10544 bp, 5 predicted proteins | sample SpaLakP09_SKY_43_FD_134516 | JGI IMG/M metagenome (GOLD analysis project Ga0187843, IMG submission 134516) | Oligotrophic lake water microbial communities from Sparkling Lake, Wisconsin, USA - SP09_SKY_43 | ecosystem: Environmental > Aquatic > Freshwater > Lake | place: USA: Sparkling Lake... | reverse complement strand
GGCTCGCCCGGACCCCAGTTGGCGTAGGTCAGCGGAGTTCCATCAGTCCACTTCCAGACACCTTCACTCTCCGTATCCCTCGCTCCGATCCAGAAACCAAAATGCCCCGGTGCTGGCTGGAAGGTGGTGACCAGAAACGCGTTTTCGTTCGCATTGTCGATTTTTACGAGATGACCTCCCAGCCGTACCGCCTTCTCCTCGGCCTGATCCCAATCAGGCCCATAAACGCGGACATAGAGGCTGTTGCCCAAAACTCCCGCTTGGGGATAGACCGAGGGATCATTCGGATCCGTTCCCGCCAAACTCTCCGCCCGGTCATCAAAGCCATCCCCGTCCGTATCCGCCAAGGTTGGGTCGGTCGGGTAGCCGGTTTCCAACAAGTAGCCGCCATTGGCCCAAGCTGAGACCACTGGACGAATATCGTTCACGAAAAGTTTGTCGGTTTCAAAGCCCTGATACTTGGCGTTGATTAACTCCAGATAGTTTTCCTCTCCGAATTCATTACTGGGATTCGTTAACCACCAAAAGTCGGTCAGATTCTGCCAAGGTTCGCCCGTCACCCACCGCCAAATACCCTCCGTCTCAATATCCGTTGCACCAAGAAACAAGCGGTTCTTTTCGCCAAGCACCTCTAGAGTGAGTTGGTCAGTAAATTGCTGACGAATCAAGGCCCACTCGTCCTGGCTCGTGATCGTCGCCAAATGTCCACCCCTCACCTCCGCATCCGTCTTGGCCTGCTCCCAAGTAAAGTTGCCTGGAATGACTTGATATCTACCGAATCCCCTCTCCCTCGCATCGGTCAGACCGTCCCCGTCGGTGTCGAGGTTACCGGCCTCGGCGGCATATAGCTGGCTGACTTCCGTCACCGTGAGAGCCCGGTTATAAAGACGTACATTATCCAACTCCCCATCGAGGCCGTAATTGGAAAAGGAATAGGCGTTTCCAAGATGATAAAGGTTGGTGTTAAACGAGGCTGGATTTGTCATGGTGGCCACGGACATTCCATTCACGAGGAACCGGATCTGGTTGTCCTGCCCATGGGTCACGACAAGATGATTCCAAAATCCTTCTTTCAATTCGGAAAGCCTCTGGGTGCGACCCAGATCGGGATAGCTCCATAAATCAACATACGGCTTGGGTGGGTCACCGACACAGACACGGAGCTGCGCTGTGTTGTCCAAAAGGTAAATCCACTCGTTGTTCGGGGTGAGGCGGTTCAAGGTGCTCGGCTTGAACCAAACGGCGTAACTGAACTCCTGGATGGGCGCCGCCGCCAGACCCGGCATATAGTCCGCGCGGCTTTGCGTCCCCGGAAAGAGAGCCGTGGTGGAATTGACCCTGCCGTTCGACTTTAAACTGGCTCCCGCCGGGGTCAGGTTCCGCCCGTTCCCACTGGCGTCCGCCCAGCTTCCCTCAAACGGATAGTACGCCACCAGCCCTTTGTTCAGATTGTTGTAAGAACTCGCATCGTTGGGATTCGTTCCATCGGCGATTTCCACTGGATCGGTGACCCCGTCCCCGTCCGAATCTTTCTGGTACGGATTCGTCCCGCCTGAAATCTCCCCGCCGTTGCTAATACCATCCCCATCCTCGTCCGCTGAAGGATCCAGCACCACGTTCACTGTTCGCGTCACAGGCAACGCCAGATTCCCTGCCGTATCGGTGGCCGTATAGGTCAGGGTGTAAATCCCTACCGCCGCCGTGTTCACCGCTCCACTTCCAGTAATGCTTCTCGTGGCGTCTTTGTTATCCGTCACCAAAGCTCCCGGATCGGTAAAGGTCGATCCCTTATATATTTCCAGCGGATTGGCTCCCGTCAGGGTAATCAGCGGAGCTTGCGTGTCCGGGGCGGGTGTGACGTAGGTGTTCAAAGTGACGGTCTGGGCACTGATCTGGCTGCTGCCACCATTCCCCTCGGCGTTGACTGTCTGCCCGACCACGATCGGCGCACCCCCGCTCTCCGCCAGCCGCACCGTCAATCCCCCGGGGGTACCGGAAAAAGCGGTCGTCGGTGCAAAACGAAGCTGGGTGGTGGCGTTCACGGCCAAGGCGGAGGAGCCGGAAACAGCCGTCGGAACGTTGCTCCAGTGGAAACCGTTGGTGGAGTACTGCCACAAGCCCTGGTTCGTGCTGGCGGCGTTGCCCACCACAACGGCTCCTGCCAAAGCATTGCCTTGAACGAGCCGGTTTTTTTGCCAAGGAGTTGAAAGTGTGACCACATCGTTCGTCAAAAGATCCCGCACTGCACTACTGTCACCCCCACCTCTCGAACTTCCCCATGTAACAACAGAACCATCACTCTTTAAGGCTGCAAAACCACCAGGGAAGGTAGAGTAGATATCACGCACATTCGCATCGATATTTCCAGATAGGTTCGTAGTGACCCCACCGTACAAAGGATCTCCCCAAGTTACGACAGATCCATCAACCTTGAGTGCTGCCATGGCATATCGAGTAGGCACAACTTTAATCACTCCACTGGTTAACCTTGACGCAACTAAACTACTATTCCCCCCATTGGTGCTATTACCCCATGTGACTAAAGAACCGTCTTCTTTTAGTGCCGCAAAAGCAGTCTGCGAACTGAAAACTTTCACTACACCACTGGCTAGTTGACTTGCAACCGAGGAGCTATCACCCCCGTTGGTGGTGTTACCCCACGTCACCAACGAGCCATTGGTCTTGAGTGCCGCAAATGCATGTGATTGAGAAAAGATTTTTGTCACGCCGCCAGATAGCTTGTCTGCAACCGATGTACTGTCGCCTCCTCGTAATGGGTCGCCCCATGTGATTACAGATCCGTCTTTCTTAAGAGCAGCAAAAGCTTCGCCTGTTGCAAAGATGTGAACCACATCCTCTTTAAGCTTTTCAGCAACCGAACTACTTTCGCCACCTCCACTCGATGATCCCCAGGTAACCACGGCACCATTTGCATTAATACCTGCAACTGCCTTGCTGCTACAAAAGACACCCGTAAATCCTGATGAGCTGACAAGATTTGTAGAACGTCCAGGTGCAAATCTAGTCCAACTGACTACTGATCCGTCTTTTTTAAGTGCTGCAAATATAAATTCTCCAGAAACAAGATCAACCACATCGGAAGAAACCTGATCGGCGATTAGGGAGAAAACATTATCGAAGGCTGTGGACTGGCCTAAAGAAATGACAGCGCCATCAGTGGTAATTCCCGCATAACCGTTAATTCCTGCTGAGCTGATTTTAGTGAAGGCTGCAGAAAGAGTATTATTTAGCGGATACAGGATAGTATTACCCTTCCATATGATTAAAGTTCCATCGTTCTTTAATACTGCCTGAGTATCCTGAGACGAGAAGGTTTCGACGCTACCCGAGCTGAGTTTTGTCATAAGAGCAGGATCAGTAGTTACGTTATTTATACCCCAACTAAAGGTTGATCCATCCTTCTTTATGGCCGACATAGAATCATAAGGCATGTACTCAGATCGGTTCCCTTGCACAAAGTTTCCATAATCACTCTGATCAACGACAAACAGACTGTTCGTTCGACTGTGATCCGCTGTATCGGAAAAGTTATCCCAGAATAAGTTCCCCACCTGCTCACCTTGGAGCACATAACTCTCAACTCCCTGCGGCACCGCCGCCAATGTCGCAGACCCACTGGCGACCGGCGCGTGGTTCGGGGTTTCACTTTCGTAAAGCTGTGCAACCTCGTTCGAGGAAAGAGCTCGGTTGTAGATGCGGACATCGTCGATCACTCCATGAAAAGCTTGGAGGCCATATCCCGAACCATCGGCCAGAGATCCGATAAGAAGTGGCTGGTTATTTTCCATCAGACCAACTTCGCCACTGATATCCCCTGAGTCATACTCCACTCCGTCCAAATACACCCGCATGGATCCTGCGCGCGTATATGTAACCAGCATCTGGTGATACCCGCCATCGGCCAAACCCTTGCTCCCGCTAATTGCCGTGGCGGGATGTTGATTTACAATAAATGCATACGCGTTGACTGATCCACCTGCAGTTCCGATCCCGTAGCTATTAGCATCGGGATTGCGATACTTAGAAAGAATGTAGCGATGCAAGGAGTCTGCTTCAGGCTTAATCCAAGCGGAAAGGGTGAAGTTGCTGGCCCCAAAATTGAAGGCCGAACGATCCCCAGCATTTACCCGGGCAGAGATACCGTCGAAGTATAGTGCGCGATTTAAAGCCCCAAACCGATCCGACTGTAAAACGGCACCTTCATTAACTGCATTCAAACCATTCCCACTCTCATCATTCGCATTCCCATTGAACGGATAGTATGCAACCAGCCCTTTGTTCAGATTGTTGTAAGAGCTCGCATCATTCGGATTCGTGCCGTCGGCAATTTCAACAGGATCGTTCACCCCGTCCCCGTCGGAATCTCTCTGGTACGGATTGGTTCCGCCTGATATTTCCGTTCCGTTCGTCAGTCCGTCGCCATCCTCGTCCGCTGTCGGATCCAACACCACATTCACCGTCCGCGTCACCGGCAAAGCCAGATTCCCTGTCGCATCGGTCGCTGTGTAGGTCAGAGTGTAAATCCCCACGGTAGCCGTGTTCACCGTTCCACTGCCGGTGATGCTTCGCGTGGCGTCTTTGTTGTCCGTCACCATCGCCCCCGGATCGGTGAAGGTTGCTCCTTTATATATCTCCAAGGGATTGGCCCCCGTTAGAGTGATCAGCGGAGCTTGCGAGTCAGGAACAGACGTGGCGCTGTTTGGATCGGTTCCAGCCAAACTCTCCGTCTTGTCACTCACTCCGTCCCCGTCCGTATCTGCTTTTAGCGGATCGGTCGGGTAGCCAAATTCGAGAAGATAGGTGCTATTAGAATCCGTATTGGTTTCATCGTTCCACGCATAGTCTTTAAGTAGTTCCATCCAGTCGAGATAGTTGGCATTTGCACCATCGCGTGGCTCTGCTGGCCAAGATGGTCCACTGGTAGCCCAACGCTGATAGCTGAAGGTCTCTCCCGTAACCCATTTCCAAACCCCTTCAACCTCCATGTCGGTACCGCCGAGCCACACTCGTGCAAAACCCTGAAAAGACGCCTCAAGGGAGGCTCGAATGAGGCTCCACTCCGCCTCACTAGTGATAGTTCCCAAGTGGCCGCCCCTCGCCTCTGCGTCGACTTTCGCTTGCGGCCACGTGAAGTTGCCAGTGATGATCTGATATCTCCCGTATCCCATCTCCCACACATCGCTTAGCCCGTCCCCATCGGAATCGCTCGCCCCACCCAGCACCACCACGTTGTCCATGATCAGATGCCCCCCCTGTGGCGGAATACTATTCGCTCCCCAACCCGTCACCCGGAACTCCAACGCCTGACCCGGCTGCAACACCGTGTTCATCTTCGCATTTACATTCACCCACGCGCGGGTCGACCAGTCTAACGTCCCACTCGCCACGTCACTCGCATAGTTATCCGCACTGCTCATGACCGCAAATCCAGTCGGTCCGATTCCAGGACTTTCATTCCTTAGATCCATTCGGATTCTGGTCACCGGCACCGCACTGGTCAGATTATTGGTGACCCGGAAGGTGTAGTACCGACCGTTATCCCGACCACCCAACCACGCCCTCGCCTCTGCCGCGGGTGATGGATTTCCCGTGTAAACGGGTGGATAAATCGGATTCGCCCCCACTACACTCACACTGTTGGCCGAGATCCCAGTCGCCGTCATCGTCGGCCCCAGCCCGCCCGAGAAATCCCACCGAGCCAATACCTCCGAAACCGACGCGGCTGGGTCTACCTCCTGACCGTACAACTGGGCCACTTCCGCCGCCGATAAAGCACGGCTATATATCCGAAGATCATCAATGTTCCCGACAAAACCATGATACCCATCAGTGCTCATGCCAATTCGAGAATCAACCGAGTTAGACACACTAGTAATCAGAGGGTTGAGCTCCTCTGAAACGTCAAGAACTCCGTCCACATAAAGACTGACAAGCCCACCTCTCTTGAAGGTAACAATCACGTGATGCCACGCATTGTTTGCGATGTTTTTAGCCCCATCCCCATACGACCACCCTTGAGAAGAGGATGACATCTCGTAATATGCAACTGAGCCAGTCAGAGTTAGTTCAAACCCAGGCCGATGGTTATCTGAGTCGTCAGAATAAATATAAGCGGATGGTCTGCTAGAGGTTTTAATCCAGGCGGAAACTGAGACATCGTTTGTGCCCAAGGAAAGGCTTTCACTGTTAGCGATACGAATGAAGCTGGTTCCATTAAACAAATAAGAGCTATGTGATCGGCTGTGCCGATCCTCCCCAATCGTTACACCGTTCACCGTTCCATGGTTCCCATTCCCACTCTCATCATTCGCATTCCCGTTGAACGGATAGTAGGCCACCAGGTTTTTGCTGAGATTGTTGTACGAGTTGGCATCAACCGGATTGGTTCCATCAGCTACTTCCCGACCGTCCGTCACGCCGTCGGAATCGGTGTCCTTCAGGCTGGCATTCGTTCCCCTAGTCGCCTCCTCGGCATCGCTTAAACCGTCCCCGTCAGAATCGAGGTATTGTGACTGCGAGCTGTCCCCCGTGTACTTCAGGGAATCTTTCACCACCACCGCACCCAGCTTGTGCACCGTCACTGTGCCACGCGTGACCGTGACCGTGAGCACCCCTTCCCGATCCATCCAGCCCTGCGGAGAGAACTCAGGGGCGAACGGCAGGAAGGCGATCTCTTTTACTCCAGAGCCAGTACTGTCGAGTGTCACCGATCGTGCCGCGTTCCCCGACAACGCATCCAAGGCCGAGTCGTAGAACTTTACATCGATCCGGGCCCGATCCCCCATTGTGTACTCGAGCGACCCCTTGGCATAGTTGCCAAAGGCATTGGTAGTGCTGCCGTAGAGTGGGAGGTTAGAGAAAGGAAACGCCAGCGACTGCCCCTCCGCAAGTGTGGCAGGAAAGGAAGGAGTCAGGTAGGCGAAGGATTCGAGATCCGCCCGCACTGCCCCCGCCCAGCCTATGGCCAGGACGGTGGAAAGCAGGAAGCGGGAGGAGTTTTTCAAAAGGGCAGTTCCTTATTTCTCCACCGCGCGCAAACGAAAGAATCGTTTCACCGTCGATGAGTTGTAGGTTCCAGGCAAACACTCCGTCCACGTGACATTGTCCGCACTTTGCTCCAGTTTCACGTCCACATCGCCTGTGGCGGCAGATGGAATCACGACAGAGGTAGCACTTATAGAATTTGAAAGGCTCGTACCTTGGAGTTTTTTAATGACCAAGAAATAACTGTATTCAGGCCATCGCAGATCAGCACCAGCATTTAGAATTGCGGGGCCTTGAATAAGCAATCCCACTGGAGAAAGAGGGTTTTCCATGGACCTGAGAGAATTGTCGGTGCCATAAAACCTGATTGAAGCGTCCCCGCCTGTTGGAAGTGTAAAGTAATGCGCTCCTGATCCGTAACCACTCCAATTGACTACCTGCCAAACCTCGCCAGAAGGGATAGTGATTTCATTTGTGCTATTGTTCTGCCTTGAAAAGGTCGCGTACTGACAAAACCCTGTAAGTTTAAATCCAACAATTAAGATTGCCGTGATAACAAACCGTTTCACATTATTTCTCCACTGCCCTGACACGGAAAAAGCGTTTCTGCGTTAAAGCGTTGTAAGTACCCGGCAGGCACTGGGTCCAGGTGATCATATCGTTGCTCTGCTCCAGCAACACATCAACGTCCCCCGTAGCGTTTGAGGGGACAACTACCGACGCAGAGCTTATGGAGGCTGAAGTGGCTTGTGATGAAGAAGTTTCCTGAATATCGAAGATAAACACGGCTTCTGTTACTGGAAACGGTGTCATACTGGAACTCAGGGATGGTAAAAGCCCGTATTCAATGGTGAGCGGGCCGCGAATCGGCCCATTCCATACTAAGCTACCGAGTGACGATGATGAACCGTACCAAACACTTAGTTTATTTGTAGAACCCTCAACCACAGCGTTAATAAATGGAGTGCTGCCCCTATTTCCAGGGTCAGCATATGGGGTGCGGTTTACTCCTAAAATTGTTAATGTCTTGCCTGCTGGAAGGACCAACTGTTTGGTTGTCCCATTTCTGTAATACATGCCACCCGATGGCCCTACCGTATCTCCGTTTCTCACAATCTCAGTTGTAACATCAGCCAGGGACCTGTTATTTAGAGAAAATAACAAGAGAGTAGCTAAACATTTAATTAAAGTTCTATTTATTTTCATTTTTCCACTGCCCTCACACGGAAAAAGCGCTTCTGCGTCGAGGCGTTGTAGGTACCCGGCAGGCACTGGGTCCAGGTGATCATGTCCGTGCTATGCTCGAGCAAAACATCCACATCCCCGGTGGCATTGGCAGGAACGACAACAGCAGTTGTGCTTATAGTTGGCGAACTGCTAGTGGAGTTTGCTGTACCGTAACTGGTTTTTTCATATCTCCAAAATAAGCAATGTGGATTGTAATCAGGCAAATTTATATCGTTACTTGGATGAATGAGTAAATCGCCAGCCCCAATTAGACTTATTGATATGACGCAAGGACCAATGAAATTTTTGCCAACAGGAGTTCCTGCTGTCGGAACGGAATTGGTCCCATTTACATAAAAGGAATGAACATTAAACTTACTTGTTGAGTTAGAGTACTGTACTTCAATGTTCACTGAGGTTTGGTGTGAGGTACTAGGCCTTTGATAAAAATCCAAAATTGTCATTTTTTCACCACTTGAAAGGGAAATGTTGTTTGAGGCAGATGTATAATTATAAACATTATAGGTTGTGCCATAATTGTTTCTTGTGCCCACGTAGCTACGAATTTCTTTTAATTCAAATTCGATAATTTGAGCGATACCAGACTTCTCGTTTACAAATAAAGCCGCCATTAATATGATGAATGTTCTGATCTTTTCTTTCATGGTTTATTTCTCCACTGCCCTCACGCGGAAGAAACGCTTCTGGGTTGAGGCGTTGTAGGTACCGGGCAAACACTGAGTCCATGTGATCATGTCCACGCTCTGTTCCAGTAACACATCGACATCCCCCGCGGCATTAGCGGGCACAACAACTGATGAAGGCGAAAGCAAGTTTATGCTGCTACCGTTATTGTCCTCTGATTCTATTTTTTCAAGACTATAAAATGAAATTAAACTATACTCATAGTTTCCGTTTCCATCATTTGTACTCAGGCTATTTCCCGTATGTCTTGCCTCAATTGTAATTACGCAGGGTCCATACAAAGTCTGACCGATTATCCCGCTGGTATTGGTCTGCGTGCCTGTACCCGTGTAGTTTTTGTAGATAGTCACAGTATTTGAGGAATTTCCGTATCTTACTTTGAGAGAAGTTTCTGAGATGGCATTGTTTATAGTGTAGCCGTGCCGAACATGATGTTGGCGCACCACGATCTTCTCATTCGATTGAATCGTAATATTGGTGCTGTTGGTTCCTTGTGCCGTGTACACCCAAGAGGACCCATTGAAGGTTTTGCTGTAGGGGGACTCCATCTCGATATTGAGAATCTCCGCCTTGAGGTGCCCCACATATCCGACAGCGAAGGTCATGCATATAATTAGGATAGGGTTTTTCATGGGTTTATTTCTCCACTGCCCTTACGCGAAAGAACCGTTTCACCGTTGTGGCGTTGTAGGTGCCAGGCAGGCAGTCGGTCCACGTCACGTTGTCCGCGCTCTGCTCCAGCTTCACATCCACATCGCCCAGCGCCGTGGTGGGAATCACCACGGAACTCCCCTGGGTAGGCGTGCCTGACGTTAGGGCTGCGCTATCCAGTCTTTCATAGACCAACACCACCGGAACCGAGTCTGACGACTTCCGGATCGTTAGTGGCCCTGGCAAAACCAACAGACCCCTTGGAGTTACGGAATTCAGCGTGGTGGTGGCATACGTCTGCGATCCCCCAAAGGCAACCCGATCCCCCCAAACTTCCACATCATATTGACTCCCCGAAAGAAAGATCGGCGCGTTGGTTCCAAAATCTACCATAATTCCCGTGTTAGTGGAGGCGCTGCTGCCTGGAAGAATCGCATGAATCCGTACCGCATTATTGCTTGTGACGGTTACAGTGTTGGAACCCCCGGAGGCGAATGCTTCCCACTTCAGCTGAGCCATAACTTCGGTTGAGAAATACATCTGAACCACCTGCGAAATCACCAGAACAAACAGGATGCTTGTCCAAGGCCATCGCCACCTTTCCATAAGATTAACACTAGACCCTACCTATCAAATTTTCCAAAGGTTTCTTGATTACTTCGTCACTTTTTTACGACACTTCGTCCCTATCACAAAGGGGATATTTTTTCTTTAAAGTATTAATCATGAGGCACAAACATTCTGGAATAGAGGGGCAGGCAGGAGGAGGTAGGTGGAAAGAATACCTTTCGCTTTTTCGTGCTTTTTAATCAAGTAGCACTCTAACCCATAACACTTCCACTTCCAACCTTCCACCTCCAACCTTCCACCAACCAGCCCTTAACCCCTAGTCTCTCAGCCTACAGCCTGAATGCCTCCCGAAACGCTCTTGTCTGTCTCCGCGAAACCTCCACCTT
>Ga0187843_10002709_pt1 | contig 10551 bp, 6 predicted proteins | sample SpaLakP09_SKY_43_FD_134516 | JGI IMG/M metagenome (GOLD analysis project Ga0187843, IMG submission 134516) | Oligotrophic lake water microbial communities from Sparkling Lake, Wisconsin, USA - SP09_SKY_43 | ecosystem: Environmental > Aquatic > Freshwater > Lake | place: USA: Sparkling Lake... | reverse complement strand
GAAGCTGTTGAGCGACATGACGATGGCCTCGCGGATCGGGTCGATCGGCGGGTTGGTCACCTGGGCGAACAGCTGCTTGAAATAGTTGAACAGCGGCTTGTCCTTGCTCGACAGCACGGCCAGGGGCGAGTCATTGCCCATGGAACCCAGGGCCTCTTCGCCGGTGGCGGCCATGGGTGCCATCAGGAACTTGATGTCTTCCTGGGTGAAACCAAAGGCTTGCTGCCGATCGAGCAGGCTGGCGCTGAAGCTGGCAGCCGAGGTGTCGGCCACGTCAATATCGTCGAGCTTGACGCGCACGTTCTCGATCCACTGGCGATAGGGCCGGGCGTTGGCGTACTGGTTCTTGAGCTCTTCGTCATCAATGATGCGGCCTTGTTCCAGATCGATCAGGAACATCTTGCCGGGCTGCAGGCGCCACTTCTTGACGATCTTGTTTTCCGGCACCGGCAGCACGCCGGACTCGGAGGCCAGAATGACGAGGTCGTCGTCAGTGACGCAATAGCGCGCCGGGCGCAGGCCATTGCGGTCCAGCGCCGCACAAACCTGGCGGCCGTCGGTGAAGACCATGGCGGCCGGGCCATCCCAGGGCTCCATCATGGCGGCGTGGTACTCGTAGAACGCCCGGCGGCGCGTGTCCATCTGCTCGTGCTGCTCCCAGGCTTCCGGGATCATCATCATGGCGGCGTGCGCCAAGGGGTAGCCGGCCATGGTCAGCAGCTCGATAGCGTTATCGAAGGTGGCCGTGTCTGACTGGTGCTCGAAGCTGATCGGATACAGCTTGTTCAGGTCATCGCCCAGCACCGGCGACTTCATCACGCCTTCGCGGGCGCGCATCCAGTTGAAGTTGCCCTTGACCGTGTTGATCTCGCCATTGTGGGCGACCATGCGGTAGGGGTGGGCCAGCGGCCATTCGGGGAAGGTGTTGGTCGAGAAACGCTGGTGCACCAGGGCGATGGCGGACACCACACGCGGATCGGCCAGATCCTTGTAGTAGCTGCCTACCTGGTCGGCCAGCAGCAGGCCTTTGTAGATGATGGTGCGGCAGCTCATGCTGGGCACGTAGTACTCGCGGCTGTGGGTCAGCTTGAGCGCCTGGATGGCGCTCGACGCGGTCTTGCGGATGACGTAGAGCTTTCGCTCCAGGGCATCGGGCACGATGATGTCCGGGCCGCGGCCGATGAAGATCTGGCGAATGATGGGCTCTTTGTCGCGCACCGTGGGCGACATGGGCATCTCCGAATCCACCGGCACATCGCGCCAACCCAGCAAGACCTGACCCTCGGCCTTGATCGCACGGGCCAGTTCCTGCTCGCAAGCCAGACGCGAAGCATGCTCCTTGGGCATGAAGATCATGCCCACGCCGTACTCGCCGGGCGGGGGCAGTTCCACGCCCTGCTTGGCCATCTCGGCCCGGAAGTACTCGTCGGGAATCTGGATCAGGATGCCGGCGCCGTCGCCCATCAGCTTGTCAGCACCGACGGCACCACGATGGTCGAGGTTCTCAAGGATCTTCAGACCCTGCTGAACGATGGAATGCGCCTTCTGACCCTTGATGTGCGCCACAAAACCCAGGCCGCAGGCGTCCTTCTCGTTTTGCGGACGATAGAGCCCGTGGGCGGCCAAGTCCTGGATCTCGGCCTGATGTTCTGCTGCGTTGTGGCTCATGGCGCTCTCCGACGTAATTCAGTTACGGGGACGGAGGTTACTGCGGCGCAGCAAAACGCTCAAGAAAAACTAAATGGGGTCAGTGTCATTTAATTTAACTGTCGCGGCCTAAAAGTGAATCAAATAGGGTCAGAGTGGATTTTTATTTGCAAGATCAAGAATCAGCCGAAGGATCAAACGCTGCCAACGTCCTGCGAGGACGCCCTCGCGGCAACGGCTCCAGCCTGCGATGAGTCTGGTCTGCCAAGGCACGCAGAAAGCCTTCGGAGCCCAGAGGCCAGCCCTTCAAAGTGGCTTCCGTGAAGCGTTGGCGCTCCGCATCTGCACAGCCTTCCGCCAACAACTCGCGGTACGCGGCCTCGCGCTCGAAAGGCGTGTTGCCCAGGGTCCAGTACAGCAGGTGTTCACTGAGAAGGCTGTCGCTTCGGCGGCCCAAGTGACTGGAGCAGCTGGACCAAGGGAACTCATCGGGCGAACTGCACAGCCCGGCACGGACAGGATTCAGCTCGATGTAGCGCATGCAGGCCAGGAAGTAGCGCTCGCTGTCGATCACGGTCGCGCGATAGCGCCCTTCCCAGAGCGTGCCACTGCGGCTGTACTTGTGATTGAACCAGGCCACATAGCGTCGGCCGACGGACTGAACGAGTTTGCCAAGGCCGGATTCGTCCTCGGGCGTGGCCAGCACGTGGAGGTGGTTGTCCATCAAGACGTAGGCATGCACGGCAACGCGGTGGGTGCGGGCGCAGTCACGCAGCAGATCCAAGAACTGGCGGCGGTCCGCATCTTCATGGACGATAGGTTGGCGGTTGTTGCCACGCAACATCAGGTGGTGGGCTTGGCCGGGCAGAACCAGGCGAGGAAGGCGAGCCATGCAGGAATCCACTCTCAAAATGACACTGACCCTAGTTTGAGAGTGAATCAGGTGCGAGGCAAGTCCGGGAGCGCCAGATCGCCCACGGAACTGCCGAGCCGCGCGTGATTCTCAGAACAAGCTGAGGCCTGTCAGTCGCTGATGCTCGCGCAAGGCAAATCGGTCGGTCATGCCGGCGATGTAATCGGCGCACGCACGCGGCGCATCGGCAGCACCGGCGAAATCAGGCGGAAGTTGAGCCGGCTCGCTGGTGTAGATCCGGAACAGGTCGCGAAGCACCTGCTCGGCGCGCTGGCGGGTCTGCTGGACCTGCGGGTGACGGTAGAGTTTGGCGAACAGAAAGCGTTTGAGCTCGGTGCTGGCCGCGCGCATCTCGGGGCTGAAACGCACCAGGGCCGGCGCCGCCCGCACAGCAGCCAGGTTCTGCACGCCCTGCCCCTGCTGCAAGGCAGCGCGGGTCGCATCGATGATGTCGTAGACCTGGGCTGAAAGCATGCGCCGGATGGTCTCGAACAAGAGCCGTTTACTGTCCAGCTGGGGAAACTCACTCAGCGCTTCTCGCAGATAGCGGTGCACCAGGGGCACTTCTTCCAACTGCTCCAGGGCGAGCAGCCCCGAGCGCACGCCGTCATCGATGTCATGGGCGTTATAGGCCACCTCGTCCGCCAGATTGCAGAGCTGCGCTTCCAGGCTGGGCTGACCGCCATGAAGAAAACGGCGAGCCACGCCATCGGGCTCAGCCGCCTCCAGCAACTCGGCATTGCGGCGGGCACAGTGCTTGAGGATACCTTCACGGGTTTCGAAGCACAGATTGAGGCCGTCGAACGCGGGGTAGCGCAGCTCCAGCTTGTCGACCACCCGCAAGGACTGCAAGTTGTGCTCAAAGCCGCCATGGGGCTTCATGCATTCATCGAGCACATCCTGCCCCGCGTGACCGAAAGGCGTGTGCCCGAGGTCATGAGCCAGAGCAACGGCTTCGATCAAGTCCTCGTTCAAGCCGAGGCTGCGGCCGATGGAACGGCCCAGCTGGGCCACTTCCAGCGAGTGCGTCAGCCGGGTCCGAAACAGATCGCCTTCATGGTTCATGAAGACCTGGGTCTTGTAGACCAGGCGGCGAAAGGCGCTGCTGTGGATGATGCGGTCGCGGTCGCGTTGGTACTCGCTTCGCGTGGGCGCTGATGGCTCGGGGAAACGCCGGCCCCGCGTTTGATTCGGGTGGCAGGCGTAGGGTGCCAGCCCCGCAGAGGTCACCGGGTGCAGCCCTGCCAAAAACTCAACAGCCATATCGTGACACCGTCCTGGTTCAGAAGAAAAGCTGGGGCAGCTGCACTGTGGAGGCCGTGACCGAGTATTGCGATTCAGCTATAGGGGCTCAGTGACTAGGACTCAACCGCAGTGATCGCTCAGCACGGCGGCGACCAGTTCATCGGGGGCCCCGTGCATGCCGGCGCGTCCCAGGCCTTCGATCAGCACGAAACGGATCTCGCCCGCCTCGGCTTTCTTGTCCACCCGCATCAATTCCAGATAGCGCTCGGCACCCAAACGCGGCGCTTGCACGGGCAGGCCGGCACGCTCGATCAGACGACGCAGGCGTGGCAAGAACTCGGGCGGCATCAAGCCCTTACGGACCGACAAATCGGCCGCCAGGACCATGCCGCAGCCCACCGCCTCGCCGTGAAGCCAAGCGCCATAGCCCATGCCGGTTTCGATGGCGTGGCCGAAGGTGTGGCCAAAATTCAGGATGGCACGCAAGCCCTGTTCACGCTCATCCTGGCCCACCACCCAGGCCTTGATCTCGCAGCAGCGCTTGACGGCATAGGCCAAGGCCTGCTTGTCGCGCGCAAGCAAGGCATCCAGATTGGCCTCGATCCAGGCCAGAAATTCAGCGTCCGCGATCGGGCCGTATTTGATGACCTCGGCCAAGCCAGCCGCCAGCTCGCGCTGCGGCAAGGTATCCAGCGTGTCGAGATCGGCAACCACCCGCTCGGGCTGGTAGAACGCGCCAATCATGTTCTTGCCCAGGGGATGGTTGATGGCGGTCTTGCCGCCCACTGACGAGTCGACCTGGGCCAACAAGGTCGTCGGGACCTGGACAAAGGGCACACCACGCATATAGATCGAAGCGGCAAAACCTGTCATGTCACCAATAACACCGCCGCCCAGCGCGAACAGCACGGTCTTGCGATCGGCCGCATGGGCCAGCAGGTGATCAAACACGAGGTTGAGGCTGGCCCAATCCTTGTGGCTCTCGCCATCGGGGAGCTGGACGAACTCGACCCGACGGTAATGAGCGGCCAGTTGCGAACGCAGGCGTTCGAGATAGAGCGGCGCCACAACTTCGTTGCTGACGATCAGTGCGCACGCAGCCTTGGGCAAGCCCTGCCAGCTCTGGGCCGAGTCCAGCAGACCGGGACCGATGTGGATGTCGTAGCTGCGCTGATCGAGGGCAATCGGCACGCAATGCAGAGCCGGTGAGGCAGTGGCAGACGAGGCGATGGAGGGGAAAGTCGGGGCCGTCGAGGAAGTCATGCGTCAAGTGTAAGGGCCGCTCGTGCCCGGCTCAGCATCACGCAAGGGCTTGAACCGCCGAGACGATCTGCACCGGATCAACAGGCGGCGGGCTCAGCACCAACGGTGGCCGCCACCCGGGCCGGATCGATGATGCCCGCCAGCTCCAGCTGCATCAGCGCCATATTGACCAGGCCGTGCACAGACGGCCGACCTGTCTCAAGCACGTAATGCGCCACGCTGCGATACAGCGGATTGCGCTGCAAATACAGCTCTCGCAACTTTTGCAAGGGATCCCGCACCTGCAGAAGCGGGCGCTGCGTGTCGTGCCGCAAGCGTCGGAACAGCTCTTCCGGCGTGGAGCGGAGATAGAGCACGGTGCTGGCTTGATGCAAAAGCTGACGATTGGCCTCTCGCAGCACGATACCGCCGCCGGTGGCCAGCACGAACTCTCCCTCACGTGCCAGCAACTCGTTCAGCACCTGCGATTCGATGTCTCGAAACGCAGCTTCACCCGAGCGATCAAAAAAAGCGCGAATCGGCTCCCCGATTCGCGCTTCGATTTCCGTGTCACTGTCGACGAAGCGCACGCCCAGCTGCCGCGCCAGCTGCCGCCCGACGGTGGACTTGCCACCGCCGGGCATGCCGACGAGGGAGATCACAAGGCGAGCTGCACTCATGCAAACAAATCAGGCATCAGTTCGGACTGGAGCAGCTTGCAGTCTGACCGTAGGGGCTGATGACAAACGGAGGGGTTCCTTCCGCCTTGATCACGTCGACCGGCACGCCGGTGTATTGCGCAGTTCCCTTGAGCGTGAACAAGGTGTCGCCTTCAGACGCAATCCGACCGAAGAAAGCAGGCGGACTAACCACGCCCGACGCGCTGACCCGGATCGCAAACTCCGTCCAACTGCCGTAGCTCTGCGGATACTCGATTCGCATCACGGCCAGGCCGCTGGAGTCGGTTCGAGTGCTGCCAACCATGGTGATGGACACATCCGACTTGCGCGGATCCAGCTGACCGTTGCCGTTGATGTCTTCGCCGGTTTCGATCGTGCCATTGCGGAAGCCCTTTCCAGCCGAGCTGTCTTCGGACAGGCAATTCTGGGTGACGACCTGGATCCACTTCTTCAGACCGAGGTCATAGAAGTAGAAGCCCTTCTGATAACTCGGCAGATCAATCAGCGGCGCCACTTGCACATCGGACTTGGGATTGCCCGCGGAATCCACCACCAAAACGGTGAACTCCAGGAAGTAGGTCAGCTTGTTTGTGCCCGTGCCAATCAGAGCATTGGTACCGATCGACACGGACACCGGCTGCTCCACCACCGTCAGAGACACGGTACGCAGACGGTCTGCCGGGCAGGCAGCAATGGTCTCGACCGTGTCGGTCTTCGAGAAGCAGGCGTACACCTTGACCTGGTCCGTCGGGCTCGGGCGTTGGCCCGCCACAAAGCTGGTCACAGCCACGCCGGTTGCATCGGAAATGATGACCTTGTCATTGCCGGAACTGATGACGCCATCGGTGCCGGAGTTGTTGCTGCCAAAGCCAATGCGTGCGCGGACGTTCGGAACCGGCTCGTTCTTGTCGCTGCGGAACAGCAAGCGCAATTCAGAGCGGTTCTCGCTGCTGCCCACAAGATTGACCGCCACGACAGCCGGAGCGGCCGTGAAGGTCGCAGAGCCAATGGTGGTGGCCGCAGGCACATCAGAGACGGTGGCATCGATTTGCACCGTGCTCTTGACCGAAGCGCCGCCGGCCGTTGCCGAGATCTCGGTCGGGCCGTTGCCGGTAGCCTTGTAGCAATAGGTGTACTTGCCCTTGGTGTCGGTGATGGCATCGCCCGGAGAGGTCTTGCCAGGACAGGCCACGGCAACACCCTGGCTGCCGCCCACCGAAACGGCCACGCCATCCATCGGGTTCACGTTGACATCCGTCAGCGTGTACTCCACCGCACCCACATCGCCATTGCGCAAGGTGGCCGGCAAGAGCTGCGCTTGCAGCTTGGCGCCCGTCACCTTGAACGACGCTCGACGCACCAGCGCATCGCTGGTGGCTGTCACGGTCACGGTACGGTTGGAGCGATCGGCACCCACCAGGACCGAGGCCTTCGCGACGCCATTCGCATCGGTCACCAAGTTACCAGGCACCAGCACTGCGTTGCTGTCCACCGAGAACGTCACCTTGATGCCTGGAACGGCGTTGCGCAAGGTGTCCACGGCCGTGACCACCACATCGACAGGCTCGCTGCCGGCATTGCCCACCGTGTTCTTGCTCAAGGTCATGGTCAGATCGCTGGCCTTGGGCACGATGGACACGGCTTCGACGACGTCGAAGCTGATGGTTCGCACCACCGTACCGCTGGTGGCCTGCACCGTGATGGCGCGATTGGTCTTGCCCTTGCTGGTCACCAAGCTGATTTCAGCCGCCAACACACCCGAGGTGACGTCCGTGGCAGTCTTGCTAAAAGCGTTGACGATGGAGCCGCCGGCGACCGGGTCAATCAGAGCCAGGGAAACCGGAGAGCCGCCGATGGCGCTGTTGAAGGCGTCCACCGAGGTCACGCTCAGCTTGGCGACTTGAGTGCCGTCATTGGGCAGGGTGACCTTGTCCACGACCAGGCGCAAATCGGCGACCTTGCTGCCGTTCACGCTGTCCACCACATCAAAGCTGGCGGTCTTCTTGACCGAACCCGAGCTGACGTTGAGCTTGACGGTGCGGCTGGTTTTGTCCGTGATCTGCACCACCGCCGTGATCTTGCCGGTGTCCTTGCTGGTCACCTTGGCAGAGGGCGTGACGATGGAGCCGCTGTCCACTTCCACAGTGACCGGCGTTTCCACCCCGGTCAAAGCGGCGTTGCCCGAAGTCAGGGCAGTGATCGTGAACGTCACCACTTCAGCCCCCGAGTTGGGCACCGAAGTCTTGTCCGCCACCACCGCCAGGTCGGCCAAGGTGCTGGGCGTGTTGGGATTGGTGCCCGTGCCCGGATCAAAAACCGAGGTGCCGGAATCACCGCCGCCGCCGCCGCAGGCAGCCAAAGCCACGCCCAGCAGCATCACACCCGCCGCTCGCCACGCTTGGCGCCAGGAAGGTCGCGCCCACACCATGGATGTACTCATTTCTGCAAACTCCTGCATGGCAGCGCCGCCGCGGCGGTCGCTGCCTTCTCCCGATTGACTAAGTTCCCGCCAACATGTCCATCAACGGACCGGCGCACGCTCGCTGACCACCTTGGGGGTCAGGAAAATCAAGAGCTCGGTCTTGCTCGAGGTGCGGCTCTTGTTCTTGAACAAATTGCCCAGGTAGGGAATGTCACCCAGCACCGGCACCTTGGACTCGTCTTCACGCTCATCCTGGGTGAAGATGCCACCGATCACCACAGTGCCGCCGTTCTCCACCAAGACCATGGTTTTCACATGCTTGTTGTTGATGGCGTAGCCCTGAGGGGTCAGCGTGCCGCGACTGTCCTTGTTGACATCCACGTCCAGAATCACATTGCCTTCCGGCGTGATCTGCGGTGTCACTTCCAGCTTCAAAACGGCCTTCTTGAACTGGATCGAAGTGGCGCCGCTGGAGGTGGCAACCTGGTAGGGCAGTTCCTCACCCTGCTCGATCAAGGCCTTGACCTGGTCGGCGGTGATGACGCGCGGGCTGGACACGATCTTGCCCTTGCCATCGGCTTCCAAGGCCGACAGCTCCAGGTTCAGGAATCGGTTGGCCGTGGCATTGAACAAGGACAGAGCAAAGTTCGCCACATTGGCGCCGCCGAAGCTGTCTGAGGAGACATTGGCCGGCAGATTGACAAACTGCGTGTTGAAGATGGGCTTGCCATCCGAACCGCTGCCGCCTGCACCGACGCTGCCGCCGGGCTGCAAGGTCTGGCCTGCGATGCCGTTGAGGTTGCCGCCCAGGGTCAGGTAGTTGTTGCCACCGACCGAGTAGCCCGGAATGCCACCGCGGGTTCCGCGCAAATCGGCACTGCCCAACTTCACGCCGAGCGCGCGACCGAACTTGTCGTCCGCTTCGACGATGCGGGCTTCGATCAAGACCTGGCGCACCGGGATGTCGATTTTGGCAATCATGGCCAGGATCTCTTCCAGCTTGGACGGGATGTCAGTCACGAAGAGCTGGTTGGTGCGGGTCTCGTAAATCACACTGCCGCGCGGCGACAGGATGCGGGTCGCGTTCTGACCGCCACCGCTGGAGCCGCCGGAGTTCTGCCCGCTCAGACCCTTGGCCACTTCTTCGGCCTTGGTGTAGTTCAGCTGGATGGACTGGGTGCGCACCGGCTCCAGATTGGCGATCTGGGCTTTGGCTTCCAGATCCAGCTTTTCCTTGGCCGAGAGCTCGTCCTTGGGGGCAATCCACAGCACATTGCCGGACTTCTTCAAGCCCAGGCCTTTGGCCTGCATGATGATGTCCAGGGCTTGGTCCCAGGGCACATCCTTGAGGCGCAAGGTCACATTACCGGTCACGGTGTCGCTGGTCACCACATTGAAGTTGGTGAAATCGGCAATCACCTGCAGCAGCGCACGCACTTCGATGTTCTGGAAGTTCAGCGACAGCTTGTCACCTGCGTAGCCAGGGCCCGTGGTCAGCTTGTTGGGATCTTGCTTCTGATGGCGCACTTCCAGCACAAACTGGTTGTCGCTCTGGTACGCGCTGTGCTCCCAAGCACCCTTGGGCTCGATGACCATGCGCACGCGGTCGCCGTTCTGCGTGGTGACCACCGACTGCACCGGGCTGCCGAAGTCGGCCACATCCAGCTTGCGACGCAGGCCCTCGGGCACGGTCGAGCGCAGGAATTCCACCACCAGGTTCTGACCCTGCTGCTGAATGTCCACGCCGACCTGGTTGCTCGGCAAGTTGACGATCACGCGGCCGGAGTTGTCTTGCCCGCGACGGAAGTCGATGTCACGGATGGACTGCGCCTCGGCGTTCAGGCTCTGAGCGAAATGCACCGGCTCATTGGGCGCCACGGCCAGCGAAGGCGAAGCCTCGAGAATCAGCAGCAAGGCGTTGTCCTGCAATTCCGCCCGGTAACCCGAGGGCGTGCGCAGGTTCAGCACCACGCGCGAGCGTTCACCCGCCTGGGCCACATTGGCCGAGCGCAGATTGCCCTGGTTGATCTCCACCATCGAACGGCCAATGCCGTTCACCACGCCGGGCAAGTCGATGGCAATGCGCGGCGGCGTCTGCACGGTGAAGCCGCGCGGGATCTCCGTCAGCGGCTGGCTCAACTCGATGCGCACCACTTCCACGCCCGCTTGCTGCGTGCTGTTGATGGAACGGATGGCGGTCTGCGCCCAGGCCGGCGCGGCCGTGGCCACCGTGGCCAGAACTAGGGCCGAGGCCGTCGCCCACTTGCGCCAATGGCTCGTCATCCTCGATGTCTCCTGGAAATTTTTCATCGTCCCTTCTCCTGCAGCTGGAGGGTACTGGTGCGTTCAATCCACTCGCCCGCAGCGTCCTGGACGACTTCTCGCAATCCGATTTCGGTTTC
>Ga0187843_10002707_pt1 | contig 10553 bp, 12 predicted proteins | sample SpaLakP09_SKY_43_FD_134516 | JGI IMG/M metagenome (GOLD analysis project Ga0187843, IMG submission 134516) | Oligotrophic lake water microbial communities from Sparkling Lake, Wisconsin, USA - SP09_SKY_43 | ecosystem: Environmental > Aquatic > Freshwater > Lake | place: USA: Sparkling Lake... | reverse complement strand
CCCGTGTAGGGGAGTCGCCAAGTTGGTTAAGGCACTGGATTTTGATTCCAGCATGCGAAGGTTCGAATCCTTCTTCCCCTGCCACCCTTTTGCTTTGAACGAAAGCGGCAAGGGTTTGCGGCAACAACCGCGAACCGTTGCCCTTTGTTTTTTTAACCTCAGGTCGTCAGCATGTCGAACCCCCAACCAGATTTCATGGTCTTTACCGGCAACGCCAACCCTGAGTTGGCCGCTGATATTGCCGGGCATTTGGGCATTGGTTTGGGTGCTGCCGAGGTCGGCCGGTTTTCCGACGGTGAAGTCACCGTTGAAATCAAACAAAACGTCCGTGCGCGCGATGTCTTCGTGGTGCAGTCCACCTGCAACCCCACCAACGAAAACCTGATGGAACTGCTGATCATGGTGGACGCGCTCAAGCGTGCTTCCGCCGAGCGCATCAGCGCCGTCATTCCCTACTTTGGATACGCCCGCCAAGACCGTCGTCCGCGCTCATCGCGCGTGCCTATTTCGGCCAAATTGGTGGCCGATTTATTGCAAACCGTGGGCGTTGACCGCGTTCTCACCATGGATTTGCACGCCGATCAAATTCAAGGCTTCTTCAATATTCCCGTCGACAACATCTATGCCTCACCCGTGCTGCTGGGCGATTTACGCCTGAAAAACTATGACGACTTGATCGTGGTGTCGCCCGATGTGGGCGGTGTGGTGCGCGCCCGCGCTTTGGCCAAGCAACTTGGTTGCGACTTGGCCATCATCGACAAGCGTCGCCCCAAAGCGAATGTCAGCGAAGTCATGCACGTCATCGGCGAAATCGATGCCCGCAACTGCGTCATCATGGACGACATGATCGACACCGCAGGCACCTTGGTTAAAGCGGCCGAAGTTTTAAAAGAACGCGGCGCAAAAAAAGTTTACGCCTACTGCACGCATCCTATTTTTTCCGGACCGGCCATCAACCGCATCGCCCAAGGCGACGCGCTCGACGAAGTGGTGGTGACCAACACCATCCCTTTGACCGACCTGGCAGCGCGATGCAAAAAAATTCGCCAACTCTCTGTGGCACCGTTGATCGCTGAAACCATTCAGCGCATCTCCAAAGGAGAGTCGGTCATGAGTTTGTTCTCCGACCAAGACCAGCTTTTTTAAGCGGGACAACGTGGGAGAGCAATGTTGTGGGGCGGTTTTCGCCCCGTTTTGAAACCGAAGTCACACTGGTCGCGGTGGACTTCTTCAGGAGATAGTTATGAAATTCGTCGCTTTTGAGCGCTCAAAGCAGGGTACGGGTGCGAGCCGCCGTCTGCGCATCACCGGTCGCACGCCCGGTATCGTTTACGGTGGCAAAGCCCACGAACCCCAATCCATTGAACTCGACCACAATGCTCTGTGGCACGCTCTGAAAAAAGAAGCTTTCCATGCTTCGATTTTGGAGATGGAATTCAACGGCAAATCATCCAAAGTGTTGTTGCGCGATGTGCAATACCACCCCTTCAAGCAGCTTGTGTTGCACATCGACTTCCAACGCGTTGAAGCCGACACCGTGTTGCACATGAAGGTGCCCCTCCACTACAGCGGCCAAGAAAATTCGCCTGCGGTGAAAGCCGACGCTTGCTTGGTTAATCCTGTGATCACCGAATTGGAAATCGCTTGCTTGCCGGCCGATTTGCCCGAGTTCATTGCGGTTGATCTGAGTGGTCTGAAAAAAGGCACTTCACTGCATGTCAATGACATCAGCCTGCCCAAGGGTGTCAAAGCAGTGGTCCATGGCAAAAACAACCCCGTGTTGGTGAGCGTGGTGTCGGTGGCTGAAGAAGCCGCCCCCGAAGCCGCTGCCGCACCTGCAGCACCTGCCAAGGGCAAAGGCAAGAAGTAATTCTTCGCCGTTGTGCCTGAAGAGCCCGCTTCATGCGGGCTTTTTTTTGTGGGCTTTTTGATGGGTCGGATAATCTCACCATGATCAAACTGTTTGTCGGCTTGGGCAACCCGGGCACTGAATACGAAGACACCCGTCACAACGCGGGGTTTTGGTGGATCGATCAATTGGCGCTGCAACTGAAGGTGCAGTTGCTGCCCGATAAAAACTACCACGGCTGGGTCGCCCGCACCACGCTACAAGGCGAAACCATCTGGCTATTGAAGCCCGCGACCTTCATGAACCTGTCGGGCAAATCCGTCGCGGCCTTGGCGCGTTTTTACAAAATCGACCCGTCGCAAGTCATGGTGGTGCACGACGAGTTGGATGTGGTGCCAGGTGAAGCCAAGCTGAAGTTGGGTGGCAGCCACGCAGGCCACAACGGTTTGCGCGACATCCATGCCCAGCTGGGCAGCGACGCCTACTGGCGGCTGCGCATAGGCATTGGCCACCCAGGTGTCAAGTCGGAAGTGGTTCACTGGGTTTTGAAGAAACCTGCACCTGAACAGCGAAAAGTGATTGACACTTGCATCGATCGAAGCCTGTCAGCCGTACCTTTGATGGTGAGCGGCGACATGGTGAAAGCCACCCAACAGGTGCACACCAGCAAGCCGCCCAGGCCCAAACCGCCAAGACCGGCGGCGGCCCCAACCAAGGAAGGCGCATCGCATGAAACACCTCAACCTCCCGCAGGCCCTGAGCCTGGCGCTGCTTAGCCTGTGTCTGGCCACGCCGCTGGCAGCCACGGCCAAGGCCCCCAAAGAGCCCCCATCACTTCAATGTGAGCGCGACGGCAAGTTGCAAGCTTGTGACGATCAGCCTGAAGTAGTCAAACCCAAAAAAACGGCCGCCTTCAAAGCACAGGCCGCCGACATGAACGGCGAAGCTGACCAACCAGTGAAGAAGAAGAAAAAGAAGGGCCCAAAAAAAACCAAGAAAAAAACCAAAGCCAGCGTCGCTGAGTAAGGCTTAAACCGTGCGCCCAGATTGGGTTTGCAAGCGCCGGTATTTCTCCCAGAGCGTTTCTTGACTTTCGACGTGCGCGGGGTTTAACGGGATGCAAGCCACTGGGCACACCTGCACGCACTGCGGTTCCGTGTGGTGGCCCACGCATTCGGTGCATTTGTGTGGATCAATCTCATAGATGCGCACACCCATGTAAATAGCGTCGTTGGGGCATTCCGGCTCGCAAACATCGCAGTTGATGCACTCATCGGTGATCATCAAGGCCATGACAACACCTTAAGCTTGGGCACCCATGTGAGCTTGCATACAGGTGAGCACCGCAGGGGACACAAACTGCGCAACGTCACCCCCCAAAACAGCCACTTCACGCACCAGGGTGCTGGAGATGCATTGGTGCACATCCAGGGTGTTTAAAAACACGGAATCAATTTCGGGGGCCAAGCGGCGGTTCATACCGGCCAATTGAAACTCGTAATCAAAGTCGGTCATCGAGCGGATACCGCGCACCATGGTGCGCGCACCAATGGCTTGGGCAAATTCAATCACCAAGCCATCAAAGGTTTGCACCTTGACGTTGGCGCAATCGGCCATGGCTTGGCGGGTCATGTCCACGCGCTGATCGAGAGTGAACATGGTTTTTTTATGGTGTGCCCGCGCCACGGCAATCACCACCTGGTCAAACATGCAGGAAGCTCGGCGCACAATGTCTTCATGCCCCAGGGTAATGGGGTCAAAGGTGCCAGGGTACAGCGCGATCACGGGGGAACTCATGGACAGTCCTTGTGCAAGGGGGTGCGGGGCATTATGCCGCCCTCTGCAGCAGATGGGCATGCACCGCACCGGCCTTCAAATGCCGCTTGAGCACCCAACCCAGCGTCCCTAAATCGTCAGCACCCCATGCCTTGCCCGCTTCCAAATAGACCTGGCCTGTGGGTTTGATACATGAGCGCGCCGCTTCCAACATCTTGTCGTACTGCGGGAAATCATAGGGCGGATCTAACAGAACCAAGTCCAAGCTGTTGGGCGCTGATTGGCGCAGCAAGGCCAAACCGTCACCGCGCTGAACACGCATTTGCGTGGCCCCCAGCCTGACCTGGCTTTTGGTCATGGCTTCCAGACAAGCAGTGTTGGACTCGCACAGCAAGACGGAAGAAGCACCGCGCGAAGCCGCCTCAAAACCCAAAGCACCGGTACCGGCAAACGCATCGACGCAATGCCAACCGCTCAGGTCTTGGCCCAACCAGTTGAACAAGGTTTCACGCACACGGTCCGGTGTGGGGCGCAAGTTCTCCACCTTGGCCAGAGGAAGTTTGCTGCGCTTCCATTGGCCGCCGATGATGCGCACCTCGCCTTTGGTCACTGTTGGGCACCCAAGATCAGGGTGACCATTCTGTTGGGCTGCAAGTTGCGGGCAAAGGCTTGCTGGATGTCATTGGCGGTGAGCTTGTCCACTTGCGCCGTCCAGGTGTCGAGATAGTCCAGTGGCAGGTCGTACCAAGCGATGTTGCTCAGGTTGTCCATCAGTTTGCGGTTGCTGTCCAAGCGCAATGCAAAACCACCGATCAAAAAGTCTTTGGCGGCTTTCAACTCATTGTCAGTGGGGCCACTTTTCACAAATTCAGCCACCACATCAGTGGCCACTTTCACAGCTTGCTGGGCTTGATCAGGGCGTGTTTGCAAGCCCACCGTAAATGGGCCTGCCTGCTGCCAGGTGCCAAAATAACTGTAGACGCTGTAGCTCAGACCGCGTTTTTCGCGCACCTGTTCGGTCAGGCGAGAGACGAAACCGCCGCCGCCCAAGACATAGTTACCCACGGTCAAAGCCAGGTAATCAGGGTGCTGCCGCGCAATCCCCACCTGCCCGATGAAGACATGGGCTTGCGCGGATTCAAACGGCACATTCAAGGTTTGCGCTGCTTTCAAAGGCTGAACTTCGGGCAACGCGGGCAAGACAGGGCAAGACGCCTCCACCGGCAAATGCGCCAGCAATTGCGTCACTTTCTCTTGCGCCTGGGCCCGGTTGAGAGCCCCTACGATGCTGACCTTGGCCAAGCAGGGCTTGAAATGGCGCGCATGCAACTGCGCCATTTGGCGGGTGTCGATGCGCCGCAAGCTGCCCTCGTCCACCTCGGCACCATAAGGGTGGTCGCCAAACAAGGCTTGGTTGTATGCGCGGTTGGCCACCGTGGCAGGTTTGGTGTTGGCCTCTTTGATACTGGCCACCCAGCGTTCGCGCTCGTTTTGCCAAATCGCGTCGGGAAAGCTGGGGTGCGCCAATAGACGCGATGCCAAGTCCACAGCGGCGTCGAGCAACTCGGGTCGGGTGAGACTGCGCAAGGACAGGCTCATGCGGTCGCTGGAAGAAGACGCGTTGGCGATGGCCCCCAAATCAGCCCAGGCTTCACCCAAGGTGTTCTCGTCCATGGCGGCTTGGGAGCCCACCGCCTTCAAGCCCTTGCCCATCATGCTGGCTGTGGCGCTGGACAAACCACGCAACGGGCCATCACGGCGGCTGCCCGCATCGAACTCGACCTGCATGTCCACCATGGGCAAGCCGGGCACTTCCACCAAATACACCTTGGCCCCGTTTGCCAAGGTCCAGTGTTGTATTGGAAGGCCTGCAATGGCTTCGGATTGCCAAACACACAGGATCAAAACCAAATAAATAAAGCGTTTCATCGTGCACCCTCCCCACCATGCCGTGCACCCGGCGGCGGTTTGCGAAACGCCGGTCGAGGTCCCGACTGCGGCAGCAAGGTGGCCACCGTCAGGTTGTCATCGCCAAAATAGGTTTGCGCCACTTTTTGGATTTGCGCGGGCGTGACCGCCACCAAGCGCTCAATCAGCCGTTCGGAGGTGTCGGGGGGCAAGCCTTCGACCCAATAGGTGCCGATTTCGCGCGCTTGGTTGAACAAAGAATCTCGTTGGTAGATGTTGGAAGCCAACCATTGGGCGCGAACCCGGCGCAACTCAGCCTCGTTCACACCTTCTTTGGCGATGCGCTCGACTTGCGCACGCAACGCGACTTCGAGTTGCTCGGTGGTTTTGCCTTTGGCGGGCACGCCTTCCAGACTGAAGGTTTGTGGGCCACGTCCACTCAATCCATTGGAGGCGCCCACACTGTCGGCGATACGTTGGTCGCCTTGGGCCAAGGCGCGCTCTAAACGGGCACCGGCATAACCATCGAGCACCGCCGACAACATGGTCAGGGCCAAGGCGTCTTGGGTACTGGCCTCGTTGTCAAATGCTTTAAAGCCTGGTACTTTCCAAGACAACACCACATAAGCTTGTTCGGCGGGGGCTTTGATTTGCAACCGTCGGGTGCCGGTTTGCGCGGGCTCCTCGCGTGGTTTGCGCTCGGGCACGGTGGCCGTCGGGATGCGGCCATAAGTCTCATCGGCCCATTGCTTGACCTGCGCGATGTTGACGTCACCCACCACCACCACGGTGGCATTGGCTGGCACATACCAGCGTTTGTAAAAGTCGCGGGCGTCTTGCGGCTTCATGGCTTCCAGGTCGTTCATCCAACCAACCACAGGCCGCCGGTAGGGTGAGGTGGTGAACTGGGTGGCGTTGAGTTGTTCATAAAGTTGCATGCGCGGCACGTCGTCGGTGCGCATGCGTCGTTCTTCTTTCACCACTTCCAATTCACGCGTGAATTCGTCGTCAGGCCACTGGTTGTTGACAAACCGATCCGCCTCCAAGCGCATGACATCGGGCAAACGGTGCGCCGGAATTTGCTGGAAATAACCGGTGTAGTCTCGGTTGGTGAACGCGTTTTCTCGGCCACCCATCGCCGCCACGCGACGTGAAAACTCACCTGGTTTGATGGTGGGTGAGCCTTTGAAAAGCATGTGTTCCAACACATGGGCCACGCCCGACACGCCGTCGACCTCATCCATCGACCCGACCCGCAACCACACCATGTGCACTGCGGTGGGCGCCCTGGAGTCGGCTTTGACAATCAAGCCCATGCCATTGGCCAAAGTGAATTCTTGCAAAGCTTGCGCCATCACGGCGGGCGCAGCCGATGTGGCAAAACAAAACACAACGCTGCCGATCAGACGACGCCATGGCTTATCAAAGTGGGGTTTCATAGAATGACTCATTCATCGACTTGCGAACTTGCAAGCTGCCTGCATTCTAGGAACCTCCCACCTCATGTTCAGTCTGTTCAAGCGAAAAACCCCTGCATCCACCAAGACTCCTACCAGCCCAGCCGCACAAGTGGCCAGCCAAGCTTGGTTGGGCCGATTGCGCAGTGGCTTGCAGAGCACCGGCAGCAGCATCGCCGGGGTATTTGGTGGCAAGGTCATCGACGACGCACTGTATGAAGAACTCGAGTCCGCATTGCTGATGTCCGATGCCGGTATGGCCGCCACCCAACATGTGCTGAAAGTCTTGAAACAAAAAGTCAAAGAGACTGGCAGCAAAGAACCGACCCAAGTCAAAGCATTGTTGGTCCAGGTGCTGACCGATGTGCTGCGCCCGCTTGAAGGTGACATCAGCTTGGCTGCCCACAAGCCCACCGTCATCATGGTGGCCGGTGTGAATGGGGCCGGCAAAACCACCTCCATTGGCAAACTCACGCGGCACCTGAATGACGCTGGTGCCAGCGTCTTGTTGGCTGCGGCAGACACCTTTCGCGCCGCCGCCAAAGAACAGTTGTTGGTCTGGGCCGACCGCAACCACGTGGACATCATCAGCCAAGACAACGGCGATCCGGCCGCCGTGAGTTTTGATGCGGTGACCGCCGGCCGCGCTCGGGGCCGTGATGTGGTGCTGGTGGACACGGCCGGGCGACTACCCACGCAACTCCACCTGATGGAGGAGCTGAAAAAGATCAAACGCGTTGTGCAAAAGGCGGATGAAACCGCCCCCCACGAAGTGCTGCTGGTGATTGATGGCAACACCGGTCAAAACGCTTTGGCCCAAGTGAAAGCCTTTGACGATACCTTGGGCCTGACGGGCCTGATCGTCACCAAACTCGACGGCACTGCCAAAGGCGGGGTGTTGGCCGCCATTGCGTTGTGGTCGGCGCAACGACCAGCCGACAAGCCCCTGTCCGTCTATTTCATTGGTATTGGCGAAAAACTCGAAGATCTGCAAGCTTTTCGCGCCGAAGAATTTGCCCAGGCCCTGATCGCCTGACCACGAAGGAAACGCCCATGGACACATTGAACGATACCCCGGCCGAGGCCACCCGCCGCATCGACCAGTTGCTGAACCATTACAGCCTGAGTCACCAACACCCAGTGAATGAGCGCATCCATTACTTGGCGGTTCCGCTGATCATGCTCACCCTGATTGGCTTGATGTTTGAGATTCACCCCGCAGTGGCTTATGTGTTCTTGGCGGCCAGCATGGTTTATTACCTGCGTTTGTCCTTGGTTTTTTCAGGGGTGATGGCGGCTTGGACGGCGCTCATGCTGGTGTTGGTGCACGCCATGGGGCCACATCGCCTGGTGATTTGCGTGAGCGTTTTTGTCGTCTCATGGGTGCTCCAGTTCATCGGCCACAAAATCGAAGGCCAAAAACCCTCATTCTCTGAGGATGTGCAATACCTTTGGGTCGGACCGCTGTTTGTTCTGCGCCCACTTCTTGTTCGATTCAAACTCACTTGGTAAACAACATGACCGACAAACTGTTCACGCCCACCCGCATCGGCGACATCGAGGTGGCCAACCGCGTGGTCATGGCGCCATTGACCCGCTGCCGCGCCGATGAGCCCAACGGCGATATTCCAGGCAGCGACATGAACATCGCGTACTACCGCCAGCGCAGCAACGCCGGCCTCATCATCAGTGAAGGCACGCAAATTTCGCCGGTCGGCAAAGGCTACATGGCCACGCCGGGCATGTATTCCGACGCGCAGGTGCAGGGCTGGACAGCCATCACGCGCGCCGTTCACGAAGCCGGCTCGAAGATCGTGGCGCAAATTTGGCATGTGGGTCGGGTCAGTCATCCGGACCTGACCGGCGGCGTGCAACCGGTGGCCCCCTCGCCCGTCGCCGCCAAGTTATCGGCCTACACCCGCAACGGCAAACAAGAAGCCGCCGTCCCGCACGAACTCAGCGTCGCCGAGATTCAATCTGTGGTGCAGCAGTTTCGCCAAGCCGCGGCCAATGCCATTCGCGCGGGCTTTGATGGCGTGGAAATTCACGGCGCCAACGGGTACTTGGTTGATCAATTTTTGCGTGATGGCATCAACCACCGCACTGATGCTTATGGCGGCTCGCCTGAAAACCGCTGCCGCTTTGCGCTAGAGGTGGTCGACGCGGTGATCGCAGAAATTGGGGCTGGTCGCGTGGGCATTCGCTTGTCGCCCGTGACGCCCTCCAACGACGCCTCAGGCAGTGATCCGCAAGTCGTGTTTGGTCATTTGGTTGAAGAACTCAACCAACGGGGCATCGCCTTCATCCATTTCATCGAAGGGGCCACCGGTGGCCCGCGCGATATTCCCGGCTTTGATTTCGCTTGGGCGCGCCAAACCTTCAAAGGCACCTACATTGCCAACAATGGCTATGACCGGCAAATGGCTTTGGACGCGGTGGCTTCAGGCCAAGCGGATGCCGTGGCTTTTGGCCGTCTATTCATCGCCAATCCCGACTTGGTGCAGCGTTTGAAGGCGAATGCGCCCTTGAGCAAAGCGAACTCGAAAACGTTTTACACCCCCGGCCCAGAGGGCTACATCGATTACCCCGCCATGGCGTGATCCCCATTTAATGAAAAGTATTCTTTTTATTTTTTAGCACTCCGCCCTGGGGAGTGCTAATATAAGGGTTATGACTGATTTGGACAGGAGCCATTGATGACTCATTTGATGCTGACCAACCCCGCCGCTACGCCGGTTGCGGCCAATCCTTGGGCTTTGTTACCGCCCCTGGGCAACCTGGACGCCTATATTTCGGCGGTCAACCGTTTGCCCATGCTGACCTTGGAGCAAGAGCAAGAATTTGCCAAAAAGCTCAAAGAAAACAACGACTTGGACGCCGCCGGCAAATTGATTTTGTCGCACCTGCGCATGGTGGTGTCCATCTCCCGCCAATATGCCGGTTATGGCCTGCCTCAGGCCGACCTGATTCAAGAAGGCAATGTCGGCTTGATGAAGGCGGTCAAACGCTTCGACCCCGAACACGGCGTGCGCTTGGTGAGTTACGCCATGCACTGGATCAAGGCTGAGATTCACGAATACATCATCAAAAACTGGCGCATGGTCAAACTCGCCACCACCAAAGCCCAACGCAAATTGTTTTTCAATCTGCGTTCAATGAAACAAGGTTTTCGCGCCGACGCTGGTGAAGACCATGACGCCCTGACCCGCGACACCTTGAGTGACGCGCAAATCGACAACGTGGCCAAAGAACTCAATGTCAAGCGTGAAGAAGTCATCGAGATGGAAGCACGCATGGCCGGTGGCGATGTATTGCTCGACCCCAGTCCCAGCGATGACGGTGACGATGCCTTCGGGCCCATCGCCTACTTGGCCGATGTGCAACATGAACCCACGGCCATGATTGAAGCGCACCAACGCGACATGATGTCCAGCGACGGCATCAGCCAAGCGCTGGAAGTATTGGATGCACGCAGCCGTCGCATTGTCGAAGAGCGTTGGCTCAAGGTGAATGATGACAATTCAGGTGGCATGACGCTGCACGAGTTGGCCGCTGAATACGGG
>Ga0187843_10002706_pt1 | contig 10562 bp, 10 predicted proteins | sample SpaLakP09_SKY_43_FD_134516 | JGI IMG/M metagenome (GOLD analysis project Ga0187843, IMG submission 134516) | Oligotrophic lake water microbial communities from Sparkling Lake, Wisconsin, USA - SP09_SKY_43 | ecosystem: Environmental > Aquatic > Freshwater > Lake | place: USA: Sparkling Lake... | reverse complement strand
GTCATAGACATAGTTCTGAATCACCAGGGGAAGCCGGCCGCCCTGAACCTGGGCAGTGGGTGCCAAGAGGCCTCCAACCCACTCCCGTCCCCTGACGTCGCTCCACCTGTACGTCGTCATGGCCCCCCAGCTCTTTGCGCTGAACTGAGGATTCAGTCGCGTCATGCGAACTGTCTGCCCGGAGGGGCCTTCCGCCACGACATCCGGCGGCTCGTTCAACGACTGCTGCACCCTCAATGACCAGGCCGAAGCGCCAGGCGTTTCCTTGGACGCCGCGGAACCGATCTCCTCCCAGCCTCCGCCTACAACACGCCTGAAACGCCGGCGCCTGCCGTCGTCGCTGACGACGAACCCATCTGCGACAGGCTCTGCGGCGTCAACCCGGCCAGCCATCCTGGCGACGACGAGCCATCGGCCGCTGTCGGGCCAGTACTCGATCACGTGGGACCCCGTCGGCACGCTCCCGTTCGAGGCCTTCGGCAGATGCGTCCCTGCCAGGATGACCGATTCGCCGCTGCCCTGCCACAACCTGTCGGTACGGTACTGCGGAGAACCAGGCATTGCATCGTCGGGGGCGTCGACGATGACTTGCTCACGGCCATCGTCCAGCCGCCACGCGGTCATGCGCCGCGCGGTCCTCGCCACCGTGTTCGAGTAGTACTTCAGCGGGTCAGCCGCGAGGCTTTGCGCAAACCGGGAGACGACCTCCCCGAGCAATGGGTAGTCGCGGCTCCACGCCAGCGTCCGCTCGCGGTCGTAGTGCGGCAGCAGGGCCCAGCGCCCGTCCGGAGAGATGCTGACCGTCGGCTTGGCGATGTTCGCCTCGAAGAACGGCTCGCCCAGAGGTCGAGGCTTCTCGGCCGAATCTACGTCGGCCACATAGAAGCGGTACTTGCGCAACTGAGAGATCAGGCGCTGCTGCCCCCATTTGACGGACCAGAACGACTGGTTGCCGATGACGATGCTGTAGGCGCCCTCCTTCATCGGAGGATTGGGAACCTGCACGGCATACAGGACACGCCGACCGTCCTTCGAAACACCGAACGAGACAATGGGCGTCGCCTCGTGGGTCAGCTGAGTGAGCTTGCGGCTGTCGACATCAAGGCGGTAGGCCTGGTTGACGCCGTCTTCCAGCCGGCCGATGAACAGGAGCGTGCGATCGTCATGCCAGCGGACCTCCTTGATCGCCATGTCGCCAAGGAAGTGATCCTGATCCGACTCGAAGGAGAACACGACCAGCGGCGCGTCCGGCGTGCCGGCCGCCAGGCGGTCCATGTTCAGCGACAGCAGCTGGATTTCGTAGCGGTTGCGGTCGGTCGCGACACTGGACCGTTTGGTGACGATGAATGCGCGGCTCCCATCCGGAGACAGTTGCCGGCGGAACTCTCCGGCATCCCGGGCCAGGGGCTGGACGATCTTCGTGAACTCCACGACGTCGCGAACTGAGGGGCCGCTCGGCGGCTGAGCGGCGACAGACAAGGCCGCCCACAGCAGCGCGCACGCCGGCGCGAGAAAAGGTAAACGCATGAGGTTTGCGGGCAATGCGTAGCTCACCTGCCCCGGACAGGGAGGTGGCACATGATTAGGAGGAGAAGGCCCGGCGCAAGGTCGGGCCGCGACCGATGACTACCAGTCCAGCGACAGGCGCGCCGCGACGAACCGGCCGCGCCAGTCGGCCTGAGTGATGTCGAAGTTCGGAGCGCCCGGCACGTACTGGGGCAGACGGTTCGACAGGTTCGTGACGGTGAAGCCGAAGCTGGCCGCCTTGAAGCCGGGAAGCAGTTCCGGTGACAGCTTCTTCAAGTTCACGTTGGCGGCCAGGTCATGGACCCAATAGTTGCCCAGCTTCAGCGTGCTGGTTCCCGCGTTCAGGTACGAGCCCAGGTAGCGGCTGGTGAGGCCAGCGCTCCACACACCCTCGTCCAGGCCTACCGAAAGGCGCCCTTTCCATCGCGGCGCCCAGAAGTCGGTGAACCGCCGGCCGAGCCGATCCACGACAGGCGCGCCTGGGACGAGCTGGACGCGATAGCTGTTGGTCCGGGTCGCGCCGACACCGGCCGTCACGCGGCCTACAGAAGTCATCCAGCCGTAAGCGGCATCAATGTCCGTTCCCGCAGTCTCGAGCCGGCCAAAATTGGCTTCGGCCGTCATGACGCTTGTGACCGGACCGGGTTGCCCGTTCACCGAAGGCCCCCGGGTCACGAACGTCGGGAACGATGACTCGTAGTCCAGCGCGGTTTCCGGCTGCAACAAGGCAATCATCGAGCGGATTTTGAGCTGCCAGTAGGTGGCACTCAGGCGGGTGCCCAGGCCGCCCTCGGGCTCCCACACGGCACCGATGCCGCGCGCCTGCCCGCGTTCTGGCTTCAGATCCTTGTTGGTCCTGCGCACCACAGTGCCAACGACGGGCTCGTCGTTGCGCGCGGGGTCGAGCAGTTGGAACAATGAAGCGTCGTAGACGATGTCGGTGACGTTGGTCTGCAGCAGCGTCGGCGGCTTGAACGAGCCGGCGGCCGATCCTCGAATCAGCAGGTTGCGCGTGGGTCGAACCTCGAGGCCACCCTGAAAGGTCGTGGCCGAGCCGAAGTCGCTGTAGCGGTCGTGGCGACTCGCCAGTGTGAGCGCGAGCATGTCCCAGTTCCTGCGCCCTGCTTCCTGCGCAGCGAGCAAGGGCGCGCGCAGCTCGCCATAGGCCGCAGAACTGCGGCGGCTGCCATGCGTTTCTGACTGGCCCGGCACGGACATGTCATACCAGTCGCGTGCGGCCTCGGCACCGACGACGGCCTCGACAGGTCCTGCCCAGAGTTCGCCCAGTTTGCCCCGCACGATGCCGCCAACCTGGTCCTTGCGGCCTCGGTCGCGACGCGTCGTGTCCCTGAGGATGCCCCGCAGCACGTCGTCGCTCGCCGCCCGTCCCGATGTGAAGGGGTTGAATGCCGACGCAGGATCCGATGACGCCAGCGCAGCAGCCAGTGCCGCCGAATTCAATTGCTCGTTTCTCGACGTGGTGTTGCCGTGGTCGCTGCTGGTGGACACGGTGAGCTCGGCGTCCCAGTCGGCGGACAGTTCGCCCCTGACGCCCGCCAGCACGCGGCTGAATCGACTTTCGCGTGTCAGGCTTCGATAGCCGTTGTCATTGCCCAGCATGGACGACACCCGGACGGCGACGCCAAAAGGGTTGTAGAGATTGTTCGCGGGCACGGTCACGCCGGCCATCAGTACCCCGGGCCCAGGCCCGTCGATACGGTCCTTGGAGAACATCGTCTCGGCAAACACCGACCAGCTGCCGGCGAGGCGATGTTCGGCGAGGGCATGGAGCGCGACGTTGCGGTCCCCATAGAACAGCGTGTTGCCGCCGCCGGTCGTGTAGCGGTTGCACAAGTTCCGCACGCCGGCCGTCGCCTGGAAATCCGAGATGCTGGGCGTCTGACTGGGCGCCAGCTGGGGAATGCCAGCGAAGCTTGCATTCAGTCCTGGAAGGTTGCCGCTGACGCTGCTGACGTTGCCCGGCGAGCAGTACTGCTGGCGCTCGTCTGCGCCGCCGATGCCGCGGAAATCAGCGCTGCGGAAGAAGGCCCTGTCGAGCTCCGTCAACGGCGTCGATCGGCTGAACGAGCCGATCACCAGGATGCTGCCGTCCTTGTCATGCCTGCCAGCCGCGAGGGACACGCTGCCGTCTCCAAAGCCGAGTCCCGACCCCAGTCGCGCGGACAAAGACTGTCCATCCATCGACTTTTTCAGGATGACGTTGACCACGCCGGCCAGAGCGTCGCCGCCATAGATGGCCGACGACCCCGAGGGCACGACTTCCACGCGCTCGACTGCAGCGAGGGGAATGAGATTGAGATTGAAGACCGAACCGGTCGAAGACCCGACGGCCTGCATCTTCCGACCGTTGACCAGGACCAGGGTCGAGCCCAGCGGCAGGCCGCGCAGCTGAACGGTTCCCTGACCGGGTGTGATGCTGAAGCCGCCCTCCCCGCTCGATACCGACACCTCGTTGAGGCTCGTCAGGAATCGCTGCAGACTGGCCTGGCCACTCTTCTCGATGTCCTTGGCCGTGTAGACATTGACGGGTGCCGGACCTTCCGTGTCCACGCGGCGCAGACGTGAGCCGGTGATCTCCACGCGCGTGATTTGCTCGATGGGACCATCGAAGCCGCTTCCGGTTCGTGCGCCCGCTGCAGGCTGGTCCTCGTCGGGGGACGCCTGCACCCCGGCGGCCTGATACGCGGTGCTGGTCCGCACCAGCGCTGCAGAACTCGCCGGCGCTGCCGCAGGAGACGCCGCGGGGCGCACGATCACGGCCCCATCCGGCGTCACCTGGGACTCAAGCCCTGACCCCTGCAAGGCCGCGGCGATGGCTTCTGCGCCCGACAGACGACCCGACACGGCTTTCGCGGTCTTTCCCGCGAGGGCGCGCGCATCCGCGATGACCGAAACGCCTGTCACGCGCGAGATGGCGCGCAACGCGTCCCCGACGTCTTGGGAGGGCTGCTCGATCTGGTAGCGCGCGGCCAGTGTGGGTTCGGCGGCATCGGCCACACCGAGACCGATGAGCAGGGAAATCGCGATCGGGATGTGGAGCCATCGCGCTTGTCGGCGCTCTATGGCAGTCGGCTTTTTGAGCATCTCGTACCCTTTTCTGTTGTTGTCAAAGTGACAACAACAAGACGGGTTGATCGAGAGGGAAATTGCCCCGTGATTGCCCTATCGGATTTGTTGGAGTTCCAGCCGTCCGTCCAGTTCCTGCACCTTCAGGCCGAACAACATCGCGACAGAATTGGCAAACGCAGCGCTGTCGCCGGTTCGGTAGGTACCAGTGAGAAGGTACTTTGCCTCTCGCACATCTTTGGACAACACGATCTGTGTGTGGCTGTAGCGATTGATCTCGCCCACGGCGTCAGCCAGCGCCGTCGCTTCGAAAGAGGCTTCATGGCGCTGCCAGGCGGAGGCGCGTTCCATGTTCGGTCGGTCGAGCTTGGGCGCGACAACGGGCGCTGTCGCTCCCCCATCGTGCTCGAGGGTCAATCGATCGCCCGGCTTGAGTACGACGGGCGCCTGCGGCGCCAGACTGCCCCCCCCCGCGCTGGCCGGTCGAACGTTCACCTGGCCCTCCATGAGCGTGACCGAAAGCGCTTCGTCCCGCTTCGGGCCATCCTTGAACCGCACCCAGAAGACAGTACCTACGGCGACCACCTCGCTGCCACCGACCCGCACGACGAAAGGCCGTGATGGGTCCTTTGCCACCTCGAACAGCGCCTCTCCAGCATCGACCTCGACGGTGCGCTGCTTGGAGCCGAAATCCACCCGCGCCTGACTGGCCGTGTTGAGCAGCATCCGTGTGCCATCTGCCAGCATGACCGAGCGCTGCTCCCCAACCGCGGAGACATAGACATCTCGCTCACGCCACTGCTGGAATCCCACGACGCCGGCCGTCACGGCCACGCCACAGCCCGCGGCAGCAGCCCAACGCCAGGCCAGGCTGCGCGCGCGCTTCGCACGCCGCTCGTCTCGCTCTCTGGCCTCCCGGAAGGCCCGTGCGGCCTCCGTGCCGGGAATCGCTTGCCAGATGTCCGTCATCTTCTCGAACGCCTCGCGATGCGCAGGCGACAGCCTCTGCCAGGCACGGAAAGCATCTTCCATGTCCCGGTTGCGGCCAGGCCCATGGAGGCTCGAGATCCAGACCGCCGCCTCCGCAGCAATCTCGGGCGTGACCTTCACTTGCCCAGCGGAATTCTGGGAGTCATCCGCACCGGAACCAAGTCGGCTCATGGCCACCAGCCATGCATCCAGCCAGCAATCTTGAACATCGCCGTCGACACCTGATGGTGCACCGTGCTGCTGTTCAACCCGTGGATCCGCCCGATCTCCTCGTAGCTCAGCCCGATGGCGTGGTACTCCAAGACCATCTGCCGCGTCCTCTCAGGAAGGCGGCCGAGACACGCATCCATGCGCCCGATGCACTCGCGTCCCAGGACGCCGGCTTCGACGCTCGGCTGTGGATGGACGAGATCGACATCCTCCAGCTGCACCTGATCACCACGGCCTTCCTTCAGCCGGTGGGCATCGATGGACAGGTTCAGGGCCGTCTTCATGAACAGGGCCTTCGGATTCTCGACATCGTTCTCGGCTGAAAAGCGACACAGACGGAGGTAGGCGTCCTGCATCAGGTCGTCGGCATCGTGTGGCGAGCGACCGTGCCTCAACAGCATCGCCTTGGTTTCGGAGAATAACTTTCGCCAGTCGATTTTCATGGCAATGTCCCTTGAGCCGGCGCAGTTGCGCCTACGCCAGCCGATAGCAAAGGCGAACGCCGAGGTGCCGGCCCGCGACCGCGCGCCAGCAGCAGATCGTTCCGATCCCGTTCAAGACGAAGATCGGCGCGCATAAGCCAGTCAACGACAAAGTCGAAGGCGTCAGCAGAATCAGCGAACGGGCCATGTCGATCCATCGACCTCGTCAAACGCTCCTGCAGGCCCATCGCGGTCCGATCCACCGAGCGAACCAGTCGTCGATAGGGCTCCGGCAGCACAAAGAGGGGCTGAAATCCTGCTACTGCCTCATCCCACGCCGCCAGAATCCCCGGGTACTTTTGGCGGAAAAACTCACTGGAATTCCCGGACAACAAGGCCGTTGACGCCAACTCGTCGCCAGCACCCGCCAAAGCCCTAAGCAAGCCGTCCATCGCTGTGCGATGCATCGGACGTACACCAGCGACCGCGGACGCGACGGCCTGCTCAATTGACGGATAGAGCGTCGCATTGCGAAAGGTCCCCTGGAACGCAGCCTCGACAGGCTTTAAATCGCCCAGACCACACCGGATGAACTCGGCACCGCGGCTGTAGAGGTCACCGAACACCACCTTGGGCACGTCCGCATCCACGTTCACTGTCCATGAACCCAGGATCTCGCTCTCGCCGCTTACCAAACAACCGAACGCCCACCAAACCGTTCGGTTCTCGGTCGACAGGCCTTTCAGCTTCACCCCAAGAAGTGGGCTGAACGCAACTACGCCATACCGGCGGCACAGTACGTGGCTCAACCACCTTTGCCGTACCACATCAGGCTGAAGAAATCCCATTTCAGTTCTCCTCACTTGGATCGCAAGCAGGCGAGTCGTCGCGAGAGCTCCTTCAGCGGCAACTAACTGGCTGGCGGCCATGCAGTGTGGATCATGTCACGATTAGTGGGTTCGTGAATAGTAGACATGCAAACACGATACGTGGCCTATGACGCCGCTCCGTCTTGCATTTGGTCAACGTGTCGCCGCCCTGCGGCGCGCGGCTGGCTATAAACAGGACGAGTTCGCGGAGCGCTGTGGATTTGCCCGTTCCTATATGTCTCGCATCGAGACTGGCGGCGCCAATCCTTCGCTGGACGCTATTGAGCTTCTGGCCTCGGCATTGAAAGTGTCGGTTCGCGAGCTCTTTCCGGAATCCTGAGACTGGCGCCAAGCCGCCCCGCTGCAGAACACGCCCATTCGCCGCGCCGAAGTCTGCAGTGGAGGACCGGGCCGTTGTCCCGCTCACTAGATGCGCCACGTGGACGCGAAAACCATCTCACAACGCGATTAAAGCTCGAATCCAGACGTCTTCGTCTGCCGGCAATGCCTAAGCTCTGCGGATGCAAGCACCGGAGTCCATCATGAACCTGACCCCATTGGCGACAGAGAAAGTCAGCTCAGACCCTTCTGACACCCTAAGGCTGCCGCGCGTGCAACAACGGACAGGCCTTGGCCGATCGACCATCTATCGCCTGATTTCAGAGGGCAAGTTCCCGGTCGCCGTAAAGCTCTCGCCTCGGGCCGTAGGCTGGCACAAGTCCGACATCGACGCCTGGCTCAATACACGTCCGAAGGCCGCTCAGTAGCCAATGGTTGATGCCCACAGCGCCAGCTTCATCACGAAGCCCACAAGCAGCAGCACGGCGAGAGCGCGCAGCACCCACCACGTGGTGAACCAATAGCGGTGGTTGGCGAAGATCGCGCCTGACAGCCTGAACACGGCGCACAGTACGGCGACGAACACCACCATGTTGACGCCTCGGCCCACGTCAGGAATCTGATACGCAACCACCACCCAGGCAAGAGGCCAGCCAACGGCGTCAAGGGACGCCAGAACCTTGCGTCCAGGCCAGTACGGTGCGTCTGGACGCGGCTCACGCGGTATCACAACAAGAATCATGATTCCCCCTGTTGATGGGCTTGGACATGCGCGCAGTCGCAATCAAATCACTAACCACCCAAACGTAGGCATCACACGGAAACAATTCGTAAATTTTCAGCGCAGCAGACAAGCCGGCAAGTCACTGGACGATTGAGCAGGCGAAATATTGCAATCAATCGAACTATCGAAAACCCTATTCCCTATGAACACCTGACCGAACGGCGAGTGCAACGTTCGGTTCTGGCGATCAACCTCAAGCCATTGCGTCCATCGACCAGGGGCGACGGCAGGACGAAAGCCAATCTATCCGGCGTCAAGCCGATCTGGACAACCGACCAAGAACGGTCTGCAATTCGTTCGGGGCATTCCATACGCCGCGTCAAGCCCGACACCAGAGAGGGCTGCTGCCGGCCGATGCCGCTGGGAGACAGGGGATGAATGAAGTTGAACCTGATGATGCTTCCAACGAGCACGCGAGGCGTAGCGCCATCTTCCGCGCCGCGCACAAACGGCTCGATCCAATCGATGGCCCGCGGGCTCTCGGACACAAGCGATCCGCACTACAGGCGCAGAAGCGTCGGCAGCCGGTCAACTGGCCGGTAGGTCTGTTGAAGACCAACGGCCCCCGCGACAGCCTGCTCGTTTCGACAGACGGGACCATTTCGTTTGCCATTCGCCGCGGCATCTCCGGCGTGTTCGTCGAAAAGCGCTGCTGCCCCATCACGGGGCCGCGTAGCTCTCATCTGATGGTCTTCGAGAGCCAGTCGAACTTTGATCGCTGGTGTGACCTTGAACCAACGAGGTTCAACGAGCCCTTACTGTGCGACAAGCTGCGGCGGCGCGGCCATGAGCTCTTCTCGATTCATGACTGAATCGCCTGATCGGGTTCAGGAAGTGGACACACCGACAGTCTCGGCCGAGGTCTTGGAGCTGCTAGCCGGTTTCTCTGAGGCCGACAGCCCCGAGAGGGCTCTGGAGCTGCTCAGGCGGGTGCTCCAGATGATGGGTATTGAATCAGCCGTCTTCTTGAGCGCGATCAAGGACGACGCATCGCGCACGTCCATCCGCTCGCTTCTCGCATGCGATCCGCGATGGACCGTGGAGTACTCCCAGGTGGATTGGTACGACCACGACCCTTGGCTTCGGCACGCCATGGAAAGCCAGACGCCGATTCGCGGCACCGAACTGCAAATACGCCCATCGGAGCGGGCGTTCATCGAGACGGCATCAACCATCGGCTTTGCCTCATCCCTCGTGGTTCCGGCTCCCACCAGCTTTGGGAGCGCGCGCTTCGGCGTCCTCGTCCTTGGATCGAGCGACGCTTCATACTTCGACTGCAACGGCAGTCCTCTCGTCTCAATCGCTGCTCGAGCACTCGCGATGGAAATCCATGAGTGGCTACTGCGAACCGTGCGCGACGACTTGCTGGAAGTCTCCGGCCTGACTCCAGTTGAAATCGACCTGCTTCGCCACGAAGCTGCGGGCCACACCAGCAAGATGATCGCCGCGGAGGCGAACGTGAAGCCACCGACGGTGGACGGCTGGTTTCAGCGCGTCAATGCCAAGCTCAACGCGCCTGATCGTCGAACAGCGATGCGGATTGCGCGCCTGTACGGACTGATCTGAAAACCGCATAGCGATTCGTGCACGAATCCAGAGGCTGACCAGGGCCTCGCAAAAGCTAATTTGACCTCATGGCTCGCCACGAGCCGCACGACGCGCCGGATGGCGCGCTTCAGCGAGGTCAATGCCATGAAGTTCGAGCTCCCATTCCGTCCTCCCTTCAGCGACCGCACCAGCGTCAGCCACCACGCCGACAAGCGTCGACTGCCACGTCTCTTGCCCGGCGCGACCATGCTCATCGTTGCGGCACTGGTGACCACGCCGGCACATGCCGTGGACGGCTGCACCGTGCTGCTTTGCCTCGCCGCGCCCAGCTGGCGCGCCATCGAGCAGTGCGTGCCACCCCTCCGGCAAGTGCTGCGCGACCTCGCCCTCGGCAAGCCGTTCCCAGTCTGCACGATGGCCGGCGCCGGCAACACTGCCAGCCATGCTTGGTCCGCGGCGCCGGATTTCTGCCCTCCCCAATACACGCGGCTCGCCTTCAGCTTCGATCGCGAGATCTACCGCTGCGACTACGACGGCGCCATCTCGGTGACCGTCAACGGCGTCCCGTTCGCGCGTACCTGGTGGTCGATGAGCGGTGACTCCGTGACGGACTTCAGCCCCGCTGCCAAAACCCAGCTCGGCACCTGGGACAAGCGCTTCGACGACGAGTTCGCCGCATGGCTGGCCAGCCCGTCCGGCACCCCGCCGCAGAACTGAGCCGCCATGGACACCACCGCGTTCATGACGCTGGCGCTAGCCTGCGCGCCTGCCGTTCACATCGACACC
>Ga0187843_10002704_pt1 | contig 10564 bp, 9 predicted proteins | sample SpaLakP09_SKY_43_FD_134516 | JGI IMG/M metagenome (GOLD analysis project Ga0187843, IMG submission 134516) | Oligotrophic lake water microbial communities from Sparkling Lake, Wisconsin, USA - SP09_SKY_43 | ecosystem: Environmental > Aquatic > Freshwater > Lake | place: USA: Sparkling Lake... | reverse complement strand
TGGAACCGGAAATAAACCCCTATTTCAAGACGATACAACCGGACCACTTACCTATAATCCTTCTACAGCCACTTTATCAACTGGAAATTTAAATATAATTGATAATGTAACCTTAGGAACTTCTTCTACAATAGATACCATAAATATATTAGGAACTACCACTATAGGTAATTCAGCCGCAATTGCATCCGGGAATATATTAACCATCAATGGAAATGCAAATTTCGCAAATATTGCGTATCATAATCAAATCAATGAAAAAATAGTATCCACAACCATCGCATCCGGAAATATTACAATGGATTATAATCAAAGTTCTGTATTATATTTAACCAACACCACTGCCACAGGAAATGCAAATTTATTAATCTCAAATATACCTAGTGTTCCAGACAATAATCGTTCTTATATTTTCACGATTGTCGGAAATCATTATGGAGGTATTATAACCAATCTATATTTAAATGGAACCGCAAGTGCAAATCGCAAACCCATTTATTTCAATGGAGGAAATGCAACTGTAACAGGTTCTTTCCCACAACAAACGTTTACCAATTATTATGCAAATACAATCACCGTTCAACAAATCGGATTATTAGGAAATGTTAGTAACACTACGAATGCGAATGTAGCTCTTTCAACAGTATCTTTTTTCACTGAATAATCACCGCGTAATCACCGAAAAAAAAATAAAATGATTCCACCAAAAATTAAAATCATTTTATTTTCCACAAACTCCAACACCCCCACACAAAAACAAAAATTGAAACCCAAAACATCCTCCCCCCCAAACCCTCAACAAATAAAATGGAACTCCCTTTTCTCCCTTTATCTATTTCAGAACAAGAATCCCCACAACCCCCCGAACCCCCAGCAGAACCCTATATTCTTCTGAATCCAGAAAACCCAGGATATTATCAATGTAGATTATGTTTCAATTTCGAAATGAAAACCAAATATAAAGTAGAAGAACATGTCAAAGAATGTCTACGAAAACAACAAAAGAAGAAGAAAAAGCAAGAAGAAAAAGAAATCGTAGACACCAATCTTTTATACGGTCTAATCATCCAACTCCAAAAAGAAGTCGCAACCCTAAAACAACAAGTGAAAGACCTGAAAAAACACGAAATCCAGCGCATCAATATTCAATTTTGGTTAAACAATCACTGCACCGACCCACTTCCCCGACAAACCTTCTATGAATGGCGAAAATCAGCACTCTTCCATCCAACCGATAATCAACTCCAACTCGTATTCCAGTATAACATCAAAAAAGGTATCCAAGAATGTATCCGTAATCTCTTAGAAACCGAAAACCCAGCGACCTTCCCCATCCGCGCATTCGATAAACAAAGACACGTCTTTTATATTTACGAATATCCTCCACAACCCCAACAACAAGACGCAGAAGAAGAAGAAGAACCCACCCCAGAATGGCGGAAAATAACCAAAGAAGAATTCCATGACTGGTTGGAAAGAATTGCACACAAATTCGGCCTCAAATTCGAAGAATGGGAACAAATCAATGAAGAATGGCTGGAAAACGAAACCAACAACGAAGAACGCATCAAATATTTCAAAAAAATAAACCAAGAAATTGAAACCATTGAACCCCAAACCATCCGTTGTTGGCTTTATGATGAACTCAAACGACCTTTGACCAGAATCGTAGAATTGGATTTCGAAGATGTATAATTACAACAACAAATACCCCCCCATAATATAAACCCACAACCCCCACAGCCAAAAATGCCAGGCGCCAGTCTTCTTCCAATCGCCATCCATAAAAATAAACTCTATTTTTTATTTGGCCGAGATACAGGAGATACTCCAGGTTTCGCCTGTTTCGGAGGTGGCATCGAATCCCATGAAACCGATATTTATCAAGCAGCTTTACGCGAAGGAGCCGAAGAATTAACCGGATTTTTAGGCGACAAACCAACCCTGGAAAAATTAGTCGAACAAAACGGCGGACACTTCCCCATCTGTCATCATAGTAATCGCGGTCTGTATCATGCCCATCTTTTCCGTATTCCGTATGAACCCCTCTTACCCCTTTTTTACAAACAAAACCACGATTTTTTAATGAAAACCATGTCCAAAACTCATTTCTCCGAAAACAAACATTTATTCGAAAAAGAAGAAATCGCATGGATGACCGTCCAGGAAATGCAAAATCGCAGCAAAGAATTCCGACCTTTTTACCGCGCCATTATCGAACAAATCGTCGCAACCCTTCCTTCCATCAAAAACTTCCTAAAAACCACCCCCGAACCCAGTTTCCATACTTCCCCCCAACACCCCACCAAAAAACACAAGAAAACCCGCAAAACAAAACCCCAAAAATAAACCTAAACACAAAACCCCCCAAAACACAAACCCAACAAAATGGACCCCAATCAAATGGATTCCTACCAACGTTCCATCAAATTATACGAACAAATTCTCTTAACAGCAAGAGAATCTATTCTCCAAAACCCACCACAATATTTATTCCCACTTTCCCAGAATGAACTCCCAAACCAAAATAAAATGGCGGTCATCATCGACCCACGGTATGACAATTTAATGGAAGCCGTCATCTTGAATTTCATGCATTTCATGGTCCCAAAAGGCTGGCTTTTCACAATCATTTCCGCCGAACAACATAAACAAGCCATACAACAACGTTTTCCTCAAGCACTTTTCATGGAACTCGATAACCGGTTATTATACAACCAACCCAACTCAGACCCCCAAGACCAACCACAACCCCAATTATCCATTCAAAATTATAATGCCATCCTAACAAGTCCCGAATTCTGGAACAAAATCCCATGCGAAAACATAACCATTTTTCAAAAAGATTGTGTGATGTATCGGATGTTCTCGGAAGAATGGCCGATAAAATATGCCTATTCAGGCGCGCGTTGTTTTCATACCATGGATTCCAGTCTCCAAAACGGAATCATCAACGGGGGATTTTCCATTCGTAATAAGACCGCCATGTTGAATTGTATCCAACACATTACCTGGGAAACCATCGAATTATATCGAAAAAATAATTTCACCTGTCATCAATATTTCCCCCTCGAGAAAAAAAACGAAGACGTTTTCTTCACCTATGCATGCGAAATCTTACATTATCCACTTCCCCAAAACCCCAATCATAAACAACTAGCAACGGAAAGTGAATATTTCTTAGGAACCAGTGTATTCCACGGATGGACAAAAACGGGATATCAACTCGAAACATGGGCCCGAGAAATCTTATCTCATTCCCCCTTTTTCTCCCAATATCTCTCCCAAATACCTCCACAACCCCTCACGCAACCAACTCCCCCAAAAACCCAACCAGAAGAAAATATTCCACTCCAAATATTCGATTTACCCGACAAATCTCAACCCGAAATTCAACCTTAACCGCCGCCACAAATCTAATAATGTTTCACTTCCAAAGCAAATGAAAAATCATGTCCATGTAATGCAACCGGATTCCCAAATTCATTCAATAATTGGATTTGTAAATTCTGTAATGCTACTTTGCCAGGAGAATAGGTGCGTTCATCGGATAATAAAAACCCATTGGTATGATTGGCTACAATCACACTTCCAAAAGGATAATGATAATAATCCAAAGAAAGTCGTGCCAAAACATCTTTATTAATATAATATTGGAAAATCGGACAAATAAAAGAATTCGGAACCCCTTGTCCGGGATTTTCTTGCAAAGCCAAAAACAAATAACGCACCGTATTCAAATTGGTAAAAGATTCAGCAGTCACAGAAGCCCCAGGTGCCAACGTATAACGATTGGAACGAAATCCCAATACCCATCCCAATTTCCCTTTGAATTGGTTTTTATCGGTATTTCCTTTGGCATCTACATCAAAGGCTAATTGGACCGCACTTGCTTTGTTATTTTTAATGGTAATAGAACCTTCTGCGGTCTGACTACCACCATATACTACAGTCATACTTAAATCGGAAGAAACCAAGGCAGTTTGAAGAACACTCACTAAATTCAAAACCGCGGAATAATTCCCATCGGAAATATCAACCACATGTTGTAAAACACCTAAATGATTCATAACCCCGAAATAAGTATTATTCAAAGACAAGGAAAAATTATAAAAAGACATCGGAACTTCCATGGTTTTGACTTCCACACTTTGGACCTCGGTAATGCGTTGTGGTAAAACAATATTATATACCGCCGTTCCCTTCTCCGACCCATAACCAGTATCACTATATTGAAAACGGGTATCAATATTAATTATTTTTTTACGTAAAGGTTTGTAAGGAGGTAATTGCATGACATGAGAAGATTGTTGGACGATTTCAGTCCCACGATTTGAAAACCCACTATCCGGTTGTTTACTTGAATACATTTTTACAATTGAATATATTTTATCTTATGTTTTTATTTCCATATTTCTCACAACTACCCCCCCACACACACAAAAACTCGAATAAAAAAAGATTATTATAATTACCCACAACCACCTACCGCAAAAAACCAACATGGATTTCCCAACCATTATTTCATATAGTAATCATGGGTATTATGATTTCGCCAAAAATATGCTTCTCAATTTGAATAAAACCATTCAATTTCACAAAGTCCATTTTTATTGTTTGGATACAGAAATCCACGACAAATTAATCCAATTAGAATTACCGAATTTAAACATCCGATTTGAAATCGTGGATAATAATACCTTTAACAAAGTTTCCAAAAATTATGAATCTTATGGCTCCTATAATTATAATTTAATTACCCATACCAAAATGAATATATTAATCGACGCATTACATAAATATAATTTCATCCATTTCATTGATTGCGATGTAGTATGTATCCAAGAACCTTCCGTCGAACATTATGCCAAATACAAAGAATACGATATTATATTCCAACATGATGCAGGAATGCATTCTGCAACGCATTTACATGCTCCAACCTTACATCATATATGGTGTTGCACAGGGAATACAACCTTTCGTAATACCAAAGAAACGCACCACCTTCTCGAAAAGATAATCGAATATCAAAATAAATACCCAAACAAAAACGACCAAGAATGTTTGTATCAATATTTTCAAGATATAAATTTAACAGATTTACGAACTTATTTACCAACCAATATGTATACTTATGAATTACATGAATATACAAATGGATATTGGTTAAATCATAATATCGGCACCTTGGATTCCACTTATTTTTTCCATGCGAATCATGTCATCGGCAAAGAAAAAAAAATGAATCTCCTCAAAAAAGCCAATCAATATTACTTATAAGTCTTTCAACCAGCAAATTCCTATCTTTATATCTGTATAAAGATAAGACAATACGGATATATAATATAATAAACCTACATCCCCTCTGAAATGTTATTCTCCCATTTCATCCATTACATCATCTTATTTTCCACGGACCGATTTCGCATAACCCATGCGTTCCAATCAAATCCTATGAGAAAATATTCCACGACCCCTTTTGCCATGTCCGCATCCAATCCCCCCCCCGAAGAAGAAGGATTCATACAAGAAGAACCTTTTACCAACTATTATAACAAAATATCCCCCAATACCACCGAGCAAACCAATATCATCAACCCAGAACCCCTTACGCAAAAAGATTTTGAAACCCTACGAGACATAAAAAAAATGATGAAACAATACGAACTTTTAAAAATACTTCAAAGCCCTCATATATCGCAACATCATAAAATACAACTCATCGAACAATATGAAATCTTTTCCACGGCCCCGTATCAACCCGTGAATTTATTCAATGGTTTAGACTGGTAATTCCCCCAGCCAGTACTCATATCCAACCTAAAACCCCTTTTTCTTTTTCCATTCCAAAAATCCATTCGTTTCTTCCAAATAAAAGATACCTTTCAAATGGTCCAAGGCTATCTCATAAGCTTTATATTCCTGTTCCGTCAAAGATTTCAAATAAGCGTCTTTTAATTCGTCCAATGTTTGAGGTTTTTGAGAAGGTTCCATTTTATAATACAATAATAATAATCACAACCAGACAAAATTTCCAAGAAAGATATTTTCCAAAAAGAAAACATTTTTCAATTCAATTTTTCCACAGCCCCTCAATTTTATGCTTCATAAAAATCTACTATAAATTTGTTTATGGTATGTAATATTTTTTCTTCATAACTATAAGAACAATAAGATGGTTCTTTATAATGAACGAATCCTGTTACAATAAATCGTTTTCCTTTGGTTGTTTTTTCTCCACGATGCCAATTTTGTCCTGAAAATACCAAACAATCGCCTTTTTTTAATTTGACGAATTGTTTTGTTTCGGTGAAATACGTCCCACCTCCTTCATAATCATCATTCAATGCACAAATGAAACTAAATTCACTATCATCTACATGTGTTCTAAGAGATTTTTGTTTGGATGGTTCATATTTCGCCAAAAACATTTCAGATAAAAATAGGTCGGAGGAATGGATTGAATATAAAGATTCGAATTCATGATATATTTTATTCAATTTATCATTCAATAATGGATAACAATTCCAATGAAAAGTAATTTCATTATCGGTGGTTGGATAATTATAATGCCGATTTTTTGTCCATTTATGTTTCAGAGCATAATCAATACCTTCTTTCAAAATCTCATCGCATTCACTAGATGTTAATAATTGTGGTATTATAGAATAAGCTTTATTATCATAATCAATATATAATTGTTTACATATCGGGTCTTCTTGATTGATATGTTCTTCTGTCAATTTTTCATATATAAAATACAAGATTAGAATCAATATAATTATAATAAAACATACAACCAAAATCCTCATATTTTTCTAAATATATTCTACAACCCCTAGAAATCTCCATGAAACAAAACACAAAACCCTATCCTAAAAATCTTCTCCCCGATTATCTTGAACAAAAAAAATATATTTTTCGTTGGACGTTCGCATTCTCGAATTCCGAAGAATCCCGAAAGAATTCCCGGTTTCCTCTTTTGGTATCAAAATAGATTCTACAACCCCTAGAAATCTCCATGAAACAAAACCCCCAAAACCCTATCCTAAAAATTTTCTCCCCGATTATCTTGAACAAAAAAAATATATTTTTCGTTGGACGTTCGCATTCTCGAATTTCCCCAAACCCCCTTAAATGGAATTCAACAAATCACTATTCGGAATACATTCAATACTTAAACTAACCGTTTCAGCGGAATAATCATACCATCGCGGACCCATTACCCGGAATAATTCAGATTTATCCACCCATACATAATTCGGAACATATACCGCGCCTTTCCCTTCATTACTACTCAATCCTGTAACATACGAAAAGATATTCCTAGCATTATTGGAAGGTTTAAATACAGCGTCTCCGGATTCCATAGTCGTATACATAATGGGACTCCCACTGATACTATTTGCAACCCCACCAAAACACATTCGACCATCAATGGAACAAGCATCATAAATGGAAGACAACCCACTAACCAACACATTTCCATTCAATTTATTTTGCCATTGCATTCCATAACCCGCACCTTCCATATTCGCCAAATAAACTACATTACCACACACATCCCCAACGGCAAACCGATACCCATCAAATGCAACCCCCCGTCATGATTCCGGACAATCCATTCAATACCGATGTTACCGGACCCACGAATCCAGGAACATTATAAATGGAATCCACTACCCCACCTGATAAATCCCCCAAAGTCACCAACATCCGTGGTATCCCGGAAGCACCACGATAAGCTCCATTGGAAAACAAGACCAATCCACTCGGAGTAGGAATGGGACGCGCAAAACGGGAAACTTGATACGTCGCCGAATTCGCAACCATTAAATCCCATTCCAAAATCGAACCAGGCATACTACTACCCGTTTGACCAGGATATGCAAAAATCCGTTGCACAATCAATCGATAACGTTTATAAGCAACCGTATTATTAAATAAATTACGAATGACAAAAGTATAACCACCCGCCACCCCATTATTTCCTGCAACCCCATCCGAATTATACCAATCAAATGAATCCAAGACATCCCACGAAGTTCCTGCATTATTGGAACCTAAAACCAACCAAACAGCAGGAATCGACCCACCATTACGAGTAATTTTTTTCTGTTGTTTAATTTCATTACTACTTAAATCCACGGCGACATAATATTCTTGCACCAAAGTAGAAGAAGAAACATCCAATTGAATCCAATCTCCTGCAACCGTGCCTAAACCTACTACTCCTGTGGTAGAAACGCCACCTGAATACACCCCCGTGCTAATATGATAAGAATCGTTAGTCTTCCAAACCCCATTATTCCAAGAATATAAACCGTCAAAGGCATGATATGGTTCGTGACCACTGCTGGAAGCCGAAGCCGCATAGGTAATTCCAGGAATGGTGGAACTAGGGGAAGTGAAATAGGTCCCATTACCTCGAACCAAAAACACACTCGAAGCATCCATCAAATAGGTATTCGCCGGATTGGTAGCAACCCACCCCGTAACAGCATGAACATCATTACAAATATAAGTCGTCGAAGCACCTCCATAAACATACGCAATCCACGTGCGTCCCGTCCAAGTAATGGAATTCACATACGACCCACTGCCCCCAAAACTTTGTGGAATGACGGACCAACTATATCCATCCAAACTCGATGCCATTACCCCATTCCCCGAAGCATCAACACCCACAGCCAAAAAGATGGTTCCGTTCCAAGTAATATCATATCCTTCCACCATCAAACTTTCCACCCCCGCTTGAACACCAAAGGTAGTTCCAGTCCAAATACGTCCATTGAAACTGGTCGCAATCCAACCTCCAACTCCAGTTCCTACCGCCACCCAGGTTTTCCCGCCGTAGGCAATTCCATTGATTCGCGTATCCAACCCACCTGCACCAGAAGCACAAGAATACCACTGAATCCCATCATAACTATAGGCCAATGCCCCTCCACCGCCATTACGTATTCCGCTCGCAACCAAAATGGTCTGTAAAAAAGCATATCCTAATCGAGGCTGATTCCAAACAACTGCATTCACCACCGAATTGGAAGTATCAAAAAAGGTCCGGGAATATTTCCACTGAATTCCATTCGCACTGTACCATAATTGACCACTCAAATCTCCAACCACAAACGCGGCTTCATTCCAACTTAACGCAGTCCCTCCTCGAATAATCCCACTACCCCCTGTCGCAACCACTCCCGACCAATCATTATACCCACCCAAACTATACCAAATATCTCCTGATACGGTTGTCGCCAAAGCAATGTCGGTTTCGGAAGTAGATAAAATCGCTTTCAAGGTTTTACGATTCCCACTGGCATCCAAAAACGGTCCATCCACTATCCACAGGGCCCCATTCGAACTTTTGGCCAAACTGGAGCCCCCTTCCAAATTCATCACGCCCATCCACCAATAAGCACCATTCCATTGAGCGGAAGTAGAAATCGTATTCACTACCCCGGATAAATCCACCCCCGTCCAAGTTTGTCCATCACTACTATAGGCAACCACCGTTCCCGAAGTCAAAGGAGTCGCAACCCATACCACACCATTCCAACCTACCGCCCCTACCGAACCAATGACGACAGAAGATGTCCATAATACGGGAATAAAATACAAACCCAAAATACTAGTGCAATAAATCAATCCCCCGGAAATATTACTAGAAATCCCACCAGCAACCCATGTATGAAGTTCCGTGCTCCAGCCAATACAATACACACCTAAATCCAAATAACGCGAACCACAAGCCGTCCATTGGGTTCCATCCATGGCAGTCGCCAACGTATTCGTATTATTCCCTCCATGACCACCAATCAACCAACGATTTCCATTCCAAGCCCCACAATGTACATCGGTCAAAATCCCGGAAATATCAATCCACGACCAAGTCAAACCTTCATCCAAACTTCTTCCAATCACGGCGCCACCTGCAGGCCTGGAACCTAACGCCAAAGTTTCGGAAAAAGGAAATCGCAGACTATGAATGGAACGATTGGACGAATATTCAATATGGAAAATATCGGTCAAGGCAGGAGAATTGGAAGGCGTCATCATCAAAGAATAAGGCATTTGGGAATACGAAGTTCCACCATTCAAACTGCGAACAATCACCCCATTCCCTGCATAATTACCCACGGCTAAAAACCGGGAACCATTCCAACGTATTCTTTCCAAACTCAATAATCCAGAGGCATTCAACGGACCATTACAAACCGACCACGACAATCCATTCAAACTATACCATAACGGATAAACGCCAACCGCGGAAGTCATGGTCATCATGAAAACTTGTCCATTCCATTCCAAGGCCATTTCCGACCCTTTTCCAAACACCGGGGAAGCAACCAAAGCATACGAAATATCCACGCTACTCCACGTAGTTCCGCCATTAACACTAGTGGCCATCACGGTTCCACTCCGAGAAGTCGCCGCACCAACGGCCAACCATCTTTCCCCTGACCAAATTAAATCCATTCCACCTCCAACTCCGCCAAACGTCCCCGTTGAAACCATTGTCCAAGTCAAACCATCGGAAGAACCTTGCGCAATGCCTTCC
>Ga0187843_10002701_pt1 | contig 10572 bp, 9 predicted proteins | sample SpaLakP09_SKY_43_FD_134516 | JGI IMG/M metagenome (GOLD analysis project Ga0187843, IMG submission 134516) | Oligotrophic lake water microbial communities from Sparkling Lake, Wisconsin, USA - SP09_SKY_43 | ecosystem: Environmental > Aquatic > Freshwater > Lake | place: USA: Sparkling Lake... | reverse complement strand
CGGTGGCGTAATAACTTAGATAACTGTAGCGCCTGTTGGCGCAAGGCTTTAACATCAGTCTTGATGTCAAGCACCCCGAATATCGAACACATGATAAAAACTCCATTCAGATTAATACGAAAAAAATCATTTCATTTGGCAGTATGTACGTTTAGACGTACCTCTTTGACTCTGCCAGTTCATCGAAAAATTGCAAGCGGTTTTTTTAGCTTTTTGCAAAGTAACTCGCTCTGGAGCCTTACAACATGGGAGACAGCCTGATGATAACCGCTGAAAATCAACGTTTTGTGGCGCCGACGCATTGGGAGGCACAAATCTTTGCCCATAATCCAATTTTTGCCAGATTAGCGGCATTGTTGCCATTAGCGCAGAGTGCTGAATTCCCAAGTTTGGCAACGCTTAACCAATGGTTCGGGCAATTTCAACCGCAGATGGCAGTGAGTTTTGTCGATAACGAGCAATTAAATGCCGATGGTCGTTATTACGAAGAGTTTATTTTCGCGACGGGCAAGGTGCCGACCCGCAGCGAAAATTGGCATGACCTGTTTGGTGCCTTGATTTGGTGTTTATTTCCAAAAAGTAAGATGGCACTGAATCAGCGTCATCAACAAGAAATCGGCCTGCATGGCAAGGCGCAACGCTCGCCGGTACGCCATCGCTTAACTTTGCTTGATGAGTGCGGTGTTTTACTGTGTTATCGCGCCGAGGCGGCTGACATTGTCCAGCAGCTAAAAAGTCATCAGTGGCAACAAGCGATGTTTATCAATCGCGATAGTTGGCTTGGTCAAGCTCCACAACTAGAACCGATGATTTTTGGCCATGCTATTTATGAAATGGCGACCCGGCCATACTTAGGGCTCACTGCAAAACTCTGGCCGATGTTGGTGCCTGCAGAATTTAGCGACTGGCCCTTGTTGCAAAGAATTGCTTTTATCGATGAACAACTTAGTGTACAAATATCTAACAATTCACTTGCAGAATTTCAGCAGCAATTGACGCCTTTGCCATTACTTGGAGTGCCGGGTTGGTATGCTGAAAATTGCCAGCAAGGGTTTTATTTGAATACCGATTATTTTCGGCCTAAGCGTGAGATCAGGGAAAGTAAATGATAGAAATTAAACATTTAGCGAAAGCCTTTGTCGTCGGCAAGCAAAAAAAATTATCCGACAGTGAAAAAAATGATGTGCGCTACGGCGGAAATTTATTCCATTCAGTGCGTGATGTTAGTTTCGACTGCGCAAAAGGCCAAGTGGTGGGCTTGCTTGGCCCGAATGGCGCCGGCAAAACCACCACGTTACGCATGTTGTCTACGGCGCTAAAACCTGATGCCGGCAGCATTTTAATTGATGGCCACGATGTGATACATAACCCTTTGGAAGTGCGCAAGCGTATTGGTTTTTTATCGGCTGATACTGGGCTTTATGGCCGTTTAACCGCCAAGGAAAACATCGAATACTTTGCGCGCTTGCATGGCATGAACGAAGTTGCCATCAGGGCGCGAGTTGAAGAGTTATTTACTTTACTGTCGATGCACGAATTTGCCAATCGCCGGGCCGATAACATGTCGACCGGCATGAAACAAAAAACAGCCATAGCGCGGGCAGTGGTGCATTCACCGGAATTGGTGGTGCTTGATGAGCCAACCACTGGCCTTGATATTATGACCACACAAACGGTGCTGGATTTTATCCATTCGCTAAAAGAGCAGGGCACGCCGGTTATTTTCTCCACCCATCACTTGGACGAAGTGGCTGCGCTCTGCGATCGGGTCGTGGTGATTAATCAAGGGATCAGCGCATTTAACGGCAGTCTGGCCGAGTTTAGTGCACTTGCGACTGGTCAAGATTTACGTCAAGCTTTTATGGCTGTATTGAAGAAGGATGCTGTCTAATGTGGCAAGTTTACTTAAAGGAATTACTCGAACTTTCTCGTGATCGCAAAACGCTGATGTTCGTCATTGCCTTACCTATTATTGTGTTTCCACTGTTATTTGGCATCATGGGATTGGTGATGGCGAACGTTAGTCGCCAAGCCGAAGCCGAAGAGCATCGGTATGTGATTGTGAATGCCGAACTTGCGCCTGAGTTTGCAAACGCATTGTTTTATCATAAAAACTTTAAGAAAGTTGAGTCTGATCTCAAAGAGCCAGATGCACTTAAACAAGCCATTCGCGATAACAAATTTGATGTGGCCATTATTATTCCGGCTGACTTTTCACAAGACCCAGCGCAACTTAAGCAACATCAATGGCAGTTGATTTATAACTCCTCATCGACACTTGATATGATTGGCAATTATTTCAATGAGTTATTTAAAACTTACACCAAAAAGCTGCAGCAAGAGCGTTTAGCATCGCTGGGCGTTGTTACCGAGCAAGTGCCTGCGGTGCTAGAGCCGGTGAAAGTGAAAAAGCTCAATACGGCAGAATCGCGGGAGAATATTGGCGAAAAAATTGGTGGCTTTATTGCGTATTTGTTAGTGCCGCTGTGTTTGATGGGCGCGTCTTATCCGGCCATTGATATTGGTGCTGGCGAAAAAGAACGTCGTACTCTAGAAACCTTATTAATTTGTCCAATTAGTAGAACAGCGATTGTGTTAGGCAAGTTCTTCACCGTGTTAACCACAGGCTTAATTACCGCAATGATTACCGTCGTCAGTTTTGGCGGCTGGGGTTATGTTATCGGCTCGATGATGGGGGTCGATGTCGTCGCGAAAACCATGCAAGCGCTTGGTTTTGTTGATCTAGCGCTGATTCTGGCACTGCTTATTCCATTAACTGCAATTTTCTCGGCGTTATTGCTGTCGTTGTCGATTTATGCACGTTCGTTCAAAGAAGCGCAAAACTACATGGGCCCGCTGAGTATGGTCATTTTTGTGCCGTTAATGGTCGGTTTACTGCCAGGTATTGAGCTTTCATGGTCATTGGCGATGATCCCAGTGATGAACGTGGCGCTTTGTATTAAAGAGCTGGTAAAAGGCACCATGGATTATCAAATTCTCTCTGCTGTGGTTGGCTCTACTTTGGTGATTGCTGGGGCGATGATTGCCTTTTGCGTGCGTTGGTTCCAACAAGAGAAGGTGCTGTTTCGTTGAGTCAGGAGTTTTCAAAACACAGCGTGCAAGTAGGTGAGTTGTGGCTGCAGATAAACCCTTATGGCGGATGCTATTTGGGGCCAGCGCAACTGGCCGAGTGCTCGCCAGATTCTTTTGCACTTTGGTGTCAGAAGGAGCTCGACAGTCTGAGTTATCCACTGTGCTGGTTGGAACTGACTGAAACGCTGATGCCGCTTATTCCCGCGGCTTTGGCGGCTGGTTTCACTTTTCATCATTGCCAAACGCGGCAACTCATGATGGTGAAGAAGCTTCAGCCGTCAGCCTATTTGCCATTTGCCGCTACCCATTCGATTGGCATCGGCGGTGCGACCTTTAATGAGCGCGGCGAGATATTGCTTATTCGCGAGCGACCGTTGCCAAGTCAGCTTGCTGCTTCTGGAGCTACAGTTACTGCTACTGCTACTGCTACTGCAGGAACCGCAATGCCGACTCACTGGAAACTCCCTGGTGGCATGGTTGAACCTTTTGAGAATTTTACCGATGCGGTGGTGCGAGAAGTTTTCGAGGAAACAGGCGTCACTGCGACCTTTTCACAAATGTTGGCGCTTCGTCATCACCACCACGGTCAATTTGGCGCCAGTAATATCTATTTTGTCGCACTGTTGCTGGCAACTTCTGAGCAAATTGCCATTGATGAGCGCGAAATTGCCGAAGCCCGCTGGTTTGAGCCAAAGGCATTTTTGCAAGACCCATCAGCCGGAGCCTACAACAAACTTTTGGTGCAATTAGCGCTTAAAGCATACCAACACGCAATGAATGAACCTGCCGTAGCGGCAACGAATAAGCCCGAGATCGCGACAGCAGGCGTTGGTTGGCATTCGCATAAGATCCAGGGTTATCGGGCGGCAGATGATACCTATGAAGTGTTTAGTCCTCGGTTTTTAAAGCGGGGTGAATAGCACTGATGTTGCTAACTCACAGCCATTTTTAGTCTTGATATTGGTGGTTGCTAAGTGGATATGTTTTTGTATCTTGGCCTCTTTGCCGTATTTTTAAGTGCCTACTTTTATTTCTTTTCAAAAGAGAAGCGCATTAAAAATAGGTTTAAACGAGGTCGGACTGAATACTCAGATCTCGTCGATAATAAATTTGTGCATCTTTACGGTCGCGTAAGATTAGTCCATGAATTAATCGCTCCTATTTCAAAACAGAACTGTTGTTTTTATGATTGCACCGCTTTTGAACTGTTAAAAGATGGACAGAATGAGTCGTTATTCAACAACAATAATTGGTCGGTTCTTAAGACCGGTTCTGCAAAATGCAATTTTTTGTTCGAAGTTAATGCCAATTTTGTGCTGGTATTAACTCGACACTTGGAGCCTCTAGTAAAAACTACTATCGATACCCGCAGCGGCGATTTTAGGAATGACTCTCAATTTGAGAAATATTGGAGTGGGCTTAAAGAATTCCTTGAACAGCAAGGGATGCGAACATCGGACATCTACGATAAGCCTGACAGAGCGGTAACAGAGTCAACCATTGAGAACGAACAATTCTTAGCTGTTGTTGGTCGTGGCTGTTGGTTTGACACCTCGGATTACCCTGAAATCATTGGACTGGTCAACCAAGACCGAATTTATGTGATTTCTGGGAGCAAAAAAGCACCCGTAACAATTTCAAACATGAATAGCATTTTATGGGGCTGAAAAATCTCTAAGCAAAGACAACTTTATCAAAATAACAACGAATAGAGAGACTTAATGAAAACAAAACTACTCAGTCTGATCACTGGCTCCATTTTATTGCTAAGCCTAAAGGTCTATGCATCTTCCGCTGAAAAGTGTTTCGCCAGCTATAACGAACTAACTTCAACTGCCATGAGTGCCGCACGTCAGCAGCGACAAATGGATGGTTTTGCTGTAACAATGCTGAGCCAATGGCAGCAACAAGCGTCAAATTGTCAAGGGACTGGCATTTATGAAGCACGCCTTGCTCAGTTGCACATCCTTAATGCGGATTATGCAAAGGCACAAGCCGTTCTTACAAACACCCAAGTGGCGGGGGACTACGTACGTTATCTTGAACTTGCTACGTTATGGTTGGAATATACCCAGATAGCCGAGGATGCAGATCCAACCGGGTTATTAACACGGTTAAAAACTTTAACCGAAAAATATCCGGATTTTGCCGAAGCACATGGCTTGTATGGATTTGCTCTAACCATGGCTAAGCAGCCAACTGAGGCTATTGTGGCGTTAAAAAAATCATTAACGGCACCTGTCGATTTGTATGATAATTATAAGGCCTTGACGCTTAACTATATGAATATTCAGCAATATATTGCTGCTAACGAGATGGTCAATGAAGCTTACGGGATGAATCCGGCATTTACTTCTGATCCTGAAGCGATGTTGATGGCTATTAAAATCACGCTAGAGCTAAAAGACTTTAAAACCGTAGATAATCTGTTTAAAGTTTTAAACGCGCGAATGCCGCAAGCCATGCAATATGATGGATTCAAGCAACTTTACCAAGAATATCAAGCAGCAGTGAAGTGACGATTGCAGTCTAAAACGTTCAATAAAAAAAGCCTGAATCAATTCAGGCTTTTTTTATTGGGCCGCTAACAAGTGGCTTCGCAGAGCTTTCGTGGCTAGTGTTTAAACCAGCGATGCCCACAAGTCATATTCGTCGGCTTCGTCAATCACGGCAGTGACCACATCACCCGCTTTTAAGCCAGTTTCGCCATTTAAGTAAACTGCGCCATCGATTTCTGGTGCGTCAGCGAAACTACGGCCGATTGCACCTTCGTCGTCGACTTCATCAATCAGTACTTGGATAGTTTTACCGATTTTGCTTTGCAGGCGCGCAGCACTGATGCGTTGTTGTGTTGCCATAAAGCGGTGGTAACGCTCTTCTTTGATTTCTTCTGGCACTGGATCTGGCAGTTCGTTGGCTTTGGCGCCAACGACTGGGCTGTATTTAAAGCAGCCAACGCGATCTAATTGCGCTTCTTCTAAGAAGTTCAGCAATTCTTGGAACTCATCTTCGGTTTCGCCTGGGAAACCCACAATGAAGGTCGAACGAATGGTCAGCTCAGGGCAGATCTCGCGCCATTTTTTGATGCGCTCTAAAGTGCGCTCAGCTTGACCTGGACGTTTCATCAATTTAAGGATACGTGGACTTGCATGTTGAAATGGAATGTCCAAATAAGGTAACAACTTACCTGCCGCCATCAGTGGGATCACATCATCGACATGTGGGTAAGGGTAGACATAATGCAAACGCACCCAAATGCCTAAATCAGCAAGTGCCTCACATAAAGACTGCATCGAGGTTTTGACTGGTTGGCCGTTCCAAAAACCAGTGCGATGTTTGACATCAACGCCGTAAGCGCTGGTGTCTTGCGAAATTACCAGCAGCTCTTTGACGCCTGCGTTTTTCAAGCGTGCGGCTTCATCTAACACTTCACCGATTGGACGGCTGACTAAATCACCACGCATGGATGGGATAATACAGAAGGTACAACGGTGGTTACAGCCTTCCGAGATTTTCAGATAAGCGTAATGCTTCGGCGTTAATTTCACGCCGGTATCTGGGATCAGCTGTAAAAACGGGTCGTATTTTGGTTTTGGCACAAATTGATGCACTTGTGCCAGCACGTTTTCATAAGCGTGTGGTCCAGTGATGCCCAAAACATTTGGATGCACTTGGCGGATTTCGTCTTCACGAGCGCCTAAACAGCCAGTGACAATGACATTGCCATTTTCAGCCAAGGCTTCCCCAATGGTGTCTAACGACTCTTGCACTGCGCTGTCGATAAAACCACAGGTATTGACGATTACTAATTCTGCATCGTCGTAATTCGGCACAATGTTGTAGCCTTCAATTTTTAATTGCGTCAGGATGCGCTCGGAATCGACTAAATTCTTTGGGCAGCCGAGGCTGACGAAACCAACTTTAGGTTGTGACATCGGGTTAAACACCTTGCTTAAAATGGGCGCGTATTTTAAACGAAAGGCTCGCGAGGAGCCAGCAATAAAACTAGCAATCAACACCTCACCTCAGCAAATTTGTTAAAACAGCCATTTCAATCGAATGTTTGAACCAAATTTTTTCAACTATGCTTGCTAAACCAAGCGGCAAAACTTGCGATCAATTTTTCGTGGTTGTCTTGACTTCGGCAATATTCAAACGTACATTTCAAACACCCGTTTAAATTTGTGACTGATATGACCAGTAAGCAAAATACCCAGCAAAAAATTTTAGATGCCGCTGAGCAGTTATTTTCTGAAACCGGCTTTTCGGCAACTTCGCTACGCCAAATTACCAGTATGGCGGAAGTGAATTTGGCCTCAGTGAATTATCACTTCGGTTCGAAAAAAGAGTTGATTCAGTCGGTGCTGCAACGGTATTTGGCAGTGCTTATGCCAAGGCTTGATGGTGAGTTCAGCCGTTTGTTGGCATCACAACAGCCAAACCAGTTACCGACAGTATTGGCGGTATTTATTGAGCCATTACTGGAACTTAATAAAGTGCAACAAAACGGCACTACCATGTTTTTGCAGTTATTAGGTCGTGGTTATACCGATGTGCAAGGCCACTTGCGTTGGTTTTTTAACCATCATCACGGCCGCACTTTGGACAAGTTCGTATTGCTCGTGCAGCAAAGTTGTCCGCAACTGCCTGCCAGTGAGATTTTTTGGCGTCTGCATTTTTCGCTTGGCACCATCGTTTTTACCATGGCATCGAATGTCGCCTTAAAAGACATTGCGTCTGCCGATTTTAATGAAGTTGTGGAAATTGACGGGGTGATTAAACGTTTAATCCCTTATCTGGCAGCCGGAATTGCTGCACCGCTTTAATTGTTGAACGCTAGACGTTATTGAATAGTTAGAACTGTTTTTTAGTAGACAAGTTTTAGATAGAACCGATTAACCCTAAGTACCAAGGAACCGCCCTATGTTTATTTTATTTGTACTGCTTGTTGTGCTTGCAGTGGTGTTAGGCGTGACGGACATCCGTCGTAACCTAATTACTAAACCAATTTTTGGCATTTTTAAGAAAATCCTGCCGCCACTGTCAGATACTGAACGTGAAGCGATGGAAGCGGGCGATGTGTGGTGGGACGGTGAGTTATTTAAAGGCAAACCGGATTGGTCTAAGCTGCATGCGATTCCAAAGCCACAGCTTTCTGCAGAAGAACAAGCCTTTATGGACAACGAAGTTGAAACGTTGTTAAAAATGCTTGATGACTACAAAATCGTGCAAGAACAACGTGATCTGCCAAAAGATGTGTGGGATTACGTGAAAGCCAATGGCTTCTTCGCGATGATCATTCCAAAGAGTTACGGTGGCCGCGAGTTCTCGGCAATTGCCAACTCAACGATTGTTTCTCGCATCGCGACCCGCAGCTTAACTTGTGCGGTCACCGTGATGGTGCCTAACTCGTTAGGCCCAGGCGAACTTTTAATGCACTACGGTACTCAAGAGCAAAAAGACCGTTGGTTACCAGGCCTTGCTAAAGGCACTGAAGTGCCATGTTTCGCTTTAACTGGCCCAGAAGCAGGTTCGGATGCTGGCGGTATTCCAGATACTGGTGTGGTTTGTAAAGGTCAGTTCGAAGGCCAAGAAGTGGTTGGTATTCGCCTGAACTGGGACAAACGTTATATCACTTTAGCACCAGTTGCGACGGTATTAGGTTTGGCATTTAAACTGTCTGATCCAGAACGTTTAATGGGTAATAAAGAAGAGTTAGGCATTACTTGTGCGCTTATTCCAACGTCACACCCAGGTGTTGAAATCGGTGATCGCCATTTCCCAATGAATATGGCGTTTATGAACGGGACTACCTACGGTAAAGACGTGTTCATTCCACTGGAGTGGATCATCGGCGGTCCATCTTACGCTGGTCGTGGCTGGCGTATGCTGGTTGAGTGTTTGTCTGCAGGCCGTGGTATTTCTCTGCCAGCACTTGGCACTGCGACAGGCCACTTAGCAACACGCATGACCGGTGCTTATGCTTACATTCGTCAACAATTCGGTATGTCGATTGGTAAGTTTGAAGGTGTACAAGAATCGTTAGGTCGTATCGGTGGTTTAACCTACAGCTTAGAAGCGATGCGCGTAATGACTGCAGGCGCTATCGACCTGAAGTTAAGCCCAAGCGTTGTGACCGCAATTGCTAAATATCACATGACTGAAATGTCGCGTACTTTGTTAAACGACTCTTTTGATGTGCATGCGGGTCGTGCAATTCAATGTGGTCCGAAAAACTACTTAGCACACGGCTACATGGGCGTACCAATCTCTATTACGGTTGAAGGTGCGAACATTCTGACGCGTAACTTGATGATTTTCGGTCAAGGTGCAACCCGTTGTCACCCGTACGTCTTAAAAGAGTTGGAAGCTGCAGCAAATCCTGATGCAGAAGAAGGCTTAAAACAGTTTGATGGTTTGTTAATCAAACACGTTGGTTTTGCCATGGGCAATGCGTTCGGTGGTTTATTCCAAGGCCTTACGGCAGGTAAGTTTAATAGCTCACCAGTCGGCGGCGAGACAGCCAAGTACTACAAACAATTGACGCGTATGAGTAACGCCTTAGCCATGTCAGCGGATATTTCGATGCTGATGTTAGGCGGTGACTTAAAACGCAAAGAAATGTTGTCGGCGCGTTTAGGGGATGTACTGAGCCACTTGTATATCGCCTCGTCAGTACTGAAATTCTATGAAGATAACGGTCGTCAAGTTGCTGACTTACCATTCGTGCATTACTCAGTACAACGGAACTTACATGAAATTAGCCGTGCTTTCTCAGGCTTCTTCAGTAACTTCCCAAATGGTGCTGTGGGTTCGTTGTTAAAAGGCATGTTGTTCCCATTTGGTTTGAACTTCCAAATGCCGTCGGATGACATTTCAATGCAAATTTCTGATGCGTTGTTAAAACCAAGCGTGATCCGCGACCGTTTAACACACTTGTGCTACATCGGTGAAGGCGAGCAAGATCCAACAGGTCTGATGGAACTGGCATTTAACGCAGTGCATGATGCTCAGCCAACGATGAAGAAAATCTATCAAGCGCAAAAAGAAGGCAAAGTGCCACGTAAACTGCCATTACAAGTCACTATCGCGAAAGCTGCGGAAGTTGGTGTGTTAACTGCGGACGAAGTCGCGCAATTAACTCGAATGAATGAATTACGTTTCAGTGCCATTAGCGTGGATAGCTTCAAACCAGGTGAACTTGAATCGATGGCGTTAAAAGGCTAAGCCGAAAGCGTATTGATTCAATTACCGGAATTTGCTTTTCGTTCCGATAAATGATCCTAAAAAAGCCAGCAGTCGCTGGCTTTTTTTATTCTTTTGTCCGAGCGCTTGCGGTAAGCTAGCCAACTTATTAGCAGCTTCTTAACTTAGATTAGCCCAAGAGAATATTTAACTCATGATCGGTTCTGTAATGTTGGACCTTGTTGGTCCAGAAATTAGCCAAGAAGAAAAAGAATTATTGGCACACCCTGCGGT
>Ga0187843_10002700_pt1 | contig 10581 bp, 10 predicted proteins | sample SpaLakP09_SKY_43_FD_134516 | JGI IMG/M metagenome (GOLD analysis project Ga0187843, IMG submission 134516) | Oligotrophic lake water microbial communities from Sparkling Lake, Wisconsin, USA - SP09_SKY_43 | ecosystem: Environmental > Aquatic > Freshwater > Lake | place: USA: Sparkling Lake... | reverse complement strand
CCAGTTGATGAAAAGCAATTACGTGAACTGCATATCCGTTTACGTAAGACAGAAGTTCCTGCGTGAAAATTCCCATCTCGGTCTTAGTTGTCATTCATACAGCTAAGGGCGAGGTGTTATTGCTTGAAAGAGCGGATCATCCAGGATTTTGGCAGTCAGTTACTGGAAGCATAGATTTTATTGGTGAGTCACTGATAGAGGCAGCCGCAAGAGAGCTTTTAGAAGAAACAGGAATTGACGCCAAGATTTTTGATGAGAATGCTTTAGTTTCAATGAATCATTCAATTGAATATGAAATCTATCCAGAGTGGCGCCATAGATATCCCAAAGACATAACGATCAATACTGAGCATTGGTTCAGGATGACCCTAGAGGACAGAGTGCTAGTTCAATTGGCTCCAAGAGAGCACATCTCCTACAAATGGGAGTCAATAGAGCATGCTGCAAGTATGTGCTTCTCTCCTAGTAATCAAGAGGCAATCAGAAAACTCAACTCAATTTAGAATAATCTATGTCACTGTTACGCAAAGATCGTTGGCAGAGTATTGATTCTTTAGAGTTACTTGAGGGCGGTAAAGATTACTTCTCGGTTGTTGAGGCTGCTCTGTTAAAAGCTCAGAAAAGTATTTATTTAGAGACCTACATTTTTTCTGCTGATAAGCAGGCAAAAAAAATAGCCAAGCTACTCATCGTTGCCGCTCAAAAAGGACGAGACGTTAAAGTCATTATTGATTGGTTTGGATCTTCACCATTTCAGTTTGAGCCTGAATTTCTTAAATCTGGTGTTCAACTGAATTACTACAACCCAGCTTGGTTTGGGCCATTTGGCTTTTCAAGAACGCATAGAAAAATAATAATTATTGATGAGATTGAACTTTACTTAGGGGGTATAAATGTTTGTGAAGATGCAAAAAACTCCTCTGGTAACTTATTAAATGGCTTAAGGTGGGATCTTGCACTACGGGCAACTGGGGGAGTTGTTGAAAAAGCACATGCAACCTTTTTGAGGCAGTGGCAACGTTTAAAGCCAAACTCAATGAATCCCCAAAATATTTTAAAAAGAATGCTTGAGCAAGAGCTTCCATGGGGTAATAATCAATTTCTGGGCTTGCGCCATGATGCCAAATCAGAGATAGCATTAGTTGCAAGAGATAACTTACATCATCGTCGAGATATTGAAAGAGCAAGTCTTAAAGCCATTGGACAGTCTCGAGAGGAGATTTGGCTAGTGACCCCTTATTTTTTACCGGGAAGACGGCTAAGAAAAGCATTAGTAAATGCAGCCCAAAGAGGAGTAGCAGTTAATTTATTATTAGGTAAAGATGAGTTTCGAATGTTGAATTGGGCGGTCCCCACTCTATATGGGCAGTTGTTAAAGGCAAATATTTCTATATACGAATATCCTAATGGGTTATTGCATGCCAAAACAATAGTAGTTGATGGGCGTTGGGCTACATTAGGCTCATCAAATTTTGATCATTTTTCATTTTTATTAAATCATGAGGCTAACTTAATTGTTCGTAATCATGAAGTCATTAAGGTAATTCGTTGCAGGATTGCTGATCAAGCTAAGGAGCTTGCTCAAAAGGTTTCTTCAGAAGTCTATGATCAAAGAACCATCTATGAAAAATTAGCCAACTGGTTTAGTTATATTTTTGTAAGATTTGTACTATCAATCATTACTGCTGGAACAAAAGATAGGGCTTTGCCAAGTATTAGAGATTAATTAGTTTTTAAGTGACTAAGTTTAGAAAAGAAAATAATGAGACATTTAGCACACAATCAAGATGAAGTCGTTAAGCAAAAGCCAAGTAATGATTGGAAGGTAATTCGCAGTCTATTGCTATACCTTTGGGCTTTTAAGGCTAGGGTGATACTGGCTTTAAGTTGTTTGATTGCTGCAAAGGTAGCAAATTTAGGGGTGCCCATTCTCCTTAAAGAGCTTGTTGACGCTATGGCTCTACCAGCAGGTATTGAAATGCTTGTAGTAGTGCCAGTTGCTTTAGTTGTTGCGTATGGAGTTTTGAGATTATCCGCCTCTCTGTTTACAGAGCTTCGCGAGCTTTTATTCTCCAGGGTAACTGAGAGTGCTGTTAGGACTGTGGCACTTCAAGTTTTTGAGCATCTACATGGCTTATCTTTGCGATTTCACTTATCAAGACAAACGGGCGGTATGACGCGTGATGTTGAGCGTGGTACTCGAGGTATTCAGTCATTAATTTCTTATTCTTTGTACAGCATTCTGCCAACTTTAGTTGAGCTGGGTTTGGTCCTTGGTTATTTCATCTGGGCTTACAACTTTTCATTTGCAGTAATAACTTTTTTTGCTTTAATTATTTATGTAATTTTTACAGTCAAAGTGACTGAGTGGCGCGCTCAATATCGTCGCAAAATGAATGACTTAGATTCAAAGGCTCATCAAAGAGCAATTGACTCCCTTATCAATTTTGAAACAGTTAAGTACTTTGGTAATGAAGGCTACGAGGCCCGAAGATATGACGAAAATCTAAAGCGTTATCGAGAGGCGGCTATCCAATCTCAACGTTCATTAGCGCTGCTAAATATTGGTCAGCAAACAATTATTGCAACTGGCCTAATCTTAATACTTTGGCAAGCAACAATGGGAGTTGCTAATGGCAATATGACTATTGGCGATTTGGTCTTAGTTAACGTTTTAATGATTCAACTCTACATCCCACTTAATTTCTTGGGGGTTATTTATCGAGAAATAAAGCAAGCCCTAACAGATATGGATCGCATGTTTAGTTTGTTGGAGACTGATCAAGAGATTGCAGATTCCCCAACAGCCCAAAATTTAATTATTCGCGATCAAACCCGAGGGCCACAGGTAAGTTTTGAAAGTGTGGGTTTCTTATATGAGCCTAATAGAGTCATACTAAATGATTTAAGTTTTGATATTCTTCCAGGTCAAACCACAGCAGTGGTTGGCCATAGCGGGGCAGGGAAAAGTACACTAGCCCGATTGCTTTTCCGTTTTTATGATGTTAATTCAGGCGCAATTAAGCTTGATCACCAAAACATAAAAGATCTAAAACAAATAACTTTGCGCCAGGCTATTGGGATAGTTCCTCAAGATACTGTTTTATTTAATGACACGATTGCATACAACATTGCATACGGTCAGCCAGGTGCAAGTCAGCTAGAGATTGAAGCAGCCGCTAAGTCTGCACAAATACATGATTTCATCATCTCTTTGCCTGATGCATATAAAACTAGTGTTGGGGAGCGTGGCCTTAAGCTATCGGGTGGTGAAAAACAGAGGGTGGCTATTGCCAGAACTTTATTAAAGAATCCTTCGGTGTTGATTTTTGATGAGGCTACATCTGCTCTCGATTCTGAGACTGAAAGAGCAATACAGAAAGAGTTGATAGCGTTAGCGCAAAATAGAACCACCTTAATTATTGCGCATAGACTTTCAACAGTTATTCACGCACATCAGATTTTAGTCATGGATGGCGGCAAGATCATTGAAAGAGGAACTCATGACACACTTTTATCGCTACAAGGACGGTATGCGGAAATGTGGCGAGTGCAGCAATCGCAAATAGCGCTAATATCCTGATATGACCAAAATAAATACAGAAAATTTTTTGATAGAGGCCTTTGCTCAAGCCCTAAAAGCATCCGATCCAATGGTGATCCTACCAGCCAGCCTAACAAATGCATTTAAAAAAGCGCCCAAAGGTCGTTGCTTAATTTTAGGCGCTGGAAAAGCAGTAGCTTCCATGGCTCTTGCAATGGAGAAGTATGCAGAAGTACATTGGCCAAAAATAAAATTAGAGGGTATGGTCATTACCCGTTACGGCCATTCTTTACCAACAAATTTTATTCAGGTGGTAGAGGCGGCTCACCCGGTTCCTGATGAAGCCGGTATGCGCGCAGCACAGGAAACACTGACATTAATTAAAACTCTCAAGCCAGGGGATCATTTAATTGCTTTAGTTTCAGGTGGGGGTTCTAGTTTATTAACCTTGCCTGCAGAAGGATTAGACATAGAGGATGTTAGAGCAACTACCCAGGCATTACTTAGGTCTGGAGCGCCAATTGGGCAGATGAATATTGTGCGTAAACACTTATCAGCTATTTTAGGCGGACATATGGCCCGCGAAGCGGTGGCTCGTGGCGCTGAAGTATCAGCATTTTTAATTTCTGATGTTACGGGCGATGATCCCTCCAGCATTGCCAGTGGACCTTGTGCTCCTGATAAGTCTACCTTTGCAGATGCTCTTGATATTTTAAAAGATTATGATTTACTTAATGGTGCTATTCCAAAAGCTGTGACAGATTACTTGCAAGCAGGGGTTAAGGGAGATCGTCCTGAAACGCCTAAGTCTGGCGATCCTATTTTTAATAAAACGAAAAATTACTTATTAGCTTCTGCGCATGCAAGTCTTGAGGCGGCCGCAAGTTATTGTGCCGCTAACGGCGTTACACCTGTGAGCTTGGGTGATACCGTCATGGGTGAAGCAAAAGATGTAGCCTTGATGCAGGCTGCAATTGCTAGATAAGTTTATTTATATGATGCGCCATTTAAAAAACCGGTGGCATTATTATCTGGTGGCGAATGTACCGTAACAATCCCTGCTGGCATCAAAGGCCGTGGAGGTCGTTGTAGCGAATTTTTATTATCCTTATATAACGCAACAGATGATTTAAAGAATTTTTCTGCTCTTGCTGCAGATACTGATGGTATTGATGGTAGTGAGGATAATGCGGGGGCATGGTTTTCATCAGGGAGTAGGGAGCTGGCACAATTAAAAAAATTACAAGCTAAGCATTACCTAAGTGCACACGATAGCTTTGGTTTTTTTAAAGAATTAAATACATTAGTTCACACGGGTCCCACATTAACTAATGTGAATGATTTTAGAATATTGTTAATTGATAAAGAGTCTTGATCATGAGCGTTGTAAATACTATTGAAATATGCCAACCAGATGATTGGCATTTGCATGTGAGAGATGGTGATGTATTACCTGATCTTATCCAGCATACAGCGAGTCAATTTGCGCGTGCCATCATCATGCCTAATTTAAAGCCGCCAGTTACTTCTGCAGATCTAGCCCTTGCCTATAAGCAGCGCATATTAGATGCTAGGCCTTTAGGGAGTTCTTTTGAGCCCTTGATGGTTTTATATCTCACCGACAATACAACTGCAGAACATGTAAAAAATGCAAAAAAAGCGGGGGTAGTCGGCTTCAAGTTATATCCTGCAGGAGCTACCACCAACAGTGATGCTGGCGTAACTGATTTATCAAAATGCTCCACTGCGCTGGCGGAGATGGAGTCATGTGGAATGCCTTTATTAGTTCACGGTGAAGTGACGCATGCAGACATTGATATCTTTGATCGTGAAGCAGTTTTTATCGATCAAGTATTAGAGCCTCTCAGAAAAAATTATCCTGGTCTGAAAGTTATCTTTGAACATATCACCACTAAGCAAGCTGCGCATTATGTGCGTGATGCGGATACTTCTAGACTGGGTGCAATTGGTGCGACGATTACACCTCAACATTTGCTATACAACCGTAATGCTATTTTTAGTGGCGGTGTAAGACCTCACTACTATTGCTTACCTATTTTAAAAAGAGAAGAGCATCGTGTTGCTTTAGTCGAAGTAGCTATATCTGGAAATCCGAGATTTTTCTTAGGAACAGATAGTGCACCTCACACCAAGGATACAAAAGAGAATGCTTGTGGATGTGCCGGATGTTATACAGCCTGGCATGCAATGCCTTTGTATGCCGAAGTCTTTGATGCTGCAAAAGCATTGGATCGTTTAGAGGGATTTGCAAGTCATTTTGGTGCAGATTCTTATGGTTTGCCACGCAATACGGGCAAGCTAACTCTCAAACGTCAGCAACAAATCATTCCAAAAGAGTTCCCTATTGGTGACTCAACAGTTGTGCCACTGCGTGCCGGCGAAAAGCTTGCTTGGTCAATAGTCGGTTAGACTATCGATGCAGAGTCGGTAAGGCAATCGCCGCCTTGGTAACAAGGGGGAGGAAAGTCCGGACTCCATAGGACAGGGTGATGGCTAACAGCCATCCGCGGTGACGCGAGGAATAGGGCCACAGAGACGAGCGTATTTAGTTACGGTGAAACGGGGTAACCTCCACCCGGAGCAATCCCAAATAGGCAAGCGTTGAGGCGGTCCGCTGAGCTTGCGGGTAGGGAGCTCGATTTCACTGGTAACGGTGAAACTAGATGAATGGTTGCCCCCATGCGCAAGTGTGGGCGACAGAATCCGGCTTAATAGCCGGCTCTGCACTTTTAAACTTCTATTATTTCAATGCTGTGAGTGATTTCAGCAGTTTTGCCAAGCATGATGGTTGCAGAACAATATTTGTCGTGTGATAGCTCAACAGCCTTTTCAACACGGCCACGATCTAAGTTTTTACCGCTGACTTTAAAAACCATATGGATCTTAGTAAAGATCTTTGGATCTTCAGATGCTCTTTCAGCCTGCAACTCAACTTGACAATCGTGAATATCTTGTCTAGAGCGTTTTAAGATCATTACCACATCAAAGCAGGTGCAGCCACCAGCGCCTACCAGCATCATTTCCATAGGGCGGGGAGCTAAGTTTTTACCTCCAGCTTCGGGCGCGCCATCCATATTTACTAGATGCCCGCTGCCAGTTTCAGCACTAAAGGCCATGCCATCTTTACCAAGCCATTTAATTGTTGCTTGCATCTTTAATCTTTCATTTGTACTTAATCAACCAATTAAATCATATATCGTTTACTTCTATTTAAAAAATAGCCAATAAAAACAACAGCATTTTCAATCTTTTCAAATATATCTTATTTTTTTTAAGTATTCGTTGTCAAATTCTCGAGATTTTTATAAACTACGGTCTTGTCTCCTCCGCCCCTTAAAGGTGGATTTCAGCCCAGGAAGTACTTTCCTGGGCTTTTTTTTGCTACAATCTAAGGCTTCCTTGTTTGCCCATAGGGAAGTTGTTGTACCAGTCTTTAAATTTACACTGCGAGCCTGCAATCATAAGCGGAGCCAAAGGAAGGGTTTAAAAACTGTTTTAGGGCTTAACAATTTAAGGTAATCATGAAAACTTTCTCAGCAAAACCGCATGAGGTGAAGCGTGAGTGGTTCGTGATTGACGCTACGGACAAAGTCCTCGGTCGTGTCGCCAGTGAAGTGGCACACCGTCTACGCGGCAAGCACAAGCCAGAATTCACCCCCCACGTTGATACTGGTGACTATATCGTCATCATCAATGCAGCTAAAGTACGCGTTACAGGCACAAAAGGCTTGAACAAAATTTATTACACGCACAGTGGTTATCCTGGCGGCATCTACGAAACTAACTTCGATAAGATGCAAGCCCGTTTCCCTGGTCGTGCTCTCGAGAAGGCTGTTAAAGGCATGTTGCCTAAAGGCCCCCTTGGCTATGCAATGATCAAGAAATTGAAAGTTTATGCAGATGCTGACCACCCACATTCGGCTCAACAGCCAAGTGTTCTTGAGATCTAAGGAGCCGATATGATTGGAAACTGGAACTATGGTACTGGCCGTCGTAAAAGCTCAGTAGCCCGCGTATTCATCAAGGCCGGTAAAGGTGAAATTGTCGTCAACGGTAAACCTATTGCTGATTACTTTCCTCGTGAAACATCACGTATGATTGTTCGTCAGCCTTTAGAGTTGACTAACCATGCTGTTACGTTTGACATTAAAGTAAACGTTTCTGGCGGTGGTGAGACAGGTCAAGCTGGAGCGGTTCGTCACGGTGTGACACGTGCTTTGATTGATTATGACGCTGCACTGAAGCCAGCTTTGTCAAAAGCAGGTTTCGTGACTCGTGATGCTCGTGAAGTTGAGCGTAAAAAGTTGGTTTGCATGGCGCGCGTCGTCGCAAACAGTTCAGCAAGCGATAATTTTTTTGCTGTTCTACAAAAAGCCGCGCACTGCGCGGCTTTTTCTTTTCTACAATAGAGATATTGGAGGGTATTAAATGATCAAAGTTGGCATAGTTGGTGGAACTGGTTATACGGGCGTGGAATTACTGCGTTTGCTTGCTCAGCACCCTGAGGTAGAGTTAACTGCTATTACCTCGCGTAAGGAGGCAGGGTTGCCTGTTGCTGAGATGTTCCCATCTTTGCGTGGCAGAGTAAACCTTTGCTTTACATCGCCCGAGGACGCCAAGTTAACTGAATGTGATGCTGTGTTCTTCGCTACACCACATGGCGTGGCAATGGCCCAAGCAAAAGAGTTATTAGCAGCAGGAGTCAAAATTCTAGATTTGGCGGCTGATTTCCGTTTAAAAGATACTGTTGAATTTGAGAAGTGGTACAGATTACCTCATTCATGTCCTGAAGTTCTAGCCGAGGCTGTTTATGGATTGGCTGAAATTAATCGTGAGGCTATTAAGAAGGCTAGGATTGTTGGCTTGGCTGGCTGTTACCCAACTTCAGTTCAATTGGGTTTTGCACCCTTGATTTCACCAAAATCCACAGCTGGAAAGAAGTTAATTGATTTAAAACATCTTATTTCTGACTCCAAGTCTGGTGTATCTGGCGCTGGCCGTAAAGCTGAGGTAGGTACTTTGATGGCTGAAGCTAGCGATAACTTCAAAGCATATGGCGTCAAAGGTCACAGGCATCATCCAGAAATACTTCAGGGCTTGTCTGCTATTGCTGGGGGTCAAGAGATAGGTTTAACTTTTGTGCCTCATTTAACGCCGATGATCAGAGGTATTCATTCAACGCTTTACGCCAGAATCCTTCCAGATGGACAAGATGTTGATTACCAAGCGCTTTTTGAGAAGTTTTATGAGGGTGAGCCATTTGTGGATGTGATGCCTGCTGGCAGCACACCTGAGACTCGTTCAGTTAGAGGAAGTAATGTTTTGCGCATCGCGGTTTATCGCCCCCAAAGTGGTGATACATTGGTGATATTGGTTGTTGAAGACAATTTGGTAAAAGGTGCTTCTGGTCAGGGCGTTCAGTGCTTAAACCTGATGTTCGGTTTACCAGAAAATATGGGTTTAAAGCACATAGCGCTGATGCCATAAAGCCCCTACAGCAAATATTGATTTTGAAGCCTACAATATGGAACATGTAATAAAAAGGAGTTCGTTATGACAGCAACACAAACTGTACAAGCAGTAGAAAATCTAGAGCCACCAATGCCACTCGTTTTTACAGATAGCGCAGTCGCTAAGGTTGCCGATTTGATTGCAGAAGAAGGTAACCCAGATTTGAAATTGCGCGTTTTTGTGCAAGGTGGTGGTTGCTCAGGTTTCCAATATGGCTTTACTTTTGATGAGGCTGTTAATGAGGACGACACTTTGGTTACCAAAGATAACGTTACTTTGTTGATCGACTCAATGAGTTTTCAATACTTAGTTGGTGCTGAGATTGATTACAAAGAAGATATCAATGGTTCTCAGTTTGTAATCAAGAACCCTAATGCAACAACAACTTGTGGCTGTGGTTCTTCTTTCTCTGCTTAATTAAGCGGGATAGTGCGCGCCTAAAACGCGTAAACCTCTAGCACCAGTGACGGCCGGCAAATTTGCTGGCCGTTTTACTTGGTGAGACCACGCTAACCAAGCAAACGCAGCAGCTTCAACGGCTTGTGGATCAATACCAAATTTTTCTGTTGTTTCAATGGGACTCACTAAAAACGGGCAGAGACTCTGAAGTGTATTTATCAAATGTTTATTTTTTGATCCGCCACCACAAATAACTAGTCTTTTAGTTAGAGGGGCATATTCAATGAGCGATTGGGTAATACTTTGTCCGGTTAATGCCAGAAGAGTTGCTTGAATATCTACAGGGGAACTCGTTTTGCTCTCGGTGACCGCCAAATGATGGTTGAGCCACTCAGCATTGAATAAATCTCTACCAGTACTTTTTGGAGGTGCTTTCTTAAAAAAGGGATCACTCAATAAACTCAAAAGTAGCTTTTCGATAACTTGTCCTTGGGCGGCCCATTCACCACCATTATCGAACGGCTTATTAATGGACTGAAGTGCCCATTGGTCCATCAAAGCATTTCCGGGACCGCAATCGAATCCAGATACTAATTCTTGATCTGAAGAGTTTTTAAGCCCTGGGAGAAGGCTTAAATTCGAAATACCTCCGATGTTAAGAACAGCGGTTGCCTCTAGCTGTGCAAATTGAGACCAATGAAAGCTTGGAACTAGGGGGGCACCTTGACCGCCAGCCGCTACATCCCGAGTTCTGAAGTTGGCCACCACATTAATTGAGGTTTTTTCAGCTAACAAGGCTGGATTTAAAGACTGCAAAGTGTAGCCAATACCATCATGAAGACCAGGCTGATGTCGAATAGTTTGGCCATGTGTTCCAATGGCTTGAATATCCGAAGCTTTTAAATTGGTAATTTTTAATATTTTTTCAACGATCAGGCCATAATGAATCGCTAGTTGATTAGCGGCTAAAGCTTCATGATGAGGCTCATTTTCAGAGGATTTTTGGAGCTGGAAATAAGTCTGTCGTAAAGAGGCATCCATTGGGATATCGGCATGAGCTAGCACTTTAAGTTTTCCGTCATCAGAAATCTCTGCCAAAACAGCAT
>Ga0187843_10002699_pt1 | contig 10586 bp, 11 predicted proteins | sample SpaLakP09_SKY_43_FD_134516 | JGI IMG/M metagenome (GOLD analysis project Ga0187843, IMG submission 134516) | Oligotrophic lake water microbial communities from Sparkling Lake, Wisconsin, USA - SP09_SKY_43 | ecosystem: Environmental > Aquatic > Freshwater > Lake | place: USA: Sparkling Lake... | reverse complement strand
GTACTTATTTTAAGTACTTAGCTCTGATGGCTAGAACGAGAAGCTAAAGTCGCTCCAATGTCATAAGGCCACAAGGTGGCCTTATCCATGGGGAGTACTTAACTTCAGTACTAGACGTTACTAAATACCAAGACTCTAAAGAAAATCTAAGATTAGAATAGTTAAAATGTATTCAATAATTTTCACGGCGGCTATTTTTATTGCAATAATATTGAATGACCTTATATACAAAAATACAAATGATATTCCTTTACACGGTTCATTTGGACTACTCGCGGTAGGTCTAGTTACAATATTATGGTATCTAAAATACGAAATTGTAGCCTGGGTGATTATTGCCCTGCCTATTATAATATTAACATTAAGCTATATTACACTTGTGCTAGGAACAAAAAAGTCTGTTAAAACAACGACATCAGAAATGCCAGTAGGAATAGAAAGCCCATTTGCGCCTATTCCACCAGGAATGCCAAGCAGATCTTCTGGTGAAATAAATCAATTAGGCTGTAATCTACCTGGCCCATACACAGCAGTAGCACCTCCAACTACAAGTACAGTTTCATTACCAGCTTCAAGCACTGTTAATTTACCACCACCTACATCTGCACCTGCAACTACGGCTACAGGTACACCAAGTTTTAGTATAACACCATTAGTTAAAGGGTGTTGATATTACATTGGTCTAAAGATACTAAAATAAAATACAGACAGTATAATGTTGGTTGTATTTTATCCGTACATTATAATGTTATATACATTATACACAAGAGTGTATAATTTTCTATCACATTTACTTGAAAAACTCAATTTATCGTACGAAGTATTTAATAATCCTAGAATCTTCGTATTTTACAAGGGTTATTTACAGCCAGTCCCATATAAACACAATATGAGTCAAGAGGGTTATCATCTATTTTATAATGTAGATAGATCACTTTTCAATTCTGACAATGATTGGAATAAAAATACAGAGAATCTTCCTATTCTTTCATTGGAAATTCGTGATGTAAGTAATAATCTTATTTACGATCTTACAAATTTCATAGAGAGTATGCGATTTATTAAAACTAACAAGGGTGGAATACCTTCTTTTTCATCAATCGTTATGATATGGGCGACTCTTAATAATATGTATTTTGATCCAACAAGATATAAGCTACAATATATTGATACATTTGGTAATACGCATGAAACTACTTTTGCAAATACAAAAGAATTAGACACTATTTAATATTTTGTGCGGGTTTAAAAATTTGACTCAAATCTAATCCTAGAGAAATAGACAGATGTCTATCTCAATTACGGATCCCTTACCCACTGGTACATGGACATTCTATTTTCATGCACCAAAGGAAAAGAGATGGTCTATTGACACATTTAAGCCAATCGCAAAGATACGCACACTTCAAGATATTCTTGCAGTCTTTCAGGAGCTCGACGATAAGCTAAAACGGGGTATGTTCTTTTGTATGAGGGATCCAGTTCCACCTCTTTGGGAGAATTATCAAAACATTCGCGGGGGATCCTATAGTCTTAGAGGGGGTCCAGAAGACGGTGTTGATTATTACAAATCGTATATTATTGGAGCAATGTTAAACACAGCAGTGCTCGATACGGCTGACACGGTTGTGGGAATAAGTATTAGTCCCAAAATCATGAATGGTCCAAACGGCACTTCAAAGGTTGGTTTCTATGTTATTAAACTATGGAACAAGGATTGTTCGCTCTTTAATAAACCGAATGGTATTCGTCTATTGCATTCAAAACTTATGGCATCGGATGTTCTTTATACTCCGCATGTTGATAAAAAAATGTGAGGCTCAGTGTTTCATTCCATTTCTACATCAGCCGAATCTAAACCTAATACTTTAGCACCTTTCTCATTTTCTTTTACAGAATCTTTAAATACATTTAAAATAAATACAGCCTCTCTTACTTTTTTACTAATATTCTTTCCATTATTAAAATTATTTATTAAGTGTCTTTTTATATATTTTGTAAGTTGATCAACATAGTCAGCAGGATTATCATCTTCATCGACATTTAGATCTATTTCATTTCCACTAAGTGCATCTTGAATTGATCCAAGAAATAAAGATACTGAATCAATTAATTCACCTGAAAGCTCACCTTTATCCACTTTTTCATCATAAATTCTTAAGGCATTTATAAGTTTATTGTTAATTACTCTCAGTTTTGTTATTGATTTATCTAATTTAATATGATTTTCTGCATTTTTATTTGCCTTATTACTGGCTTTACGTGTAGCATTTTTAACTCTTTTCTTATATGGTACAACTATGGGGTTGTATTGTTTACCTGTAAAATTATAGCTTGGCATCTTGAGGCGCTCAGCAACTGCCGAACCAACACGTTTTATTAAGTTTTCCTCATTTTTTCGTGTTTGTGCCCGAAGGGATGCCTTATTGGCTAAAGATAAACCTGGATTTTTTCTAGTTTTTACACCTTTTTCAGTCATTCTAAGACTTGTAAACATTTTTGCCAAGCTTATAGGAAAGTGATACGCTATCAAAGAATTCAGGACACTTCTGAGAAATTGTCACGTGAGTGCCACTTGCAATAGGCTTTGTATAAATTCTATTGCAACTAGTACGATTCTCATTTTCAACGCAGAGATAATGGCGCTTTGAAGTATCAAGAAGATCCGGTGGGGGTAGTTCAGGCACCTTCTTCCAAAAGATATTACTGAGATTGAGAATATCAAAGATACTAGTCATTTTTATAGAAAAATAAATGCCAATTTTTATATCAATTTTAGACCACCCCCTGTTTATTCTTCATCGGTGCAAGAACAAGCTTTACCTCACCAAGATTCGCTACAGTATACCGTAGAATGAGAGGATAATCATTCTTAAGATACAGTTCAATAGAAGGGCATAGAGACGTGCACTTTGTGAATAGAACAAGGTGCTTGAGCTGGAAGATACCCTGAACGATTTCCGCAGCCGACCCCGCCGACTTGTGGACCTTCATATTGGATGTAGTGTTCTCCGATATGATCGTCTCCTGCTCTGCAAAATCACCAATACACTTAAAAATCAGATCCTGACCGGAACTTGTAATTTCAACATCAAGCTTCTCTCCGAGAGCATTCATATCGCGACAAATCTTCTGAAGATCCGTGCTAGGCATATGGATAATGCTCGTGAAGTTGAGGCTGGGGATCTGAATATCCTCAACATCAGTATCGAAGAGTTTTAAGAAATAGTTTGTAACCGTCGACTTCTCTGAGTTCTCCATACGGATTCCGAGCTTATTTGGATTGTTTGCCGGCAGATAAAGCGTTAGCGAATCATTATTCGCCATTGTCTTAATCAGCTTGAAAAAGTAGATCATATTCACTCCAAGTACATGCTTTGCAGGGCAGTGATAGGTTTCAAACCGGTCAGAGTTTAGACGCAGGTAGACTAGGACAGTGTGAGTCTCATCTACCGCCATAATCTTGATACCCTGCGAGTCAAATTCAAGATTTGCCTCGGTAAGAATCTCCTTTAGCGCCTCGATAAGAGTGCGAAATGCCCCGGATTGAACTGTTTTAATCTCAAAAAGATTTCCATTTGCGTTCGGACGGACCAAGGCCATTGTTCTATGTGCGTATTTTGAAGATATCTTTAGGCATATAACGCCGGGATTTACTGTTAAACCTTGGTGCGTTTCACTTTATATGTTGTATGCTTCCGGCTCAGGCTCCGACTCAGGCGACGTTTACGACTCTGAAGACGTTTTTTTGACCCTTGTATAAGTTTAATCGCAGTAAGCACAGCAGATGTTATAAATGTAGGACCTGAACGCAATATGGAACCCATTGCAGTTGGATAATATCCTCCGCGCATTTCTTATAGTGATACTTAAACTAAGACTATAAGAAATTGTATATGTACGCCAGGAAACGTCTTCAGCATCTTGTACTAGATTCTACTGGATCATACACAGAACTCTGCGAGTTAGGAAAACTTTGTAAAATCGACAAATCACCCTACAATGATAATCAGGGAGGCCATCGTCATCCATACACTGGACTGTATTCAATGCTGTTTGCACCTCTTAAAAATAAGGAAATCCTTTTTGCTGAAATTGGTGTTGCTATGGGTGGCTCGGTATGTCTCTGGTGGAACTATTTTTCTCGTGGTAAGTTCTGTTTTTTTGATCGCGATCAGAACCTTCTTAACAATGTTAATACAATGAACTTTCCGCGGGCGCAACCATATACGGGTCTTGTTGATGTGCGTGTAGATGGTGATATCGGTCGCGCCCTTTTAGAAGCATGTATGTTTGATATGAGTGGAAATGTACCACGTATTTTTGATGTTATTCTTGATGACAGTAGTCATGACTACAACGATCAGATTCGTATAGTTAATGAATGCTGGCCTCACATACGGTCAGGTGGATACATGATTGTTGAAGATATTTATAGGCGTATCCCAGAGTCTGATTTTGAAAGAGATCTTGATACTGTTCTATCTGAGTGTAGTGATGCGTATTTTGTTGTTTGCAATCACGAAGAGCGCTACAGTCCTGGATGGAATAATGATAAGATTCTTGTATTAGTTAAGGCCTAAAAATAGGATGTGCTGTTATCTAAGGCGAAGAAAACCGTGTTTTCCTATTGCCGTTAAACAAGTACAAGAGATTTCAAAAGAAACAAGAATAGTTCCTTATACCTATAAGATAAAATGGGTTGTTGAAGAATACCTGTATATTGTTTCACAAATTACGAAGGATAATATTTTTCTTCTTGAACGGGATAATATAGAAAGATTCAAGTCTATGATGATACTAACAAAGCGATTGTATGCCCTAAAGCCAAAAACAAGGGAAGATCGAGAATGGTATAAAAAATTCAAGAAAGCAGATGCTTATATTAATAGTATTATGTTTGATAACACTAAAAATTATGTTTTAACACCTGAGATTGTTGAACCCCCGCCTACAGTTTTCAAATACATCACAAAGATTGAACGATTTGATGAAAATGGATATTTGTATTCGACGAGTTATATTTTGCCTTAGGGCGAGTCTTCGCCCTCGCTATCTGCAACAGGCCCAGCCCCAGTAACATGATTTACAAAGATGTTCTCATAACCAATGCGCCACCGTGCCGAGTTCCAGTTTCTGGATGCCGGCATGTTGGCATGAAGGTCTCCATACTTGTTCTCCTTGTTCCGCACCGAAGCAATATAGTCAACCCACTTTGACATCATCTCCTCAGATGGATCGGCGACCAAGGACGCCAATACATAGCCTGTCAGTTCGCCAACCGGCCAATGTTGCTTCTGCTCCTCTGGAGTAAAGAGAGTACTACCTGGTTTAAGAGTCACACGCTCATAGACCTTGAGAAGCTTGTCGAGAACATCATCAGCACGTGATACATCAAAGTCATTATTCAGAATCGGTCCCAGAACATCATAGGATGTAGTAATATGATCTGCCCCATAGGCAGCGCCCCCAGCAATTGCCATTGCATTCATCAGGACCCGCTTCGTCTTCGTATCACTATATGATGCATGAGCTCCCCAGACGGCAGCAGCGCGCGTATGAAAATGGCGATCAGGTGTCAAAAGACGCTCTCGTGCATACTTTACTAGCTGTGTATTGAGGCGGGCATGAAAGCGCTGACCTGGTGTCAGCGCAACACCATTCTGGAAATTATCGAACATCTCAATCGTTTCCTCAATTGTTGCATTCTCATAGGTAAGAATAGGAATCTTGTACGTCAGAAACTTCACGCGGTTAGATTCACTCAGATCCTTAAAGAGCGTGTTCTCAAAGGAAATGTTATTCTCGTAGAAGTTCTTTACAGACATATAGCGCTGTTGGCCATCCTCAAGCCAGCGGAGGCGCTCACCGTTCACAATGCTTTCGCGAATAATAAGAGGTGGCATTGGCTGACCTCTCATAATAGTATGAATAAGACGTTGCTGGCGGGTCTTATTCCAGATTTGCGGGCGCTGATGGTCTGGAATACGAATACTCTCATCACTCATTACAGCATTTAGACTGCGACAGTACACATCATATGAAATAGAAGACATTTATAGTTAGAGTGGGGCGCAGACCGACTCAAATTTGCAACAGCGAACCTAAACATTCTACGCATATTATAAGTAATGGCATTTCTTATCAGAAGTTCTGATTATAGAATCTGTATGACAAATGCCGCCATAATTACAACATACTATGTTTATAATATTGATACATACATTTCTTATTATATTGCATTTGGCGTAGTGTTCTTTAATTTTTTCGAGTATATTTATCATCGGTTCCTTCTTCATATTACAAATGATGGGCTATTTTATCACTACATTCATGGTAACCATCATCTTAAACCGCATGGCAAATCCATTCATTTTCCTGTGATTTTTATTGTGAGTGTTAATGTTCTAATGTATTATCTTATGAGCTTCTATATTGAGAAAAATAATTTAACAAATATTGGACTCGGTTCAAGTATTGCATATATTCTTTTTGAAAATATTCATAAAGAAATTCATCATCCATATTGGTTCCCAGCGAATAATGTTATGCGTGAATATCATATGTATCATCATACTAAATCAAAGCATATGGCCTATGGATTTTCAGTTCCCACTTGGGATATTTTATTTGGAACGTATCCTGATAATTTTGCCCCTTTTAATCCTATTGCATTTATTCCAATTCCCTTTGTAAGTTTCTTTTTAGGAATAGATCGCGATTTCTAACACTTAAAATTTGATGGATGCCTCAGCCCCTACCCTTGTAGACAGAAAAAATGGACGCAGCACTTTACAAGAAACATACTCACCGCGAGCATATTCTTGAACTCCCTGATACCTATATTGGTTCTACCGATACTCATATTGAGTCTAGGTGGATCTTTGATGATAAGGCGGGTCGAATGATTTATAAGTCAGTTGCATTTAATCCTGGTTTCTACAAACTATTCGATGAAATCATTGTAAATGCTCGTGATGCCCTTGTGCGCTCAACAACCGAGTCTGGGCGCACTCCAATTAAGACGATTGCCATTATGGTGGAGTCAAAGGATGACAAGCTCACCATCAGTGTAGAGAATGATGGCGACGGTATTCCTATCGAAATGCATCCCACCGAGGGTGTTTGGACTCCTGAGTTGATTTTCGGCCATCTTCTCACGAGTGGAAACTATAATAAGGCCGAGGAGAAGATTGTAGGTGGAAAGAATGGATATGGTGCCAAACTAACAAACATCTTCTCCACCGAGTTTACTATTAATATTCGTAGTCCAAAGCATCAGAAAAAGTATTCGCAGACTTGGTCGAAGAATATGACAGTTACAGATAAGCCATCTATTAAGGCTGACTCTCTTAAGAATGGCTATGTTAAAATCACATACAAGCCTGATCTTGATCGCTTTCCAGGCTTGAATCTAACAGATATGATGCAGGTTATGTCAACACGCGCGCTTGAACTCTCAGCAATGGCTGGAAAGGATGTCAAAGTCTCCTGGAATGGATCTATGATTCCCACAAATACATTTGAGAAGTTTGTTAAACTCTTTGTTAAGGCTGATTCGTCTATTGCATATGAGCGGTGTGGTGATCGTTGGGAGGTGGCTGCGGTTCTTGCAAAAGCACTCTTTGATGAAGATTCCGTACCTGACGAGAAGCATATTTCATTTGTTAATGGTATCAATACTAAGAAGGGCGGTAAACACGTCGATAAGGTTGTCACAACTATTATTGGAGATTTCTGCGATTTTGCTCTTAAAAAGAAGATCCCTATTAAGGCCGGTCAACTAAAGGATTCTGTTATCTTCTTTGTGAATGCCACCATTGTAAATCCTGCATTTGATTCTCAGACAAAGGAGACACTTACTACTCCTGCTACAAAGTTCGGCTCAGTTTTCAAGACCGATGGTAAGATGGTTACAGCTCTAGTGAAGCTTGGTCTTCTTGATGAGGCCACAGCGATTCTAGATGCTAAGGCAAACAAGGATGCTAAGAAAACGGATGGCACGAAAAAGAAGACATTGCGTGGTATGCCAAAGCTCGTCGATGCTCTGTGTGCTGGTACAACAAAGTCTACAGAGTGTACCTTGATTCTTACAGAGGGGGATTCAGCTGCATCGTCCGCAATTGCGGGTCTTGCAGTAGTCGGTCGCGAACAATGGGGTGTCTTTCCTCTGCGAGGCAAGCTTCTCAATGTTCGTGATGTGTCTGCAGATAAGTTTGCAAAGAATGAGGAACTCACTGCCATCAAGAAGATTCTTGGTCTTGAAAAGGGTAAGGTCTATAAAGATATCAAATCCCTTCGTTACGGTCGTGTTATGGTAATGGCCGATCAGGATTTGGACGGTTCTCATATTAAGGGGCTTCTAATGAATCTCTTCCATGCAGAATGGCCCTCTCTTATGCATTCTGGCTTTCTCTGCTCTCTAGCAACTCCACTTCTAAAGGCTACGCGTCGGTCTGATGTTGTCAGCTTCTATTCAGCAGTCGAGTTTGAGAAATGGAAGCTGACAAATGGAGGTACAGCTGGATGGCATCTGAAATATTACAAGGGTCTTGGCACGAGTACAGAGGTTGAGGCCCAGGAATGGTTTCGCAATCTTCATGAAATCAAGTACACATGGGACGATTCGACTGACGAGTCACTGTCACTTGCATTTAGCAAGAAGCGTGCGGATGATCGTAAGGGCTGGCTTTCAAAGTATGATCCACAGCGGTCTCTTGTAATCGGCGAGAAGGGTCGTGTTGATTACTCACGCTTCATTCACGACGAGCTTATTCATTATAGTAATGCTGATAACATTCGGTCTCTTCCTTCGCTTATGGATGGCCTCAAGCCCTCTCAGCGCAAGATTATGTTTGGTTGTCTGAAACGTGGACTCCGTTCTGAAATCAAGGTGGCTCAGTTGGCCGGCTATGTTTCAGAACACGCAGCGTATCATCATGGTGAGGCCTCGCTGACCGCTGCGATTACTTCTATGGCACAGACATACGTTGGTGCAAACAATATTAATCTCTTGAAGCCTGTGGGACAGTTTGGTACCCGCCTCCTTGGTGGTAAGGATGCCGCCTCACCGAGGTATATTCACACCTATCTTGAACCTATCGCAGATTCAATCTTTCGAAAGGAGGACACTGGGATCTTGGATCATCTCGAGGATGATGGTATGATTGTTGAACCAAAGACTTACTATCCTGTAGTACCAATGCTAGTAATCAACGGTTGCATTGGTATCGGCACTGGGTTTAGTACTGACATTCCCCCTCATCAGCCAGAGGATGTTATTGGACTTCTGAAGGATCGCCTAGAGGGTCGGCGTGATACACTCGAAAACATTGCACTTCGCCCATGGTGGTTCGGGTTCAAGGGTCCCATTCAACAGGTTTCAGATGGTGTTTGGCTCACTCGTGGTCTCTATACGTTTGATGATGCTAGAAAGGTTGTTTCCGTTTCGGAACTACCTATCGGCACTTGGACGCATGATTACAAGGCATTCCTTGATGAGCTATGTACTAATGCCGAAATGGATTCTGCAAAATCAGATGATGGTAAACTCATCCTGAAGAACTTTGACGATCTCTATAATCATATTGAGGTCAAGTTTGATCTATACTTGGATTCAGACTACTATGATGATGCTCGTGCAAACACACAGGAATTTGAGAAACGGTTTCGCCTTACAAATACGATTCGCACAACGAATATGGTGTGTTTTGATGTGAACTCTACAATTACGAAGTACACGTGTGTTGGCTCTATGATTGAAGGGTTCTATGGTCCACGGCTGAAGGCATATGAACTTCGTAGAATGCGTGAGATTGAGCGTCTTAAGAAGGAGGCTGTAGAGCATGATGCGAAGGCACGGTTCATTAAGGCGGTTCTAGCGGGTACATTGGAGCTACGCAAAGCATCAGATGATGATATTGTTCTCCTAATGAAGAAACATTCTCTACCTCCACTGTCAAAGCCGGATCAGGATTCAGTCGATGCTTATGACTATCTACTGCGAATGCGTATGGATCGTGTAAAGGCTTCAGCTGTAAAAGATCAGGAGAATGCGGTAGAACAAGCTCGTGCTGCTGTAGCTCTTCTTGAGGGGACTCGTGCAGAGGATCTATGGCTAAAGGATCTAGATGAGTTCCTCCTCGCATGGAAGGCAATGCTGACTGCGCGTACAGAGGCACTTGCAGACATTGATGGTAAGAAACGGTCTGGAAATAAAAAGAAGTTTCAAGTAAAGAGTTCAGTTAAGGCATAAAATGACTTAGCAATTGCTCCTGGCGGGGATTGAACCCGCGACTTTAGCGTTCCATTCAACACTGTCTGTGATGACCCTCATATACTTTTTTTCGTATAAGCACCACGCTCTACCAACTGAGCTACAGGAGCGGAGGAGGAATAACTTACCGCAAAGTACTAGACGTTATAAAAGCTATATCCTACACTCTCATATTGTAAAGGTTTTAGGTAGGGCATTAACACGTTTTGTGTTTCTTTTACGTCTACGAGCTTTTCGCGTGAATACTCCTCCCTTTTGAACTGTTTTACTTATATCAATTAAAACAAGAGTTATATCATCTGCATCTGAT
>Ga0187843_10002697_pt1 | contig 10590 bp, 5 predicted proteins | sample SpaLakP09_SKY_43_FD_134516 | JGI IMG/M metagenome (GOLD analysis project Ga0187843, IMG submission 134516) | Oligotrophic lake water microbial communities from Sparkling Lake, Wisconsin, USA - SP09_SKY_43 | ecosystem: Environmental > Aquatic > Freshwater > Lake | place: USA: Sparkling Lake... | reverse complement strand
TCGTCGCAGAAGATGTCGGCAGTGCGCTGGGGCGTGGCCGGTAACATCGTCTGGGCCTGGGTGTTCACCATTCCTGCTTCGGCCTTCGTGGCAGCGCTGGCATGGTGGGTCGGCCATCACATCATGTAAGCACAAGCCACCTGCCGCTGTGGCGGGTGGCTTGTTGTCCCGGCGGGCGGCGGCCCGCCGCGCTTGTGCCGGTGGCGGGCTAGCCTGAGCGCTGGCAGTCCCCCCCTCTCCATGCCGATGTTTATCCCGCGAAGCAAACTCTATACTCGCCGCAGACAGTTGCTGCAGTCGTGCCGCCATGCGCTGCTGCTGGGCGGGCTGTTGCGCACGCTGAGCTACCGGCTGGGCCTGCACGGGCGGCTGGGCGTCAGCACCCACCATGTCAGCCTGCCGCCGCGCCTGCGCCTGGCTCGGCCGCTGAAGATTGCCTTTGCCTCCGACCTGCATGCGGGGCCGTCTACCCATCCGGCCATCTTCGAGCAGCTGTTTGCCCGTCTCCGTCAGGAACAGCCCGATCTGCTATTGCTGGGCGGCGACTATGTGGCCGGTGCTGCCCGCCACGCGGCCGTGCTATGCGCAGGGCTGGCAGCCTGCCAGCCGCCGCTGGGCAAGTTTGCCGTGTTCGGCAACCATGATCTGGCCACTGATGACGGTTTGATCGCCACCATGTTTGCCGAGGCCGGGGTGCAGATGCTGGTCAACCGGGCGGTGGGACTGGCGGCGCCATTCCAGCAGGTGTCGGTGTGCGGCATGGACGATCCGTGGACGGGCGAGCCGAATCCGCGCCTGACCTTTGCCCGCGCCGGTGCGGTGCGAATTTTTCTGGTGCATGCGCCGGACGGGCTGCTCAAGCTGTCGGGCCAGCGCTATCACATCGCCTTTGCCGGCCATACCCATGGCGGCCAGATTGCCCGCCGCAGTGGCCGTCCGCTGGTGTGGCCCAAGGGGCCGTTGTCGCGCCAGCTGTATCATGGCCGCTACGCGGTGGCCGGGAATGGCGATCTGATCGTCACGCGCGGGGTCGGCTGCAGTACCATCCCGGTACGCCTGAATGCCGATCCGGAACTGGTGATCTGTACCTTGCAGTAGCTTGGCAATCCGCTCACTGGTCTGGGTGGCGTGCCGCACGCACGCGTGGTTCAGTTCAGTTCTACCGTCATGCCTTCGTAGGCCAGCACGACTTTGAGATCGCCCAGCTGGCCCGCATGGCGTTGCATTACCTCGGCAAACACGGCTTCCAGCTCGTCGTCGCTGCGGGTCGGTTCGTGGTGGGTGCAGTACAGCGCCTTGACGCCGCAGCGCAGCGCCATGGCCAGCGCTGTATCGAAGGTGCCGTGGCCCCAACCCTGTTTGGCCGGATATTCTTCGCGGGTGTAGGAGCAGTCTGCGATCAGCGCATCGACTCCCTGCACCATGGCATCGATGGCGGCATTGCGCTGTTCCATCCAGCGCGCATAGGCCGCATGCTCGCTATGTTCGGCCGGATAGATGTTGTACAAGGGCTCGTGGTCGCCCGTGAAGAACAGCGACTTGCCGCCCGATTCGATGCGGTAGCCCAGATCCGTGGCCGGATGGTTCATCACCACATTGCGCACCACGGCGTCGCCCAGTGCATACGGCTGTTCGATTTGCAGTGTCTGGTATTCGATGGTGGCATCCATCTGGGTTTCGCTGACGGGGAAATAACTGTTTTGCAGCTGCACGCCCATCACATGTTCGATGCCTTCACCGGTATCGGGATCGATGGCGCCGTGCAGGCGCACACGGCTGTCCTTGACGAACAGCGGGGTAAAGAAGGGCAGGCCGTGGATGTGGTCCCAGTGGCTATGGGTAATGAATATGTTGGCGTGGATGGGGCCGTTCTTGTGCTGCAGTAGCGCCTGGGCCAGAGGGAAGATGCCGGTACCGCCATCGAGGATCAGCAGCGTGTTGTTGGCGCTGCGCACTTCAATACAGGTGGTATTGCCGCCATAGCGCGCCGTGCGCGGCCCTGGCGAGGGGATGGAACCACGCACCCCCCAGAATGTGAATTTCATGTGTTCTTCCCTGTTTTTTTCTGGTTGCTGCGGGCGATGATAGCTTTTTTTTTCGATAACAGGGAAAAAGTGACAACATTCGGTACAAATATATGATGCCAATCATTTCTTCCTATACAACAGCTTGCACCGCAGATACACTTCTGATATTCGCCGCCCGCGCGCATCCCTCTCCTACCTGCCGTCACACGAGTCACCATGCAAGAGTTGAATCAGACACAGATTGCCCAGCGCTTGGAACAGCTGATAGAACTGAGCGTCGAACTGGGCAAGCGCCATGACACCAATGCCTTGCTGGAGCGTATCTTGCTGGTGGCGCGCGGCATGAGCAATGCCGATGGCGGCACGCTGTACCGTCCCAGCGAAGACGGCCGCACGCTGGAATTTGCCATCCTCTACAACAAGACGCTGAACATCCATCAGGGCGGTGTTGGCGGCGAGCCCGTGACGGCGCCCGGCGTGCCGCTGTACGACGCCAGCGGTGCAAAGAATCTGGCGGCAGTGGCAGCCTATGCGGCCCATTTCGGCCTGTCCGTCAACATCGAGGATGTGTACAAGGCCGATGTATTCAACTTCTCCGGCATGGTCAAGTTCGACCAGATGAATGGCTACCATTCGCAGTCCTTCCTGACGGTGCCGATGAGCGACCATGAAGGCGAACTGGTCGGCGTGCTGCAGCTGATCAATTCCATCGATAGCGAGACGGGGCAGATCCGCGCCTTTAGCGAAACCGACCAGCGTTTCATCGAAGCGCTGGCGGCCCAGGCCGCCGTGGCCCTGACCAACCAGCGTCTGATTGCCCAACTGGAAAATCTGCTGGAAGCACTGGTCAATCTGATCAATATCGGCATCGACGATAAATCGCCCTACACGGGGCGGCATTGCCAGTTTGTGCCGGAGCTGACCATGATGCTGGCCGAGGCCGTGCACAACACGGCCAGCGGGCCGATGGCGGAGTTCCGCATGACCGATGCCGACCGCAAGGAACTCTGGCTGGCCGGCCTGCTGCACGATTGCGGCAAGATCACCACGCCCGTGCATGTGGTGGACAAGGCCAGCAAGCTGGAAACCATTTATGACCGTATCGCCACCGTCGATACGCGCTTCGAAGTGCTGCTGCGCGACGCTGAAATCGCCGCGCTGAAACGCCAGCTGGCGGGCGACGCCGATGCCGCCGCCATCGACGCCGAGCTGGCAGCGCAGCAGGCGGCCCTGCGCGCCGAGCGCGATTTCATCCGCTTTGCCAATGTGGGCGGCGAGGCCATGGCCACGGCCGATCAGGAACGGGTGCGCAGCATCGCCCAGCGGCGCTGGACCGGCCCCGACGGACAGGAACAGAATTTCCTCAGCGAAAACGAGGTGCAGAACCTCACCATCAAATACGGCACCCTGACCGAAGACGAGCGCAAGCAGATCAACAACCACATTTCGATGACCATCAAGATGCTGGAAGCCTTGCCATGGCCCAAGCATCTGAAGAACGTGCCCGAATATGCGGGCGGTCACCACGAGCGCATGGATGGCAAAGGCTATCCGCGCGGCCTGACGCGCGAGCAGATGTCGGTACAGGCGCGGCTGATGGCGATCGCCGATATCTTCGAAGCGCTGACGGCAGCGGACCGCCCCTACAAGAAGGGCAAGATGCTGTCGGAAGCGCTGCACATCCTGGGCAACTTCTCGCTCAACGGCCATATCGATCCCGACCTGTTCGATATCTTCATCCGTAGCAAAATCTATTTGCAGTTCGCCCATAAAAACATGGACGCCAAGCAGATCGACAGCATCGACGAAAGCCGGATTCCCGGCTACACCCCCTGAGCCCGGGCTAGACCATGCGCCTGCCTGCCCGCTGGAGTAAGACGCTGTCGAAATACGGCCTGCGCTGGCTGCTCAGCGCGCTGGTCACGGCCATCGGCGTACTGTACACGCTCAACTACTGGCAGAGCGACGCCGTGGTGCGGCTTGATAATCTGCTGGCCGGCGAACGCATGAAGCTGGAAAAACCTGTGCTCGATCCGCGCATCGTCATCGTCGATATCGATGGCAAGGCGCTGACGGAATTCGGCCGTTTCCCTTGGAGCCGCAATGTGCAGGCCCAACTGATCCGCCAGATGACGGGTCACTATCAGGTCAAAGCCGTGGGTTACGATATTTCCTTTCCCGAGCCCGACACTAGTTCCGGCTACGGCGTGCTGGAAAAACTCTCGGCGCGCGAACTGCGCGATGTGCCCCAGCTGAAAGACAAGCTGCTGACGCTCAAAAGCGCGCTCGACTACGATGGCCTGTTTGCCGCCGCCCTCAAGGGCCAGCCGGTGATCCTCGGCTTTAATCTTTCGCCCGATCAGGTCAAGGGCGCGCTGCCGGCGCCGCTGTTCAGCGAATCCGACCTGAACGGGCGCGAACTGCTGGCCTATAACGCGGCCGGCTACGAAGCCAATGTGCCGGTGCTGCAGCAGGCGGCGGCCGGTGCCGGCAGTTTTTCCGTGGTCACCGATCTGGACGGCGTGGTGCGCAATGCCTACCTGATCCAGCAGGTGGGCGAGCAGTACTATCCCTCGCTGGCGGTGGCCACCAGCATGCTGTATCTCGATGCGCTGGCCGTCAAGCCGCTGCTGACGGAATCGGTCGACCAGCTGTCTCAGAGCCAGCTCGATAGCGGCGGCTACGATGCCCTGACCATTCTGCTGCCGGGCCACAAGCAGCGCCTGATTCCCGTCGGCGAAGCGATGAGCACGGTGGTGCAGTTCCGTGGCCGCGGCGGTCCGGCCGGCGGTGCGTTCCGTTATGTGTCGGCGGCCGATGTGCTGACGGGGCGGGCGCCGCAGCAGTTGCTGAAAGGCACACTGGTACTGATAGGCACCACGGCGCCGGGGCTGGTCGACTTGCGTGCCACGCCCGTCAATCCCGAATATCCTGGGGTGGAAATTCACGCCAACATCATCAAGTCAATACTCGACCAGCGCTTCAAGTCGCGCCACTACATGGCCTTCGTGCTGGAAGCGGGCGAAATTCTGCTGCTGGGGCTGGGCCTCGGGCTGGCGCTGGCCACACTGTCGCCGCTGCGTTCCATCCTGCTGGGGGTGAGCGTGATAGCCGCCAGCGTGGGCCTGAACCTGTATCTGTACCGCGAACTGGACCTGATGTTCAATTCAGCCATGCTGATCATCGTGCTGTTTGCCGTGTTCGTGCTGAATGTGGCCTGGGGCTATTTCTTCGAAGTGCGCAAGGGGCAGGCGCTGGTGTCGCGCTTTGGCGAATACGTGGCGCCCGAGCTGGTGGCAGAGATGGCGGAAGACCCGGAAAAATACAATATGGACGGCGAAAGCCGCGAGCTGACCGTAATGTTTGTCGACGTGCGCGGCTTCACCACGATTTCCGAAGGCCTCACGACCAAGCAGCTGCGCGAATACATCAACCTGTACCTGACGGCCATGTCGGAAGATATCCGCGACAGCCACCGCGGCACGCTGGACAAATACATCGGCGACGCGGTGATGGCGTTCTGGGGCGCGCCGGTGGCCTTTGCCGATCATGCCAGCCGCGGCGTGGCCACGGCGCTGCTGATGCAGGCCAGTGCCAAGCGTCTGAATACCGATTTCATCGCCCGTGGCTGGCCCGAACTGAAGATAGGCATAGGCTTGAATTCGGGCCTGATGCATGTGGGCGACATGGGCTCCAGCATCCGCCGCGCCTACACCGTGATGGGCGATGCGGTGAATCTGGCCTCGCGGCTGGAAGGCATTACCAAGGTGTATGGGGTCGGCATCGCGGTGGGCGCCGCAACCCGTGCCGCCGCGTCCGAATTTGCCTACCGCGAGCTCGACCTGGTCCGCGTCAAAGGCAAGAACGAACCGGTGGCGATCTTCGAACCGCTGGGTCTGAACGAGCAGATCAGCCATGCCGAGCGGCGCGAACTGCAGGATTGGCAGGCGGCCCTGCAACTGCTGCGCCAGCAGCAATGGCCGGCGGCCCAGGCGGCCATTGCTGCCTTGCAGCAGCTGTCGCCCGAGCGCTATCTGTACCAGCTGTATCTGCAGCGCATCGCCTATTATCTCGAACATCCGCCCGGCGCCGGCTGGGATGGCGTGACAACTTTCGAAACCAAGTAGCGCTAGTGCGGAATAGCTGCGTTTAATGTCATTCAGGAAACTAGATTGGCAATTTTTTATCCTGAGCGCTAACACTCTGACATATAATTTGTTTCCAGTGGAATAATGCTTTTTGGCATATATATTCACAGGAACAGCTCACTGCGCTAAGGAAGTTGCTATGAAATCTACCCATCGTCGCCCGGCTGCCGGGCGTGCGCCCGCACCATTGCGCCGCAAAGTCCTAGCCGTGCTGGTAGCTGCCTGTTATTCCACCGCCCAGGCCGGGCCACTGGCACCGAACGTGGTAGCGGGGCAGGCCAGCTTTAGCCAGCAGGGCAAGACATACACCATCACCAGCGTTCCTAACACCATCATCAACTGGCAGGGTTTTTCGCTGGCTACCGACGAGATTGCCAAATTCGTCCAGCAGAGTGCCGATAGCCGCGTGCTCAATCGCATTACCGGCCAGGACCCCAGCGTCATCCTCGGTGCGATCCAGTCCAACGGCAAAGTGTTCCTGATCAATCCTAACGGCGTGCTGTTCGGCGCCGGTGCGCAGGTCGATGTGAACGGCCTGGTGGCGTCCAGCCTGGCCATCTCGAATAGCGACTTCCTGGCGGGCAAGAACAACTTTAGCGGCAGTCCCGATGCGGGCAAGGTCAGCAATGCCGGCACTATCCGCACCCCGGCGGGCGGACAGGTATTCCTGATTGCGCCGTCAGTGGAAAACCGCGGCATCATTTCGACGGAAAATGGCCAGGTGGTGCTGGCAGCGGGGCATAGCGTCCAGTTATTTGAGGCAGCCGATCCGAATTTGCAGGTGGTGGTGTCGGCCGCCAGCGATCAGGCGCTGAATCTGGGCCAGATCGTGGCACAGGGCGGGCGTATCGGCGTGTATGGCGCATTGGTCAACCAGCGCGGCCGCATCAGTGCCGATAGCGCCGTGCGCGGCGCCAATGGCAAGATCGTGCTCAAGTCCAGCGGTACCACCTTGCTGGAAGCCGGCAGCAGCACCAGTGCAAGCGGCAGCAATCTGAATATAGGCGGCGACATCGTGCTGCTGGGACCGCAGGTGGGGCTGACCGGCAATGCCGTGGTCGACGCCAGCGGCGCTGCCGGTGGCGGTACGGTGCTGGTGGCGGCGATTATCAGGGCCGCAATCCGGCCATCGCCAATGCCAGGCAGAGCTATGTAGGCCAGGACGCCGTGATCCGCGCCGATGCGCTGGCTGCCGGCGATGGCGGCAAGGTGATCGTGTGGGGCGATGAGTCGACCCGCATGTATGGCAGTATTTCCGCACGCGGCGGCGCCAGCGGCGGCAATGGCGGCCTGATCGAAACGTCCGGCCATGTGCTCGACATGCGCGGCCAGGTGGATACCCGCGCAGCGCGCGGCAGTACCGGCACGCTGCTGCTGGACCCGGCCGACATTTATATCGCCGATGAGCTGGCCACCGCCATCAATCTGGGCGGGATGACGGAGGACCCGTCCGGCTACAGCATCCTGACCGGCAGCACGCCGTTCAGCGCCACCGGAATGAAAAGTGCGTCATTGCTGACCACCGGCACGCTGGCAGCGGCACTCGAAGCCAGTAACGTGAGCGTTGTCACGACGGATTCCATCGCCATGGGGGGCGGCAGCATCAAGCTGCTCAGTTCGCTCAGCTGGGACAGCAACAAGACGCTGCGTCTGGACGCGGCCGGCAATATCGAGTTGCGCGCCGCGCTCAGCGCCAGCGCCGGCGGACTCGATCTGCACGCTAGTGGGGCAATCACCCAGACCACCAGCCCAATCGATGCGCTGCAGGTGAAAAGCCTGTCGGCCATCTCGGCGGACTCGCTGAGCCTGACCAATCAATCGAATCAGGTGACGAACGCCCTCAGTTTGCAGTCGACCGGCAGCGCAGTGAGCATGTCCGGCCACAATCTGCTGCTGGGCAATCTGAGCGCCTATGATGCCCTGAGCGTGGCGGGCAGCGGCACGCTGACGGTCAATAGCGGCGCCACGCTGAGCTCGGGCGCCAACATGACGCTGTCCTCCCTGACGTCCGATGGCAATCTGCTGATAGGCTCAAGCAGCCATCTCAATTCCAGCGGCGACATCACGCTCAGTGTGCTGGAGACGGGCAGCCACCGGATAACCAACAACGGCAGTGTGTCAGCCAATGGCAGCCTGCTGGTCAGCGCCGGTAAGATGACGCTGGCCAACGGCTCCCTCCACGGTGGCAACGGTACTACGCTCAGCTCGGGCAACCAGATCAATCTTGGTTCCAGCGGGAATGCCGACAATACGCTGGAGCTGGTGGACGACGACTTCTTTGGCGTGTCGAATATGCGCGTCAGTCTGCTCAGCACCAAAGCTTCCGCTGCCGATAGCATCGTGGTCACGGGCCCGCTCAGTCTGGGCCGCAGCGTGACCATGATTACCGACGGCAGCATCCGTTTTGCCGCACCGGTCCAGCTGGGCGACTATAGTGGCCTGACCCTGTATGCGGGCAACGGGCAGACGGTGACGGCCAGCAGCTCGCTCGATATCAGCGGCACGTTCTCGCTCCAGCGCGGCAACTGGAATCAGGTCAGCGCCTCGCTGCCGGCTTTTAGTGCCGGCAATTTCGTGATCGGCGCCTATAGCAGCTTCCTGCGTGCCAAGGGCGGCGACGGCAGTTCGGCCACGCCATATCTGATCAGCGACGTCTACGGCTTGCAGGGTGTTGCGGGTCTGCCCATGAGCAACTGGTATACGCTGACCAATAACATCGATGCTTCCGGCACGGCAGACTGGAATAGCCATGCCGGTTTCGTGCCCATCGGCAGCGCAGGCAGCAAATACACCGGCACTTTTGATGGCGCCGGTTATTCCATCAGCGACCTGACCATCTATCGTCCCGCCCAGCAGAACGTCGGCCTGTTCGCCTATCTGGGCCAAGGCACGGTGCGTAATCTGACGCTGGCCAGCGGCGAGGTGACGGGCGCCGGCGTGGTGGGTTCGCTGGTCGCATCCACCGATAGCGGCAGCCAGATCAGCAATGTCCGCAGCGCCATCGATGTCAGCGGCGACTGGGATACGGGCGGTCTGGTGGGGCAGAACCGCGGTGCCATCAGCCAGTCCGGTTTCAGCGGTACGGTTACTGCCAGCGATGGCGGACAGCAATCCAACATCGGCGGGCTGGTCGGCTATAACGGCGGCAGCATCAGTTACTCGTGGTCCAGCGGCAGCGTGCAGAGCACTTCCCCGACCGGCAATGTGGGCGGGCTGGTGGGCAGCAATAACGGCCAGGGCAGCATGGCAGCCGAAATCGACAATTCCTATGCTAGCGGCAATGTGTCTGGCGCGGGCCAGAATATCGGCGGTCTGGTGGGCGATAATCTGGGCGGCATCATCCGCACCTCCTACGCCAGCGGCAACGTCAGCGGCGGGCGCAATGTCGGCGGTCTGGCCGGGCGCATGTACGCCGATGGCAGCCTGATACCGTTGATTGAAAACTCCTATGCCAGCGGCAGCCTGAGTTCGAATGATGGCGCCGCCATCGAGCATGACAACATGGGCGGTGCCGTAGGGCAGATGACGACCGGTACGCTGCAAAACGTGTTCTTCAGCGGCAGCATGGATGGCTCGGCCTTCCTCGGCAATGTGCACCCGCTGGTGGGCAGCTTCACTGACGGCAACACGGCGAATCTGTACTACAACAGCGAGACGGTGAGTGCCAGCGGCGGCCTGGGCACGCCATTGACGGCGGCGCAGATGATGCACGCAGAGAATTTCAGCGGGTTTGATTTCGCCAGCACACCGGTCTGGCGGATTTACGAGGGCTACACCCAGCCGCTGATCAAGAGTCTGCTGACGCCGCTGACCGTGACGCTGAGCGGCGGCAGCAACGTCAGCAAGACTTTTGACGGCGCGACCACGCAACTGAGCGGCGTCACCACCAGCGCCATTCCGAATGGCGTCAGCGGCACGCTGGGCTGGGCCGGCGCACGCAATGCCGGCACCTACTATGTGGGTGGGCTGTATTCAACCCAGTACGACATCAGCTATGCCGGCAGCAGCCCGCAACTGGTGATTACGCCGCGTCAGATTACTGCCACCGCCACGGCCAATAAAGTCTATAACGGCCTGCCGACGCTATCGTCCTACCAGTACGACTTTACCGTGCATGGCGCGATTGCCAACTATGGCGATCTGGAGGTGGAAGGTATTGTCAGCTTCGCCGACAAAAATGTCGGCAGCGGCAAGGCGCTGACAATTACCAACGCGGCACTGTCGGGCAGCGAAGCGGGCAACTATACGCTAGTCGGCAGCGTGACGGGGACCGGCACGATCACGCCGCGCGCCATCTACCTGAACAATCTGTCACTGCAGTCCAGCCGCCCCTACAACGGCACCAATATTGCGCAAGTCACTGGCGGTACCACCATAGGTTCAGGGCTGAACGGCGACGACGTCAGGCTGGCCAC
>Ga0187843_10002694_pt1 | contig 10601 bp, 6 predicted proteins | sample SpaLakP09_SKY_43_FD_134516 | JGI IMG/M metagenome (GOLD analysis project Ga0187843, IMG submission 134516) | Oligotrophic lake water microbial communities from Sparkling Lake, Wisconsin, USA - SP09_SKY_43 | ecosystem: Environmental > Aquatic > Freshwater > Lake | place: USA: Sparkling Lake... | reverse complement strand
CTTGCCGCCGGCTTTGCGCACAGTCAGCACGGCCTTCTTGATTTCGTCATTGGTCTTCATGACCGACATGAGGCCGGTGGACGCGCTGTCCACGAACTTGGTGATGCGCAGCTCGAGCTGCGCCGGCTTGCTCTCCTTACCGGAGAAGCCCGTGCTCACGACGCTGGTCATGCCCCAGCTGAAGTCTTGAACGACGATTTCAGCAGGGTGGGAAGGATCCTCGCTCTCGCCCTTGACGGCGCCGCCGCGCTTGCTGTCGAGCTTCAGGAACATGTCTTTCTTCGACATCTCAACCCCACCGGTTTGCGCCCGCGACGGGATCCGCGACGGCCACGTGCAGCCCTCAGCAACGAGCCGTCAGCAATGCATGGGCATTGAAACGAGACGGCCACCGCGAACGGTGGCCGCCAATCGCCTGCCGAGGCCCGCCTCCCGCGCGACCGACCCGAAAGGTCGGCGGCCGCGCAGGCCTCGGCCCGGGCGAAGCGTCTGTTGGCAACCTCCGCATGGGCGGAAGCTGCCACGAGCAACGCTCAGATTACCGTGTTCTTCGCGATGTCGAACTTGGAGAACACCTGGCCGCCTTCAGCGCCGCCCGTCTTGGACTGCTGCTGGTAGGCCACTTCGTACGAAGCGAAGTTGATGCTGACGTTCTCGGTCAGGCGATCCTCACCGCCGCTGCCGCCGGTGCTGACGCTGGAGACCAGCAGGTCCTTCAGCGTGATGATCAAGTACTCGAGGGGCTTGTCACCCGCCTTGCGCACGGTCAGCACCGCCTTGGGGATGTGCTTGCCGGTCGCGCAGTGCGTCATCAGCACGGTGGAGGACTTGTCGATGTACTTGGTCAGGCTCAGGTCCTGGACGTTGACCTTGCCGGCACCGCCACCCGTGGAGGTGTGCGTCGTGCCGGATTGGCTCATGCCCCAGCTCCAGGCCAGCAGGTCGATCGACTTGGCGTGCTTGGCATCGATGGACTCGCCGTCGATACCGTCGAACTTGATGAACATGTCTACAGCCATGATCCCTTCTCCTTCATTTCTATAAATTACTGAACAAAAAACACCGCTTCAGGTCGTGCGCCGGTCGGAGCATGCCGTAGCGGCCACGCCGCTCAGCCTGCTTTCCCGGACGGGAGCTTGGACACGAGACGCAGCGAAACCGTCAGCCCTTCGAGCTGATAGTGAGGCCTCAGATAGAACTTGGACGAGTAGTAACCAGGGTTGCCTTCGATCTCTTCAACCACGACTTCAGCAGCCGCCAGGGGCTTGGTGGCCTTGGTGGACTCGCTGGAGTGCGCCGGATCGCCGTCGACGTACTGCATGATCCAGTCCTGCAGCCAGCGGTTCATCTCGTCACGCTCCTTGAACGAACCGACCTTGTCGCGCACGATGCACTTCAGGTAATGCGCGAAGCGGCAGGTGGCGAACAGATAGGGCAGGCGGGCCGCCAGATTGGCGTTGGCTGTCGCGTCCGGATCGTCGTATTCAGCCGGCTGCTGCAGCGACTGGGCGCCGATGAAGGCCGCGAAATCGCTGTTCTTGCGGTGCACCAGGGGCATGAAGCCGGCCTTGGCCAGCTCGGCCTCGCGGCGGTCCGAAATCGCGATCTCGGTCGGGCACTTCATGTCCACGCCGCCATCGTCGGTGGGGAAGCTGTGCGTCGGCAGGCCTTCGACGGCGCCACCGGACTCGATACCCCGGATGCGCGAGCACCAGCCGTACTCCTTGAAGGAGCGGTTGATGTTGACGGCCATCGCATAGGCCGCGTTGGCCCAGGTGTACTTGCCGTGGTCGGCCGCGCCGGTCTCTTCCTCGAAGTTGAATTCCTCGACCGGTGCGCTGCGAGCGCCATAGGGCTGGCGCGCCAGGAAGCGCGGCATGGCCAGGCCGAGATAACGCGCGTCGTCGGATTCGCGCAGCGAGCGCCAGGCGGCGTACTCGGGCGTGGTGAAGATCTTGGTCAGGTCGCGCGGGTTGGCCAGTTCCTGCCATGAGTCCATCTGCATCACGGTCGGCGACACGCCGGTGATGAAGGGCGCATGCGCGGAAGCCGCCACCTTGGCCATTTCGCCGAGCAGCTCGACGTCAGGGGCGCTCTGGTCGAAGTGATAGTCACCCACCAGGCAGCCGAAGGGCTCACCGCCGAACTGGCCGTATTCCTCTTCGTAGATCTTCTTGAACAGGGGGCTCTGATCCCAGTTCGTGCCCTTGTAGCGCTTCAGCGTCTTGCCCAGCTCCGCCTTGGAGATGTTCATGACGCGGATCTTGAGCTGCTCGTCGGTCTCGGTGTTGTTCACCAGATGATGCAGCCCGCGCCAGGCGCCTTCGAGCTTCTGGAAGTCGGCGTGGTGCAGGATCTGGTTGATCTGGTCCGAGAGCTTGCGGTCGATGGCCGCAATCATGCTTTCGATGGACTTGACCGTGTCCGCGCCAATGAGCTGGGTCTGGGCCAGTGCCTGCTGGGCCAGCGTCTGCACTGCAAGCTCGACGGCGCTGCGCGCCTCTTCGGTCTTGGGCTTGAACTCACGGTTCAGCAGCGAAGGCAGGTCGCTGCCTTCAAAGTTGACTGACGCCAGGGCGGACGTCGTCTGCATTTCAGCCATTCAAAATCTCCTTCGCATGAGGGGCGCTTTGGGCGCCGGTCATTCGGTCGGTGTGTCGGTGGGCTTGGCGGAGGTGGCGAGCGAACCCAGCAGCGCCGGGTCGGCCAGCACCTTGGACACCAACTCCTCGGCGCCGGTCTTGCCGTCCATGTAGGTGACCAGGTTCTGCAGCTGGTTGCGCGCCTCGAGCAGCTTGCTCAGCGAGTCCACCTTGCGGGCAATCGCGCCCGGGGTGAAGTCGTCCATGCTGTCGAACGTGATGTCGACGCTGAGGTTGCCTTCGCCGGTCAGCGTGTTGGGCACCTGGAAGGCCACGCGGGGCTTCATGGCCTTCATGCGCGAGTCGAAGTTGTCGACATCGACCTCAAGGAACTTGCGGTCCGCCACGGGCGCGAGCGGATCAACGGGCTTGCCCGAGAGGTCCGACATCACGCCCATGACGAAGGGCAGTTGGACCTTCTTCTGGGCGCCGTAGAGCTCGACGTCGTACTCGATCTGCACACGCGGGGCGCGGTTGCGGGCAATGAATTTTTGGCTGCTGGTGGCCATCATGATCTCCGTGGAGGACTAGGAGTGGAAAGCGAATTGCGCGGTGATGTCAATCACTCGAATGGAGTTCAACAGTCGATGGATCGACGCCCATGATGCGTGCGACCTCGCTCAGCGCGTCAGGCGCCAGCTCCTTCATCAACTGGAGGAAATTGTGGCCAAGCAAGCGCCCGGCGCGACGCAGGAGCAGCTGCGCTGGGTTGGTCGGTTCGGCACGTTCAAGATAGTCGCACACCATTTCGATGGCGCGCAGTGCTTCGGCACGGGAATTGATGCGACCACTCAAGGCCTGACCCCCACCCCCGGGGGTCGTTGTCGCACCAGCACCCGATTCAGCGTCTTCTCCCGTGGCAGCTGCGCCGGACTGCGGCATCAGCCCAGCCACGGCGGTCAGGGTCTGGCGCAGCGGCCTCAGGTCGGGCGCCTGGGAGTGGTCCATGCGCTCGCCAAGCAGCGCGCCCAGAGCTGCCAATTCGCTCTGGACGGCGGCGATGTCATCGGGCAGCGTGGCACCCTGCGCAACAGCATCGGCAAAGACCTGCTCGACCTGCGCACGGCTCCAGGAGGTCTCGTCGTCACGCGCGGTGATGGTGCCCATGGCAATCTCGACCGCGCGGACCTTGATCTCGCCCACGCCGCGCATGCTGACGAGATTGGCCTCGCGCAGATCGGCCAGCACGGCGTCGGCATCCACGAGCAAGGCCAGCACGTTGGCCCGCGCGTACAGGTCGCCGTCGTCAGGGTCAGGCTGCGGATGCAAGCCTTCCCAAAAGTTGCCCATCAACCCGGTCAAAAGACGAAGGCTGGGCGCCAGGCTGTTGAAGCCCTCCAGCCTCAGCAGGGCGCGCATCCACAGCACCGCGATGCGCAGATCACGGCTGACATCAAACAGCTTCTCGCAGCGCCGGCGCACATCCCGCCAGTCCGCCGGCACCGCCGATTCGAACTGCGACTCGGGCTTGCCTTGGGCGGCCTGGGTCAGCTCCAGAAAGGCGTTGTCGTACTCCAAGTCGGGCCCACAAGGCGCGGCTTCATCCGCCAAGGGCTGCAGCCAACCCTCGACCTGCGCGGCTAACTCAGACGAAACACTCAAGCTGGAACTCCCGAGAACAAAAGTGGTCATGAGGGCAGACTGATCTGCGGCGACCAATACGATAGCTTCAAAGCATGTCGCTCCGCCTGGGGTCAACGCTAGGAGGCCTCAGGATTGATGAGTGCCTCGCGTTGAGCCCATGGTGGCGGTCATGCGGATCAGCTAGCCTCACGGCCCAGTACAACGAGGGTGAAAACAATGAAGTCGGTTCAGGGGACTTGGAAGGCGACGCTCGCGATCGGGCTGTTGACGCCGCTCACCATGGCGATGGCACAGACCACACCGCCCTCAGGCACCGTACCGACAACACAAGAACTGGCTCCCAAGCTGCAACAGCGCAGCGATGCCGACGTGCCGCGCCCGGCACCTCCGCGCGAACTCGGCAAGCCCGCAGACGATCTGCGCATCGACATCGAGGCCTTCAGTGTTGCGGATGACGCCCCCCCTGAACTGAGGGCCGCGCTGGCCCGCCTGACGACGCCCTTCGTCGGCAAGGCACGCAGCTTCGAAGACCTCGCCAACGCAGCCGCAGAAGTGACACGCTTCCTGCAGAGCGAACTGGGCTACTACCTCGGCTACGCCTACATCCCCGAGCAAAAGACCACCGGCGGCGTCGTGCGCATCGCCGTGCTGGAAGGCCGGCTGGACGAGGTGCGGCTGAACTGGACCGAAGGCCTGCCGGTGCGGCGGGAAGTCATTCAGGCCTACCTGGACGAGCTGAAACCCGGCGGCATCCTCAAGGTGCGGGACGTGGAGCGCGTCGTCTTTCTCGTCAACGACCTGCGCGGCATCACCGCCCAGGTCGAGGTGCAGGCCGGCAGCAAACCGGGCACGGCCAGCCTGGTCGTGACGCCCCGCGCCGACGCCACGTGGACGGCCCGCGCCGACCTGGACGCCAACGGCTCGCGCTTCCTCGGCCGCTTCCGGCTGACCGGCCTGGTCACGATGAACAGCCCGTTCGGGCGCGGTGACGGCCTGACCGGCAACCTGCTCGCCTCCACCACGCGCGGCCTCATGTTCGGCCTGGTCAACTACACGACGCCGGTCGGCAGCAGCGGCCTCAAGCTCGGCGCCTCGGTGTCGGCCGTGCGCTACCAACTCGACAAGGATGAGTTCCCGCTCGATCTCACCGGCGACGCGGTCACCGTCACCGGCTTCGGGCTCTACCCCGTCATCCGCTCGCGCAACCTGAACTTCTTCTCGCTGCTGTCGCTGGAGCACAAGCAGTTCACCGACAAGAGCGCCTCGACCCTGCCGGTCAAGAAAAGCTCGGACACGCTGGCCATCGGCGGCAACGGCGACTTCCGCGACAGCTATGCCGGCGGCGGCGTCAACACCTACGAGTTTTCCGCCATCGCCGGCCGGCTCAAGTTCGCCGTGGAGCAGGTCGGCCAGGACCCGGCCAACTTCAGCAAGCTGACCGGCGGCTTCACCCGGCTGCAGAACATCCTCACCAACCGGCTGCTGGCCTACGTCGCCGTGCGCGGCCAGGTCGGCCTGAAGAACCTGGACACCACCGAGCAGTTCCGCCTCGGCGGCCCCGACGGCGTGCGCGCTTTTGCGCCGGGCGAGGGCACCGGCGACACCGGCGCCATCGGCAGCTTCGAGCTGCGCTACCTGCCGCCCGAGTCCATCTTCGGGCGCATCGGCCGCGAATCCGTCGTCAGCCTGTTCTACGACATCGGCCGCATCAAGTACCGCAAGGATCCGTCAGCCCAGATCCTGCAGGACGAGACCTTCGTGAACACGGCGACGATGGGCGGCGCCGGCGTCGCGGCGACCTGGGTGCGCCCGGGCGAGTTCGCGCTGCGCCTGAGCGTGGCCAGCCGCACCAACGGCACCCCCAAGAGCGACACCAAGGGCAACGGCACCCGCGCTTACGCCCAGCTCACCTACTTCATCAAGTAGCCGCACGCATCGCTCGCCGGCGGTCATGGCCGCCCCGCACACACAGATCCCGGAGTTCCACATGTCCCTCGACCGCAGCTCGACCCTGAGCCTCAACCACCGGCACCTGCGCATCCATCCGCTCACCTGGGCCATCGCCGTGGCGCTCGCCCCGGTGGCTGCGGGCGCACTGCCGCAGGACGGCATCGTCAAGCAGGGCCAGGCCACCATCCAGACCCCGCAGACCGGGCTGATGGAGATCAGGCAGGGCAGCCAGACGGCCGCCGTCGACTGGCGCAGCTTCTCGGTCGGCAAGGGCGAGACCGTCAACATCCTCCAGCCGAACTCCCAGGCGCTGCTGATCAACCGCGTCATCGGCTACGACCCCACGCGCATCCTCGGCCAGATCAACGCCAACGGCCGCGTCGTGCTCAGCAACCCGCGTGGCGTCTACTTCGCCACCGGCTCGCAGGTCGATGTCGGCAGCCTGGTCGCCACCACGCTCAGCCTCAGCGATGCCGACCTGCAAAGCGGCCGGCTGCGCTTCGGCGCGTCGACTGAAGGCGCCGGTGAACTGCGCGCCGAAGGCAGCATCCGCGCGGTCGACGCCGTCGCCCTCATCGCACCACAGCTCACCGTCAACGGCGGCATAGCCGCCCGCCGCGTGGGCTTGGCGGCTGCCAGCAACGTCACGGTCGACGTCGAAGGCGACGGCCTGGTGCTCTTCAACGTGCGCAACGACGACGGCCTGGAAACCCGCCTGAACCAGCTCGGCACCATCAACGCCACGCAAAGCGCCGAACTGCGCGCCGTGGCGCGCGCCGGTTTTGCCGATACCGTGCTGAACATGGACGGCGTCGTGCGCGCCCGCTCGCTGGAAGGCGTCGCGGGCAAAGTCGTCGTCGACGGCGGCCCCCAGGGCGTGACCTCGGTGAATGGCCAGATCGACGCCAGCGGCGGCGCAGGCCAGGCCGGCGGTGACGTGCTGGTGCAGGGCCAGCGGATCATGCTGGACAGCGGGGCGCAGTTGGATGCGTCGGGTGGCACTGGTGGCGGGCGGATTCGCGTGGGTGGCGATTTCCATGGCGCCAATGCCGAAGTGCGCAACGCGGAGATGCTGGTGGTCCGGCAGGGCGCAACGCTCGCGGCCGACGCCAAGGTGATGGGCAATGGCGGGCAGGTCGTGCTGTGGTCGGACGACCTGACGCGTTTCCACGGCACGCTCAGCGCGCAGGGCGGGCTGCAAGGCGGCGATGGCGGCAAAGCCGAGGTTTCGGGCAAGGGGACACTGGAGTTCAGGGGCGGCGCGGATTTGCGCGCAGCCAAGGGCCAAACGGGCACGCTGCTGCTGGACCCCGACAACATCATCATTCAGACCTCCGGCGGCGTTGCCGCCAGCCCGCTCGTCAATTTCAGCGACGCAACAGGCACCGATGTCACCATCAGCTCGGGCAGCCTGGGAACGCTGCTGCAGACGACCACGGTGGAGCTCCAGGCAGAACAGAACATCACCGTCTCGAATACCGTGAATGGCGGCACTGCGGGCGGCACGCTGACGCTGCGGGCCGGGGACAACATCACCGTCAATGGAGCCATCACAGCAAAAGGCATCACGCTTTCAGCGAACGACAACGGCGGCAGCTCGGCAACGGGCACCGGCCGTGTGACGGTCGACGCGAACCTGACTGCAGGCACCTCGGGCATCTCGATTTCGAACAACGGGGCCGGTGCAGGGAACGAGAACCGAATCCGGGCGACGTTGACGGCGGCGACGGTCGGCCTCGACGGCTTCTCTACCTTCACCAACGCCGGCGTGCTGACCGCGACGAACGTCAATCTCACCGGCGGGACCATCACGCCCTTTGATGGCGCCAGCATTGCCACGACCGCCAAGGTCGACGTCGCGACCGGCGCATCGCTGACGCTACCCAACAACAACATCACCCTCGGCAGCCTGTCGGGTGGCGGCGTCGTCACGCTCAACAACAGCAACACCTTGACGGTCGGGGGGGCGGGCAGCTCGGAGTTCAGCGGCCAGATCACTGGCGGCAATGCCTCCAGCAACCTCATCAAGACCGGCGCCACCACCTTCACGCTCAGCGGCGCAACCAACAACTACACCAGCCAGACCCAGGTCAACGCAGGCACGCTGCAGATCAAGTCCGGTGGCGTGGCGGGAACCGGCACCATCGTGCTGGGTGCGCGGACGCTGGACCTCATCGACGGCGCCAGCGTGAGCAACGACGTCACGGTGACCAACGGCGCCAGCATCACCAACAGCAGTGGCACGGGCACGCTGGCCAGCGCCGGCGCCTTCGACATCCCCACCGGCGCGACGGTCGGCTTTTCCAGCGCGGGCACCGGGCTCACGGTGTCCCGCGACATCACCGACACCGGCACAGGCAGCGTCAGCGTCAGTGCCGGGGCAGTGGGTTTCAGTGGCACCAATGCCTACACCGGCGGCACCACCCTCAGCGGCGGCACGCTCACACTGGGCAGTGCCGACGCCCTCGGCGCCGCTGGCACCATCTCGTTCACCGGCGGCACGCTGAAGTTCTCCGCCAGCAACACCACCGACTATTCGGCACGCTTCAGCAACGCAGCCAGCCAGCTCTATCAGCTCGACACCAATGGCCAGGCCGTCACGCTGGCCTCGGCGCTGACGAGCGCCGGTGGCACGCTGACCAAATCCGGTACGGGCACGCTCACGCTGGGCGCGGCCAACACCTACTCCGGCACCACCACCATCAGTGCCGGCGCACTGGCGTTGGGGGTGGCCGAAGCCCTGCCGAGCGGCAGCGGCAAGGGCAACGTGGTGGTGAACGGCACGCTCGATCTGGCCGGCTTCGACCAGACCGTCAACGGCCTCTCCGGCAGCGGCATCATCGACACCACCGCCGCGGGCACGGCCACGCTCACCATCGGCGCCAACAACGGCACCGGCAGCTTCTCCGGCGTCCTGCAGAACACGGCCGGCACACTGGCGCTCGCCAAGGCCGGCACCGGCAGCACCACGCTGTCCGGCACCAACACGTACACCGGCGCCACGCAGGTCAACGCGGGCACGCTGGTGGCGTCCAGCGCCGCCGGCTCGGCACGACCGCCGCCGGCACGACCGTCGCCAGTGGCGCGACGCTGGAGATCAACAACGTCAACATCGGCACCGAAGCCCTGTCCCTGGTCGGCACCGGCGCCAGCGGCGTGGGCGCCCTGGTCGGCACCGGCGTCAATGCGGCCGCCGGCGGCGCCGTCACGCTGCAAGGCAACACCACCATCGGCGGAGGCGGCAGCCTGGCCTTGAGCGGCGCCATCGGCGAGGCCTCGGCCAGCGCACTCACCAAGATCGGCGCCGGCACGCTGACGCTGAGCGGCACCAACACCTACACCGGCGGCACCAACATCAACGTCGGCACGCTCGGCGTCACCGGCGGCGCAGCCCTGCTCGATGCAGGCGCCGTCACGCTGGCCAACACGGCCGGCGTCACACTGAACGTGGCCGACGACGAAACCATCGGCGCGCTCACCGGGGGAGGCGCCACCGGCGGCAACATCAGCATCGCCAACACCAAGACGCTGACCGTCGCCAGCGGCACGTTCGACGGCGTCATCTCCGGCGCCGGGGCTCTGGCCAAGGCCACGGTCGGCTCGCTGACGCTGACAGGCGCCAACACCTACACCGGCGCCACGCAGGTCAACGCCGGCACGCTGGTGGCCTCCAACGCCGCAGCGCTAGGCACCACTGCGGCCGGCACGACCGTCGCCAGCGGCGCGACGCTGGAGCTCAACAACGTCAACACCGGCGCCGAGGCGCTGTCGCTGGACGGCGCTGGCGTCAGCAGCGTGGGCGCCCTGGTGGGCACCGGCGCCAATGCGGCCGCAAGTGGCGCTGTCACGCTGACTGGCAACACCACCATCGGCGGCACAGGCAGCCTGGCCTTGAGCGGCGCCATCGGCGAGACCGGCGGGGCCAGAGACCTCACCAAGGTCGGCGCCGGCACGCTCACGCTCAGCGGGACGAACACCTACACCGGCGCGACGCAAATCAACGTCGGCACGCTGGTGGCTTCTGCGGCCTCGGCACTGGGCACCACGGCGGCCGGCACGACCGTCGCCAGCGGCTCAACGCTGGAGATCAACAACGTCAGCATCGGCGCCGAAACGCTGTCCCTGGTGGGCTCCGGCGTCACCGGCGTGGGTGCCCTGGTCGGCACCGGCGCCGGCGCAGCAGCCAGTGGCGCCATCACGCTGCAAGGCAACACCACCATCGGCGGCGCGGGCAACCTGGCCTTGAGCGGCGCCATCGGCGAAGCCGCCGCCAGCGACCTCACCAAGATCGGCGCCGGCACCCTCACGCTGAGCGGCAACAACAGCTACACCGGCACGACGCAGATCAACGCCGGCATGCTGATGGCCTCCAACGCCAACGCACTCGGCACGACCGCCGCCGGCACGGCCGTCGCCAGCGGCGCG
>Ga0187843_10002691_pt1 | contig 10611 bp, 5 predicted proteins | sample SpaLakP09_SKY_43_FD_134516 | JGI IMG/M metagenome (GOLD analysis project Ga0187843, IMG submission 134516) | Oligotrophic lake water microbial communities from Sparkling Lake, Wisconsin, USA - SP09_SKY_43 | ecosystem: Environmental > Aquatic > Freshwater > Lake | place: USA: Sparkling Lake... | reverse complement strand
TCAATTCGCCAGCGATTTTAATCATGTTGGGCAGCATGAGCATCAGCCCTTGCGAAGACGTAAAGGTCGTTGTCAATGCCCCTGACTGTAATGCGCCATGGACAACACCTGCCGCACCACCTTCACTTTGCATTTCCTGTACTACAGGGACGTTACCCCAAATATTAGCGATACCGTTCGCTGCCCATTCATCCGCCAGTTCGGCCATCGTCGAGGAGGGTGTAATCGGAAATATCGCACAAATTTCATTTACCCGGTATGCGATATGTGCCGCAGCAGTGTTGCCATCCATCGTCGTCAATTTGCTCATGATGTTCTTTCTCGGAATTTTGTCCCGTTACTTTGTGTAAGCTAAGCTAAGTCTGTTGCTTGTTCTAACAATCAGACTGAACTAGATCCTGCATCATTTCCATCGCATGGCTAGGGCAATGATTGACACACACGGCGCAACCAGTGCACAGATTCAGATTGACCTGGTAGATGGGGGTCTCTGCGTGTTTTGAGATGGCGGTTTCCGGGCATGCTGCGTAACAACTGTCACACTCAAAGCAATGACCACAAGATAAACAACGTTTTGCTTCATGAAGTGCCTCAGACGGTGTGAGTGTGCTGATGACCTCGTCAAAGCTAATGAGTCGTTCTGAACCTTGAAGCTCTTTCTCTTCTAACGAAACTGCTGGGCTGTAGACGGGCAAGCGCAACATATCAAAACTCACAACAGGGTGTTTTTTAGATACCTGGTAGTTAGTTTGGCATAGCCATGCATGCATATAAGCAGCCGCTTTTTTGCCCATGCCGGTCGCAGCCGTGACGCTATGCTGACCATCGGTGGCATCTCCACCGCTAAAAATCCCTTCAGCACCTGTCATAAATTGGCTATCAATATGAATATTGCCGCTAGTACTGCGTTGAATTTGCGGTACTTTTTCTAAAAAATTACTCGCACAATCCTGACCTATCGCCAGCACCAAGCCGTCGGATGGTATATCTTCAAACTCCCCAGTGCCGATAACATGACCATGTTCATCGGTTTGCATTTTCTCGACAGTCAGATGATTAGTGAATACTTCAGTGACGCCACGCATCCAGGCGAAGCGTATTCCTTCGGTGAGCGCTTCGGTAACTTCAAACGGCAACGCGCTCATGTGTGCGGCATCACGTCGATAGACGATGATGGTGTCATCTGCTCCAAGACGTTTTAAGGTGCGGGCTGCATCGATGGCGGTGTTGCCGCCACCTAAAACGACCATTTTGCGACCAATCCTTGGTATTTCTTCTTCATCAAAGTGGTGAAGTAGGGTGATCGCATCCATGACTTTTCTGGTATCTCGCGTAGGAATATCAATGTGTTTAGAAATTCCGGCGCCTATAGCAATGAACACCGCATCAAAATTGCCTGCCTTTTGTTCTTCGACAAGATCACTGACAGCATGATTGAGAATAATGCGAATACCGATTTCTTGTAATCGATTAATTTCTGCTGCAACAATATCGCGTGGCAAGCGATAAGCTGGTATGCCATATTCCAACATGCCACCTGGCAATCCGTTCGCGTCATGGATCTCTACTTCATGTCCTCGCCTACGCAGATGATAGGCAGCGGATAAACCAGCTGGCCCTGCACCGATAATTAAGATGCGCTTGCCAGTAGGCGCCGCATCAAAAGGTAAATGCCATTTTTGCGCAATCGCCATGTCGCCCAAATAGCGTTCTACCGCGTGAATACTGACGGTACTGTCTAGATCATTGCGATTGCATTTGCTCTCACAAGGGTGATAACAGGCGCGCCCATGGATAGCAGGAAACGGATTATCTTTGACGATGGCTTCCCACGCTAATCGATCGTGACCGTCTTGCGCATGTGCCAACCATGCCTGGATATTTTCACCCGCGGGACATGCTTGATTACAAGGAGGCAGCAAATCGACATAAATAGGGTGTTGTATTCGGTGAGGTCCTACTCCGATTGATTCTGCTAAATGGACCTCTGGGGTCAGGTCTTGTAGTATCGAAGAGCGCATGTTGAATTGCCTTTACTCTGTTTGTCAGATGTTGTTTAGCGTATTTGATGATCTCGTAGCGCCTTACTACCGGTTTCTTTAATAAAACAAGCCATGATGATGGCGGCGACAATGCCTACAATGCCGAGGCTGCCAGCCTGTTGAAATGTCTCCATTGTCATTGGCGTGTCACCACTCAAATACTTTAGCAACCATCCATAGACTGGGGCCATCAATGCACTTAAAGTGAAAACAAGAAAATTAATCGCGCCAGTGGCGCTACCTTTGACTTTGTCCGGATTTAATTCTTTTATCATGGTGTAAGGAATCATTGCCGCACCAGAGCCTAAACCGAGCAAAAGCCCTGGCCAATAAGCGGGCAGGAGTTCTCGTGGTGCATAAAGAATCAATAGAGAGATGACCAGCATCAAAATGCCGCCAGCGATCAACACCGGTTTTCTGCGACCAATCACGTCGGTCAGGTAGCCCAATAGGGGGCAACCAATTACCCAGCCTAGCGGAACCATAGTGACTTGTTTGACCGCTTCACTAAATTCAAGGTGCGAAGCCGCACGTAAAAATGGTATGCCCCAGATCATGTCGCCGATCGTTGTCGGTAAAAATAACAACCCAGCACTAAAGCCGCACAAATAAGATTGTGGATTCGTCAGAACGGTCTTGTAGGGAGCAAACATTGCCCACAAAGATGTGTTTTCAGAAACGATTGAAGAGTCAGAACGTGGCGTGATTATCGTTATGACAGCAGCGATGAAAAAGCAAGCAATACCGGCATCGATCCAACATTGTTGCCACGTTATGATGCCGTGTATTAGTGGTGCGACCAAAAATTGTCCCGCTGAACCACCCAACATTCCAACACATTGCGTAAAACCGATTGCCGTTGCCAGATATTTTCCGGGAAATCCATGTGTTGCCAAATAAACTGCGCCGGTGAAGGCAAACGCGCCACCAGCTCCTTGCAGTAGTCTGCCAACTTCTGCTGATAATGAAGTACCCAATCCGAATAATATTGAACCAACTGCCAGCATTGATATCCCGGCAGGCACAACAAGTCTGGCACCAAAGCGATCCAGAAAAGCACCTGCTATCAGAGCGAATAGAGAGTAAGTGTAATAGTACAGTCCGACTAAGGTACTAATGCCTAATGCGTTCAATAAGAATGCTTCCGTTAATTCCGGCAACATGACACTGGGCGCTGAACGCATCGCGTACTGTGCAAAGTAAAAAATCAAACAAAACAACCATGCAACAATAAATTGTAGGTGTACTTTGCGGCTTACACCGGGGGGCGTTAATACACTTTTTGTACTGTTACTCAAACCCGTTACCAAAGGAGTCACGTTTGAAATGTATGAACGGTCATTAGACATCAGAACTCCTGTCAGCGAGGGGATATAGCCCGAATCACTTCACTGTAGTGGGAAAGACGTGCCTCATCTGTACGCCACCGAACTCGATGTCTAAATACTGTCTGTACTTTGAATCCTTTTTCTAACGTGGGTTGTCGCACAGATGAACGCATGGTAGGTGAGCAAAATGATCTTTCCGGGCGAAACATCCATGAGTGACGCCCAAATCCATTTGAAAGGTTTTATATGGCAAACGAACATTCTGCAATTTACGTCTTTAATACGCACAGTGATGCTGAAGAAGCGATCCGAGCCTTGGGGAAATCAGGTTTTGATGTCAAGAAACTGTCATTAATTGGCAAGGGGTATCACAGTGAAGAACATCCGATTGGCTTTTACAGCACCGGTGATCGAATCAAATCTTGGGGTGGAATTGGAGCGTTCTGGGGTGGGATTTGGGGTTTATTGATTGCGCCGGCAGTCTTTGTTCTGCCAGGTCTCGGCGTGGTAGCGATGGCAGGTCCAATCGTTTCGACTATTGTTGCTGCATTAGAAGGCGCAGTCATGGTTGGTGGCATTTCTGCGATTGGTGGCGCGCTATCAATGATAGGGACAACTAAGGATGAATTGATCAAATACGACACGGCAGTCAAAGCAGATAAATTTGTATTGATTGTCCACGGTGATGCAGAAGACGTTTTACGCGCAAAAAATGAACTGAGTAATTCTCGGGCTGTGGTTGACCTTCAGTGACAAAATAAGACCATGTAGTTTGAATGCCGTTCGATGCACCACAACTCACATCCACTGTGCTTGCGGCATTCAGATTCTAGCGGGATGAATGCCTTGTTTTACTTTCACCGCAGCGCGATGTGAGCTATTTCAGAGGGAGATGCGTTTGTTTTAGCTTTAGCAGACCGTCTTACTTACTGACATCTTGCGGAGAAGTGATTTTGAGGGTTGTGGTACGCATTGAAGGCAAGGCTGTTTGTTTGCAATGTGAAGTTATCGCATGAAATAATGAACGTATTGCGTCGAATTTACACAAAATTAACTTTGATAACAAGAAAATTTAAAAAGTAAATATAAAAATCTTTTTTTATCTTCCCGATCACGTCATATGAGCATAATTTGCATAAATCCTGTTCGCATTTTTCTGGTCAGAGCAACCAATACGTTATCGTTTAATTCTTGAAATTTTGGTGCCTTCAACACTAATACTGGCCATTAAACCTTGTTGATCAAAGATAAAGGCATAAGCATCATCTTTAAGACTGGAGGTAGAGAGATTTTTTGCAACGCCTTCGTTCATCACGACGACGGTAGGACCAACACCAACTTCCCAACCTTTAGCCTCGCGGATACTTTGTTCGACACGATCGCTCATTAAGAAAATAACATATCCGTATGATTGTGCTCCAGCCTGCCAACCCCATGAGGCAGAAACAGAATTAAAGTACTCATTTGACTTACCGCTTTTGAGTAAGACCCCTTCGCCGTAGCTGCCACCAAACACGAGGCCCGCTTTGACAATTTTAGGGAATACCAAAATTGCATGCGCCTTTTTTGATAATTCCAACGCCGTAGGATTGCTATGATAAAGTACTTTTAAGGATTCACTTGCTTCCTGATTGAGTTCTGCAGCGGTACTTGCAGCATAGGCTTGGTTATATGTGGCGACTAAAAAAAAGCTCGCGAATAAAAGAGCGGTAGACTGATAGATATAACGTAATTTTTTGTTCATGATGTTAATTCTCCTATTGAAGGCGATATGCAGAACTTAATGTGTCTTCACTTATAAAAGCAAAGACACCTCTCCTTATGATTTAGTATGAGATTGACAGGCTGTTGCTGTATTTTTGGTCGCTTTATCGCAGGATTTCATTGCGTGATCTGCGCAGACTTTGGCATCTTCCACCTTGTTTTTCGCAAGGTGTGACGCTGCATTGAGGTGATGTGAGGCGGCTTCAGTATGATCGTTAGCTGCTTGCTCGTGTAAGCTTACTGCTTCGCTATTGGTTGTCATGGTTATTTCTCCAGTAAGGTTGGTAAGAAAATCTGTATGCCGATCCGCTTTTTGGCACATTCATAGCGTAATAGACTATCTGTTTCATGTCGGTGCGTTGTCGAACATATTCTCACTGACTAACCGAATTGCTGTTCAGATAGAATGGCGATCACCACCATCGCTGCAGTCGTCGCTAATCTAAATCTGATTTGCTCCAACGGGAGACCGAGGAATCTCTAAACGTAGTTGATGTAATTGCTTATCGTCAACCAGCTCAATATGCAAGTCTTCAGACAATTTTCCATCGATATACAATGTGGAGGTGTGCATTGGATCGTCGTGCATTGTGACATCAATATGGTAGATGGTATCGCAATAGCGATAGTCGAGCTGATATCCGCTCCAACCAAAGCGTAAGCAAGGTGTAATAGATAGTTCAGTATTGCGACGATGGATGCCGAGTAACGATTCTATGATAAAAGTGTACATCCACCCTGCAGAACCAGTGTACCAGGTCCATCCACCCCGTCCACTGTGTGGAGCGACGCCATAGACATCTGCAGCCATGACATAGGGTTCTACTTTGTAGAGCTTGATGGCGGCAGCTGTATTGCCGTGATTGATTGGGTTGATGATGTCAAATGCCTCCCATGCGTGATCGACTTTCCCCTGCATCGCAAATGCCATTCCTGCCCAAATCGCTGCATGGGTATATTGCCCACCGTTTTCACGGACTCCAGGAACGTAACCGCGAATGTAGCCAGGATTTTGCTCAGACTGGTCAAATGGTGGATCTAATAGCTGAATAATTCCTTTTTCTTTATTGACGAGTCGTCGATAGAGCGATTCCATGGCTTGTTTCCTATGTGCTGGATTACCAGCGGAAGCTAACACCGACCAACTTTGAGAGATCGAATCGATCTGGCATTCTGCGTTTATCGCGGCCCCGAGAGCGCTACCGTCATCAAAGTAAGCACGCTTATACCAAGCGCCATCCCAGGCCGATTCATCAATCAATCCGTTAATTCGTTTCGCTTGATCCTCGCAATGCTTGGCGTAGACGTCATCCTCTTTCTTTCGTGCTAGCGCAGAAAATTGAATTAAAACTTCATGCAGAAAAAAGGCAAGCCAGACACTTTCTCCTTTCCCTTGATTACCAACTTTATCCATACCGTCATTCCAGTCACATGAGCCCATTAACGGTAAGCCATGCGACCCAAAACGCAAGCTATGCTCTATTGCCTGTACACAGTGCATGTATAAGGTCGCAGTGTGCTGTGACCGAGTCGGTTGATCATAGTAAGAATCCTCGTCGGGGCTGAGTGCACGGTCCTCGATAAATGGAATTTTGACGTCTAAGATATCGGTGTCGCCGGTGTTGTTGACGTAGTGGGAAACAGCTAAAGGTAACCATAAATAGTCGTCAGAACAATGTGTGCGGACGCCTTTTTGCGTCGGAGGATGCCACCAGTGCTGAACATCTCCTTCAATAAACTGATGGGCAGCGGATAACAGGATTTGTTCTCTGGCTAGTTGATGTGCCGTGTGTGCTAGTGCCATGGTATCTTGCAACTGGTCCCTGAAGCCAAATGCGCCACCCGATTGATAATAGCCACTTCTCGCCCATAAGCGACAGGCAATGGTTTGATAGAGTAACCAGCCGTTAGCTAAGACGTTGAGAGAAAGGTCTGGCGTCGTCACTTTGACGATGCCTAGGGTATTTTTCCAATATTCACGGATTTCAACGAGTGAACGAGCCGCAGTGTCCCCATCGAGATATTGATGTATCAGGGTGTCAGATGTACTCGACTGTTGTTCCGTTGCACCCAAAATAAAAATCAATTCTTTTTGTTGTCCGGGGTTTAAATCGAAAGACGCCTGTAATGCGGCGCAGGGGTCGTAAGCTGCGCCTACTTTGCCGGAGAGATAGGCCTTACTCATGGCCGCCGGATCGAATAAATTACCGTTGCGTCCGATAAACTCAGCACGACTGCCCGTTACCGAGCAATTGCTACTATTGACTGCAAAAAAGGCGGTGCGACCAGGAAAATCCGTATTGTAAGAATTGCGAGCGCAAATACCGTTATTATTTGCGCTTATTTCGGTAACGATATGCATTGCTGACTTACTTGCAAGATCAGCTAATACCCACTCTACATAGCCTGTGACGGAGAGTTGTCGATGCAATGGCGATTGATTGATAACGCGGAATACTGCATATTTAATCGGTGCATTCAAAGCAACGTAGACGGTTAATTCAGTGCGAATTGCTTCTTCGGTATGAGAAAAGACGCTATAACCAAAACCGTGGCGTACTTGATATTCACCATTGCCGCAGCGGGGAAGAGCGGTAGGCGACCAGAATTTTCCAGTTTCTTCATCGCGTAAATAAAATACTTCACCACCCATATCAGTGACCGGATCATTTCTCCACGGAGTTAGCCGAAATTCATGTGCATTTTCTGACCAAGTGTATGACTGACCACTATCGGAGATGATGCTCCCAAACATAGGATTTGCCAAAACATTTACCCATGGTGCTGGGGTGGGTGAATGTTGACTGATATTGATCAAATATTCCTTGCCATCATCAGAGAAGCCGCCTATCCCGTTTTCAAACTGACGTGTTGGTATGTTCTCCGGGATATTTTTTTCTGCTGATGGTGGAAAAGTGTGTTTCTTTTTAATCGTGATCAAGTTGCCAGGACGGATATCAGCTAAATCCCGACGATTCAATTGCTCTAAGAGCGAGCCACGATGATCATTCAAAATAATACGAGCCACCGATTGAAATAAAATCCGGTCTTCACTGGAAATTTGGTCGATGGAGCGCACGTAAATACCCCCAGGTTTATCCAATGCGTGCGTCCCAATGACAGAGGAAATCAAACCTAGTATCTGGTCTTGTAGAATTTGTCGATAATTGGCGTGGTCTTCGTTCCAGATGACCAGATCGACTGCCAAACCCCTTGATTGCCAATAAGCGTGGGCTTGTATAAGCTGTCGCGCAATCTCTATGTGTTCTTGACTACTGATTTGTAATAAAACGATAGGTATATCGCCCGAGATCGCATAACTCCATAGCCCAGATTGTCCACGACGATTTTGCATCAAAAGATCTTCACTTGCCCTCAATAAGGGATTGACATAAATCACCGAATTCGCTAACCGCGCGTAGAGTTGCGCGTCTTTTTCACTGATATTGAGCTGCCGTAGCACAACCTGACTGTGGGTCCATGATAGTTCTACGACGCGTTCCGCTAGATGTTGGTCTTGATATTTGTCTATTAATGAGATACAGGTATCGCGTGTTTCTGCAATTCCGGTAACAACATCAAGTGTCGCTGATTGTTCAGGGTTTAAAGTGAGTTGGTAACGAATCGCGACGATAGGATCGAGAACTGAACCTGCGCTATTCGATAAGGAACCAGAATGTCTCATCGCGTCCGGATAGGTACAAGTATTATTCCTGCCGATGAATTTTAGTCGATCCGTTTCAAAAGAGATCTGATCGGCATTGACACCATGCAATGCCATCAAATGGAACATGGTTGGAACCGGTTCGCCGAGAGAGCGCGGGCGACGTGCGCAAAGGATCGCTGCTTGTTCCGGCAAAATTTCAGTTTGTACAAATAATTTACTAAACGCCGGATGAGCACTATCAGCTGCGGGTAGTGCTAATACGACTTCCGCATAGCTGGTGAACTCAATCGTTCGCCGACGGCCAGATCGATTGATAATACGGGTACGACGAAGCTCAATGTCGTCTTCGGGTGAAACGACAATTTCAGTATGTAAATCAATATTGTTGTCGCGCCTGCGAAATTCGGCGCGGCCTTCTGAGAATACAACTTCATATTGCATCGATTTGACTTGGGTGGGCTGAAAGGCAGTCGACCAGAAACGTCCGGTCTCAACATCCCGTACATAACAGAAGCTCCCCCAGTCATCACAGGTACTGTCTTCTTTCCAGCGTGTCACCGCCATATCGTTCCATCGACTATAACTACCACCAGCACTGGTTACCATTACGTGATAGCGACCGTTGGAAAGAAGTTGCACCTCAGGTGTTCTCGAGTTCGCTTGGGAAATTACCCTTGAAGGCATGATTGGCTCGTTGGTGCTGCTACGTATGTCGGCAAGCTCTGTCGCATTAGCATATTTTGCGGTTGCTTTTGGTACGCGCTCATAGAGCAACGGAATAGTCGCTTTCAACAAGGGATCAGATTCGAAAAGCGCTTGTAAAGGGCGATCCAACAATACATACGCTAGAGACAATAAGCCCATGCCCTGATGGTGTGACATAAACGAATTGATTAAGGCGTGATCCTGACCACGAGGTAAGCGCGATGGCGTGTAATCAATTGCTTCATAAAATCCATATGTGCCACAAAAGCCATCGGTGGCGAGTTGCATTAAATTGTCGCAGGCAGCCTCCGGTTCAACCATGAGCGCCATCATACAAGCGTAAGGTGCAATGACCAGGTCATCACCAAGACCGCGCTTAAATCCTAGTCCCGGTACGCCGAATGCGCGGTATTGATAGTTTAAATTAGTATCAAATGCGTTATAACCAGATTCAGAAATTCCCCAAGGGACATTACGTTGCATGCCGTAAGCAATTTGACGTTTTACCGCAGCATGGTAGGTTTGTTCGAGCAGCGTATGATCAAAGGTAGGCATAATCAGCAATGGCATCAGATATTCAAACATCGACCCACTCCACGACAATAAAATGGGGACGCCTCCAGCTATCGTGAGCTGTCGCCCCAAGGCGAACCAACTTTCTTGTGGCAACTGCCCTTGGGCGACGCCAATAAAGCAGGCAAGCCTTGCCTCTGACGCCAGTAGGTCATATCGACTAATATCACAACGTCTTTCGTTGATGTTGTAGCCTATCGATAGCAAATGTGTCGTAGCGTCATACAAAAAATCGTATTGCACCTCTGAAAAAAGTAGCGCCATTTGGGCTAATTGATGTATCTCTGCGATACGTAATTCAGCCTTATGTTTTGCCTCAGCAATGAATGCGCCCGATGCACTATACTTTTCGTCGTCTTTAACATACTGATGTACAGACAGACTATCTGCCATGACCTGATCATGAGTACAGCTTAAATCGGCTAATCCCTGCAACGACGGAATACCCTTTAATTGAGGAAAGTGTTCAAAGTAAACCCGCGCCTGTACCTCGCCGATCCATGGCGCTAGGTAGAGAATTTCACTTTGTTGG
>Ga0187843_10002690_pt1 | contig 10612 bp, 9 predicted proteins | sample SpaLakP09_SKY_43_FD_134516 | JGI IMG/M metagenome (GOLD analysis project Ga0187843, IMG submission 134516) | Oligotrophic lake water microbial communities from Sparkling Lake, Wisconsin, USA - SP09_SKY_43 | ecosystem: Environmental > Aquatic > Freshwater > Lake | place: USA: Sparkling Lake... | reverse complement strand
TGACGACAAAGCCCAGCAGGCGCACGCGGTGCCCAATCTGCAGGCGATCCACTGCGCCGCGTATCTCCTCCTCCAGCGGCCCCACGCCGGCCAGCCACAGCCAGGTGTCGGGCCGCTGCTGCAAGAGCAGCGCAAAGCTCTCGAGCAGGAAGACATGGGCCTTCTCGGGGTAGAAGCGAGCCACGTTGATCAGGACCGTGTCGCCCTCGCTCGCGCCGTGCTCGGCGCGCAGCTGCTGGCGGCGCGGCCCGTCCAGCTCGATGCGATGGGTCTCGAAGCCGCAGATCAGGGTGCTGATGTCTTCGGCCTTGAAGCCGCGCTTCAGGGTCTCGTCCCGGGTGTTCTCGCAATGCGCGGTGACGCGGTCGAACCAGCGCATCGCCTGTGCGTCAATCCACTGCAACAGATTGCGCTTCCAGTCGAAATCGAACCAGACATAGGCCGTGGTGATGGTCTTGACCCGCACCCGCCGCGCCGCGACCACGGTGACCAGGTCGGCATAGCAGTTATGGGCGTGGACGATGTCGATGCGCGAATCGCGCACCATCTGCGCCAGCTCGCCCGAAGCCCGCCACACCGGCTTGCGCCGGTTCCAGGGTATCTTCCTGACCCCGAAGCCCAGGCGCTCGGCGGCCTCGACAAAGGGGCGTTCGGTCTCGCCCGGGTTGGCAAAGCAGACCAGATGAATTTCGAATCGGGCCCGGTCCAGCGAACGCAGCCAGTTCAACACCGCGGTCTCTATGCCGCCATAGGCCATGGTGTGAATCAGGTGCATGACGCGCAACTTGCTCACTGCAGGGGGCCTGACGCCGCCGTTCATCACGCGCTCCTGCGCCCGGCACGGCCCGCGGCGCTGGCCAGCACAATGCCCGACAAGCCCACCTTGAGGCCCTGCAGCAGCCGTTGCAGATCGCGCAACTCGCGCTTTTGCGATTGCCCGGCCCGCAGCACCGTGACCACACCATCGCAGCGCGAGGCCGCCACCGCCGCCTCCGGGTGATGCAGGACCTGGCCCAGATTGTCCACCACATAGCGATGGCGCTGCCGGCAGGCCTGCAGGCGCTCACCGGCCTGCGGCGACATGCTCAGCGACAAGAAGTCCCCCTCGACCTGCCCGGCCGGCAACAGGCTCAGCGCGGCAATCGCGGTGGCCTTGGCAGGCGCCGTGCTCTCGTCGAGACGTATGCGCTCCATCCAGCCCGGCGTCGCCTCGGTGCCCAGGGCCAGGTGCAGGGACGGGTTGCGCAGATTGGCATCGATCAGCAAGACCTGCCCCTGCTCCATCACCGCCAGCGCAACGGCCAGCTCGACGGTGGCCTGCGCCGCATCTTCGGCCAAGGTGCCGGTGATGCCGATGACGTTATTGGCCGCCGAGTGCAGCACCTTGAGACGTGCTGCCAGGCGAATGCCGTCCTCGGACAGCGGCAGATCGCTGGCGCCGACATGGCGCAGCACGGCGGTGATTTGCTCGCGAGTGAGCAGGCCCTTGTCCATCAGCAGCGCACCGATCTGGCCGGCCGAGCCGGCGCTCTGGCGCTGCTGCGCCTGCTCACCCAGGGCGACCGAGACGGCATCCGCGCTGACATAGCCCAGGCGCACCGCCGCGTCCCCGAACCGGGGTTTGCTCTGATCGCCGCTCATCTTCTTATTCCCAACATCTTTTTTTCTCCTGACCATCCTTCAGGACTTGCTGCGGTGCAGCTGGATGGGCTCCCCCTCGGGTCGTCGTCGCGGCCGGGCCTTGGACGGGTGATAGGCAAAAATGTCGCAGGTGTCGCAGACGGTGGGTTTGCGGCCCTGCAGGACCTCGGGCGAGAACAGCGAGCGCGCCGACTGGTATTTCTCGCTGTTCCATAGTCTTGGCAGATCGATACCCTCCTGCGGGTCGAGTTGGCCAAAGTCGCGGTTCTTGCGATAGACCACACAGCAGGGCGAGATGCCGCCATCCGGATTGACCACCATCGAGCGGTACAAATAGAAGCAGGGCCCGGGCTTGCCGGCCTGACCGAACTGCTGCTCGGTGCCATCGCTGTCCTGGCGGCCCTTGACGCTCTCCGGGTACCAGATGTCGGCCACCTCCTGGCGGTTGCGGAAATCGAACGGCATGCCCACCGGAATGAAGCGTATCAGGTCAACGCCGATCTTCTTGGCCATCACCTCGGCCTGGGCCACCTCGTGCTCATTGGGCTTCATGACGATGTACTGCCCCTCGACCACGGGCGTTTTCTTGCCGCGTGCGTTGCGCCGGCGTATCAGCTCGGTCATGTTCGCCAGCACGCGGTCGAAGTCGCCGCGAATGCGGTATTTGGAGTAGGTCTCGGGCGTGGCGCCATCCAGCGAAACGACCAGATACTCCAGGCCGCTGTCGATCAGCTGGTCCAGGTCGTCCGAGGTCGGGATGACCATATTCGAGCTCAGATTCGTGCCCACATTGCGCGACTGCGCATAGTCGATCATGCGGAACACGTCCTTGTTGATCAGCGACTCGCCCCAGTTGTGCAGATAGGCCTCGAACAGATAGGGTGCGTGCGGATCGAAGTAGTGCTTGAAATGCTCGAACGACAGCATCGATTGCTCGCGCCCCAGGTCGTTGAGCCCGGTGGGACACAGCGGGCAGCGCAGATTGCAGAAGTTGCAGGGGTCGATGATGAGCAGATAGGGGTGGCTGGCCACCTGTATGCGCTTGCGCATGCGCTCGTACTCGACACGTGCCAAGTTGGCCCATTTGCCTGGCGTGCCGTGCTGCACCACCGAGCGCAGATGCCGGGCGTTGCGCGTGTACTGCGGGATCTTCTGCAGCAGTCGGTCAGCGAGCGACATTGTCATACCTCTTCCGCCAGACGGGGGGCTGCATGCGCCGCTTCGCGCGCCGCCCTGAGGAATTCCGCCGTGCGCGCGATGCCGACTTCCAGCGAGGTGCGTGGCATCCAGCCCAGTGCCCGTGAGATCTCGGCGTTGTCGCACCAGCTGCGGAAGGTCTCGGTGGGGCGCACGCAGGTCGGCCGGCACACCACCTTCTGCTCGCCACCCATCAGGCCCACCGCCAGCTCGGCCAGAGCCTGAACGGTGATCTCGCGCCCGCCCCCCAGCGGCAGCACGCTGCCGCTGAGTGCCTGGCAATGCTCGGCGGCCGCGATGAAGGCATCGACCGTGTCGTCGATATAGAGCGGGTCGCGGGTCTGCGAGCCACCGTCCAGCCCGATCTCGGGTGCACCGGCCGCTATCGCATTGAGCAGGAAGGTGAACAGATTGAAGCCCTGGCCGGGGCCATAGACCAGGGTCGGCCGCAGGCAGACAGCCTGCAGGCCATGGACCCGGCGATAGACATCGACCAACCCCCAGCCCGCCAGCTTGGACACCGCATAGGTGGACAGCGGCTGCAGCGGCTGCTCGCTGCGATAGGGCACATCGCCATTGCCATAGACCTTGACCGAGTCGCTGTAGACCAGGGACACGGCCGGCAACTCGCGCAGGGCCTCCAGCAGATGGCTCAGCGCAGTCACGTTGGTGGCCAGCACGGCGGCGGGCTGCGAGCCGTCCTCACGGCCGTCGGGATGGGCGGCAAGGTGGATGACGACCTGCGGCCGCAGCTCGCGCACGGTCTGGCGGGTCTGCTCGGGGTCGCGCAGATCGCAGGCGACGAAGCTGCCGGCGTCAATGGCCTGCTGATGCAGCCGGCCCGGGCTGCGCGCCAGCCCGCTGGTGTGGGCGTCCAACTCGTTCAGTCGATGGACCAAGTGGCTGCCGATGAAGCCGCTGGCGCCGGTGACGAGCACGCGCTTGCCGGCCAGGGTGCTGCGAAGGTGGATGGCGGAGCTCATGTCAGAAGGCCCCGTCGTGCATCAGAACCTTCTGCAAGGTCTTCACCAGCACTTTCAAGTCGTAGCGAAAGGAGCGCCGGCGCACATACTCCAGGTCGTAGGCCACCGTGTCGGTGAACTTCAGCCTCCCCCGGCCGGAAATCTGGGCCGGCCCTGTGACACCGGGTCGCACGCTGAACTTCATCAGCATCTCGCCGTGGTAATAGCGCAGCATTTCGGGAATCTCGGGCCGCGGGCCGACCAGGGCCATGTCGCCGGTCAGCACATTCCAGAAATTGGGCAGCTCGTCGAGGCTTGACTTGCGCAACCAGACACCGCAGCGGGTCACGCGCGGATCATTGTCAATCTTGAACTTCAGATCGGCCAGTTCCTCGTGGCTGTACTGGTAGGCGTAGAGCTCGGGAAAGCGCTGCCTGGCGTCGGCATGCAGCGTGCGGAACTTGACGAAAGTGAATGCCTTGCCATTCTTGCCCAGGCGTTTCTGGAAAAACAGCACCGGGCCGGGCCCGTCCAGCCGGATGATCAGCGCAATCAGCAGCATCAGTGGCACCGTCAGCACAAGCACAACGGCGGCGAAAACGATCTCAAACAAGCGGTGCGCCAGGCTCGGGTCGGATCCCGCGAGCACGGGAATCGGCGCGGCACTGGGCGCAGTTCGGCCCTCGGCACTGTTGTTGTAAGCGGCAGCGTCGGTCACGGTAGTTCCCCTCATGTTTCGTTCCAAAGGTGGTTCGGATACAAGCTGAACGGCCTTCAGCGCGAAAGGCTCGCGCCAGGCCCGGGTTGGCTAGACTCGCTGGGGGGCACGAGCCGAGTCGTCCAGACGCTGACGCTGCCGGGAACGTCCCTGCGCAGTCAAACTCAGGGCTGCCAAACCAAGCCCCAGCATCAGCCAGGAGGCGGGCTCGGGCACCGGAGCAAAAGTCAGATTGAAGGCAGCCTGGTCGGCGGTGAAGGGATTGCCGACCACATAGACGGCCGTCTTCGCATAGTCGGTGGCCGAGGTATGCAGGAACACGAACAGGGAGCCGGCATTCGGGTCGCCTGGCAGCCCCGCCGACACCGGTGGGCCAATGACGAAATCAATCACGCCGGTCGGGGCGGCCGCGGGGTTGAACACCAGGGCGGCAAAGGGGTAGGAGGAGCCAAGACCGTCAATACGGAAGTCCGCGTCGTTCAGATAGCCGTAGCCGAAGTCGCGGACCATGAACTCGGGCACCGTGCCCAGGGATTGCGCATCGACCTGGATGCGCCAGTAGAAATCCAGCGTGCCCGAAACGGTCTCGCGCACGACCCGACTTTGTACCGTGCCTGACGTCGAGCCATAGGAGAAGGCCTGAACATCATCCTCGAGCACCGTGCCGGCCAACTCGGGGCGCAGAGCCGCGGTGGTACCGGTCAGCATGGTGACGAGAAACGCCTCGGCGCCGAAGGCCTTGTTGAGTGGCACCGCCTGGGCTGCGCCTGACAAACCCAAGGTAATGGCGGCCGCGGCAACCGTGGATAGGAGCTTGAGCATCATCAAAAATCCTCGGGTGGTGGAGAAGAGCAACGCCACGATGATGACCCACAGGTTTATTGAGCCATACCCCTAGAACTAGGTTGTTTTTGCCATTTCAGGGTCCGCAATACGCCATTCGGCCCCCTGCATTCGGGGGGGCTATGTGTCTCAGCGCACCGACGCGGTCAGGAAAATGCGGTCCAGCTCGGCCAGCCAGGGCGCTTTCTGATCCGCCGTCGCGAAACTAGCCTACAGGCTGTTGCGCAGCAACTGGTAGGCATGACGGGCGCCCAGCGCGGGCAGGGCATCGAAGGTCTCGACCAGGTTTTGGTTCAGATAGCCGCCGAAATAGGCCGGATCGTCGGAGTTGACGGTGGCCTTGAGCCCCAGGTCCAGCAGGGTGGCGAGATTGTGCTGGGTCAGGCTGTCGAACACGCAGAGCTTGACGTTGGAAAACGGGCAGACGGTCAGCGGCATCTGCAACTCCACCAGGCGCTGCACCAGCGCAGGGTCTTCGATGCAGCGCACGCCATGGTCGATGCGCTCGACCTTGAGCAGGTCCAGCGCGCTCCAGATGTAGGCGGGCGGGCCCTCCTCGCCGGCATGGGCGACAAGGTGCAGGCCCAGCGCGCCGGCCTTGGCAAATACGCGGGCGAAGTTCTCCGGCGGATGGCCACGCTCGCTGCTGTCCAGGCCCACGCCGATGAACAGCTCCCGGTAGGGCAAGGCGGCGTCCAGGGTGGCCAGCGCGTCCTCCTCGCTCAGGTGGCGCAGAAAGCACAGGATCAGCTGCGCCCGCACCCCCAGCTCCTTCTCGGCCCGCCGGGCGGCCCTGTGCAGGCCGTGGATCACCGTGCCCATGGCGATGCCGCGCGCGGTGTGGGTCTGCGGATCGAAGAAGATTTCGGTGTTGACGATATGGTCGTCCGCCGCACGCTGCAGATAAGCCCAGGCCATGTCGTGGAAGTCGGCCTCGGTGATCAGCACGCTGGCACCGGCGTAGTAGATGTCCAGAAAGCTCTGCAGATCGGTGAAGGCATAGGCCGCGCGCAAGGCCTCGACATCGACATAGGGCAGGGCCACGCCGTTGCGCTGTGCCAGCTCGAAGATCAGCTCGGGCTCCAGCGAGCCCTCGATATGCATGTGCAACTCGGCCTTGGGCGCGGCACGCAGCAGCGCCGGCAGCTGGGCGCGGTCTATGGAGTCGAAGTTGATGCTGCTGCTCATGCTGTTGGCCGATCTCAAGAAGAAAAAGGGCCGCCCGGTCACAGCCAGGCGGCCCGAGCTACAGAATGCAGGTACCAGAGCTGCTGCGCAGGTCTGATACCTGGACGAACAGCCAACAGCTACAGAATGCAGGTACCAGAGCTGCTGCGCAGGTCTGATACCTGGACATTATTTGCTGCTCGGGACCTTGCCTTCCACGCCCTTGACGTAGAAGCCGATGCCGGACAGGAACTTGTCGTCGGCCACTTCATCCTTCTTCAGCACTTCCTTGCCGTCGGAGCCGATCAGCGGGCCCTTCCAGATGACGTAGCTGCCATCGGCCAGGCCGGCCTTGACCTTGGCAACTGCCTCCTTGGTATCGGCCGGCACCGCCTCGGCGATCGAGACGATGTCGATCGCGCCCTCCTTGACGCCCCACCAGTTGTGCTGGTTGCCGGTCCACTTGCCGTCCAGCGCCTCACGCACGGCCTTGATGTAATACGGCCCCCAATTGATCACGGCCGAGGCCAGGTGGGCCTTGGGGCCGTAGGCGGTCATGTCGCTGTCCCAGCCGAAGGCGTACTTGCCATTCTTCTCGGCGGTCTGCAGCACGGCCGAGGAGTCGGTGTTCTGCATCAGCACGTCGGCGCCGCCATTGATCAGGCTTTGTGCGGCCTCGGTTTCCTTGGGCGGGTTGAACCACTCGTTGACCCAGACCACCTTGGTCTTGATCTACGGATTGGTGCTCTGCGCGCCCAGGGTGAAGGCATTGATGTTGCGGATCACCTCGGGGATGGGGATGGAGCCGACCACGCCCAGCACATTGGTCTTGGTCATCTTGCCGGCGATCACGCCGGCCATGTAGGCGCCCTCGTAGGTGCGCGAGTCGTAGGTGCGCAGGTTGTCGGCCTGCTTGTAGCCGGTGGCATGCTCGAACTTCACGTCCTTGGCGTCGGGCGCGGTCTTCATCATCGGCTCCATATAGCCGAAGGTGGTGCCGAAGATCAGCTTGTTGCCCTGGCCCACCATGTCGCGGAACACACGCTCGGCATCGGCCGCCTCGGGTACCTTCTCGACGAAGCTGGTCACGACCTTGTCGCCGAATTCCTTCTCGACCGCCTTGCGCGCGTTGTCATGGGCAAAGGTCCAGCCGCCGTCGCCCACCGGGCCCACATAGGCAAAGGCAATCTTCAGGGGCTCGGGCTTGGGCGCGGCGGCCGAGGCCGGAGTGGCGGTTGCCGGCGCGGTGGCCTCTTCCTTCTTGCCGCAGCCGACCAGGGCGGCGGTGACGACCAGGGTGGACCAGCCGGCAAGCTTGAGAAGATGGCGCTTGGATGGGGATGTCATGGAGGCTCCGAAAGTGGATGGGAGGAAAAAAATAGATTATGAGCAGGATTCGTGCCGCGCCAGCGTCAGGAGCCAGGGAAGAAGGGCTTGCCCAGCTAGGCCGGCATATTGATACGGATGAAACCGGCGTTGCGCGAGATCAGCACCAGCACGACGATGGTCGAGAGGTAGGGCAGCATGCTCAGCAGCTGGCTGGCGACCTCGACGCCTTGGCCCTGCAGATGGAACTGCAGCATCGTCACGCCGCCGAACAGATAGGCGCCCAAGAGCACCCGCGCCGGGCGCCAGGTGGCAAAGGTCGTCAGGGCCAGCGCAATCCAGCCCTTGCCGGCAATCATGCCCTCGACCCACAGTGAGGTATAAACCACCGACACGTACGCGCCGGCGATGCCGCACAGCGCGCCACCCACCATCACCGCGGCCAGCCGGATGCGGCGCACCGGATAACCCAGGGCATGGGCCGATTCGGGCGATTCGCCGACGGCGCGCAACACCAGGCCGGCGCGAGAGCGGTAGAGGAACCAGGCCAGTCCTGCGGCCAGCGCCATGGCGAAATACACCATCGGATGCTGCTTGAACAGGGCCGAGCCCAGCAGCGGAATGTCCGACAGCAGGGGAATCTCGAACCTGGCCCGCTCGCTCAGCTTCTCCTGCGCATAGCGTATGCCGACGAAGGCCGAGAAGCCCGCCCCGAACAGGCTCAGCGCCAGGCCGGCCGCGTACTGGTTGGTGTTGAGCCAGATCACCAGCACACCGAAGACCATGGCCATCAGCGCGCCCGCCCCAGCCCCCGCCGCAAAGGCCAGCCAGTCGTTGCCGGTGTGCACGGCAGTGGCGAAACCGGCGATGGCCGCCACCAGCATCAGCCCCTCGGCGCCCAGGTTAACAATGCCGGCGCGTTCGTTTATCAAGAGCCCCAGGCCAGCAATCGCCAGCACGGTGCCCGCATTCAGCGTGGCCGCCAACAGCAGTGCAATGCCTTCCATCACGCGACTCCCGAAACAGTGGCCGCGGAGGGCCTGGCGGCCCAGCGCAAGCGGTAGTGAATCAGCGTGTCACAGGCCAGCAGGGTGAACAGCAGCAGCCCCTGGAACACCCCGGTCAACGACTTGGGCAAGCCCAGCCGTGACTGCGCCAGCTCACCGCCTATATAGAACATGCTCATCAAAATGGCCGAGAACACGATGCCCACCGGGTGCAGCCGCCCGACGAAGGCGACGATGATGGCCGCAAAGCCGTAGCCAGCCGGCACGTACGGCGTCAGCTGGCCCAGCGGCCCGGCGGCCTCCAGCCCGCCGGCCAGGCCCGCCATGCCGCCCGACAGCAGCAGCGCCGTCCACAGCGCACGCCGTGACGAGAAGCCCGCATAGCGCGCCGCCGCCGGCGCCAGCCCGCCGACCTGCAGCTGAAAGCCCATATACGTGCGGAACAGCAACACCCAGAACATCAGCACCGATGCAAAAGCGATCAGCACGCCGATATTGACCCGCCAGCCATCAACCAGGCGTGGGATCTTGGACACCGCCAGGAAGGTGATGGTCTGCGGGAAGTTGTAGCCCTTGGGGTCTTTCCAGGGCCCGTAGACCAGGTAGCCCAGCAGTTGCTCGGCCACATAGACCAGCATCAGGCTGACCAGGATCTCGTTGGCATTGAAGCGGTCGCGCAGCAGTGCGGTGATGGCCGCCCAGGCCATGCCGCCCAGGGCGCCGGCCAGCAGTATCCAGACCACGATCAGCCGGCTCGACCCGGCATCGGCCTGCATCGCCACCCAGCCGGCGCAGCAGGCGCCGACGATGAACTGCCCCTCGGCGCCGATATTCCAGACGTTGGAGCGAAAGCACACCGCCAGACCCAGCGCGATCAGCACCAGCGGCGTGGCCTTGACGCCCAGCTCGGACCAGGCGTAGGCCGATTTGATCGGCTCCCAGAAGAACATCTGCAAGCCGCGCAGCGGGTCCTTGCCCAGCAGCAGGAACAGGCCTATGCCCAGCAGCACGGTCAGCGCCAGCGCCAGCAGCGGCGAGGCCACAGCCATCAGCTTCGAAGGCTGGGGGCGAACTTCAAGTTTCAGCATGTTCGCGCTCCCCTGCCTTGTTCCACAAACCACTCATCCATTCCCCGATCTTTTCAATCGTTGCCTCGGCAATCGGCAGCGAGGGCGAGACCCGGCCCTGGGCCATCACCACCAGCCGGTCACTGAGCTCGAACAGCTCGTCCATCTCCTCGCTGACGACCAGGATGGCGCAGCCGCCATCGCGCAGCTTCAGCAGCTCGGCGCGGATCTGCGCCGCGGCGCCGACATCCACGCCCCAGGTCGGCTGTGCGATGACCAGCAGCCTGGGGCCGGCCTCGATCTCGCGGCCGACGATGAACTTCTGCAGATTGCCGCCCGACAGGCTCTTGGCCGCCGCGCCCGCGCCGCCCGCCTTGACCTTGAAGCGGGCGATCAGATCCTGGGCCAGGCGCTCGACGCGGCCTGTGTCTATCCAGCCCCAGCGGTTGACCGCCTCGGTGCGGGTCAGCAGGGTGTTCTGCGCCAGCGACAGCGTCGGCACCGCGCCGCGGCCCAGCCGCTCCTCGGGCACGAAATGCAGGCCGCGCTTGCGCCGCGAGCGCGGGCTGGCGTGGGCGATATCCTGGCCGAACAGCTGCACGCTGCCCAGTGGCGCACGCGGGTCTTCGCCGCTCAGCGCCGCCATCAGCTCCTGCTGGCCATTGCCCGAGACGCCGGCCACGC
>Ga0187843_10002687_pt1 | contig 10616 bp, 9 predicted proteins | sample SpaLakP09_SKY_43_FD_134516 | JGI IMG/M metagenome (GOLD analysis project Ga0187843, IMG submission 134516) | Oligotrophic lake water microbial communities from Sparkling Lake, Wisconsin, USA - SP09_SKY_43 | ecosystem: Environmental > Aquatic > Freshwater > Lake | place: USA: Sparkling Lake... | reverse complement strand
GCAGCTTGTCCTTGAGCTCGATTTCCTTGGCCACGGACACGCCGTCCTTGGTCACGGTGGGGGCGCCGAACGAGCGCTCCAGCACCACGTTGCGACCCTTGGGACCCAGGGTGACCTTGACCGCGTTGGCCAGGATGTTCACGCCTTCAACCATGCGGTGACGGGCATCTGCGCCGAACACTACGTCTTTTGCTGCCATGTGGATTCTCCGAATTCTGTGATGTGGGGGTTGCCTGAGGCGGTGATCGCTGTGTCAGCCGATCACTTGGCGACGACGGCGAACAGGTCTTCTTCGCGCATGACCAGCAGCTCGTCGCCGTCGACCTTGACGGTCTGGCCCGAGTACTTGCCGAACAGGACGCGGTCGCCCACGGCGACGTTCAGGGCGATGAAGTCGCCCTTGTCATTGCGCTTGCCAGGACCGACGGCGAGCACTTCGCCTTGGTCCGGCTTCTCAGCGGCAGCGTCAGGGATGAAGATGCCAGAAGCGGTCTTGGTTTCTTGTTCCAGGCGCTTGACGATCACGCGATCGTGCAGAGGACGCAGTTTCATGGGTTCTCCAATCTAGAGAGACAACGGTTGGACGATGATTGCCGCGTGAGTGGTCACTCACTTTGGCGTCGCCGGATGGGGCATCCGGGAGGTGGTGCAACAGGCAGGCTGCCAGCAACGCTAGCACTCACCTGTCGCGAGTGCTAATGATTATAGGGACGGGCGGGAAAGTTTCAAGGGGCGCCTGTGCTCAGCCACGCCGGACGGCGGAGGGCAATGCCCCGGCCCAGCGCTTGAAGGCCCGTCGGAAGGATCGGGCGTCCGAGTAGCCCACACGCTGTGCGACCGCCTCGATGCTCATGTCCGTGTTGATCAGCAGGTCGCGCGCGCGCTCGTAGCGGGTGGTGTCCCGCAGGGACCGGTAGCTGGCGTCCAGGGCCCCGAGGCGGCGCCGCAACGTTCGCTCGCTGATGTGCACTTGCTCGGCCAATGCCTTTTGCGAGGTGTGGTCACGCAGTCCGTGGCGCATCCGGCTGGCCACGGATGCCAACAGGTCGTTCTGCCCGATCGGCAGCCTCAGCAAGGGATTGAGTTGTCGCCTCACCATGGCGCGGGTGAGCCGATCGACGCCCGTGAGCTGGACGTCGAGCCACTTTCGCTCGAGCGTGAGCCTGTGCTCTTCGGCCCCGAAACGCACCGGACAGCGGAAAAACCGCTCGTAGCTGCGCCGCTGCCCCGGACAGGCGTGGGCAAAATCCACCTGCACAGGGCTGAAGCCTTGTCCCAGCAGGACACGGCTGACCGACACGGCCCCGGAGAATGCCTGCTCGACCAGGAAGGGTTCGATCTCCAGGTCGAAGGTGTAGGGAACAGCCATCAGGTGGCAACGATCGTCCTCCTCGATCAACACATGTTCGATCATGGCCCCGCTGGCATCTTGGTGCTCCAGGCAAAAGCTCATCGCCTCCATGAAGGACTCGCAGGTGAACATGGCAAGACCAGGCAAGCCCCAGGTGACGGGCGTTTCGCGCGCCCCCAGGGCCATGCCCAGCGAGGGCTCTTGCAGCGCCTTTTGCGCACGGAGGATCAAGGCGCGGGCCTGCCGATGGGAGATCCGGGTCGCTTCGTGCGTCAAGGACTCGGGACTGAAACCCAAGCCACGACACAGCCGCTCCATGGACAGGCCACGGTGCTCGGCCAGCTCCAGAACCGCCCTCGCCACCGCTGGCACTAGCCGGGCTTCATGGCGCGGGTCATCGGCCTCCTCAGCCGCGCGGCTGGCCTGTGTGCGACGTGAAGAATTCAATTCGTGACCTCCGTGCCTTGCACTTCATTGTCCGATTTTGTACCGATCCGATGGGATGAAGTCAGTCATCAAAAGCCAATTTCACAACCACATTGTCCAGAAGTGTTCCTGACATGGCCGATATTGTCCCATCGTTCCAACCACGGCCACCCTAGAGTGCGAGGCAACCTGGACTGGCCGATGGGCCCACACCTCCCGCACCATGCCCCGCACTCACGCCTCATTGCTCACACGACTCCCCGCGCTGACCCTCGCAGCCGTGGTACCCCTCAGCCTGGTCCTGAGTGCCTGCTCGAAAGAGGATCCGACCGTCGAGCAAGGCGTGCGGCCAGTGCTGATCGGCACGGCGTTGCCAGGCGCTGCCGCGGCGTCCGAGTTCATCGGCGAGGTGCGCGCCAGGCAACGCGCCGAGCTGGCCTTTGCGCTGCCGGGCGTGGTGCGCCAGGTGCTGGTGGAGAATGGCGACACCGTGCGCAGAGGCCAACTGCTCGCCACGCTGGACCCGGGGCCCAGCCTGGCGCAACTCGGCGCTGCGAACGCCGACATCCAGCGCCTTCAAGCAGCACTGGACGAAGCGCGCCGCAAGCACGATCGGCTGGCGCAAGCGCATGCACGCCAGGCGGCCAGCGATGCCGAATGGACCGCCGCACACACCGAGCTGCGCGCGGCACAAGCTGCCGTGGCCGCCGCCCAGGCGCAGCGAGATGGCAGCGCGTGGCAGCGGGCGCAGACCGAGCTGCGAGCGCCCTTTGACGGCGTCGTCGCCGGCAGGCAGTTGGAGGTCGGGCAGTCTGTGGGCTCAGGGTCCACGGCCATCCTGGTGGATGGACCAGGACGTGAGCTGTGGATCACATTCCCCGCGGAGACCCCTTTGCAGCTTGGGCAGCGCGGCCAGCTCATCACCCCACAGGGCACGGTCGACAGCCGCCTTCTGCGTCTGGCTTCCAGGCTGGATGCTGGCGGTGCGCGTCGAGGGGTGATGTCCATCCCCGATGGCTGGCGTGTGGGTGACGTCATGCCTGTGCGCCTGTTGACAGCGGCGCAACCCAAGGACAGCGTCCAGGTGCCTTTGCGTGCCATCGTGGGCTCGGCAGCGCCTCAACCCTCTGACAGTGTGTTCAGGCTGCGGGCCGACGGCAAGTCCGTGGAGCGCGTGAGCGTTCGCCTGGGCAACACCCACGGCGACAGCGTCGAGGTGCTCAGCGGGTTACGGGCTGGGGACCAGGTGGTCCTCGCCGGAGGACACAGCCTGACGAGCGGTGCCACGGTCAAGCCCATCACCCAACTGCGCTGAGAGGATGCACGCCATGAGCCTGGCCTCTCACGCCCTGGAGCGACCGCGTTTCAGCATCCTGGCCGCCCTGTTGATGGTGCTCGCCGGCCTCTGGCTGGCCCTGGATTTCCCCTCCACCGAGGAGCCCCAAGTCACCGTGCGAACGGCCACGGTGCTGACCCTGGTGCCAGGCCTCAGCACCGAGCGCATGGAGCAACTGGTGGCGCGCCCCAGCGAGGAAGCCATCCGCACCCTCGCCGAGGTCAAGCGCATCAAAACCACGGTGCGACCCGGCTTCGTCTTCAGCCTGGTCGAGCTGCACCCATCGGTGTCGGCCCAGGCCCTGCCGGGCGTGTGGCAACGCCTGCGCAACCGCATGGCCGAGGTGACGCCGCGCATGCCCGAGGGCGCCTTGGGCCCACTGGTGGACGACGAGTTCGGACGCGTGGCCGTGCTCACGGTGGGGCTGACGGGCAAGGGCTTCAGCGCTGGCGAGCTCCGCGAGCAGGCGCGTCAGCTGCGGGATCGCCTCTACCGGCTCGACGGCGTCGAACGCGTCACACTGCATGGCGTGAGGGACGAAGTGGTGCGGGTTTTGGCCGACATCCCCGCCCTGACCGCGCGAGGCCTGTCGATGGCCTCCATCACCGAAGCCTTGTCCAAACGCAACGTGCTGGCACCCGCCGGACGGCTGCAAGTGGGCGGCGCGGAGCTGGCGATCACGGTCAGCGGCGACGCACGCCATCACCAGGAGCTGGGCCAGACGCCCGTGGCACTGCCAGGCGGCGGCTGGCTGCCCTTGGGCCAGCTCGCCCGCCTGGAGCGGGTGCCTGAGGATCCCGCCCTGGTGGGCGCGTTCGTCAACGGACAGTCAGCCGTGGCGATCGCCGTGTCCATGGCGCCTGGCCTCAACGTGGTCAGCTTCGCCGACAGGCTGCGCGCCGAGGTCCAGCGGGCCGGTGCATCGCTTCCCCACGGCATGTCCCTGGTGCCAATCACCGACCAGGCCGAGATCGTCACCCAGCAGCTCAAGCAGGTCAGCCAAGTGTTCCTGGAGACCACGGTGATCGTCATGGGCGTGGTGGTCTTGTTCCTGGGGATGCGCACGGGTTTGATCGTCGGGGCCATCGTGCCCACCACGGTGCTGGGCAGCCTGGTGGTGATGAAACTGCTGGGCATCGAGCTGCACACGATCTCCATCGGCGCCATCATCATCGCCCTTGGCCTGTTCGTGGACAACGCCATCGTGGTGGCAGAGGACATGGAGCGCCGTCTCAGCCTGGGCGAGGACCGTGCTTCGGCCTCGGCCGCCGCAGGCCGGTCAATGTTCGTGCCGCTGTTGGTGTCGTCGCTGGCCATCATCCTGTCCTTCATGCCCCTGGTGCTGAGCAAGACGGAAACGGGCGAGTACCTGCGCAGCCTGGGCATCGTGATGGCCATTGCCCTGCTCTTGTCCTTGTTGCTCGCCGTCACCGTGACGCCCTTGCTGTGTCAGCGCTTTGCGGCGCATCACGCCGAGCTCAGTCGCATGGCGCGTGCGGTGGAAGCCCTGACGGGCTGGTACCGCGGCAAGGTGCGCTGGGTGCTTGGCCACAAAGCGGTTTACATCGGTGCCATGGTGACGCTGTTGGCGGGAGCTGGCTGGCTTTTCGCGCGCGTGCCGTCGGAGCTCATGCCCGCCTCAGAACGGCGTCAGCTCCAGATGGTCATCGAGCTGGCGCCCGATGCCAGCGGCAACACGACGCTGGAGACGGCAAACCGCATCGCCCAGGCCCTGGACGACCACCAGCGTTTCCCGGAGCTGCGGAGCCAGACGGTGTACGTCGGCGACGGCGGCCCGCGCTTCATCCTCGGCTTGAACCCGCCCACGCCTGCAGCGCACCGTGCCTATGCCGTGCTCACGCTCGCCCCCGGTGCCAGCCATGAGGCCGCCTTGCGACGGCTGCGCAGCGAGCTCCCGACGAGGTTTCCCGGCGTGCGCTTCGAACCCAAGCGCTTTTCCATGGGCTCCAACGATGCCGGCACGGCCGAGTTCCGCATCTCCAGCACCGATGGCCAATCGCACCGGGCGGCGGCAGACAAGCTCATGGCCCGCTTGCAAGCCCTGCCCAACATGGTGGAGGTGCGCAGCGACGCCGAACAGCAGGTGATGCACCTGGCCGTGCAGGTGGACCAGGTCAAGGCGGCTGCCGCCGGTCTCGGCAGTGCAGACATCGCCCGCCAGCTGGACCGCCTGCTCGCCGGCGAGACCGTCACGCAATTCCGCGATGGCGACACCCTGTTGCCTGTGCTGGTGCAAGGACACATGGCGTGGCGCGACCGCATCGAACAATTGCAAGCCGTGCCACTGGCGCGGGCCGATGGACGCAGCAGCATCCCCTTGGGGCAGCTTGCCCGCATCGAGAGGGTCAGCCAGCCCTCGGTGTTGCAACGCTTCAACCAGGCGCGGGTGGTCACCGTGAGCGCCAAACACGTCTCTTGGACCGCCCTGTCGGTGGCGCAGGCAGTGCAAGACGAAATGGCCGCGCTGCAAGAGGATGGCCAGGTCCAGATCACGCTGGGTGGAGAGATCGAGGAAGGCGAAAGCGCCAACCAGGCCATCACCGCCTTGTTGCCCATCTGCGTGGTCGCCATGTTCCTGCTGTTCGTGTGGCAGTTCGAGAGCCTGCGCAAGAGCCTCATCGTGCTGACCAGCATCCCCTTCGTGAGCATCGGCGCCGCCCTGGCCCTCACCGTCAGCGGCACCACACTGACTTTCATCGGCACCTTGGGCTTGCTGGCCCTGGCGGGCATCATCGTCAACAACGCCGTGCTGCTGCTCGACGCCATCGACGAAGCGCGCGCCGGCGGCATGCCAGCGGCCGAGGCGATCGAAGACGCCGCGTCCAAGCGCCTGCGGCCCATCGTCATGACGAAGATGGTCTGCATCCTGGGACTCGTGCCCCTGTACCTTTTCGGTGGGGCCATGTGGACCAGCCTGGCCGTGGTGATGATGGGAGGGCTGGCCCTCGGAACGCTCATCACCCTGGGGCTGATCCCTGCCTTGTATGCCACCTTCTACCGCGTGCCCGTTCCCGCCCTCGCCCCAGCATCGCCATGACACAACGCCCCCACACCGTGCACACCACGCATCCGGGATGTCCGCACGGCGCCTTGCGGAGGATGCAGTGGCACCATCGGATGGCCACCGCTTGCGTCCTGGGCGCCGTGCTGAGCGGCTGCGCCAGCGTGGCCCCTGAGCCGCAGCTGAGCCGGCTTCAGGCACGACACGACCTCAGGCTGTCAGCCACGCCGGCAGAGCCGTCTGCCGAGGCCCGGCCCGCCGTGTGGCTGGGCTGGCAAGACCCACCGCTCGAACAACTGCTGGTGCTCGCGCAGTCGCGCGCCCTGGAGCTCAAAGCCGCAGTGGCCGCCCTGCAGGAGGCAAGGGCCCTGGCCGGGCTGGCGCGCCGGGAAGGCCTGCCGCAAGGCAGCCTCGGCCTGGGGGCCCAGGTGTCGCGCGCCTCTCAACCGGAGGTCGACCCCTATCGCCTGGGCTACCCACGGCCACCAGAGCAGCGCCTGATCAGCCTGGGGCAGGCCTTGAATTGGGAGATCGACCTCTTCGGCCGCGTTGGCACCGCCCAGGCCGTGGCCGAGCGCGAAGTGGACATGCGCCAGGCCGATCTCGACGGTGCACACGCCTTGCTGCAGGCAGACGTGGTGCGGCGCTACATCGAGCTGCGCACGGCTCAGCAATCGCAAGCACTGTCGACGCGGCAAATGGAGGTGCTCACCACCAGGCTGGCTCAGGTCAACCATCGCGTGGCCTCGGGCTTGATGGACAGGCGCGAGCGGCAGGTCATCGAAGCCGAGCTGGCCCACCAGGAGGCCGCGAGCAGTGCAGCCCAGGCCCAAGTCCAGCAGGCACTGGCGGCCATCGCGGTGCTGTGCGGACACAGCCCCGCCGACCTGACGCGTTCTGTGCCGGCGCTCAGCACGCCCCGGCCCTTGCCTGCAGTGCCGAATCCGCAGGTCATCCCACTGCGGGATGACTGGCTGGCGCGTCTGCCCTCGGTGGCGCGTGCCGACGCTGCGTTGCGTGCCAGCTTGGGAGAAGAGGCTCTGGCCGAGCGGGCACACCTGCCACGGCTGAGCCTGGCGGCCACATTGGGCCTCAACGAGCAAGCTTCGCGCCTGGGACGACCCTCCGCCATGCGGTATGCCGCCGGGCCCAGCCTGCAGTGGGACTGGCTCGATGCGGGACGGCGCGACATGCGTGCGGTTGCCGCCCAAGCCGGCAGCGCTCGTGCATGGGCCGACTTCGAGCGCAGCGTGCTGCAAGCGATCGCCGATGGGGAGTCGGCGCTCAGTGCGTGGCAGGCCCAACACCAGGGATGGGAAGCCTCACAGCGGTCGCTCGCATCGGCCACGGAATCCGACCGCCATGCGCGGGCGCGTCAGCAAGTTGGCCTGGAGCCCATGCTGAACGCGCTGGACAGCGCGTCACGACACCTGGCTGTGCAGCAGACGGTGCTGCAGCAGCATGCGAACACCCTGCTGGCGCACGTGCAGCTCGAACTCGCACTGGGCATGTGGCCGCCTCGCACCGAGCCGACATCAGGCAGCAACCCTGCCCCTTGAATGGGCTTAGGCCCCTTCGAAGCACGCTGGCGGGTGCGCACCGCGGAATTCACCCAGTCCCTGGTAAGCGCCCTGCACCGCCCCGCCGTCCTGCCAGCACCGGCCTGGGCCTTGCGCATGGCTCTGGGAGAGATGTCGGTGCTGCTGTTGGGCGGCCAGCGCATTCAGGTACAACGCATCCGAGACACCGGCTTCGCCTTCCGTCACCCACAGCTCGATGGCGCCTTGGCCGACTTGCTCGCATCGACTGGAGGCGCAGCAGGTGGCGGCGAAAACACGGCACACTCGCACCATGAGTGCCGTCAAGATCTTCCACAACCCGCAGTGCGGGACCTCGCGCAACGCCCTCGCCTTGATCCGGGAAGCCGGCATCGAGCCGGAGGTCGTGCTCTACCTGGACACCCCGCCCACGCGCGAGGAACTGGCACAGCTGGTGCGCGACTGCGGCCTGAGCCCGCGGCAGGCCATGCGCGACAAGGGCGAGCTGTACGAGTCCCTCCAGCTGGGCGAGCCCCATTGGAGCGACGCCCAGTTGCTGGACTTCATGGCGCAGCACCCCGCCCTGATCAACCGCCCCATCGTGGTGACGCCACGAGGCACACGGTTGTGCCGCCCCGCCGACCAGGTGCTCGAGCTGCTGCCACGCTGACACGAGCGCGAAGGGCCGGGGCGCGATCAAGGTGCCCGCAAGGCCTGCTGGATGCGCGACTCGATGCGCTCGTAGCCGCCCTCGCCCACATGCTGGAAGACGATGCGCCCTTGCTTGTCGATGAGATAGAGCGCGGGCCAGTAGGCGTTGTGCCAGGCGTCCCAGGTGCGGAAATCCTGGTCCAGGGCCACGGGGTAGCCCAGACCATGTCGGCGAACGGCCGCCAGCACCTGGGCCGGATCACGCTCCGCCGGCGACTCGGGCGAATGCACCCCGATGACCACCAGGCCCTGCGCCTGGTAGCGCTGATGCCAGGCCTGCACATGCGGCAGGGTGCGCACGCAGTTGCTGCACCCAAGCGTCCAGAAGTCCACCAGCACGACCTTGCCCCGCAACTGGGCAAGGCTCAGCGGCGGGGAATTGAACCAGGGCCCGAGGCCGACGAAGGCAGGGGCCTCGGAGGCACGGGCAGGCCCGGCCATGCCCCAAAGCAGCGCGGGCAGCAGCCCCAGCCAAAGCCGCCACGTCATGGCTGCACCTGCGCCACCGCACCGTCCACGCGCCGCCAGAGCTGGGTCTGTCCAAACCAGGTGGTGAGCACATAGGGGCGCACCACCAGGGTGCCGCCTTGGCGCCCGGCCGCATCCAGCTGCACGCGGCATCGGTAGCTTCGGCCAGTCTCGCGGTTGTAGATCTCGCCGAACCACCGCGCGCCGGCCTCGCGTGCGTCATCACCCTCGGCCAGGGTCAGGCCGCGCAGGATCTGCATGCCCAGCGCGGGCCGTGTGTCGAGCGGCTGCATCTCGCTGCCCTGGGTGCCACCGCGGGCCATGGAGCGGTTGCCCAGCACACGGGTCACGGTGCCACACAAGGCTTCACCGCACGGCGCGATCTCGACCTCCAGGTTGCCGCTGGCGGTCACCCAACGCCCCAGCACGGCGGGGCGCTCAAGGGTGACGGCCGCGTTCGCCATCTGCCCCACGCTCGGGAAGGGCGGCAGGTAGAGGGTGTCCAGCGGGTCTGGCGCGGCACGGGCAGCCGGGCTGGCCACGAGGCCAAGCAGCAAGGTGCTCAGGGATGTGAAACGGGCGAGGCGTGGGGCATGGCGCATGTCGTTCTCCAGTGAGGGGATGGGTGCATCGGCACGGTGGTGAGCGTGGTGGTGAGCGTTCTGGCCCACGTGTGAGCCGACGTGCCTCACTGTCGCGCGCCGCCCCTGCAGGCATGTGTCTCAGCCCGCGGCACATGTGTCCCAAGCCCGCGCCGGGGCGCTCCAGACAAAGAGCGATACACACGCACGCGCCGTGGCGCCTCGGCCCCGTGCAGACGGGGGCCAGGATCGGCTAAGGTTTCGGCCATGGACATCCCCGATCACATCCTCGTGGTGGACGACGACCGGCAGCTGCTCGACCTGGTGGCGCGCTACCTGGCCGACAGCGGCCTGCGCGTGAGCCAGGCGCGCGATGCGGTGCAGGCGCGCGCCGTGATGGCCTCGGCGCGCATCGACCTCGTCGTGCTCGACCTGATGCTGCCCGGCGAAGACGGCCTGAGCCTGTGCCGCTGGCTGCGCAGCCGGGCCGATGTCCACGTGCCCATCCTGATGCTGACGGCGCGCGCCGAGGAGACAGACCGCGTCGTGGGCCTGGAGATGGGCGCCGACGACTACCTCGCCAAGCCCTTCGCCACGCGCGAGCTGCTGGCGCGCATCCGCGCCGTGCTGCGCCGCACCCGCATGCTGCCGCCCAACCTGCAGCCGGTGCACCAGGCGCGCGCCCTGCGCTTTGGCGACTGGACGCTGGACACCACGGCGCGCCACCTGCTGGACGCGCAGGGCACGCTGGTGTCCCTCACCGGGGGCGAGTTCCGCTTGCTGCGCGTGCTGCTCGACCACCCGCAGCGCGTGCTGCACCGCGACCAGCTGCTCAACCTCACCCAGGGCCGCGACACCGAAGCTTTCGACCGATCCATCGACCTGCTCATCAGCCGCTTGCGCCAGCGCCTGCGCGACGATCCGCGCGAGCCGCGCTACATCAAGACCGTGCGCAACGAAGGCTATGTGCTGTGCGCCGAGGTGGTGGCGGCATGAAAGTCCGCACATGAAAGGCGGCACATGACGTTGTGGCCCCGCGCCCTGACGCCACGCACGTTGATGGGCCGCGTGCTGCTGGTGGTGTGCGGCGGCTTGGCCCTGGCGCACGCGCTGACCCTGCTCATCCTGCTGCGCGAACGTGGCGAGCAGGGCCTGGCCATGATGCAGGCCTACGTGGGCCGCG
>Ga0187843_10002686_pt1 | contig 10619 bp, 9 predicted proteins | sample SpaLakP09_SKY_43_FD_134516 | JGI IMG/M metagenome (GOLD analysis project Ga0187843, IMG submission 134516) | Oligotrophic lake water microbial communities from Sparkling Lake, Wisconsin, USA - SP09_SKY_43 | ecosystem: Environmental > Aquatic > Freshwater > Lake | place: USA: Sparkling Lake... | reverse complement strand
GCATCCAGTTCAGGCCCAGGTAGGCGAACAGGGCGATGAAGGCAAACAGTGAAGCCACCACCCACAGCGGCACGTCATTGCGCAGCTTGTTGACGATGGCGTCGGGTCTTGCCCAATGCGGCGCGAAGCCGGCGCTCTTGCCCTTGAGATGGGCGATTTCATCCCCCAGCCGTGCGGTCAGATAATTCAGTTTTTCCGGTCCTTCCAGCGCGTACTTGCCCTGGAACCCCAGCAACAGGCACATGTGAAACACTTCCAGCGCCTGGATGTGCGCATTGCCACGCACCCGCAAGTCTTCCAGCTGCTTGAAGAAATTTTCACCTGCCAGCTGATCGCCGAACATGGTCAGCTGCAGCGGACGGCGCTCCCAGGCATCGCGGATGCCGAAGCTGGAGCGCAGGATGATTTCATCGACCGAGGCGCAGAAAGCATATTTGGCGGCATAGACATCTTCGGGCGAGACATCGAGCTTCTTGGCATTGCGCTCCACATCCCCCAGGAACTTTTGCATCTTCACTGCGAAGGAAGCTTCATCCACCGGCGCGCTGCCGTTCTTGAGCATGAAGAGCGCGTAGAAACCGTCATACATCAGATCCAGCAGCGAGCGCGCATTGACCGGTGCGGCCGCCATCTGGGCCGGTGGAAGATGGTCCTGATCGAGCAGGGATGGGGCTGAAGTCATGTTCATTGCGTCACCGCCAGGAGTTCGAGTTTGAGGTCACGGATGCCGGAAGGTACATAAATGCAGATCGACTGCGCCTGCAGCATGCGCTCATACATGGCACCCTTGCTTTCCAATGTGAAGTAATAGGTGTCAGGGCGCACCGGCAGGGCGGCCGGCACTTGCGGCGAGTGCACCAGCTTCACGCCGGGCAGCGCGGCCAGCACGAATTTTTCTACATCGTCTGGGGCGCCGATCTTGAAGCGCAGGGGCACCACATCCACCAGCTCGATGGCCGGCAGGTCGGCATTGACGGCAAGGTAGAAGCTGGTCTTCTCGTCGATCTTGCCGGAGTCCAGCATCCCCAGGTGGTAAGAGGGTTTGCTCTCGTGCAGGGCGATGGCGAAGTAACGCGAGGAAATGACAGTATCGAGCAGCTCGCGAATGATGCCGTCAAGCCGCGCAAACGGCGGGCCGGGGTCGCGATGATCATAAGGCGGCAGGTCCGCCAGCGCCAGGCTGCGCGAGAAGGTCATCAGCGAGCCGGCCAGTCCGAGCAATTGTTCATACAGGCGCTCGGGATGCAGCTGGGGATTGTTCAGGTAATGCGAGAGGCTGGCATAAGCGGTGCTGGCCGTATGCAGCAGCCAGAAGGAGGTGATGTCGCCGGAACGGAATTCCACCACGCTCTTGCTGGGCTCGCGATGATGACCGTAGAGCGCGCTGACCTTGGCCTGCAAGGCATCCAGCAGGCGGCGCAGGCGCAGGAACAGCAGGGGGGCTGCATGCACCGACAGGCTGGGCGCGACGAAATCAGGATCCAGTTCGAATCCTGATGAGCTTGCCCGGCGCAGGCGCACGATCGGAATGCACACCAGGGAGTCGCGCGGTTCATTCTCCGACACCAGCCTGACCGCTTTCTTCAGGTAGCTCATCTCCGCCTTGGCCGCATCGGTGAAGAGATCGGGCGTCTCGACATTGTTTTGAATATAACGGCTCGACTGATGATTGCCGGTGCCGGAAGCGAAATTGCTGCCGAAGCTCTTCAGTGCCGGCAGGGCCGCATAGAAGGTGACGGATTGCTGCGCCAGCGGGATCTCGGTCAGTTCGATGGGGTCCGGCAGGTCGTCGCCATCGGGCGCCTTGTAGATTTCCCCGTCCTGGAAGATGGCCGACAGTTCCAGGATACGCAGCGTATTGTTGTTCAGTGCATCGCGATCCACCTGAAGCGATGACACGCCCCAGCAATACGGATTGAGTGCCAGCGCCGTCTGGTGCAGGCGCGTTTCATGATAGTGATCCTGGCGCTGGAAATGTTGCGGCCGGAGGAAGAGGCCTTCGCCCCAGAGGACTTTGTTGGAGTGATTCACTTGGATTGCCCCGTCGTGATGATGGTCATGTCGCGATGTCCTGCGAATTGTTGTTTGAATTTCAATGACACTGAACCGGTGCCAGCATCAGATTTTTTTCTTGCGGCTTTCCCTGCGTATCGATGGCCACGGCACCCGCGCCCACGGTCAGTGAACAGGACTGCAGGCCGACGGTAATGCCGTTCTTCTCCGCCTCATCGGCCTTGAAGGCGACGCGCCAGCGCTGCGGCGCCGGATTGACGAACAGCGCCACCACGCCGATGTAGCCGGCTTCATAACTGACCTTTTCGGAAATCTCGTAGCGCTGGCCCGGTACCAGCGTGACCTCCTTGACCTCCAGGAGATCGGCTCCCAAGGCTTCCTTTTCTTTTTGCGCACTCAGGAACGTGTCGTATGACGCCTGTTGGAAACTAATGTTCTGCTTGAGCTTATAAATTTTTACGACCAGGGCCAGCGGGCGCTGCTGCGAATCGACGTTGAGCGCCTTGGAGGCATGCAGCTTGATGGGGACATTGCGCGGCTGTTTCATCGCATCGGGGACCTCCGGGGTGTCCGGCTTTTTCAGGCCCAGCGCCTCCAGCGTCGACTTGGCGGCCTGTGCCACCCCGGATGCCGCGCCGACGGCGGCGCAGCCTGATAGAGAAAAGATGACAACGCTCGTTGTCATGTGACTGATCAATCGTTTATTCAACTTCGCCCCGTGCGGTCTATTGGATTTCTGATGTGCGATTTCTCGCATGCCGAAAAAATTTTAGGAAGTCCTTACAGATTGTGGAACTGCATTTTCCCTTGAAGGTCTATGCGATACATTTGGACGAGCTTAAGTTCAAATTACCTAAAACTATTAAGTCGGGCAACAACCTGATAGTCGTAATTGGAACGTGGCGTGGTTAAAAAGTGCGGTTTTCAAAAGCATCAATTTCGCCCGAAAACTACCGTCGCATCTTATTCGCAGTCTAAAAATCAGGAATCTCCGGAATTTTTCGGTCCCGACTGATTTGCTTGCGCGATCTCGTGCAAGGCTTTCTCAATGTCAAAACTATAAGGAGTGGTTTCCAATGCGTGCGAGCAAATTGAAGTCAGGTCTGATCGTTCCGGCGCTGCTGGCGGTGATGTTGGCGGGTTGCGCCAATACCCAGACCAAGCCCAACCCCGAGGATGAGGCCAAGAACACGCTGGAAAGCGGAGTCGCCCAGGCCAACACTGCGCAGGCCGAAGGCAAGACCGACGAGGCGGTCTCGGTACTGAAGGTAGTGGCCAGCCGCTTCCCTGCCGACAAGACCCCGTGGGTGCGTATCGCCCAGATCCGCTTCGATGCCGGTGACTACAGCGATGCCATCGTCAACGCCCAGGAAGCCCTCAAGCGCGATCCGGCCGACAAGGTCGCCAACAGCATCGTGACCGTATCGGGCCTGCGCCTGGCCACCAAGTCGCTGGGTGATCTGCGCTCGCAGAATGCCCTGAACGGTTCGGTCAAGACGGAAGCCCAGGACCTGACCAAGATCCTGCGCGAGAGCCTCGGCGAGAACACCCTGGTGCCGCCGCCGGCCAAGCCCGTTGCCGCAGCGCGCCAGCGCGGCAAGGTGGTGCGCAAGGCCGCACCGGCTGCTGATGCCGATGCCGGCAACGGCGGTGGCAGCGGTCCCAATCCGTTTGGCAATCTGAAGTAAGGCGAGCAGCGGGGGCGCTCCTGCTGCTCCCGCCCTTCATGCCGCCTCAAGCGATGGGGCGAGTCACTCAAGTCACTCAATACAGCAGCGGAGCAAACATGGCCAAAAGAGAAAGCATCCAGAAAAAACTGCAGAAAGTGCGTCCCCCACGCGTGCAGATGACCTATGACGTCGAGATCGGTGACGCCATCGAGAAGAAGGAACTGGCCTTCGTCACCGGCGTGGTCGGTGATTTCGGCGGCAACTCGGAGGTGCCGCAGCCGCGCCTGAAGGACCGCAAGTTCATCAATGTCGATCCCGACAACTTCGATGAGGTGATGAAGGGCATCGAGCCACGCGCCGTCTATCGCGTGCCCAACGAACTTTCGGACAAGGGTGGCGAATTCGCGGTGGAACTGAAATTCCGCTCGATGGAAGATTTCCGTCCCGAGTCCGTGGTGCAGCAAGTGGAGCCGCTGCGCAAGCTGCTGGAGGCGCGTACCAAGCTGGCCGATCTGCGCAACAAGATCGCCGGCAACGACAAGCTCGAAGACATCCTCAGCGACGTGCTCAACAGCACCGAGAAGCTGGCCGAACTCAGCAAGCAAACCACCAAGTAAAAGAGATCCCCATGTCCGCTCAAGCCAATACCGAAGCTGCCGCAAGTGCCGCGCCTGCCGCCGCCTCCAGCAACCTTCTGGATGACATCGTCGAACAAAGCAAGGTTGCCAAGTCCTCGTCCGAGCATGACCGCGCCAAGGATCTGATTACCGAACTGGTGAGCCAGGTCATGGAAGGTACGGTAGTAGTCTCAGACAACCTGTCTGCCACGCTGGATGCCCGGATCGCCGAACTGGACCATCTGATTTCGAACCAGGTCAGCGCCATCATGCATGCCCCCGAATTCCAGAAGCTCGAAGGCAGCTGGACCGGCCTGAACTACCTGGTGCGCAACACCACCGTGGGCGAAAACCAGAAGATCAAGATCCTCAACGCCACCAAGAAAGAACTGGTCAAGGACTTCAACTCGGCGCTGGAGTTCGACCAGAGTGCCATGTTCAAGAAGGTATATGAAGAGGAATTCGGTACCTTCGGCGGTGCGCCTTTTGGCGCCTTGCTGGGCGATTTCGAGATCACGCGCCAGCCTGAAGACATGTACTTCATCGAGCAGATGTCGCGCATCGCAGCAGCGTCCCATGCCCCCTTCATTACCGCAGCGTCGCCTGAACTGTTTGGCCTGGAGAGCTTCTCTGACCTGGGCAAGCCGCGCGACCTCTCCAAGGTCTTCGATACGGTGGAATACGCCAAGTGGAAGTCCTTCCGCGAATCCGAGGATTCGCGCTACGTCGGCCTGACCCTGCCGCGTTTCCTCGGTCGCCTGCCCTTCAATCCCAAGGATGGCACGACGGTCGAAGGCTTCAACTTCGTCGAGGATGTGGATGGGACGGATCACTCCAAGTACCTCTGGTGCAACGCCGCCTATGCCTTTGGCAGCAAGCTGACCAAGGCCTTCGAGGATTTCGGCTGGTGTGCGGCCATTCGTGGCGTGGAAGGCGGTGGCCTGGTGGAAGACCTGCCCACCCACACCTTCAAGACGGACGAAGGCGAAGTCGCCCTGAAGTGCCCCACCGAAATCGCCATTACGGACCGTCGCGAAAAAGAGCTGTCGGACCTCGGCTTCATCTCGCTGGTTCACTGCAAGAACACGGACTATGCCGCCTTCTTTGGCGCGCAGTCCGCCCAGAAACCCAAGAAATACAACACGGACGCCGCCAATGCCAACGCGGTCCTGTCCTCGCAGTTGCAATACATATTTGCCGTCTCGCGCATCGCTCACTACATGAAGTCGATGATGCGAGACAAGATCGGCAGCTTTGCTGCCGCCTCTAACGTCGAAGACTTCCTCAATCGCTGGATCGCGCAATACGTACTGCTGGACGACAACGCCACGCAGGAAGCCAAAGCGCAATTCCCGCTGCGCGAAGCTTCGGTACAGGTGTCGGAAGTGCCGGGACGGCCAGGTGTTTATCGCGCCGTGTCGTTCTTGCGTCCGCATTTTCAGTTGGATGAACTGTCCGTGTCGCTCCGGCTGGTTGCGGAGTTGCCTCAGGCAGGTAAATCCTAACTATTTTTCCTCCCTCATGTTTACAGGATAAGTTATGGCAATTGACGTCTATCTGCAAATCGACGGCATCAAGGGTGAATCCACTGATGACCTGCACAAGGATTGGATCGAGTGCAAGACCGTTGACTGGGAAGTCCTGCAGCCGAAATCGGCAACCGCATCGACCGGTGGTGGCCACACCGCTGAGCGCTGCGAACACAAGGACATCGTGTTCACCAAGGTGGCTGACCTGGCTTCGCCGCTGCTGCTGCAAAACTCCTCCTCGGGCAAGACCATTCCGAAGGCCAAGTTCGAATTCATGCGCGCCGATGGCAAGGGCGAGCGCGTGCGCTACTTCGAAATCGAACTGACCAACGTCATGATCAGCAGTGTCGCGCCCTCCATCGAGTCGGGCGAGATCCTGAACGAAGTGGTCGGCCTGAAGTACTCCACCGTCAAGTGGAAGTACACCCAGCAGAAGAAGGATGGCGGGACCGCCGGCAATACCTCGGGCGGTTGGGATCTGTCGACCAACAAGGTCATCTGAGGCAACCTTGCACTGAACGGATGAGCTGTCGACAAAAGAACAGCCATTCATGAAGCGTATGACGTCCGCCGGTCCTCCGGCGGACTTCCATTTTTCAATACCAGTCGATCCATTCATCCGATAAACCGATCACCGATCACCAGACGGGGTAAAGCACATGAAAGGCTTCGCGCCCAGCCTGTTTGACAAGCTGATGAATGATGGTCCGCGCTCCTCCATCAATCCGGTTGTCAGCCGCCTGTCGATAGAAGAACTCAAGGATGTCGTCGCACGTGACCTGGAAGCGATGCTCAACACGCGCTCGGTAGTGCCCGGGGAGTTGTTGCAGCAATTTCCCGAATGCAGCAACTCCATCATCGCCTACGGTCTCAATGATTTCGCCGGCATGAGCCTGGCCAGCCTGGATGACCGTACGGCGATCTGCCGTTCCCTGGAGCAGGCCATTTCCCGGCATGAGCCGCGATTGCGCAACGTGAAGGCCACGCTGGAGATCCAAGAAGGCTCGATCAACCGCCTCAACTTCGCCATCAGTGCCTTGCTGGTGGTCAATGCTGCCCGCGAGACTGTCAATTTCGATGCAGTGCTGCAGCCGTCGACCCTGCAATATTCGATCAGCAAGTCGCGAACGACCCGCATAGGAGTTTAAGTGCAAGAGCTGCTACCTTATTACGAGCGTGAGCTGAGCTTCCTGCGGCGTTATTCCCGCGAGTTCTCCGAGCGCTACCCAAAGATCGCCGGCAGCCTGCTGATGGCCGGCGAGGTCTGCGAAGATCCGCACATCGAGCGCATGATCCAGTCCTACGCGCTGCTCAACGCGCGTGTCTCCAAGCGGCTCGATGACGACTATCCCGAATTTACGGAGGCCTTGTTCGAGGTCCTCTATCCGCATTACCTGCGGCCTTTCCCGTCCTGCTCCATTGCGCACCTGGATTACTCGGCAGCGGCTGCGCAGCTGACCAGCGCCACGGTGATCCCCCGTGGTACGGCCCTGTCCACCCGGCCGGTCAAGGGTGTGGTGTGCCGTTTCCAGAGCGCGTACGATGTGCCGATCGCTCCCCTCCGGCTGTCGCAGGCGATCTTCTCGCCCATCATCGATGCACCGGAAGCGGTGATGTTGCCGACCTCGGTGACGTCCTCGCTTTCCATCACCATCGAGAGCACCTCCGCGCAGGTGACCCTGGCCAAACTTGGCCTGGCTTCGCTGCGGGTCTTCATTGATGGAGAGGCCTCGTTCTGCGCTGCCCTGCGCGACAGCCTCTTCATGCGCAGTACCGCAGCCTGGGTCGAACTGCCTGGCAGCGGACGCTGGACCGGCTTGCGCAAGCTGCCCCTGGCCGAGGTCGGCTTCGCTGAAGGGGATGCCCTGATCGACTTCCCGTCGCAATCCCACCCTGCCTATCGCCTGCTGACCGAGTACTTTGCTTTCCCCGAGAAATTCAATTTCTTCGATATTGATCTGTCCGCCATCCTGGCCGTGCTGCCGGCAGGAACAAAAAGCTTCACCTTGCACCTGGGCCTGTCCGGCCTGCGTGCCGATTCGCACATCGCCCGCCAGCTCGGCGGCGTCAGCGCGGCCAATCTGCTGCTGGGCTGCACACCTGTCATCAACCTGTTCAGCCAGCGCGGTGATCCGATCCGGCTCACGCATGCAGGCGCCTCCTATCCGGTCTTGCCGGACGGCCGGCAGGCATTCGGTTTCGAGGTGTATTCGATTGATTCGGTGCAGCTGGTGCGACAAACGCCGCAGGGTGAGTCGATCACGCGTTTCCGCCCGTTTTATTCCTTGCACCACGGCCAGACGCCCGAGAGCGATGGCCATTACTGGGCCATGCGCCGTGACGAGCTGGTTGCCCTGAAGAGTCCCGGATACGAAACCGAGATCTCCATCGTCGATATCGATTTCGATCCTGCCAAAGTCGAGACCGATACCTTGAGCATCGAGCTCACCTGCACCAACCGCGACCTGCCCGCCTTGCTGACCTATGGCCTGCCCGGTGGCGACCTGAGTCTCGAAGGCGGCGGCGTGATGCGCACTGCAGCCCTGTTGCGCAAGCCGACACTGCCCTCGCGCTTCGAGCGTGGACGCGGCGCACAATGGCGCCTGATCTCGCATCTCTCGCTGAACCATCTTTCCCTCATGCGAGGCGGGCTGGAAGCGTTTCAGGAGATGCTCACACTCTACGATCAATCCAATTCACCCATCTCGCAGCGCCAGATCAGTGCCATCGCAGGCATCGACCACAAGGCCAGTACCGCCTGGCTGCCGGGCAATCCTTTTGCCAGCCTGGTGCGCGGCATTGAGGTCAGGCTGACCGTGGATGAGGAAGGTTTCGTCGGCAGCGGTTTGCACGCTTTCGCCGGCGTCATCGATCGTTTCATGGGCTTGTACGTCCACGCCAACAGCTTCTCGCAGTTGAGCGTGATATCCAAAAGAACCGGGGAGGAACTGCTCAAATGCAAGCCACGCAGCGGAGATTTGAGCCTAGCGTGATTGAGCGGCTCTTTGCCGCTCCTCACCGTTTCCAGTTTTTCCAGGCTGTGCGCATGATCGAACTCTGGTTCAAGCGCAATGGCGTACCGCATGAACGTGCGGTCAGTGATTTCCTGCGCTTCGCCAACCGCACGGTCCTGGGCTTTCCTGCCAGTGAGATCGAGGGCATTGATACCTATCCGCCCCGCAGCGATGAAGCAAGTTCGGTGGCCGACATGGAGCAGGCCCTGCGCAGCGGGCAGATGAAGTACGTCAGGCTGACGCCGACTTTCATGGGTTTCCTGGGGGGCAGCGGTTCGCTTCCGGCGCATTACACCGAACGCATCGCCCGCCACCAGCTCGAGCAGCGCGATGAAGGACCACGTGCTTTCCTGGATGCCTTCTCCACGCGTTCACTGGCCTTGTTCTACCAGGCCTGGACCAAGTATCGGCTGGCGTTTCAATACGAAGCCGGCCGCCGCGACACCTTCCTGCCGTTGCTGCTGTCGCTCTCAGGCCTGGGCTTCCGCTCCCTGCGCGAGCGCCTGCAGGACCTCTCAGGCAACGGCGTGCGCGACGAATCCCTGGCCCACTTCGCCGGTGCCTTCCGCCACCGTCCGGCTTCGGCACCATTCATGCAGAAGGTGCTGGGCGAGTACTTCTCGGTGCCATTGCAGGTCGAGCAGTTCGTCGGCTACTGGTACAAGGTCCCGCGCGAACACCAGACCATGCTGGGCTCGACCAATTCTGCCCTGGGGACCGCCATGGCCGGCGAGCGGGTATGGCAGCGCGACCTGCGCATGCGCCTGCGCATCGGTCCGCTGGCAATGAAGGATTTCGAGCAGTTCCTGCCGGGCAAGAAGGCTTCCCTGGCCTTGGCGCGCATGTTGGGCATGTTCACCGGTTCCACCCTCGAATATGAGGTGCAGCTCGTGCTGCGTGCGCAGGATGTGCGCGGGATGGCGCTTGCAGGCACAAATGAAGGAGGACGCCTGGGCTGGGACACCTTCATCGCCACCGCCCCCGAAACACGGGACCGTGGCGATATCCGATACGAAATTGCCGTTCAGTGATGTGAAAGAAAACCACAAAAACCAAGGCGGCCGCCAAGGCCGTCGCCATTCAAAGCAGGAAGGAAACGCAGCATGGGTATCAACCTCAAATCCCTGATCAGCAAGCTCAACGATTCCGCGCGCATGGCCACGGAACGTGCGGCCACGCTGTGCATGTCGCGCGGTCAATACGAAGTGGATCTGGAACACCTGTTTCTGGCCCTGCTGGAGCAACCGCAATCTGACTTCAGCCTGATCGCGCGCCGCAGCGGCATCAGTACCGACAGCCTGCAAGCTGATCTGGAACGCGAGATCTCGACCTTCAAGAATGGCAACACCCGCACGCCCGTCTTGTCGCCGCATTTGCAGACGCTTTTCGAGCACGGCTGGCTGATTGCCTCGCTCGACGGCAGCAATCCCGCCATTCGCAGCGGCCACCTGTTGCTGGCTTTGCTGACTCAGAGCGAGCTGTCACAACTGGCCTATCGCGGCTCCAAGCTGTTCGCCAAATTCAAGGTGGATGAACTCAAGCATGATTTACACAGACTCACCGAGGGCTCCACGGAAATATCAGCGGCGCTAAGTAATGAGGCCGGCTCTGGCGATGACGCGACGGCAGGCGGCGATCCCGTGGGAGAACTCCGGCAGCGCGCTGCCAGCAAGACGCCGGCGCTAGACCAGTACACCACCCAACTGACCCAGCGTGCCCGCGACGGCAAGATCGACCCGGTCATCGGGCGCGATGCCGAGATCCGCCAGGCCGTCG
>Ga0187843_10002685_pt1 | contig 10619 bp, 4 predicted proteins | sample SpaLakP09_SKY_43_FD_134516 | JGI IMG/M metagenome (GOLD analysis project Ga0187843, IMG submission 134516) | Oligotrophic lake water microbial communities from Sparkling Lake, Wisconsin, USA - SP09_SKY_43 | ecosystem: Environmental > Aquatic > Freshwater > Lake | place: USA: Sparkling Lake... | reverse complement strand
TTATTGCGTCGGCGGCACACGCGGGGGAAACGCCGCTGCATTGGCTGGAGGGCAGACCTGCCAGCTTCCAGGGAGCCACGTGGGGTGTGCCGTGGCCGCAAGGCCGCGTCCCCGCCGACAGCACTTTCGAGCTGCAGCCTGCCGATGCCGCTGGCGTGACAGTGCAATCGTGGCCGCTGGCATATTGGCCAGATGGGACGCTGAAGTGGTCCGCGCACGCACTGGCGCCGGATGCCAATGGCGTGGCGCCAGCCAACGGCTATACGCTGCGTCCACTGCTGGATGCAGCTGGCCACACGGTGCTTGGCGCACCTCGCTCACCAGGCGATGGCGCGCTGGCGTCCGAGCAGGGCGATGCGATCATCGTCAACACCGGCAAGCTGCAATGTACACTGGCGAAATCCGGCGCCATGCTGTTCAACGCCGTTCAGCGCGACGGCAAACCGCTGTTGCGGGACGGCCGTCTGGTCCTGCTGGTTGATGGCGGCGCGGATGATGAAACCAGCGCCACTAGCCGCCGTACCTATGACAGCGCCATTGATGCCGTCACGCTGGAGCAGAACGGCGCGCAGCGTGCCGTCATCCGCATCAACGGCGCGCACCGCCACGCTGACGGCGCGCGCCTGCTGCCTTTCATCGTGCGCCTCTACTTTTATAAGAACGCGAATACCATCCGTATCCTGCACACACTGGTCTACGACGCCGATCCTCAGCAAGCCTTTATTCGCGGCGTGGGCTTGCGTTTTGACGTGCCGCTCGCCGCGCCGCTGCACGACCGCTACATCCGCTTCGCCGGCGCCAATGGCGGCGTCTTCGCCGAAGCGGTCCAAGGTCTCACTGGCCTGCGCCGCGATGCCGGGGCTGCAGCAGAGGCGCAACTGCAAGGCCGCGCGGTCGCCGCCGGGACTTTGCCCGCCAACGTCGCCAAAAACCTGCGCTATGTACCGGCCTTTGGTCACTACACGTTGCTGCAAGCGCACCCGGACGGTTACAGCATCAGCAAACGCACCAGCCCAGGCCATGGCTGGATTCATGCCGCCAGCGGTCAGCGCGCCGCCGGTACCGGCTACCTAGGCACGCCGGAAGGCGGCGTTGTCTTCGGCATTCGCAATTTCTGGCAAAGCTATCCCGGTCAGATCGACATCCACGGCGCCGAAACCAGCCAGGCCAGCGTGACGCTGTGGCTGTGGGCACCCAAGGCCGAAGCGATGGACCTGCGCTTCTATCACGACGGCATGGGCGAAACCGACTACGCCAGCCAGCGCGATGCCCTCGATATCACCTACGAGGACTACGAGCCGGCATTCGGAACACCCTACGGCGTCGGCCGCACCAGCGAGCTGGAACTGCAACTGCTGCCCGCAACGCCATCGCACGAGGAACTGGTGGCGATCAGCCGCCGCATGCAGTCGCCGCCGCTGTTGACCGCATCGCCTGAGCGTCTGCACAGCGCCGGCATCTTCAGCGAATACTGGCATCCCGCCGCTGCCACGCCGACCCGGCTCGATCAACAACTGGCGTGGGCTTTCGACTTTTACCGTAACCAGGTCGAGAACCGCAAATGGTACGGCTACTGGGACTACGGTGATGTGATGCACACCTACGACAACCAGCGCCACGTCTGGCGCTACGATGTTGGCGGCTTCGCCTGGGACAACTCGGAGCTGAGCACGGAAATCTGGCTGTGGCACTACTACCTGCACAGCGGCCGCGCCGACGCCTACCGCCTGGCCGAAGCGATGACGCGTCACACCGGCGAAGTGGATGTCCACCACATCGGCCCATATAGCCCGCTCGGCACGCGCCACGGCGTACAGCACTGGAGCGACAGTGCCAAGCAGCTGCGCGTGTCGACTGCCATCAACCGTCGCTTCTTCTATTACCTGAGCGCCGACGAGCGCGTGGGCGATCTGCTACGTGAACAGGTCAACGCTGTCGATCAGCTGCGCACCATCATCCCCGGCCGGAAAATTGGACAAAAGGCGCCTGACAAGGATCCGGACACCCACGCCAGCGTGGCCTTTGGCACCGACTGGGGCGCCGTGGCCGCAGCCTGGTTCACGGAATGGGAACGCACCGGCCAGCCCCAATACCGCGACAAGCTGTTGACCAGCATGGCCAGCATCGCCGCGCAGCCGCTCGGTTTCCTTGCCGGCGGCGGCACCATGGATTTGCGCACCGGCGCCTACCTGCCGTCTGACGACGCGAAGATCAGCGTGTCGCATTTGAGCGCCGTCTTCGGTCTGCCGGAAATCGCCAGCGAATTGATACGCACCGTGCCGCAGCCTGCCTTCCGCGATGCCTGGCTGCGTTACTGTCGTCTGTACAACGCCAGTCCCGAGCAGCAGAAGGCCGAACTGGGACAAGACCTGGGCAAGCTGAATCTGGGCCAAGGCCATGCGCGCCTGCTGGCTTACGCCGCCGTACAACTGCAGGACAAGGACATGCTGGCGCGCGCCTGGTCGCAGTTCCAGGAAGGTCGGGCGGGGCTGCGCGACAAGGATCTGGTGTCGCGCCGCGTCAAGCCGCCGCTGGTACTCAACGAGGTGGAGGAAGCGCCGGCGCTATCGACCAACGCAGTCGCGCAATGGGGACTTGGCGCGATCGGCATGCAGGCGCTGGACGCGCAGGCATCCGATCCGGTTCTGGCACGGGACACGTTTGCACGCTTCGATCCGGAAACATGGGCAGTGGAGGCGGAAGCAGGCCACGCCACTGGTGCGGCTTACGTGGAACGTGGCGCGCTGGTGCTGAAAGCCGAGCGTGGTCTGACGGTCTGGCTGCGCCAGCAACTGCTAGGCCATTACGAAATCAGTTTCACCCGCACCGTGCTGGCGGACGGCCGGCTGTCGGACCTTAACTTCTTCTGGGAGGCGCAGCTGCCCGCAGGCTTAAAGCGCTCCGGCAAGCTGGAGGAATATGACGCGCTGCGGCTGTTCTATGCGGGCATAGGCGGCAACACCAATAGCACCACGCGCTTCCGTTACTACGACGGCAGCGGCGCGCGCAATCTTCTGCAGGAATACACCGAGCCGGAATATCTGCTGAAGGCTAACCACCCGTATCGCATCCGCATTGTGGTGGATGCGCGCGGTACGCGGCTGTACGTGGACGACAGGGAGTACTTCAGCGCTGCGGGACCGCTGCTGGGCGGCGGCTACTTTGGTTTCCGCACCACGCAGTCCGTGCAGAAGGTGGAAGACTTCAATGTACGCCGGGTGGCGTGATCAGGCGGCGACGCGCCACTGCACCCGGTTCCGGCCGGCTTTCTTGGCCTGATAGAGCAGGGCGTCAGCGACGGCAAACAGTTCGCTGCCGGTTTCCGCCGCGCCGCTCAGCGTGGCGCCGCCCGCGCTCACCGTCAGCATCGGCGCTACCAACGAGGCTTCGTGCGGAATCTGCAAATCCGCAATCGCGCAGCAGATGCAGCTGACCACTTGCTGCGCTTGTGCCGCCTCGGTGTCCGGCAATAGCAGCACAATTTCCTCGCCGCCGTAACGCGCCGCCAGGTCGGCTGGACGACGCAGGCCGGAAGCGGCGGTGCGGGCCACGGCGCGCAGCGCGCGGTCGCCGGCCGGGTGGCCGTAATGGTCGTTGTACTGCTTGAAGGCGTCGATGTCCAATAGCGCCAAAGACAGCGGACGGCCGCTGCGGCGGCTGCGCTGCCATTCGGCTTCGTAGACTTCATCGAAGCGGCGGCGGTTGGCCAGCTCGGTCAGGCCGTCGACGTGTGCCAGATGTTCCAGCATGCGGCGTTGGCGCACCATCTGCAAGTGCATGGCCACGCGCGCCATTACCACCGTTTCGTTGAACGGTTTGGAGATGTAGTCGGCCGCGCCCATCTTCAGACCATTGGCTTCGTCTTCGGGACGCGACAGGCCGGAAATGAAGATGACGGTGATGTGCGCGGTCTGGGCGTCGGCGCGCAGGCGGCGCAGCACTTCGTAGCCGTCCATGTCCGGCATCATCACGTCCAGCAGTATCAGGTCCGGCAGATGGCGTGCTGCGCGTTCCAGCGCTTGTTCGCCGTTCTTTGCCAGCAGCACGGTGTGATCCGGCTTGAGCAATTCGGCCAGCACCTGACGATTCACGATATCGTCGTCGGCCACCAGCACCTTTTGGGTCCCCGCGAAGCTCATGGGCTTTCTTCCAGTTCGTTTTGCAGCGTACGCGCCAGCGCGCTCAATGGCGCCAATGCAGCCTGATACTCAATCTCGTCCACCGCGCGCTGGATCAGTGCCAGTTGTACCTCCTGGCGCATGACCACAGGCAGTACGCGCAGTTCCGCCACCACGTCCTCGGCGCGCGCGTCATCGGCGCGCAGATAGGCTTCCAGCCGGTTGATCAGCAGCGCAGCGTCACCATCATGATAGCGCTGCAGCGACGACGCTTCGCTCATTTTCGACAGACCGGCAACCACCACCGTCAGGCCGTCAGCCAGCTCGCTGCCCAGTGTAGCGATGCGGCCATGATCATCGCTGTGCAGCGCCTGTTCCAGCGCCTGCGCCTGTGCGGCCAGATGGAAGGCGCCGATGTAGGCGGCAGTGGTTCGCAGGTTGTGCGTGAGATTGTGCAGCGCTTCGTGCCTGCCGCTGGCCATGGCCTCGCGCACGATTTGCGCGGCATACTGGTATTCGTTGAGGAAGCCGCGGATGCGCTTGTCGAGCCGCGCGCGCTGGCGATCCACGCTCTCCATCGCCAACTGCCAGTCGATGCCGGGAATGGCGGGCAGGGGCGCGCTGGCGCCGGCGTGGCTGACCGGTGGCGGCGCGGCCTGGATGGTGACGGCAGCCTGCGCGCGCCTCGCCGCCAAGTTCGCCGGCGGTATCCAGCGGATCAAGGTGCGGAACAACTGCTCCGGCGAGATCGGCTTGGTGATATGGTCGTTCATGCCGGCGGCGATGCTCTTGTCGCGGTCTCCGGCCATGGCATAGGCGGTCATGGCGACGATCGGCAGCGTGCGGTGGCGCGCCATGGCGCGGATGTTGCGGGTGGCGGTGAGGCCGTCCATCTCGCGCATCTGTACGTCCATCAGTACCAGATCGTAGTCACCTTGCTCTACCATGCGCACCGCTTCGCCGCCATGTTCGGCCACGTCGATCTGCATGCGGGCGGCGGACAGGAAGTCCAGCGCCACTTCGCGGTTGTTGGCATTGTCCTCCACCAGCAGGATGCGCGCGCCGTCCAGCGCGGACAGGTCGCGCATGGCCAGGCCGGCGTGGTCGGAGCGGCGCAGTTCGCGCGGCGCGCGCTGGTGGTGATGCAGCGGCCAGTCGACCGGTGCGGTGCCGTCGTCGGCGATGCCGAGGCGGATGATGAAGCTGAAGCGGCTGCCGATGCCGGGTGTGCTGACCACCTGAATGTCGCCGCCCATCAGCTCCACCAACTGGCGCGAGATGCTCAGGCCCAGTCCTGTTCCGCCATATTTGCGGGTAGTGGTGGCGCCGGCCTGGTTGAAGGACTCGAACAAACCTGCGACCTGCGATGGTCGCATGCCGATGCCGGTGTCGGTGACCGAGAATCGCAACGCCACCGTATCCGCAGTCCGGTCCATCACTTCGACAGCGACATTGATTTCGCCGCGCTCCGTGAACTTGAGTGCATTGCTGGTCAGGTTAATCAGCACCTGGCTCAGTCGCAGCGGGTCGCCGATCAGGCGTGGTGGTACAGCGTCGTCTACGCGCATCTTCAGTTCCACGCGGGCGGCGTCGGACTTGATGACGGTGAGCGATGCCAGATGGTCCAGCATCTCCTGCAGTTCAAACGGCGCTGACTCCAGTCCCAGCTTGCCGGCTTCGATCTTGGAGAAGTCCAGGATGTCGTTGATGACCGCCAGCAGATGCTCGCCGGCGCCGAGGATCTTGCCGAGGTAATTTTGCAGTTTCGGATTCGGCTCGGTCATCAGCGCCAGCCGGCTCATGCCGATGATGGCGTTCATGGGCGTGCGGATCTCGTGGCTCATATGGGCCAGAAATTCAGACTTGGTGCGTGTGGCCTCTTCGGCGCGCAGCATGGCGCTTTGCATGGCCTTGGTACGCAGGCCGAGAATGTGGGTGAACACCAGCATGTCGAACATATTCCCAAACTGCAGCGCGTGCATGGTCCAGAAATTGGCGTCGATTTTGCCGCCGATGACCTGGCTCAGTATCGCCGACGAGGCAAAGCTGACAGCCCAGCCAATCAGGAAATAGACGCCGACCGCATCGCCGCGCCGCGCGCGGAAGTAGGCGCCGGGTAGGCCAAATAGCATGGGCATGATGCCCAGTGTGCTGACCACAACCACCAGCGTGTCGACGTCGATGATGTCGGTGATGTAGGCGAAGATGCCGGCCACGCACAGCGCCGCGCCGGCTTTCATCAGGCGGCTGAAGACGCGGTCTTTGCCCGGCCGCGCCAGCGCCTGTTCCACGAACAGGTAGGCGCCGCAGGACGCCATCAGCGCGAACACGCCGCCGGCGTGAATGCTCATCCAGACGTTGTTCTTCCAAAGGTACTGGTTCCCCAGCCCGAAGAATTCGATCGAGAACAGCGTGGTGCCGACGACCAGCAAAGCGAATTTGCCATACAACGGCTCGCGCAATGTGAGCCACTGTGCCAGGCCATACAGCAGCAGGCACAGACTGAGGCCGGTCAGCAGTCCTTGCAGCATCTGTTCAGTGAGCGCGGCGCCGTGGAATACGCCGGGGCGCGACAGCGTGATGGGCAGGATCATGGCACCGATATTCTGCACCCGCAGCAGCAGAATCTGATCGGCGCCAGGTGTCAGGTGCAGCAGCGCGGCCGGTATGCGGGCGCGCGGCACGCCTTCCCGTACCGGCTGCAGATTGCCGATGATTTGGTGCGATGTGATGCCGCCGGCGTCGGCCACGTACACGTCCACGCGGTTCAGCACTGCGTAGTCGATGCCGAGTATCCATTCGGGTTGCGCGTCGGCGCTGAGCGAGACTGGAATGCGCAACCACACCACGTCCTTTTGCACACCGAGTGTGGCGTAAGCGCCATTGGACGTGGTGTAGTGCTCTACTGCGGCGAGCGCCTTTTCAGGCGTCAGGCTGCCATCGGCATCGGGCATGACCTTGACGGCGGGCCAGGCTTCAACGTGAGTGTGTTGTGTGTCCAGCAGCAGTGGCCCGGCGCCTGCCATGGCGGGTAGTGCCAGCGCGGCAATCAGGAGCAGGTAGCGGGCCAGGAAGTTCAGCATGGTGTCAGAAGCGATAGTCTACGCATACGTCCACCGTGCGCGGATCGCTCGGCACGGTCATGCCGAAACTGTCGATGGCGATGGGGCGTACTTTGTTTTCGATGTTCTTTACGCGCGCCAGCAGACTCCACGAAGCGCCAGCGGGGCGGTAGTGCAGCGTGGCGTCGCTTTCGGTGTAGGCCGGAATGCGATACTCCAGCAGCTGCGACGGCACGGCGATGATGGACGAGGCGCTGCGACGCGCGCGCAGTCCAGCCGCCAGTTCCCCAACCGCCAGCCGGAAGCCGTGCTCATAGCCCAGCGTGAGCGTGTGCGACGGTGAGCGGTCCAGCGGGTTGCCTGCCCAGTCATGTACGCCGTCCGGGCGATAGCGGAGGTAGTGCGCGTCGAGCAGCGCCAGTGCGTAGCTGATGTGGTCCTGCGGCGTCAGCGTGGCCTGGCCTTCGGCTTCCAGCCCTTTGACGCTGGCCTCGCCGGCGCTGGCGGTGACGAAGCGCGGCGCGCCGGCGACGATGGCCACGCCGGACAGTTGCAGGTTGCTGTAGTCGTAGTGGAAAGCCGACAGATTGAGGCTGGCGCGGTTGTTCCAGAAACGCGTCTTGATGCCGGCTTCGTAGGAGCGCACGGTTTCCGGCTTGTACAGCAGGGTATCAGCCGGCACGGCCAGCGCCGCTGGGCAGCTCAGCCCCAGTTGCGACGAACCGGCCAGGCAGCCGTCGTTAAAGCCGCCGGCCTTGTAGCCGGTGGCGATAGTCCCGTACAGCAGCGTGGAAGGCGCCAGATCGTAGTCCGCACCGAGCCGCCATGTGGTCTGGTGCGAGGTGAGGCTGGCGGCGTTCAGCACCGCGAAGTCGGTGGCGGGATTGAACACCGCGCCTTGCTGGAAATTGGTCGAGCCGACGCGCGACTTGCTGTCGTCGGTGTAACGCGCGCCGGCGGTGGCGCGCAGCTGGTCCGTGATGCGGTAGGTCGCCTGACCGAAAATAGCCTTGCTGGTGGCGATGGTCGGGCCGTGCGGGAACACGTAATACGGCGGCAGGCCAATCAGCTGCAGATCGCGGAAGGTGTAGATCTGCGACGACTGTTCGCGGAAGTAGTACAGGCCCGCCTGGGCGCTGAGCGGGCCGTCGCTATTGGTGGCAAGGCGCAGTTCATGCGAATTCTGCGCGTAGTCGCCGCTGAAATTCTGGCGCACGCCGAGTGCCAGCGTGGGCGCCACGCGGTAGTAGAAATTGGCCAGCGCGTCTTGCTGGTAGCTGCGGTGCGCGCCCAGATAGTACAGCGTGGCCGGCCCCAGATCCCAGCTCAGGTCAGCGCTGACGCCTTCGGTGGTCTTGTGGCTGTAGCCTTGTTCCGGCACGGCGTTGGGCGGCACGAAGCCGTTGGTCAGCTGTGCGCCGGTGCTGCTGCCATGCCAGACGGGTTGGCCGCTGGCGACACCGGTGTAGAAATTGGTGTCGGGGACAAAGCTGTCGTTATTGTCATTGGCCTTGCTGTGGTCATAGCGCAGCAGCAGCGTGGCGTCGCGGGTGATTTTCAGTCTGCCAGACAGTCGCGCGGACAGATCGTCGCGATCTTTGCCAAGTGTGTAGGTGGTGTGCTGGCCGTTTGTGAGGTAGCTGTCATGCTGGTTCAACGATACAGCCGCGCGCAGCGACAGCATGTCGTTGACCGGCAGGTTGACCATGGCGCTGGCTTTGCGGCTGCGGTAGTTGCCGAATTCTGTGGCGGCCCACGCTTCAAACTTGCTGGTTGGCGTTTTAGAGATGACGTTGATCACGCCCGCAGTGGTATTGCGACCGTATAGCGTGCCTTGCGGGCCGCGTAGCACTTCCACCCGTTCCAGGTCGTAGAAACTGAGGTTCTGGATTTGCGGGCGGGCGATGTAGATGCCGTCCATCAGGAAGGCGGCGGATGGATCGCCTTTCTCCGTGGTGTCGGCGTTGGAGACGCCACGTATGGTGATGCGCAAGCCGTCGGCGGCGTTGTCCAGTTCCACATTCGGCAGGCGGGCGCCGATGCCGGCCGGGTTGTCGATGCCGGCATCGGTCAACTGCTCGGCGCTGAGCGTGGTCATCGCCACCGGCGTTTTCGATTCCAGCGATGGCGCGCGCTGGGCGGTTACGGTGACTTCCTGAATCTGGGCGTGCGACGCCCCTGCCAGCATCAGCGACAGGGGCAAAATCAGCAGTTTAGGAGCGGTCGGCGCCGTTGCTTTTAACATTGTTATTTTTTAAACGATAGTTGCGTTTTGGATGCAAAGCTAACGAGTTTAGCAGGTTGGCTTGCAAATCCGTAGTTGATAATGCAACTATCTGGATAAAAAAATCACACTTCAAAGCACGGCGGGATTCCTTTGCCAGATGCTATAGCAGAGGCAGGTCGCAAAACTGACCCAGGCAATGTAGGGAACTAACAACAGTCCGGCCCAGCGATCGCGTCGCCGGAAAGCCACGATGGTGGCGGCGATCAGCACCCAGAGCACCAGGATCTCGGCAAACGCCCACGCGCCCAGATGCCAGCTAAAGAACAGCCAGGTCCAGAGGGCGTTGACGGCCAGTTGCACGGTGTATAGCGTCAGCTCGGGCCGGGCGCTGGCGCTGCCGTTGGCGGCGGCGCGCTGAACGCGCCAGGCGGCGATGGCCATCAGCAGATACAGTGCGGTCCAGGCGGGGCCGAACAGCCAGGCGGGCGGCGCCCAGTCCGGGCGGTCTAGCTGCAGGTAGAAATCCTGGGCCTGCGCCGAAGCGTAGGCGCCGATGGCGGCGAAGATAAAGGTCAGCACCAGCCAGCCGGCGAGGGCGGGCAGTTGCAATGGCCGGCGCGGGGCGGAAGCGTGGGTGGACATGGTGGTTTCCTCCGGGACTAAGGTGCGGTCATGGTGGATGCGTGAGGAGGTGGGGTCTGTGCGCCATTCAACCGATCTTCAATCTGGCGTTGAAGGTCATTCAAGGGCCGGACCAATTATCGGCGCGCGGCCCGAGGCGCAGAATGGCTCCATTGTTAATTCACTGGAGTGCATCATGAAGAATCAACTGGTGGTCGTGATCGGTGGGCTGACTGGCATTGGTCGGGTCGTGGCGGAGCAGGCTGCGGCTGGGGGCGCGCGGGTGATCGCGGCCGGGCGGCGCGTGGCGCCGGCGGATTGGCCATCGCATATTCAGGCGGCTCAGCTGGATGTGACGGATGACGCGGCGGTGCAGCGCTTCTTTGCCGGCGTGGGCGCGTTTGACCATCTGGTGGTCACGGCCGGCCCGGTGATCGCTTCCAGCCGTCTGGCGGACCTGGCGACCGAGCAGGCGATTGCGGCGTTTGATGTGAAGGTATTTGGCCAGTTGCGCGCGGTGAAGCATGCGACGCGCTATCTGAACGCTGGCGGTTCTGTGACGCTGACTTCCGGTCTGCTGGCGCGCAAGGC
>Ga0187843_10002681_pt1 | contig 10628 bp, 9 predicted proteins | sample SpaLakP09_SKY_43_FD_134516 | JGI IMG/M metagenome (GOLD analysis project Ga0187843, IMG submission 134516) | Oligotrophic lake water microbial communities from Sparkling Lake, Wisconsin, USA - SP09_SKY_43 | ecosystem: Environmental > Aquatic > Freshwater > Lake | place: USA: Sparkling Lake... | reverse complement strand
CACCTTATATCTTAACTGCGCCGTCATTACGTAACCCTTGGAGTTATACCGAGAAACGAGTGTGGGTCGAACAGCACTTGGGTTTTGCCTTTGTTGAGCGGTTAATTATCTGTCCGAATAAAGGTTTACTGAACGGCGATATTTTGGTCGATGATCAAATTTCAGGTCGTGGCCAAGAGTTATTTACCGGCCGCCTATTGCAATTTGGCAGTGCAGAATTGCCAGATTGGTCGGCAGTTCGTCAGCGGTTGGCGATTTAACCTAAACAGCTCTAACTGTAATTGTTCTCTAACGCTTGCACCAAACTGCTGCTAATACTGGCAACAAGTTACGTCGCTTTAAGTTAAAAGTTAACGCATTGTGCTGTTGCTGAGCATTGGCTGGGCCTCGTCAAAAAGCCACTTCTATAGTCGATAAAATCTACTTGCATGCCCTGATCGCTGCGGATAAGCTCCGCTGGCGATTTTTTGTCTTTACGCTATTGGATAAATGTCATACTGCGCTGAAATGATGTGTGCACAGGTTTTCAGAATACTGCTCTAGATGACCGATTTCGGCATTTTAGTCTGTGTGATGGCTCGGTATTCATTGATGTCAGTTGCATCAACTTTGGTTGGGCTGCTGATTGATTTTACGCGTATATCCGCAAGCAAAATAATAAACGGGAAACACTTATGACCAATTTTGAGCTGGCACTCGCATTTGCCCAGCAGTTAGTGATTATTCTAATAGCCGCCCAAGTATTTGGTTATTTAGCAAAATTTATCGGGCAGCCACGTGTCGTTGGTGAAATGATTGCCGGCGTGGTGCTTGGCCCTTCGTTATTTGGTTTATTTTTCCCGGAATTACAAAAATCCATTTTCATTGCTGACACCATGCCGATTTTATACATCGGCGCACAGATTGGTGTCGGTTTGTATATGTTTTTGGTTGGGCTGGAATTTAATACTCAGCTATTTAAGCAACAAGCACGTAGCGCCATCGGTGTCTCTCTTGCCGGTATGTTGGTGCCCTTTATTGTCGGCGCTTTGTTGTGTTTGTGGTTATTGGACAAACCGGGCTTATTTGCTAGCAATATTTCCTATGCCAATGCCGCATTATTTATGGGCGCCGCCATTGCCATCACCGCCTTTCCAATGTTGGCGCGCATTATTTATGAACGCAAATTGGCAGGAACTGCGCTTGGCACATTAGCGCTTGCTGCGGGGGCGATTGATGATGCGGCCGCTTGGATTGTGATGGCCGTGGTGCTGGCAAGCTTTGGCGGTGGCGCGATGCTCGCCATTAAAGCGGCGATTGGTGGCAGTTTATACGCGACCTTTATGCTCACCAAAGCACGCAGTTGGCTGCAGCCATTGGCGGATAAAGTTGAAGAGTCCGGCGTTTTGACGGCACCGCAATTGTTGTTGGTGATAGTGTTGTGGGCGATTTCGGCCTATTCGATGGAGTGGGTTGGCCTGCATGCGGTGTTTGGTGGTTTCTTGTTGGGCATTGCGATGCCACGCGGCAAGTTAACCGCGTTAATTGATGCGCGCCTCAATAAAATCACTGTCTTTTTATTGTTGCCGATGTTTTTCACTTACTCGGGTTTAAAAACCCAGCTCAATGTTTTAGCGTCGTTCGAAGTGATGTCGATTGCCTTGGTCATTCTCGCCGCATCAATTTTTGCCAAAGGCATTGCCTGTTGGGCCGCTGCACGCATTGGCGGTGCCGACAATCGCACCGCCATGGCGGTTGGGGCGTTGATGAACGCTCGTGGCTTGATGGAGCTGATTATCATCAATATCGCGCTGAAGTTCGGCGTGATTGAACAAGGTTTGTTCTCGATTATGGTACTAATGGCGATAGTCACCACGTTGATGGCGACGCCATTATTCCAGCTGGTCTATGGGCGGCATATGCCTGCGATGGCAGAGAAAGATGCGGTTGCTGATGAACCAACAACCGCAAAACCTTCGCAAGAATAAGCTTATCGGTTTCAGCCCGGCGTGTACGGGCCGTAGCCGGGTAATAATTCCACTAAAGCGCGGCTAATCATTGATGGGAAGACCGATAGATGGTCTTCGTCAGCAATGATTTTACTTTTGATCAGTAAGCCATGCGGCTCGCCTGCTTTTGCCTTCGTATTTGGCGTCGTGGAAGCTTTGAGTCGCTGTTCAAATTTGAGTAGGTCAGCAACGATATCCACTTCTTTTGAATAACGCGCACCAGGTTTTATTTGTTCAAATTCAGCAGCGTATAACAGCACTGTGGCATTAATCGCTGGCGATTTTTGGTTGCGTGCTTTGGCCAGCTTCATCAGGTGTTGTTTATCAAACCACAAGGATGGACTGCTGATAATGTAACTATCAAAGCTATCTGGATAGCGCAGTACCAACTCAGCGCCCAACAATCCGCCATAAGAATGGCCCACAAACACTTTTCGCTTAGGGTCCACTTGATAGTTTTTCAGCACAAAAGGGATCACTTGCTGGCGCAGGTATTCGATGTATAACGCCGAACCGCCATAAGCGTCACCGCCGTAACTTTCCCCCGGTTTTTTCGGCCGCGCTAAGACATCGGTTGGCGTGTAGTCAAAACTACGGCTATTGATTGGCGTGTAGCCCTTGGCGTAAGACAAACCGACAATCACAAAATCTTCGATATTCTGGCCGTTGGCACCTAAGCGATTGCGAATACTGCGAATAAGCGGGAAGGCATAATTGGCATCGGTGACAAACAATACCGGCATTTTTTTTGCGGACTTGCCATAAGACGTTGGTAAATCCACCCAAACTTCGTACTGCCGATCGCTATTCTTAGCAGGCAATTGATGCACATGCGTATTGGCAAGTTCTAGCGCGGGAAATTGCTCTGCAGCCGACTCTAAAGCCAAGAGGGGTTGACAGCATAAAACGAAAATTAACGCCCAAAATTTCATTGAATATCCCTATGCGAAGCGACTGCGATGGTACGGTCTGATGTGGCGGGCGATTGTACGGGAATTATTGCTCTTTGTAACCGCAGAGGTTTAAAGCAATTGCGTTTCACCTAAACGTCTTATTTACCATGGAAATAGTCTCCAATTAGGATGAAGTAAATACTGGGATCTGTAATCTTGCGAAAGTATGACAATTACTTACGTGATACTTTTGTTATTGTAATTTGCGTTTAGCTGGCATTCAGTTATAAGCCTGCAACACAGATGAAATATGACCTGAAAGCTTTTAGTTTTCACTGGTATGAACAGTTAAAAAGTGTGAAATTGTATGAAAATTGCGCTTGCCAAAGGTCGGATTGTTTATGTACACTTTCATTAACTTCTTAGCGACCGAATCTATAAAATAAGTCTAAGAAGTGGTCACGACATGACCAAGTTGCGCTGTAAAGATTTAACGCAGACCTTCAGACGGAATTGGCTGCAGGACAATCTACGTTCTTAAAGACCGCCTTATTTTAGGCGGTTTTTTTCATTTTAAATGCCAGTAAATTAGTTCGCTAAGCCTTGTCTTGGTGATCGCTATAATTTCATGGCTTTTGCGAGAATAACCCCGAATACTTAAGTTGCTTTGGTGACGAACGCCGGTGATATGCTAGTTTTTTCTGCGATATGTCTTAATTGTTTTGCCCCTCGTTAAAAGCACCTTTACAATACGAAAATTCCGTCTTTGCACAATAGATAAACTGCAGCGGTAAATCACATTGTCGCGTTCAGCAAGCTTGAAAGAGCCCAAGATCGCGACCCGACAATTTAAACTAACCTAACTGAGAAGGATGTAGAAAGCCATCATGTTACTTTGGTTTGTTATCGCTTATTGGGTCATCTCAGTAGCTATTGGGCTCTGGGCTGCGCTGCGGGTCAAAAATACCGCGGATTTTGCTGTTGCTGGCCGTCAATTGCCATTTTATATGGTGACTGTGACGGTATTTGCGACCTGGTTTGGCTCTGAGGCTGTACTAGGTATTCCTGCGACCTTTATCGACGGTAATTTGCGCGACATCGTTGCCGATCCGTTTGGTTCTGCAATGTGCTTGATTTTAGTGGGCTTGTTCTTTGCAGCACCGCTATATCGGATGAAGTTGCTGACTATTGGTGATTTTTATAAACGCCGTTATGGCCGCAAGGTTGAAGTGCTGACTTCGTTAGCCATTGTGGTGTCGTATCTTGGCTGGGTCGGTGCACAAATTACCGCGTTAGGTTTAGTGTTTAACGTGGTTTCTCAAGATGCAATTAGTATCGAAATGGGCATGTGGATAGGCGCTTGCACCATTTTAATTTACACCTTCTTTGGTGGAATGTGGGCTATTGCCATTACCGACTTAGTCCAAATGGTGGTGATTGTCTTTGGTCTGCTATACATCGGTGGTGAAGTCTCCACCATGGCTGGCGGCTTTGATAATGTCATCGAACACGCCTCTGCGGCTGGTAAATTCGAGTTCTGGCCAAGCCTCGATTTGAAAGAGCTAATCGCCTTCACTGCGGCAGCTTGTACCATGATGCTCGGCTCAATTCCGCAGCAAGACGTATTCCAACGGGTGCAATCGGCAAAATCTGAGCGTATTGCGGTGTGGGCGTCGGTGCTCGGCGGTTCGTTGTATTTTGTTTTTGCCTTTATTCCGCTATTCATTGGTTACTCTGCCACGCTGATTGCGCCAGATATGGTTAAACAGTTGATGCAAACTGATAGCCAAATGATATTGCCGCAGCTGGTATTGCAACACATGCCATTTCTTGCCCAAGTATTGTTCTTTGGCGCTTTGTTGTCGGCGATAAAAGGCTGTGCCTCGGCCACGTTATTAGCACCATCAGTGTCGTTTTCTGAAAATATTTTGCGGCCAATGCTACCGCCAATGACAGATAAACAAATGCTGTTAACCATGCGCTTAGTGACCTTGGTATTTACTGGCTTTGTGATGGTATACGCGCTGAATACTGAAGCGACAATTTTCGGTATGGTGGAAAGTGCTTATCAAGTGACGTTAGTCTCTGCTTTTGTGCCATTAGCGTTTGGTGTTTATTGGCGTCGAGCCACCAATCAAGGTGCCTTAATGTCAATTGCTGCCGGCCTGAGTGTTTGGTTAGGCACTATGTTCTTAGGCCCAGAAGATCCGTTTGTTCCTGCGCAATTTGCCGGATTATTGGCAAGTTTAGCGGGCATGCTGATTGGTTCATTGATACCGCAATATGTTCCGCATAACCATGCAATTCATGACGAATTACATCGTGGTGAACATGCGCATGCTGCGCTGGCAAAAACCGAGTGATGAAGCGACCAAAGGTTGGATTTCCAACCTTTGGTCATACCCAGTTGGCAAATCTACGGTTAATACAGGTCAAAGCAATTGCGTCAGTTGTCTACTTTGGTAAGTTTACTAGTCATTCTGACAATTTGCGGCAATCTCTGGTGGTTGTCACAGCCCAATCCTGCATCGCCTTCGATCTTGACATGTCAAATGCCGATCCGCTGGCGTCTCGCGACCCTCGACGATAAGTTTAAACTCAGCCAACCACAAGCGTTGGAGGCGATCCGTCAAGCCGCACAAACTTGGAACCAACAGCTTGGTTTAACTGCTTTTGTCGAAGATGCAGACAGTGGTTTCCCCATTAATTTCATTTATGATGAACGGCAGCAACAGTTACTTGCTGGGCAGCGGATTGCGCGCAATGTCGATCGTTATGATGAATACCTTGAACAGTTAGCCAAAGATCTCCAGCAGTTGAGTGCAGATCACCAGCAACAGCGCAGCGCCTTCGAGCAGCAACAACAGCGATTTACCCAACAATTTACCCAGCAAGCCGCAAATAAAACCATGAACGAGCATTCAGTGCGACAACAGCAAGCACAGTTGCAAATGCTGGCGGATGGTTTGAATGCGTTAGCGCAGAAAATAAATGATAAAAATCAGCACTATCAGCAAAGTATTCAAGATCGAAATCAGTTGCTGCAAGATGCTAGTCCTAGTGGCAAAATCGCCGAAGTCGGTTTGTTATTACGCACCGGTTCCTTGTTAGAGATGCGGATTTTTGCCTATCGCGATGCGCCGACTTTAGTCCGAACTATCACACATGAGTTCGGTCATGCCTTGGGCCTTGATCATTTGCCGCAGAGCACCGCGATCATGCACGACATGCTAAGTGCCGAACAAGACCAGCTCACGCCTGCGGATGTGCAAGCTGCGTTGACGCTGTGTAATCAAAAAATATAGAGCCAAAATGTGATGTCTATTTTCACCAGTTCTGCTTGCCGCTCGTCGGTGAAATTATTGTCATTGGTCCTGTTAGTTTGAAAACAATACCGCGAGCACCCAATATAGTTTGATCCGCTAAATTAGGTAGTTGGCAGCAGAAACATGGAGTTCTGTAGGGTTATTCGGTATGATAACGCCTTACAATAAGTTGAAATGGAATTTAGCTGTTGAACATGATCCACGCAGGAATGCGGTTCGTTTTTTTATTCGCTGCGGTACTAGTTGTTGCAGCGCCTCGCGCTGACGAAGCATTGACGAATAACGCAAATACCAATAAAAAAACCGCTAATCCGCAATTAACTAATCCGCAAATAGCTGTGCCACAAATAACTGGGCCGCAATTAAGCCATTTTGAAGTGCTCACTGCAACGGCTGCGAAATCCCAGACTTCCTCTGCGACAAAAGTGTGGCAAATTCCTGATCCAAGTTTCTACGAGGTGACCAGTTTAACGGTTGACCGCCCTAAAATGGCAATTGCCCGATTAGATGCGTTATTGGCTAATCCAGCGACCAGCAAAGCACAACGCGGCGAATTAATATTAATAAAAGCCTGGGCGTTATTTTATGCTGGAGATTGGGCCAATGTCCCTACAACTTTAAACTTTGGCATGACGCTGATTGATCAAAAATCGCTGCTCACTCAATATTATCGGTTAGCACAAGCAAATTTCTTTAGCGCAGTTGGTGAAACTCAGCAGGCATTTAGTCAATTAGATGCGGTTGGCCAATATTTGAAGCTGGTCCCGCACCCAGAACTGCAGAAATTTCATTTGCAGATTTCCGCACAGTTGCATCAAGACGCCAAAGACTATGATATGGCGTTGTATTTTTATCTCAAATTGCTCGATGAACTCAATGCAAACAGTTCGCCTTTACCTCTCTTTAGTGCTGATCGAGGCACAGTTTTACGCGGGTTGGCCTTTGTTTATTACATGCTCGATGACAAAATTTTGGCCGAACGTTATTTGTTCGCGGCTGAGCAACATGAACCCGCGACGCATCGGGTCGCTCTTGCCGAAATTGCTTGTTTACGGGGTTATCAGCTGCAAAAAACAGCACCAGAACTCGCTGAGAAAGCCTTGTTACCTATATTGGCAATGGCTAAAAACCAGCAAGAACTCTACTGCAGTCCTTTTGCTTATGCCATGTTGTCGCAAATTTACCAAGATAAAAGCCAGCAAGCCGCCGCACTGAATGCCGCACAGTTGGCAACTCAGCTGGTAAAACGCGAGAATCCAGATTTGTATTTGTATGCTTGGTATAACCTTGGATATTTATACCTCCAGCAAAAACAACCACAACAAGCATCGCAAGTCATTGTGCAACTTGAACAATTTACCAAAAACTTACCGGAAAACGTGAATCACGCCGGTTTACTCTATCTGCAAGCCGCCGACGCGCAAGCGAACGGTGATTATCAGCAAGCTCTGGCATTTACTCAAAAATATTATCAACAAGAATTAGCCAACATTGCCCAAAGCAATACCCGGAATATTGCGCGTTATCGTTACCTTTATGATCAGGAAAAAAGTGCGGCGCAGAGTCATCAGCTGCAACTAAAAGCCGAATTGTCCGCGGCAGCCTTGGCGTCACAGCAAGCGAGTCAGCGGATCTATTTGGCTGGTACGGCTGTAGTGTTTAGTTTATTGCTTGGCGTTTGGTTGCTGCATCGACGCAGTCGAGCCTGGCAACAACGAGCATTTCAATTACAAATGGTGGATCCCTTAACCAAATTACCCAATCAAAATTTTTTGGCACAACACACGCCACAACTCGTCGCAATGGCTCGACGTTATCAGTTTGAGCTCGCGATGGTGGTGTTAGAGATTGACGATTTAGCAGAGCTTGAGCGGCAGTTTGGTGAGCCGGCCATTAGTCTAGTGGTGAAAGAGTTTGCTGCACTTTGCCGGCAGCATTTGCGTGAAACTGACCAGCTAGTGCGATTGTCGGGCGGGCATTTCGCCATGGTGTTGCCGTACAGTGATGATGCGACGACTTTTGCCGTGCTGCATAAACTTCAAGCCGAATGTGCTTTGGCAATATCGCCATTGTTACCAAAACCACGTTTGCTTAGCTTTTCCGCGGGCATCCAATTTAGCTCGCAGCAGGCAGATCCGGTGCTATTAGTACTTGAGGCCGAGCGAGCACTGAGTTTGTCAGTGGTTGCGGGCAACGGCAAGTTATCCAAATTTGTGCTGTAGCTATTAACGAAACACGTCAGCGTTAACGTCATTGAAGAGCAAGGCTGCGAAAAGTCGCAATTGCTGAAAATTCTTCAAATTGAGGATACTGAGAACCTCATATTGGCATTTTTGGCAAGCCTTCTTTATAGGTGATGCATCAATTTAACAAGGGTAACTATGGACACAACAACAAAAGCGGTGAACCCATTGTTCTCAATATGGACTCAACCGCGAGCAACTATTCAATCCATTGTTGAGCGAAATTATGAATATCATGTGCTGGTGCTAACGGTATTGTACGGGATCGTCAGTACGCTCGAAAAAGCGGTCACAAAAAATCTCGGTGAAAGGTTCGACTTGCCGCTAATAGTCATGGTTTGTTTGTTCGTTGGTCCTATTGGTGCTCTAATTTCACTGTTCCTCGGCTCAATACTAATCAGGTGGGTAGGGTCTTGGATAGGTGGAAAGGCGTCGCTTGCACACATTCGTGCCGCGATTGCATGGTCCGGGCTGCCAGTTGTTTGCACCATTGTTGTGTTCGTGATCGAATTGATTTTATTTGGCAAGGAGCTGTTTATGGAGGAGATCCCTTCCATTAGTGACAGCATCCCCTTGCTGGTGACATTTGTAATCCTATCACTTGTACAAGTGGGGGCGGCGCTTTGGTCATTTGTCTTGTTAATTGTCACTTTAGCGCAAGTACAATCATTCACTGCTCTTAAAGCCTTTGCGAATCTAGCGATAGCGGCAGCATTGGTAATACTGTCCATATTGATAGTTGTGTTAGTTATTGGTCGTTTCCTTCATTAGCATTCCAATGACAGGTGCGAACTTAATCTAACCTTTCGTTACTTTAATATGTGCATGATTTTAATCTGACTACTAATCAATAAGGAGAAGGCGTGTTGCATCAGCCGCAGATGATCGAGCCGATTAAGAATTCCATGGTGCTAGAGAAAAGCTTATCGCTGATAAGTTTATTGTTATTCAGCTGCTATATCGGATGGGTGGTGTCCGCAATTGAACTCGTTAAAGTGTTTAATGGTGTGGACCTTGGAATGGATAAGAAAGTGCTTGCGATGCAAATAAGCAACGCATTAGTTCCTTACTTCAGCTATTCATTTTATGCTCTGCCTGGATGGATTTGCGCAATGCTAATTCTCATCTTTTCAAAATATCGCGCTCGATTCTTTTTATATTTTTGGAGTTTATCGTCGGTAGTTTTAGTTCTAGGCTTCCCTTTTGGTAGTTTGTTTGGATTGATATTGGGGATTGTGGTTTTTATCAAGCGAAAGCAATTTACTTGAACCGGATCGTTAGCTGAAGCCATTTAGGGTGGTCATGATTAAACAAATCCCTACTTTTTTAACAGGGGCTTAGTTTTATCCGATGCTCTGGAAGTAGGCTTGATCACGAAAAAGCGAATGCCCGCAGCTAAGGCCACAGCATTCGCTTATTCCACACTTGAGGTTTCAGCAGCCTTGTGGCCTTAGAGCATCCTTTATCCTAAACGCCGCTTAACCTAAGCGGTAATCTGCACCATCTTTGGCGGTAAAGCGTTGTTGGCGACGGGTGTAAGTTGGTTGCAGCTGGCCCATAATCATTGAAAACCAGCGGCTGCCTTGTTCGTCTTGCAATTCTAATTGCACGTCATCAATGCCGGCGTGGTCTTTACAACCTTGTGCGCCGCTGCGGCAAATGGTCAGTTCGACATGACGGCCATTGTCGTTTAACAACAGGCTTTGTGGTTTTTCACGGCTACCAGCTAATGCAACAAACTGCGCTGGGTTTTGCAAACCGCTGTTGCTGCCGTCGGCAAAAAACGCCAATAAATGATGGTAATACACCACGTAACTGCAGACATCTTTATGCGAGCCGGTCGCCAGTGGAAACACTTTGTCTAAAAAGCCTTTGGAGTAATCCAAAATTTGACGCAGGTGGCTGTCGTTTAACGCACTAATTGCACTGATTTCCTGACGGATAAAAGCATCTATTGGCGTTTGCTGGTGCATGTCGATTGCTGTCATGTTCATGGTAAAGTCCTCGCTCACTCTTGTTGTCTGGCCCGGTAGGGTGGCGGGCGTCCGCACATTGTTTAACTGGTTTGGCCACAGCGATTGCCGTTGCTTAGAAACTAGTCTATGTTGTTTTAGTGCAAAATTTGACAATTAAAACTTTACAGTGTGAATTTTACAAAATGGCCAATACAAAAAGTTT
>Ga0187843_10002680_pt1 | contig 10630 bp, 10 predicted proteins | sample SpaLakP09_SKY_43_FD_134516 | JGI IMG/M metagenome (GOLD analysis project Ga0187843, IMG submission 134516) | Oligotrophic lake water microbial communities from Sparkling Lake, Wisconsin, USA - SP09_SKY_43 | ecosystem: Environmental > Aquatic > Freshwater > Lake | place: USA: Sparkling Lake... | reverse complement strand
TTGAGGGCCACCACCAGGGATTCGCTCTGCACTTCCTTGAGCACGGCCTGGATGCCCTTGTCGTCGATCTTGTCCAGATCGTCGAAGGTGAACATGTTGTCCATGATCTTCTGGGCCAGGTCGGCATCGGCTTCGCGGATGTAATCCAGCACCGAGGCTTCCACGCTGGAGCCCAGCATATTGATGATTTCGGCCGCGGCCTTGACGCCGCCGAGGTTGGATTTCTTCATGCGCTCGCCGCCGGCCAGCACCTGGCTCATGACTTCGTTCAGGTCCTTCAGCGCCATGGGTTGGATGCCGTCCAGGGTGGCGATGCGCACCAGCACTTCGTTGCGCTGGCGCTCGGTGAAGACCTTGAGCACCGAGCTGGTCTGGTCAAAGTCCAGATGGGCCAGGATGGCGGCAATGATCTGCGGGTGTTCGTTGCGCAGCAGCTCGGCCACCGAGGCGGCGTCCATCCACTTCAGGCTTTCGATCGAGGACACATCGCTGCCTTGCAGGATGCGGTCGAGCAGCAGATTGGCCTTGTCTTCACCCAGGGCCTTGCGCAGCACCTGACGCACGTATTCATCGGTGTCGGAGACCAGGGTGCTCTGGGTTTCTGCCACGGCGTCGAAGCGGGTCAGCACCTGCTCGACCTTGTCCCGGCCCACGACCTTGAGCTTGGCAATTGTTTCTCCCAGCTTCTGCACCTCTTTCGGGGCCAGATGCTTGAAGACTTCAGACGCTTCCTCCTCGCCGAGGGACATCAGCAAGATGGCGGCGTCCTCTACTCCTTTGTCATCCATGGTTGGGCTCGATGGTCAGTGTGGGTGGGAAGACTCGGGGGCAGGCGGCGCGGCTTAGGCGACCTCGCCGTTGATCCAGTTGCGCATGATGTTGGCCACGGCAATCGGGTTCTCGCGGGCCAGGGTGCGGGCACGCTCAAGTTTTTCGTTAGCCACCGGGCCGCTCAGGGCGGGCAGGCCGCCGTCGGCGCCCAGGGCGGGCAGTTCGTTCTCGTCGTCGACCACGGCGTCCAGCTGCGAGGCGGTCTCGCTGGCTTCCGGCGGCGGCGGGTTGGCGGCCTTGATGGCCGGGCGCACCATGCCGAACACGGCGATCAGGGCCACCAGCACCAAGGCCAGGGGCACGGCCGCGCTGCGCAGCAGGTCCAGCACGAAGGGCTGCTTCCACAGCGGCAGTTCCACGTCCTCATGCTTGTCCTGCAGGAAGGGGGCGCTGATGATCTTGAGCGAGTCGCCGCGCTCGGCGTTGAAACCCATGGTTTCCTTGACCAGGGCGGTGAGCTTGTCCAGCTCTTCCTGCGGCACCGGGATGTTGGCGACCTTGGACTTGGGGTCGGTGTTGGGGCGGTGGTTGATGACCACGGCGGCATTCAGGCGGCGCACATTGCCGGTGGCGTTGCGCACCACACGCACGGTCTTGTCCAGCTCGTAGTTGGTGACGGAGTCGCGCTTGGTGCTGTTGCTGGGCGAGCCGCCGGCGGCTTGCAGCGGGGCGGCCTCGCCTTCGATCGGGGCGGTGGCCGGGGCTTGCGGCTGGTTGGCTGCGGCACCTGGCACGCCGGTCGGCGGTGCGGGCGTGCCGTTGATCGACTCGTTGGTCTGGGCGCTGCGCACGGCGGCGGTGGCGCCCTGGCCACGGTTGGGTTTGTACTCTTCGGCGGTGCTTTCCACCTGCGCGAAATCGACATCGGCCGTCACGGTGGCGCGCAGATTGCCGCGGCCCACCACCGGCTCCAGCAGTTCGTAAATGCGCTTGTTGAAGTTCGTTTCGATCTGCTGCTTGTACTGGAGCTGCTGGCTGTCCAGACCGTTGCTGGCCTCAGGGCTTGTGGACAGCAGGGCGCCGGTCTGGTCGAGCACGCTGACGGCCTTGGCCGACAGGCCCGGCACGCTGGCCGAGACCAGGTGGACGATGCCGGCGATCTGGGCGCGGTCCAGCGAGCGGCCGCCGCGCAGGGTCAGCATGACCGAGGCGCTGGGCTTTTGCTGCTCGCGGAAAAAGCCGTTCTGCTCCGGCATGGCCAGGTGCACGCGGGCATCGGCCACATCGGCCAGGGCGGTGATGGTGCGGGTCAGCTCGCCTTCCAGGCCGCGCTGGAAGTTCAGACGTTCGTTGAACTGGGTCTGGCCGATGGAGCTCTTGTCCATCAGCTCGAAACCGACGCTGCTGCCCTTGGGTAGGCCGGCCGAAGCCAGCTTCATGCGCACGTCGTAAACCTGGGCGGCCGGCACGAGGATGGTGCCGCCGGGCTCGTGGCGATAGGGCACGTTCAGCTGGGCCAGCTGTGCGATGACGGCGCCGCCGTCCTTGTCAGACAAGCCGGTGAACACCGGCCGGTAGTCGCCCTGGTTGGACCACAGGGTGATGGCCAGCACGGCGGCTGCCAGCATGGCCAGGCCGCCGCCCATCATCAGCTTGTTGCGCGCCGGCAGGGCTGCCAGGCGGGCACCGAAGCTGGCAGGCTCGGGTGTCACCAGGGGCAGGGTGTTGGCGGCGGGGCTGAGGGCGTTGTCCATGAGTCGGGCCGGTCTGAGAGGTCGGTGCTGGAGGGCGGAGAAACGAGACGAAACGAGGCGAAATGGGGGGTGAGGTATGAAACCGTGATCCTTTTCACGGCGGACAGCAGGCATTGCCGATGCATTGAATTATTCGGATTTGCCCCCTCAAGAAAGCTTGGAACAGGCCGAAGAACCGAGCGCAGTTCCCTCCTTCAGGCGGCGCATCCCGACCTACAGTTCGGTCTATCGCTCCCGCCCTGGCACCGCCATGGCGAGCGGGCGTGGATGGAGTCCCTTGTCATGGAACTGAAGCTCAAACCCTTTGATTTCGCCCAGGCCACCGCACGCGCTGGCCTGAACATCAATGGCGAGCCGCTGTCCAAGGCCAAGGCCACCGGTGGCGCCAGCTTCGGCGACGCGATGGCCCAGGCCATGCAAGGCGTCAGCCGCTCGCAAAACGAGGCCTCCCGCTTGCAGCGCGAGGTGCAGCTGGACAACCCGACCGTCAGCCTGGAAGAAACCATGGTGGCCATGCAGAAGGCCCAGATCGGCTTCCAGGCCACCTTGCAGGTGCGCAACCGCCTGGTGTCCGCCTACTCGGAAATCATGAATATGCAGGTGTGATGAGGCGCTGAAGCGTGGCCGCCGCGGCCATCGCTCGCGCGTCGCTCCCTTCGTCCTGCTTCAGCTCAGATCGCGAGGCCTCCCGCCTTGCGTGTCCATCCGGCGCCAAGGCCCTCAGCAGGGCGTGGCCGTCTGGGCCGCCGGCCCGCAAATCTGCACCCGCCCCATGCCGTTGAGCTCTACCCGCAGCGCCTGGCCTTTGCCGGCGCTGAAAGCCGTGGCGCCATGGCGCGGCGCTTGGCCCAGGGCCGGTTCGAACTCCGCGTCGACGGCGGTGTCCATGCGCACATCGGGGTAGTCGCGCCCCTTGTTGCGCGTCAACATGCAGGCCGTGGCCCGACCCGTGGCTGGGTCGAAGGATTTGCTGCTGCCGGCCACCGTCGGCCCGCAGTCGCAGGGGTGGTCGCGGCTGATGCCCCAGCACCAGTCCGGCCCGGTCCGGAAGCTCACGAACACCGGGCTGCGCTGGGTCACGCTCATTTCGCGGGCATTGCGCAGGTCCATCAGCAAGCTGTTGGCCGCGTCGCGCAGTTGCTGGCGCTGGATGAAGCTGCGGTAGCTGGGCACGGCCACGGTCATCACCACAGCCAGCACGGCCATCACCACAGCCACCTCAAGCAAGGTGAAGCCTCGGGGCGAGAGAGGGCGGAGGCGATTCATGCACTGGCCTTGGGCTGGCGCAGCAGGCGGGCCATTTTCTGGGCCTGGTCCACGTAGTGCTGCAGATCCCGCTCAGCCAGGGGGTCGAGGTTTTCGAAGGTCAAGCCCAGCTGGCGGCTGCCGTCGGCTTGGGCGCGCACATGCTGCAGGCGCAGGTCGACCATGAGCCGGGTGTGGCGGTCCAGTTCCACCCGCACGGCCTGCAGCAGCTGGCCGGTGGCGGGTGCTGGCTGCTCGGGCGGCAGCAGCAGGGCCAGGCCGCCCAGGCTCAGGTCAAGCACGCGCAGGCTGAGGGTGATGGGCGCGGCCTCGTCGGCGCCGGGCACACAGACATGGGCTTGCGGCGTGCGGCTGGTCGGGCGCACGCGAAAGGCCTGGCGGCGCTGGAATCGGTAGAGCTGCACGGGCAGATCGGCGCGCAGCAGGTCATCGGGGCCGGCGCTTGGATTGGCTTGAAGCAGCATCAGCCCGTCCAGATCGAACTGCAGGCGGATCTGGTCGAGATAGGCCACGGCCGTCAGCTCCTGCGCGCCGAGCAGGGCCGGCAGCGGGCTGCCGGGTGCGGGGCTGTCCAGCAGCATGCGGCCGGCGTCGGCATCAAGCTCACAGATGCGGGTGCTGAGGCTGAGGCCGTCCGGGCTGCTGAGGATCAGCGGCGTGCGTTCCTGCTGCAAGCGCTGCAGCAGGCCGAGGATTTCGATCGGGGCCTGGATACGAAAATCGCCCGAGTCGGCAGCAGATGCCGAGTCGGGCGAGGGCGTGGAGGGCGAAGTTGAGCTCATGCGGAAGGGGCTGTTTCGCCCGGGGCGGGTGCGCCCGGGCGACGCGTTGAAAACCGGCGGGGCGGCGCTCAGTGCAAGGTCTTGCTCTTGCCGGACAGCACCTGATCCAGATCGTCGAGCCAAGGTTCGGCCAGGTGGCGGATCTCGGCGTCGTTGAGCAGGATGCGCTGCATGATGCGCGTCTTCAGCTTGTTCTCTTCGGGCGCCAGTTTCTCGCCGGCGGCCGCATGCTTGAGCTGGGAGATCAGCAGCACGCAGGCGCCTTCGAGCTTGACGACCTCGTCCCAGTTGCCGGTGCGCGCGGCGGACAGCATGTCGGCGCTGGCTTGCTCAATGGCTTCGTAGTAGCTCAGAAGTTGGGTGTTCATCACAATTTCCGCAAGAAACAAGTGTTAGGTGGATCAGGCCGCGCGCTGCACTTCCGGCGACTGGCCGATGGCGGTCCAGGCGTCTCGCACCGGGGTGAGCAGGCGTTGGCACTCTTCGATCAAGGAAGGGTCGCTGCGCAGATTGGCCTGGGTCAGGCGCATGCACAGATAGGCATAGAGGTCACCCAGATCCTGGGCCAGAGGGCCGGCTTCCAGGTTCAGTGTGGCTTTCAGGCCCTCGTCGAGAATCCGCACGGCGCGGCACAGCGAGTTGTTCTTCAGCTCGGTGTTGTTGGCCTCGATGGCCACCAGTGCCTGGTTCATGGCGGCAAAGATGCCGTCGAACAGCATGGCGACCAGGCGATGCGGGCTGGCGCTTTGAACATCGGTCTCCAGTCCGACCTTGCGGTACATCGAGGCGCGCTGGGTCCTGGATGCGAACGGAGAGGCTGTGTTGCCGTACATGGTGGGATTCTTTCCGGGGAAGCTCGTGTTGAATTGTTTTCGACCCCGGGACGCTGAACTTGAGTGCTCGAAGACGCGGTCTTCGCCTGCAGATGCGGGCTTGAGAAAAGTGCGAATTTGTGCCGCTGGCTCGCGCTGCAGGCTTGAGGGCGGGTGTGGGTATCGCAGGCGCCCAAAGCAATCAAGCGGTGGCCTCTTGCGAAGCCACCGCTTGATCGGTGGGGCCTGGACGGGCAGGCGCTGAGGCAGCAGGCTGCGGCGCTGCCGGCCTTACTTGTTCAACATGGCCATCTGCTGGCTCACATAGCTGGACAGGTTGTTGAGCTTGCCCATCTGCACATCGAGCGCGGTGTAGCGCGCGCGCAGGCGGGTTTCGGTCAGCGAGGCCTTTTCTTCGAGTTTGGTGCTTTGCAGGTTGTTGCCATTGATGCGGTCTTGCAGGCCCTTCTGTCGCGTGCTCAGGCTGCCGTCGATGCCCAGGGCCTGGTCGGCAAACTTGCGCATGCGCTGGGCGATGCCGCTGTTCTCGGGATTGGCGCTGTCTACCGACATGAAGAGCTGCTTGAGGCTGTCCAGGTCGGCCATGGATTTGTCCAGCTTGGTTGCGGTGACCTTGAGGCTGCCATCGGCGACCGGGTCCAGGCCGATGTCGGCCAGGCGGCTGAACTTGCCGCCCAGGGTGGTGGTGCCACCACTGACCCCGCGCATGGCGGATTGGATGCTCAAGACCGAGCCTTCGCCCTGCAAGGTGCCGGCGGTCTTGTTGCTCTGGTCGTACTTGGTCTGGTCTTTCACCAGGGCCGACAGGCTGCTGTAGGCGGTGGCGAAATCGTTGATGGCCTTCTTGATCGCCTCCTTGTCCGCCGAGATGGTCAGGTTGACATCGGCGGTGGTGGGCTTGAGCAAGTTGATGGTCAGGCCGTCGATCGATTCCTTGAGCGTGTTGGTCTCCGACTCGATGTCCAGGCCGTTCAGCTTGGCCAGGGCATTGCCGGCAGCTTGGTTCTGGACCGCCTTGGAGGAGTCTGGCGTGCGCGGATCGAAGGACAGCGCATCCAGGCCCTGGCCGTCGAGCAGGCCATCGCCGTCGACCACGCCGATGCGGAAGCCGTTGCTGACTCCGGTTTCGGTGGAACGCATGACCAGGCGGGCGCCGCCCTGGTCGGTGACGATGGAGGCCGTCACGCCGGCCTTGGCGGCATTGATCTTGTCGCGAATCTGCGCGAGGGTGTTGCTGCCATCGCTGATGTCGATGGTCACCGCAGTGCTGCCGGCCTTGGGGTCAAAACTGCTTTGGTCGGCATTCCATTTGCCCAGCTCGATGGTGATGCTGCCCTGGCCGACCGGACCGGTGGCGGGCTGGTAGCTGGAGGACACCGACTGCGCCGTGGCGAGGCGGCTGACCGAGACCGCCACATTGCCTGCGGCCGCACCGGGGCCGGGCGTGACGCTGACGCTGGTGGCATCGCTGGAGGTGCCCAGGCCGGCGCCCCAGGTGTCCGGGTTGGTCAGCTTGGATGCAGCATCGCGCAGGGCCGAGAGGCTGCTTTGCACCTTGCCGTAGGCGGAGAGCTGGGTTTTCAGTCCATCGGTGGCGGTCTTCAAGGTGGTGATCGGTTGGCGTTCAACCGAAACCAGCTTGGTGATCAGCGACTCGATGTCGAGGCCGCTGCCAATGCCTGCGGAGGTGATGCTTGCCATGATGGGACTCCCTGTGGCGTGCGATAGAACTGCGTCCGAGTCTTGTGGCCCAAACGGCGACGGATCGCGGGGTCGAGACAAAAAAGGCCGATACGCAAAGGCGGTATCGGCCGAAGGTGCTCAAAACTTGAGAGGAACCGTGCGCGCGCCCGCCGGCGCCAGGCCGGCAGGGGCGGGCGCAATCAGCCCTTCAGCAGACTCAGCACCTGCTGCGGCAGCTGGTTGGCCTGGGCCACCATGGCATTGCCGGCCTGTTGCAGGATTTGGGTGCGGCTGAGGTTGGAGGTTTCCGCCGCGTAGTCGGCATCCATGATGCGGCTGCGTGCGGCGCTTTGGTTTTCCACCGAGACCTGCAGGTTCGAGATCACCGCTTCAAAGCGGTTTTGCGAGGCACCCAGCGTGGCGCGCTGGCTGCTGACCGTGTTCAAGGCGATATCGATGTTGTCGATGATGGTCTTGATGTCGGCCGTGGTCGAGGCATTGCCGATGGTGGCGGTGGTGACCGCGGTGATGGTGGGGTCCACCGTCATGTCCGAGGTGGTCACCGTGATGGTGTCTTCCGCGCCGGTGTTGGGGCCGACCTGGAACTCCTGCGGCACCACGGCGTCGGCGCCGAGGATTTTCTTGCCGTTGAAGGTGGTGCCCGCCAGCACGCGGCCGATTTCCAGGGCCAGCTCACCGAATTCCTTGCCGATGGAATCCAGGTCGGTGGTGGTGTTGGTGGCGTTGCGGGACTGCACCGACAGCTCACGCATGCGTTGCAGCGTGTCGCCCACTTTGGACAAGGCGCCTTCAGCGGTCTGCGCCAGCGAGATGCCGTCGTTGGCATTGCGGATGGCGACGTTCATGCCTCGGACCTGCGCATGCATGCGCTCGGCAATGGCCAGACCCGCCGCATCGTCCTTGGCGGAATTGACTCGCATACCCGAGGACAGACGCTGCATGGACACCCCGAGGGAGCCCTGCGACATGTTCAGATTGCGCTGCGCGTTCAGCGAGGCAATGTTGGTATTGATGGTTTGCGGCATTTGAGCACTCCTACAGAATCCGGTAACTCCCGGCCAGGCCGGCGCGTCAATCCAAGTGTGGGGAACCGGCCGGGCCGGCGCCTTCGCTTGTCAACTCGCCCGGTCTGTTCAAGCTTGGGCCTGGTGGGGCCGGGGGCTTGGGTCCGGACGTCGGGTGATGCTTTCCATGTTTCAACCCGATGGCCAAATTCTTGAGCAGTCTGTCGTGCCTCGAAAGCAGGAAAAGGCCGTGAAACCACGGCCATAAAAAAGCTCCGCGCCCTGGAGCAAGCCAGGGTGGCGGAGCGAGCGGAGACTGATTTTGGGTGCCGGTGGCGCGGCTTTCGGCGGCGTTTCAGCCGCGCGCTAACTCAGCCGCCACGCAGCAGCGACAGCACTTGCTGCGGCATCTGGTTGGCCTGCGAGACCATCGCCGTGCCCGCCTGTTGCAGGATCTGCGCGCGGCTGAGGTTGGCGGTTTCCGAGGCGTAGTCGGCATCCATGATGCGGCTGCGCGAGGCGCTCTGGTTTTCCACCGACACCATCAGGTTGGAGATCACCGCTTCGAATCGGTTCTGCGCCGCACCCAGGGTGGCGCGCGTCGAGCTGACCGTGTTGATGGCGGTGTCGATCTGATCGATGGTGGTCTTCAGATCGGCCACCGTCTTGGTGTTGTCGATGGTGTCGCTGGTGACGGCGGTGATGTCGGCGTCGGCCGTCAGGTTGGTGGTGGTCACCGTGACGATGTCGTTCACTGTGGTGTTGGCGCCGATCTGGAAGTCATTGGCCTTGGCGCCAGCGCCCAGGATGGCCGTGCCGTTGAAGGTGGTGCCAGCCAGCACGCGCTGGATTTCAGCGCCGAGTTCAGCGAACTCCTTGCCGATGGAATCCAGGTCGGTGGTGGTGTTGGTGGCATTGCGGGCCTGCACACCCAGCTCACGCATGCGCTGCAGCGAGTCGCCCACTTTGGACAGCGCGCCTTCAGCGGTTTGCGCCAGCGAAATGCCGTCGTTGGCATTGCGCACGGCGACGTTCATGCCGCGCACCTGGGCTTGCATGCGTTCGGCGATTGCCAGGCCGGCGGCGTCATCCTTGGAGGAATTGACGCGCATGCCCGAGGACAGGCGCTGCATGGACGTGGCGAGCGAGAGCTGTGTGTTTGAGGCGTTACGTTGTGCGTTCAGCGAGGCAACGTTGGTGTTGATGATGGAGGGCATTTTCAATCCTTTCGGTGATCAAGACATTCCGGAAACCCGGTCTATGCGGTCGATAACTTGGCCGCTGCAAGAGCGGCTTTGCCAGCAGCCAGGCGGCTGAGGCCGCCTGATCTGCACGTCCGCGTCCTGCCTCGCGCACCACCTCGCATGAGGGTATGGCGCAGGGCCGGCTGACCGGACCACGGTGTCCCTTGTTTCCTCGGGCCCGTTGGGTTTGTTATCGAGCGATGCCTTGAATCACTTGAAGAATTTTTCTTGCCTTCTTTTGAAAAACAGCCCTTAAAAAAGACGCTGCCCAGCCGAGTGGGCAGCGTCAAGGGGCTTGTGCTGGAGGGGTGAGGTTCTCCGTTCCTGCGACGACGGGTGTACTCAGGGCCAGCGAGGCTGGCCCGGGGTCATCGAAGAAGCGACAGGACTTGCTGCGGCATCTGATTGGCTTGCGCAATCATGGCCGTGCCCGCCTGTTGCAGGATCTGCGAACGGCTCAGGTTGGCGGTTTCCGTCGCGTAGTCGGCATCCAAGATGCGGCTTCGCGAGGCGCTCTGGTTTTCCACCGAGACCATCAGGTTGGAGATCACGGCTTCAAAGCGGTTTTGTGCCGCACCCAGCGTGGCGCGCTCGGAGCTGACCGTGTTGATGGCCGTGTCGATCTGGTCGATCGTCGTCTTCAGGTCACCGGCCGTCTTGGTGTTGTCGATCACATCGCTGGTGACGGCGGTGATGTCGGCATTGCCGGTCATGTTGGTGGTGGTCACCGTGACCACGTCATTGGTCGTGGTGTTGGCGCCAATCTGGAAGTCTTTGCCTCCCGCGCCGCCGCCCAAGATGGCGGTACCGTTGAAGGTGGTGCCGCCCAGCACGCGCTGGATTTCCTTGCCCAGTTCGGCGAATTCCTTGCCGATCGAGTCCAAGTCGGTGGTGGTGTTGGTGGCGTTACGGGCCTGCACGCCCAGCTCACGCATACGCTGCAGAGAGTCGGCCACCTTGCCCAGCGCACCTTCAGCGGTCTGCGCCAGAGAGATGCCGTCGTTGGCGTTGCGCACCGCGACGTTCATGCCGCGCACCTGGGCGCTCATGCGTTCCGCGATGGCCAGGCCGGCGGCGTCGTCCTTGGCAGAGTTGACACGCATGCCCGAAGACAAGCGCTGCATGGAGATGGAGAGAGAAGACTGTGACGTGGCAACGTTGCGTTGCGCGTTCAGAGAAGCAATATTGCTATTGATGATTGCGGGCATGATGCGCTCCTGTTTCAGCTACGAAGATTCCCGGCTCAGCGCCGACGTGTTGGCAAATGCCTTG
>Ga0187843_10002679_pt1 | contig 10631 bp, 17 predicted proteins | sample SpaLakP09_SKY_43_FD_134516 | JGI IMG/M metagenome (GOLD analysis project Ga0187843, IMG submission 134516) | Oligotrophic lake water microbial communities from Sparkling Lake, Wisconsin, USA - SP09_SKY_43 | ecosystem: Environmental > Aquatic > Freshwater > Lake | place: USA: Sparkling Lake... | reverse complement strand
GTCTATGTCAATATCAGGCATCGTTATTTTCCTCTGAAGGTGGAGCCCATGTAGCGTAGTCTATCTTCTTCCACTGTCTAGGTCCCGGCGTGGTGTACGGAGTGTATATCTCTCCAGTTTCCCTATCAACCAACATCCATTTCTCTGGACATTTGGTTGTGATAGTTAATTCTATTGCGGTGCTGTGTTCTTGAACTATGGTTCCGTCTATGAGTTGTCTTGACATCATTGTATCCTTGTAGTTTCAAACAACAATAGTGGTAATGTCTCTGCTAAGAATGTTGCGTATTCTTCTGCAGATTCTTCGTCGGCAAAGTTTGAAAATTTAACATATACACAGTGTTCGCTGTCTTCTTCTGTGCTCATGACTTCTATATCTATGTCATCAGTGGATATGAATTCTTCTTCTTGTTTATTTTCTTCAGTCACGGTATTTTAGCCTCCTTGATAACATCTTTAACTAATTCTGCATCAGCAGGCAACGATTTAAATCTTCGCATCCAAAACTGTGGGTCTATAACAGGACCGATAATTTCTAATTGTTCGTCATTCATACGAGTCAACATTTCTTTGCCCGAACGAGCATTTAATATCATCCAAGGACTCACTAGTCCTTCTTTGATATCGTGAGTGGCTCTGTTTAAATTTACATAGGCAAAATAGTGTTCCCAGGCTGCAGAGTTTGATTCTCCCCAGGACATCATGGTCATAATACTGCGTTGTATAGCACCGTCAGCGGGTTCTACTTTGATCAATTCTGCAATGTAGTTCTGATACAATTCATCTCTGCACCAATGGTCTAGTTTAACTCCGCTCTTGACCACGTAGTCTACAAATCGTTCAGGATATATAGGCGCTGTGTTAACCAAGAAGCTGCCGAATTTCACAAAGGCTGTATAGAAACTAGAACTAGCGAATTCTTCAAAGGTCTTAGGCTGTTGTGCTTTTTGCGTGAGCTGGTAAAATCTTTGAAAGGTCAACAATCCCATTAGTACATGCTTTTCATTGCGGCTGAGATGTCTGCGCTTTTGTTCACAGACATGCACTACCAAAGTTTTTTCTTTGGCAAATAACTTCTCGCAATGTTCGCATTTAAAATTTAATTGCATTGACTTCTTTTTTGTCCCACCCAAGGTTTTGACAGTAGTCTTTGATTTCTCGATCTGTGGTAATGACTGCAAGCGTAGCAAGGTCTGCCCTCTTCATGGTTGGAAATAATTCTGCAAGGAATTCTTCTTTTTTATTCTTTTCTTTCTTTAAGGCAATCCATTCGTGAAACTGTTTGGCCTTGCTTTCGTGACTGCAGGAAGCCAAGGTCAACCATTGCAGTTTAGGGTGCTGGCTAACATTGGCCCAGTTCTTGTTATAGTATTGGTTGACTGTGAGAAGATAGTGTTCTTGTATTTCTCTATCAGAGGTAGCTACACTGCTGATATATCTGTTGAGATTCCACAGGTCGCCTTTGATTTCTTTGCGGCCTTCTTCCGTGGCAGCATCCCAAAGTTCTTTAATTCCTTGATCAACACAGGGTATGATGTCTTTGAATAGATCTACGTGTTTATTTTTAGCCATTGTCTTTGCTCAAGTGATATAGTATTTTAACACGATCGAGAGCTTCTTGCAAGGCCTGATTAGTACGACCTGCTCGAACTATTTCTTGCCAAAGATGCTGTTCATCTTTTAAAATCATTTCGAAATCTCTGCCGATTTCGAATCGCTCACTGTGAGGTGCATTAAACTCTCTAGCATAGGTTATGCCGTTGGCTTTTTCATAAATGTATTTTGCACCGGGTGTTAAGGTACCCATAATAAATCTTCCATAGTATACAATTGTTGCATAAAAGGAGAGGGGTTGTCAAGTACACTTCGCTCAAGATCGCCTGCCCTTCTAGGACAAACTCGAACTTCAAAATCACAGTTATTGACTTTTTTATACAAGTTGATCATCTGTTTAACTGTTGTTCCAACCCCGTGTCCTAGATTTTCTATTTGATTTGTTGAACGATCAATAGCTTGTTCTAGAGCATGGCAGATTTCATTAACATGAGTATAGTCGCGTACAGCAGATCCATCTGGAGTATTATAATCATCACCAAATAAATTAAACACTCCGGTCTTTTGTGCATTCATTAAATTCCACATCAGGCCGTCTGGATTGGTAGGTTTTATACCATCAGATCCTGTGACATTATAAAATCTAAAAGTAGTAAACGGAATATTTTTTTCTTTACAATATTGATCTACAATTTCTTCAGAGGCTCGTTTGCTAATGCCATAGGGATTATTCATTGGGCCTGCTGATCCGGTACTTGCATGAATAAATCTTTTAAATTTTAATTCTTGGAGGATTCGCAACGTGCCTAAAGTGTTTGTTTGATAATACACTATGGGATTTGTCACGCTTCGTCCCACAGCCACTTCAGCCGCCAAGTGAACTACACAATCAAATTCAAAATCTTTTGTCCATAGAAAATATCCAGGCATTGTTATATTGTTCCAAGACTGTTCTTTAACAGAGATTTGTGGTACATTTCTATCTAACCCATACAGTTCTAAGTCATTTCGTTTGCTTAACATTTTAGTTAAATGACTACCAATGTATCCGGAATTACCTGTTATTAATATTTTTATCATAGTTGTCCAATTCTAATTTTTTATGACTTTTCCACTGTCTTGAATACGGTTGCATTCTTCCTGTGTAAAGTCTATAATCACGAAAGTCTATAGTAATGCCATTCCAATGATGCATACCTTGTTCGGGTCTTCCAATTACTTCCCATGCTTTTGTGTACGCCACACTATCCCCATGCCAGCTTTTTTGTTCCATGTCGAAATTTTTAAGTACTTCTTCAAAAAAAGGTATTGATGATTTTTTTGCCAATCTCCACCAAGGACTGATTGCTATTTTGTCATTTCTTCTTAGTAATGCAAGGTCCGCAGTTAAAGGAGGCAATTCTGCATTAAGTCTAGCATCTGGTTCAGTAAACCAATAGGTATCTTCTGGACATGTTTTTAAGAATTCTAAAAAAAACTTTTCTCTGTTATATACTGTATCTCTTGGATCACCGTCATAGAAATAGTTCTCATCTCCCCAGCCTTCGTGTCTGGTTGTAGTGATGTGTATTAGTGGAATGTTGAACGAATTTAAATTTTCTTTAAGCCCTAGTGTAATATTTTTATAGGTATCTTTAGGAAATTTGTCTGCTAAAAAAGTATCTGCATGATATATAACTGCTTTCATTATCTGTATTTCTCATCAAGTTTGGGACACGGTAAGTTATAACTTAATTTATCTTTAAATGTATAACAACTTTTCATAAATGTTTCTGGACCAATCTCAGCCCACCTCAACGGGTATCCGCTATTAGTTACCCATCCTAGCTTATCACGAACATGAACTGCTGGATTTTTCTTTAGTAAATCTAATTTTTGATCTAGTATATCGGTCATAATCTTAAACCAATATTCTGTAAGTGGAGTTCTTGATTTACATATCATTGCACCAGCACCAACTAATTGATTCCAGTTATCTTTCATATGATTGTTATCTTGGTCGTTAGGATCTACAGCAACATCAAGAATATTTCCTAATCTATACCCGTTTATCCAATAATTAGAATTTTCTAATTGATCAAAGTAAGGACTCCAATCCCATTCGGCTCTTTTTATATCGCAGTACGCCCCTCCGTAAAAGTTCATAAAATAACTTCTACAATAATCTGATTTAGCAGTCGCCGACAAATACTTATACGCTTCATGAAATTTATGTTCTGGTAATTCATATTCATAAATTTCTTTGTCTTGTAAAAATTTTAATTCTACACCACATTGATCTTTTATAATCTGTAGATTATTTTTTCTACGAGGTGTAAGCTCGTTAGATTCAGTCCAGAATATATAGAGAGTTTTATTCATTCATGTCACACACAGCTATAATTGATCCAACTGCCCAATGCATTGATGTTACTTGCCGAGTTTTACTATACTTGTTTATGACATTTTTTAATGTATACGGAGAATACCAGCAATTATGATCAGGATGTACTGTTTCAATATATGCACCGTTTTCTTCTCTAAAGTTATTATTAAGTTTGTAAGCACAAGGGGCTGTGATTATTAATTTTCCCTTTACTTGATCTAACTGTTGCAGAAATAATGCAACATTGTCAACATGTTCAATAACTTCCGGTACAATTATTACATCATAATCGTTAGGTACATCATTCCAAGAATCGTATATATTACCGTTAGGTACAGATAATACTAATTTTATTTCATCTGTAGCATTGGGATCTATACCGTCTATTCTCTTACATACAGATGCTATTCTTAAATGTAGATTTTTTTTAGGTTTTGTAATTGGGTAATCTACAAACCCAACATGCAGAACTTTGAGACCTGTTACCAGTGGTGTTAAAAAATCTAGTCTAGAAACATCTTGAGAGGACAAATCTACAATTACCGTTTGACTAAAATATCCCATAATTTGTAATCTTCTATATTTTAAAACTACTCAAACTAAGCCGCACAGTTTTCTTAACTGTTTGATAGAATATTGTGTTTTGGATTTTGCCTTTTGATGGCTAAAATACTCAGATAGCCAACATCTGTTTAACGGTGTCTGCGTTTTATTTGTTGTTCTTAAACTAGAAAGATCAAAAACCTGTTTCAAAAACGGTCTAGCTGCTAACACAACTACTTCACTGTCGTACCAATGAGTTATTGCCGGATCTCTCTCAGAATACAGAGTTTCGTAATTTTTCACATATTGAGTATAATTAGGATGAGCTGGATTAACAACCACAAATCCGCTTTCGGCTCCGAATGATTTTCTAGTGTTGAGATTAACGTAATCTTCTTGTGTGTGGTTAGGATGAGTGATAAACAGCTGATCAAAAAATGCAATTAATTTATCGTTACTTAGCAATTTATCAAATTTGTTATAATCGATTTCTTTATAAAATAACAAATCGGCATCTATCCAAATTAGTCTATCAGCCTTGGTATTTTTCATTGCATCTAAAAAAGCAAATCCCTTTTTAGCAAATGTTCTAGCACCTCCTTTAGTTTTTCCGGCAGCAAGGAGTTCAAGAAAGTTTTTATGATTATCTCTACAATGCTCTCCCCAGTCTTTCCAAACAAGTCTAGAATCAACCAATCCTGGATTAAAATCTTCACCGTAGACGACTAATTCCATATCCGCTCTGTTCCAGTGTGTTAACCATGATTCTATCATAACTTGACCGATATGATCATAGTATGGTTTATGCATTGATGTTACGAACTGATACTTCATTGATCTTCCTTGAATTCTATTTTGTATTTTAATTTTGCAGGAACACCAGCATACATACATCCTGCTTCATACGTGCCCGGAGTGACCACTGACCCTGCTGCAATTACCGCATTATCTCCGATGGTGCAAGGTCCTATAATTATTGCGTGGCTTGCTATCCATACGCCTTGCCCAATCACAATATCACTGCCCTTAGTTGGCGCTTTTTTTCTTTCGGCTCCTTTTAAATCTATATTATGAGTACCGGTTAGTATCGAAACGTAACTTCCGAAAAAAGTGCCATCTCCTATAGTAACTGTTCCGGAGTTTAGATTAAAGAATGTGTTTTGTATTTTAACTTTTTTGCTACAGTATAGCCTGTTTCGCCCACCTAAAAATCTCGGTGTTTGGAGAGTAGCATCGATTACATACGGACCTATTTTGTCTGCTATCTTCTTTAGATCTTCTTCAGATAGTGTAGCTAGCAGGTTATCTATATCCACGATAGGTCTCCGGGTCATTACCTTTGAACTCAGTTAATTCAGCAGTATCAAAATTATAGTTTTCGATATTGTTAATAATAGCCACCTGTTTAGAACCGCCCGGGTCAGAATATAATTCATATAATTTGCATTGATCTTTGATTTCCCAAAGGTACTTGTTAACCCCTTCAAGATCTGTATCATCAAATACAATTACATCACAATCTTTCAGCTGTTGATGATCCCATTTAACTGTTTCATAACTATGGCCGCCATCGATATATGCCCAGGCTGCTTTGCTAGGAGTTAATGTGTCTGTAGTATACCCTTCTTTTAATTCATATGTGACATGCGGATTTCTTTTACAGAGCTTATCTAGTTGTCGACGACATTTAATAATATTACCTGCACCTTTGCCGTTATCTTCAGCAATGTGAAGCTGTGTGTCACCGCCAAACAAATCATATCCTACAATGTGTAATTTTTTAACTTTATCTTTTAATAAGTTGCCAATAGCAACGATACTTCGGCCTCGATGGGCTCCTATTTCGATAAATGTTGCACTTTCAGTTGTGACATTAAGGCTTAAAAATGCCTTGGCTGTTCGATCTAAATGACCAAGTTTTCCTTCAAGATATGTTGTCATAGTGTTCCCTTATTTGACAGTCTCTCTATATCAGCTTCAACCATCATTTTAACAAGACTGTCAAAATCTGTTTTGCGTTTCCATCCCAACACGGTTTCTGCTTTAGTGGGATCACCGCATAGGCTATGCAGTTCTGCAGGACGTACAAATGCTGGATTTGTTTCGATATAGCTTTGCCAGTTATCGATATCAGCATGTTTAAATGCACGTTCTAATAGATCTCCAATAGTGTATTGTACACCTGTAGCAATAACATAATCACCTGGCTCTGTTTGCTGTAGCATTAACCACATGGCTTCAACAAAGTCTCCTGCAAATCCCCAATCACGTTTTGCATCTAAATTGCCTAGTACAATTTTGTCTTGTAGACCCAGTTTAATTTTTGCAACTCCGTCTGTGATTTTTCTAGTGACAAATTCCTTACCGCGAATAGGTGATTCGTGATTGAACAAAATACCATTTGATGCATGTAAGCTATAACTTTCACGGAAGTTTACAGTCATCCAGTAGGCATACAACTTAGCAACTCCGTAGGGACTGCGTGGCCAGAACGGAGTCTTTTCATCTTGCCGCCCTCTTGAGATTTCAATACTGTTGCCGAACATCTCACTGGTGCTAGCTTGATAATATTTGGTATCTGAACTATGCTGTTTGATAGCATTGAGAATATTTAAAACTCCCACAGCATTCACTTCAGTGGTCATTTTATTTAAATCCCAACTGGCTCCGACAAAACTTTGTGCAGCAAGATTATAAAATTCGTTTGGTTTTAAGCTCTTTACTAAATGATTCATGCATCCGTCGTCTGTGATATCGCCGGTAATTAACTCAACATCATTTTCAATTCCTAAAAACTTAATATTGTCCAAGTTTGGGTTAGAATAACGTTTAACTAGTCCGTAGACTTTGTAATTTTTTTCTAAGAGTAATTTAGCAAGGTACGGACCGTCTTGCCCGGTCATACCTGTAACAAACGCTATTTTTTTCATTTTCCTTTTCCTTTTTTCTTTGAACTACCGGTCTTATTTCCACCTTTGTTGTGAATCATGTACCCTTGATGTGCATGATTAAAATTACTTTTACCCAAGCCGGGTGTGAGATCCAGTGCGGTTATTTTTTTTTCGTCTACAAATTTATTTCGAGTGGCATCGTAAACATGACAATCAGTATATGCTGGTAAATCGGAATAAATCCTGTCGCTATTATAATAGTCAATGAATTCATCGAAAAACTCATTGGCGTATGTGTGTTTAAGATTGAAACCAATAAATCCTGTTTCGGTATATGTTCCGACTCTTCCTAGATATGATGTAAAATAGTTATCTGGTAAAAAATTATCTAGATATTGTTCAGTTATATTATTTGTTAATACAGTGTCGGCATCTAACCAAAATAATTTATCCACGTTACTATTTTTAGCTGCATGCCAAATAGCATAACTTTTATGACTAAACCGTACGCCGTCTTGTATAAACTTAGTTGGTTTTTTATCTGTATGTCGTTGTTTAAATTTAGTTAAATTAGGAACAGATGGTTCGAGAGGAATAAGAGAAATATTATTAGGTACTGCAAAATTTACAGTATCGACGTACAAAAAAACTTTTATTTTTTTGTCTAAATGAGTGTTAAGGCCAGACACGAGCAGGTGTGCGTACTCGCTATACCCTTTATCACTGAATGTTGAAACTATTCCGATCATAGCACGTTTTTGTATTCTTTGACACACCCTGTGTTGTGTACATTTATTTTTTTAGAAAACAATAAATCGAGTTGTATGGTCTCACCGGCCGAGATATGATCGTCAATACAATCTAAAATATAAAATCCTAAGTTTTCTAATCTTTTTACAACATCCATGGCCAACGGGGCTCCTTGATTATATTCGATCAACGAAACTTCTATTAACAGTAAATCATTCGATTGTAAAAATGTTGTCCCACCATTGATGATATCAAGTTCCGCGCCTTGTACATCAATTTTAACTAGATCAAATTTTTGATTTTCAAAAAGTATATCTAATGTAGACACTTCTACGTTAATTTTTAAAATGTCATCTTCTTTGATATGTTTCCAATTGACTTCCGGATAAAATGATGCCCCTTTAGATCTTGGTTTTCTTTTCGTAGTAAAAAATTCTAATTTTCCTTGTTTATCAGACAACGCAATCATATGATACGGTGATTTTTTTCTTTGTAAAAATCGTTCGCAATGAGGATTTGCTTCGACCATAGTGATCAAGGATTGAGGATATAATTCTTTAAGACTATCAAAAAACTGTCCGCAATTTGCACCGATATCGAGACATGATATATTTGATTGCGGGAAATGCTCTTGAAGTTTTTTTATTTTAGGCAACGATGACGATTTCATTTTACTCTTGATCCCACAGATCGTCTTACAATATCGTTGTGATTAAATTCAGCCCAGTATAATTCAAATGCTACACCGTCTTCTACTCCTTCAAATTGATGAACTTTTCCAGGTTTGACTTGTGTAAATTCGCCTGGCCCTAGAATTGTTTCGTCAACTAGCCCCTGATCGTCTTGCCATACCCGAACAATCATCTTACCAGATTCTACAAAAAATCCGTTCCATTTAAATTGATGCTCGTGCTCGCTACATTTAAATCCTGCTTTGTATTCAATCCGATGAAACTCTAGTACACCGTTGGCATGGATTAATTCTGTCTGTCCCCAAATTTTACCTGCTTTCATGCTATCCCCTTAATATGTGTATTTAATCAGATCAATTTATGTAACTGTAAAACTTCACTTTGTCTACTGACTTCTTTGACAAAGAACACGCAGGGCGGGTTAACTTCCTCGCTGAGTGGTACCGTTAATAATTGCCCGTTTTTCATCTTAGGAAAATACCAGCGCACATCCTGATAGATATTAACAATTTCTATAGGCATATATTCTGCTCTAAATCCCTTGATAGGATTGAAAACTAGTGCATCAAACCCACGCTCATTGATCGAAGTCAACGGTAATACTTCTGGGTCAAGACCACAATCTTTGTCGCCTACTACCATGCACCAGTCTAGGGGCATTTGTACTTCGTAACCTCCTATGTTCAGTACAATAGCGGGCGAGTTAAATGATTCCAGAAATATCAGCGGCATAAAAAAGAAATCTGGTTCTTGAGGATTGGAATTATCTAGTACCGAAAATCTCGTGTCTTCGTCTACCTCGTCTGGCAGTTCGTTTAAATCAAATGCTTGATTGTTTAGTGTAAGTATTCTCATATATTAACCTTGGTGATGGTAAAGGGGTATTTGGCCTCTTTATAAAACTTTTTTCTTTCTGTAAGATGCCTCTTGGCATATTTGCAGGTGCTGGTAATGTCCCAGATTTCTACGTGATCTTTGTCTTCTGCTTTTCTAATGCCTCGCCCAATGCTTTGTATAACGCGGACAAAGCTCTTTCCGGGTTCAAGAAGAACCAGATTAAAAATGCGTGGAATATTAATACCCACAGCGGCCACACCATAAGTCGCCAAAATAATCTTGCCATCACTTGTTTTAATTTCATCGTATTCTTCCTTGCGGTCATCTAACTTCATCCCACCGCTAACAAATACCGCCTCTGGTATCAAGTCAATTAATTTTTTCCCAGTATCAATCCGATTGATTAATACCAGAGTATTGCCGGTAGCAGATAGTGCAGTGATCTTGCTGGCAATCCACTGTAATCGCTTATCATCTGTGACAAGAAACGAGTATTCATCTTGGAATGACGTAAACACCTGTACATCTGTGGTCTGTAACACATTGATATTCAACTGTGCCAGCACACCTTTTTCCTGCAGATCATGCGCACTCACTTGATTTATCACAGGACCTATACTGGCCAATATACCTTGAAATTCCCATTGTTCCTTGGGTACAGTTCCGGTGAGTCCCCAACGTATAGGGCAGTTGCGAAAGTTCTGTGTTAGTAGTTTAGTCAGCACTTCTGCCTTGGCCTGATGAACTTCGTCAACAATGATTGCACACACTCCTTCGCAGAATTCTGCCAAAGTCATGGTGTCATTGTCATAGCTTTTCTTGTCTAACACATTCAAACTCTGCCAAGTACATATAGTATGCGTCTTGCCTAATTCTTTTCTATCGCCGAAATACACACCAACGTCTAGTCCTAGATTACGATAGTCTTCTTCTGTTTGAACCACAAGGCTCTTGTTAGGAACAACCACCATTGTGCGTCCATATGGTTCACATAAATGC
>Ga0187843_10002678_pt1 | contig 10637 bp, 6 predicted proteins | sample SpaLakP09_SKY_43_FD_134516 | JGI IMG/M metagenome (GOLD analysis project Ga0187843, IMG submission 134516) | Oligotrophic lake water microbial communities from Sparkling Lake, Wisconsin, USA - SP09_SKY_43 | ecosystem: Environmental > Aquatic > Freshwater > Lake | place: USA: Sparkling Lake... | reverse complement strand
CCTGATGGTTTTTACCGGCAACGCTAATCCTGCGTTGGCAGAGGGAGTCGCAAAAAATCTCGGCATCCCCCTCGGCAAAGCGAACGTTTCGAAATTCTCGGACGGCGAAGTCATGGTTGAAATTAACGAAAACGTTCGCGGTAAAGACGTCTTCGTGCTGCAATCGACTTGCCAGCCAACCAACGACAACCTGATGGAACTGATCCTGATGGTGGACGCTCTGAAACGCGCTTCGGCTGGCCGCATCACCGCTGCGATTCCTTACTTTGGTTACGCCCGTCAAGACCGCCGCCCACGTTCGGCGCGCGTTGCGATCTCGGCCAAAGTGGTCGCCAACATGCTGGAAGAAGCCGGCGTCGAGCGCGTCCTGATCATGGATCTGCACGCAGACCAGATCCAGGGCTTCTTCGATATCCCGGTGGACAATATTTACGCATCGCCAATTCTGCTGGGCGATCTGCAAAAGAAAAACAATGAAGACCTGCTGGTCGTATCGCCGGACGTCGGCGGTGTGGTCCGTGCCCGCGCCCTGGCAAAACGCCTGGGTTGCGATCTGGCCATCATCGACAAGCGCCGTCCAAAAGCCAACGTCTCCGAAGTGATGAACATCATCGGTGACGTCGAAGGCCGTAACTGCGTGATCATGGATGACATGGTCGACACCGCTGGTACCCTGGTCAAGGCTGCAGAAGTGCTGAAAGAGCGCGGCGCCAAGAAAGTGGTGGCGTATTGCACCCACGCCGTGCTGTCCGGTCCTGCAATCGACCGCATCAACAACTCGTCGCTGGACGAACTGGTGGTGACCGACACGATTCCGCTGTCGGACGCGGCCAAGCAATGCACCAAGATCCGGCAACTGACCTGCGCACCGCTGCTGGCAGAGACCTTCAAACGCATTATCAAGGGCGATTCCGTGATCTCCCTGTTCGTCGACTAAGCAGTCAGCGACAATCCGTTTTTCAGGCGGCGCGCCCGGTTTTTGCCGGGCGCGCCGTTTTTCCCGAAGCGCGCCTGGTCGCGGGGCGCTTCTCACACAGGGCGCAAGTCCTGTTTATTATTGGAGTTACACATGAAAGTTGTTGCATTCAAACGCGAATTGCAAGGTTCCGGAGCGAGCCGCCGCCTGCGCAATTCGGGCCAAACCCCTGGCATCATCTACGGTGGCACCGAAGCCCCGGTCGCAATCTCGCTGGACCACAACGCGCTGTACCACGCGCTGAAAAAAGAAGTGTTCCACTCGTCGATCCTGGATCTGGAAATCGACGGCAAAGCAGAGAAAGTTCTGCTGCGCGACTTCCAGATGCACGCGTTCAAACAACTGGTACTGCACGCTGACTTCCAGCGCGTTGACGCTGGCAAGAAGATCCACATGAAAGTGGCTCTGCACTTCGCTAACGCTGACGTTTCGCCAGCGGTCAAACTGCACGGCGCGACCATCAGCCACGTTGCTAACGAACTGGAAATCGAATGCCTGCCAGCCGACCTGCCAGAGTTCATCACCGTTGACCTGTCGAACGTTGACGTTGGCCACTCGGTTCACGCTGCTGACCTGACCCTGCCAAAAGGCGTGACCGCTGTCACCCACGGTAACAACCTGACCATCGCTACCGCATCGGTACCAGCTGGCCACGTTGCTGCTGAAGCTGCTGCTACCACCGAAGAAGCCAAGAAGTAATTCTTGAGTTCTCTTTAAGAGGAACCCGCCTGCGTATGCCGGCGGGTTTTTTTTCGTCCATAATCACGTATTACCCTCATCGCTACACGTCATGCCTATCCGTCTTATCGTTGGCCTCGGCAACCCCGGGCCTGAATACGAACAAACCCGCCACAACGCCGGCTTCTGGCTGGTGGACAATCTCGCCAACGACAGCGGCGCGCGCCTGCAGCGCGAGAGCAAGTACAACGCCATGTTCGCCAAGGCTTCCATCGCCGGCCAGGAAGTGTATCTGCTGGAGCCGCTGACCTATATGAACCGCTCCGGCCAGTCGGTCGGCGCGCTGTGCCGCTTCTTCAAGATCACCGCCGACGAAGTGCTGGTGGTGCATGACGAGCTGGACCTGATGCCCGGCACCGCCCGCCTGAAGAAGGGTGGCTCATCGGGCGGCCACAACGGCCTGAAAGACATCACCGCCGCGCTTGGCACGCAGGACTACTGGCGCTTGCGCCTCGGTATCGGCCATCCGCGTACGCTGAACCTGGCGCAGCAGGTGGCCGACTTTGTGCTGCACCGTCCGCGCCGCGAAGACCAGGACCTGATTGAACGCGCCATCGACAAATCGCTGCTGGTGATGCCGCTGATCGTCAAAGGTGAATTCCCCAACGCCACCATGAAATTGCACACCGACTGAAAAGGAACCGATGAAACTCTTACCGATCGTTGCACTGCTGGCCGCCACAACGGCCGCTCAAGCGCAGGATGCCGGCGCTCTCATCAACGGCATGTATCCGCAGCTGGAGGCGGTCTACAAGGACTTGCACGCGCATCCGGAAATCGCCTTCCAGGAAGAGCGTACGGCCGCCAAGTTGGCCGCAGAAATGCGCAAGATCGGTTTTGAGGTCACGGAAAAAGTCGGCAAGACCGGCGTGGTGGCCATCTACAAGAATGGCCCGGGCCCGATGGTGCTGGTGCGTACCGAACTGGACGGCTTGCCGATGGATGAAAAATCCGGCCTGCCATACGCCAGCAAGAACGGCGCGGCGCACAGCTGCGGCCACGATGTCCATATGACGGCTTGGCTGGCCACCGCCCGCGCGCTGGTGGCGCTGAAGTCGCAGTGGAAGGGCACGCTGATGTTCATCGGTCAGCCGGCGGAGGAAACCGTGTCCGGCGCCAAGGCCATGCTGGAGGACGGCCTGTTCAAGCGCTTCGGCGGCAAGCCGGACTACGCGTTCGCGCTGCACTCGTGGCCGCTGGCTTACGGCACCATCGGCTACAACAGCGGGCCGGTGTCGTCGAACTCGGATGCGATCGAGATTGTGTTCAAAGGACGCGGCGGCCATGGCTCGGCGCCGGACAAGGCGCTGGACCCGATCACCATCGCCGCGCGCTTTGTGGTCGATGTGCAGACCGTCATCAGCCGCGAAAAAGATCCCAAGGAATTCGGCGTGGTAACCATCGGCGCCATCAACGGCGGCACGGTCGGCAACATCATTCCGGACACCGTGAAAGTGCGCGGCACCATTCGCAGCTACAACCCGGCGGTGCGCGAGAAGATTCTGGCCGGCGTGCGCCGTGTCGCCAACGCCTCGGCGGCGATGGCTGATGCGCCGGCGCCGGAGGTGCAGCTGACTCCGGGCGGCCTCGCCATCGAGAATAACGATGCGCTGGTGACGCGCACCGAAGGCGTGCTGAAGAAAGCCTTCGGCGACGCCAACGTGTCGCGCATGCCGGCCATGACGGCCAGCGAAGACTTCTCGCAATACGTCAACCAGGGCGTACCGGGCATGTTCTTCTTCACCGGCGTCTACGATCCGAAAGACGTGGCAGAAGCGGAGAAGGGCGGCAAGCCGGTCGCCTTCAACCACTCGCCGTACTACGCGCCGGTGCCGGAACCATCGATCAAGACCGCTGCTCAGGCGATGACGCTGGCGGTGCTGAACGTGATGGCCGCACCAGCCGCCAAACCATAAAGCCCAGCACGGCCACGCCCAGCAGCAGCACACCCCACAGCACGATCAGGCGGCGCTGCGCTGCGGTAGCGGCTTCCAGCGCCGTGCTGGCGTCCTGCGCGCCGCTGCCTTGCTGCTGCACGGCCGGGCCGGCACTGACTTGTTCCAGCTTCTGCAATTCCGCATCCGCAAAGCCCGGTGCGACTTGTGACAGATCGCGCACCGCCGGCGTCGCGCGCTCGCGGCCGACCGCCAGCGTGTAGGGACCGTTGCCGCTGGCGAGAAACACCAGCGTGGCCGGCTGCCAGTTCAGACGCAAGGCCGGCTTGAGCGTGGATGGAGCGCCGGTGCGCAGCACCCATTGCGTAGCGTGCACCGGTGGTACATCAACGTCACCCGAGCTGCGCACCTGGTCGCCCTGCATGATGCGGTAGAAAGTGGCGCTGACCAGCGGATCGAAACGCCACGCCGCACCTTGTCCTGGCTGTCGCGCCGGCAGCTCGCGGTAGACCCCCAGCGTACCGGCCAGCACCGCGTTGTTGTCGCTGAACTGCAAACCGGCCTTGGATGGGGCAATGGCTGGCGGCGTGGCGTACAGCAGATCCTGAGGTTGCTTGCCGGCCGTCGGCTGGATCAGCAGCTGATCGGCCGGCGGCGCAGTGCTGGTCTGCAGCGGCTGCTCGGCGGTGATGCTGGCGAACTGCAGCGGCGTGCCGCTGCGCCAGCTCAGGCGCGCGTAGCGGAAGCTGCGGGCATCAAAGGATAGGCGGTCGTTGGCCAGCGTTTGCGCATCCTTGTTCACCAGCCAGTTCAACTCGGTCGCGCCGACGGTGTCCCATTGCTTCATATCGTTGCTGGTTTCCAGCCAGACCTGCGCGCTGTACTCCTGCGTGCCAGACGGCAGCGTGAAGCGCAGGGCGTCGATGGGCGTGCTGGCAGCGTCCTTGCCCAGATCCAGCACCAGCGCGGCCAGTTGCGGCGTGGCTGTGGTGCTACCGCCGGCCTCTGGTTTCAGCTTGACCGAGACCAGCTTGCCATCGGTGGTGGTGCTGACGTCGAGATCCAGCCGCGAGGCCGCGCCCGCCGTGCTGGACAGTGGGAAGATGGTCAGTGGCCGGTCGCGGTGGCTGATGCGCGACTCGGCGCTGGGCGCGCGCAGTGCGAACGGCTGTGGCGCGCCGCTGGCGTCGAACACGCGCAGGTCGTCCAGCATCGGCGAACGCGCGTACAGGTAGACATCCTTGGGCAGCCGCAGTTGCAGCACGCCTTGCCTGGCGCTGGTGGTCAGCGGCAGGAGGTGAGTGTAGTCCTGCGGCGTGTCGGCGGCAGCGGCGGAGGCCATCAGCGCGCCGGCGCAGGCGACAATCAATGTGTTTTTCATGCGGGCTCCGCTTTGGTTTCGGTTTGAGTCGGATAGGGCGCCAGGTAGCCGATGCCGACCATCAGTGCACCAACGCCGACAAAGGAGACGATGCGCTCGACACCGCCGACATTCGACAGGTCGACCAGGAACAGCTTGGCCACCACCAGTGCCAGCAGCGTCGCGCCGGCGATCCACACGCCGCGCAGCACGCGTTTGGCGGCAAAGCGCATCAGTACCAGCGCGGTGATGCTCCACACCAGCGACAGCATGGCCTGCACAAACTGCGAAGCGAACATGGCGTCGAACTCGTACGGAATGTCCATGTAGTTGGATACCGTGCGCAACAGCGCCAGATTGAACCAGCCATAGGCCACTAATGCCACTGCCAGCAACGCGTGCCAGCGTTGCAGCAGCGGCTGGTGCGGCGCACTGCCGTCCGGCGCTGACGATTGCAGCCGGTAGCAGCTATACGCCAGCAGCAGGGCGAAGCAGGTGGTCAGGTCGAGCGGATTGGCCAATGGAATGTAGGGCAGCGGCGCCATGGCGCCATTCTGCGTCAGGTTCCAGACGGCGACCAGCAGCAGCGCCCAGCCGCAGGCAATCGGTATCAGGCGGCGCTGATACCAGTTGGCGATCGGCGTGGTGGGCCAGGCGTCATTGCGGCTGCGCTGGATCAGCCAGCCGATCCCGCCCATCATCAGCCAGGCTGGAATGAAGCGCGCCCAGCTGGCGCTGGTTTCCCAGCCAGACTCGGCCAGCAGCTGCGCTTGTGCGCTGTCGGTGCCGTGCAGCCAGCGCGTGATCCAGATGGCGGCGACTGGCCAGATCATCAGCCACAGGCCGCCGGTGCGGATGATATGCAGCACGCGCAGCTGTTTTGACCCCAGCGGCCAGCCATGAACCGGCCAGGTGCGCAGCATCCATTCGCCAACCAGCCACAGGGTGGCGTAAGCCAGCCATAGCGATGCACGCGGCAGATGGTTGTCGAGGTATAGCTGGACCAGCAGGCCTGCTGTGATGAGGGTCAGGCCGAGCCATGCCGGCGTGGCCAGCATGCGCAGCGACGGCCATTGCAGGCGGCGCGCCAGCAGCGTGGCCGGAATGGCGCTGGCGGCCACCAGCATGGCATAGATCGCCATCGCCAGAATATCGGCGCCATCCCAGTTGTCCTTGCCGAGCAGTTCGTAGCGCACGGCCAGCCAGCCGGCCAGGTCGGGCGCGGTCATGATGTACCACCACAGCCCGCCCCACAGCAGGGTAATGCGCGACAGTGCGTGGTTGATGGTGCCCGCCGTGGCGCCGTTATTGCGCATCAGCGCCCAGCTGCTGAACAGCGCGGCGGCGCAGATCAGCAGCGCGCCGAGCACCGGCTTGTCAAACAGGCTGGGCGAGATATTGCCCCAGTCCCATTGCTGCACCGTCAGCACGGCCAGCATCACGCCAGCCACGCCTTGCGCCGCCAAGGCCAGCAGGCTGGCCAGCCGCCATTGCATCTTGCGCGAAATGAAGTACAGCACCAGCGCCGCGCTGAGTGCGCTGATGACCAGCAGGTTGGCTTGTGCCACGCCGCCGGTACGCAGGAAGATTTCGGTCCACGCACCAGCGATCAGCCAGATCGAGGCGAACGCCAGGAAGCCAGAGGCCAGCAGGGTGAACAATTTGTTGCCGCTGTCGTCCTGCGCGCGGAAGCGGGTGGCCATCAGGAAGGCGGTCAGCGATAGCAGGATGAAGCCCAGCCACAAATTGGATTCGAGCGCTTTTTCCGGCGACAGGCCGGTGATGGTGCCGAAGAACGACAGCCAGGCGCCACCTTGTACCAGCAGGCCGAACATCCACGCCAGTTTCTGGTTCTGGCGCAGGCCGATCCAGACGATGCCGGCGCCTTCCAGCGCCCATGCGGCGGAGGTCCAGCGACCGTCGAGCGCGAACGGAATGGCCAGTGTGCCGAATACCACGCCGAGCGCGAGGAAGGCGTCCGACAGCAGCGCCAGCGTGGGGCGGCGGCGCAGTACGGTGGTCAGGCTGATGTAGAACAGGCCCAGCGCCAGTGCCGAGAAGGCGACGCCGAAGTGCATGTCTTTCACCAGGCTGAACTGCAGGCCGAAGCCCGCCATTGGTGTGCCGAACACCAGCGTGCCGTCGACGTAGTTCTTCAGCTTGACTGCCTGTTGGCGCGCATAGGCCAGCGGGATCGATACGTAGAAGGCGAAGAACAGCAGCAGGAACAGCTGCACCGACAGGTAGTTCTCCGGCGTGTAGCGCAGCACGCCCCAAGTGGTGCCGATGACAAAGGTAAAGGCGAAACCTAGCAGGTTGAGTGGCCGCCACGAGCGGTACAGCGCCAGAAACAGTACGCCGGCGTTCAGCAGTGCGTAGTAGCTGAACAGACCGATGTGGCTGCCGCCACCGCTGGAGGCGAGGATCGGTGCCGCAAAGCCGCCAACGATGCCGAAGATGGCCAGCCACATCGCGTCCTGCAGCACCGCCAGCAGACAGGTGAAGACAGTCAGTACCAGCAGCAGCGCGAAGGCCATGCCGCCGGGAATCAGCTGGTACAGGCGGAAGGCGCCAAAGGTGACCAGCATCAGTACCGCCAGCGCGGCGCCCTGGACCGGCAGGCTGATGGTTGGGCGGCTGAGGCGGATACGCCAGCCCCAGGCCAGCAGGGCGATGTCGGCCAGCACGATGCCGGCCAGGCGTAATTTGATCGGCACGCTGACACGGGCGGCGGTGTACTTGAGCAGGAAGCTGACGCCGATGAACAGGATCAGCAAGCCCAGCTTGGCCACCAGATTGCCACCGAACAGCCAGGCTTTGGCAGCCAGCAGCCATTTGGGCGGCTGGCTTGGCTGCAGCGCTGGGCGCGGTGGTGGTGCGATAGTTGGCGCAGCAGGCGCGTCGGCTGCCGTCTTGGTCTGCGCCGCAGCCGCAGCCTTAGCTGCAGCTTTAGCCGCATCGTCAGCGGTCGCGCTGGCAGACGCCGCAGGCTGCGCGGTGCGCGCGGCAAGGACGGCCTCTGCTGGTGCCGGCTTATCGACGATGAGCTGGTGCGTCGGTGTAATCGGCGTCGCATGCGGTGCGGCCGGTGGCGACACGGATGATTTTGCCGCCCAGCTTTGCGCATAGGACGCCGCCGCTGTTTCAGGCGGTGTGCTGGTGCTGGGCGCATCTGCCCGTGGCTGAAGCAGTGTCGACCCCACTGACTCGCGCAACGACGCGATTTCTCGCTGCAAATCCGCTGCCAGCTTGCTGGCCCTGCGCGCTTCGCTACGCGCCCGCCAGGCGACACTCAGCGCAAACACGCTGAGGATAAACAAAAGGAATTCCATCGACAGGCTCTTTCGTGACAATATTGCAATGTATCATATTGGCAATTCGTCTCAACCGAACCCGTCAATACGTGCGCGCCTATTTCGTGCTGGCGATCCAGCGGTCGACGCGCTGTTCCAGGATCGGCAGCGGCAGGGTGCCGTCGCCGATCACTACCTCGTGGAATTTCTGGTAGCTGAACTTGTCGCCCAACGCCTGCTGCGCCCGCGCGCGCAGTTCCAGGATCTTCAGCGAGCCGATCTTGTAGCTCAGCGCCTGCCCCGGCCACACCATGTAACGCTCGATCTGGTTGCGGGCGCGCGCTTCCGGCCAGCCCAGCGTGTCGGCCAGATAGGCAATCGCCTGCTCGCGCGACCAGCCCTTGGCGTGCATGCCGGTGTCCACCACCAGCCGTGCGGCGCGCAGCATCTCGGCGTTCAGATGACCGTAGTAGGCCACCGGATCGTCGTACAGGCCCAGCTCCTTGCCCAGCGTTTCGCAGTACAAGGCCCAGCCCTCGGTGTAGGCCGCGCTGTTCTGGTTTTCGGTGCTGAACTTGCGGAAGTCCGGCAGGTCTAACTCCTTCAGCAGCGCCGCATGCAGGTGATGGCCTGGCACGCCCTCATGCAGGAACAGGCTGACCATGTCGACCCGGCTGTATTTCTTCGGATCGTTGACCACCGGCCAGAATACGCCTGGATGCGAACCGTCGGCGGCCGGCGGCGTGTAGTGGTCGGAGGCGGTGGCGCGCGTCAGTTCGGGCTCCAGATGCAGCTCCAGTTTGGCCTTCGGGATCAGGCTGAAGTAGGTTGGCAGCTTGGCCTGCACTTGCGCGTAGATGGCGCGGTAAGCGTCCAGCACCTGCTCGTCGGTGGTGAAGATATTGAATTTGGTTTGCGCACCGACCCATTGCGGCAGCTGTTTTTCCGGACCGTCAAAGCCCAGCTTGGGACCGAGCACCGTCAGCTGCTGCTGGATGCGCGCGACTTCCTTCAGGCCCAGCGCGTGGACTTCGTCAGCCGTCAGCGGCAGGTTGGTGCTGTCCTTGATGTGGGCCGCGTACCAGGCGGCGCCGTTCGGCAATGCGCTCCAGCCGGTGCTGGCGCGGCTGGCCGGCAGATATTCGTTTTGCAGGAAGTTGACCAGGCGGGTCAGCGCTGGCGCGATGCCCTTGTCGACTGCCCGCAGATAGCCGGCGGTCAGCTGCTGTTTATCGGTGTCGGAGAATGACGACGGGAAGCGCATCACCGGCGAATAGTAGATGCTGGTTTCCGGCGTGGCCGCGCGCAGGTTCTGGAACTGCGGCAGCATGGCGACGGTAATCGCCTTCGGCTGTACCACGCCGCTGCGCATGCCGTCCTTCATGTTGGCGATGGCCTGATCGATCCAGGCCGGCAACTGGTTCAGGCGGCTCAGGTAAGCCTGGTACTGCTTGACCGTCTCCAGCGGCTGCGAACCGGTGCCGCCGGCGTAATTGGCGAGCGTACTCGGCACGTTGTCGAACTGATTCAGCGGCAGCAGGTGCTCGGGGAAGGACTCCAGCTGCATCGCATTGTTGAGCTCATAGCTCAGCAGATCGTAGGTCAGCTGATCCTGCAGGCCGAGCTGGTCGCGGTGCACCGCCATCAACTGCTTTTGCATCGCGCGGTAGAGCGTGAACTGCGCGGCGCGCACTTTCGGCGAAATCGCCAGGCCGATTTGATCGTCATAGCGGCTGTCGCCGTTGGCGGTGGCAAACAGCAGCGGATCGAACTTGCAGCGCGCGGTGTGGAAGGCCGCCGCAATCTTCGCCAGCTGCTTCTGCGCCTGCGCGGCCTTGGCGACCGCCACCGGCGCCTTCGCCTGCACCGGCAAGGTCACCGCACCCGCCAGCATCAGGCTGGCAATCAGAACCGTAGTACGCAGACGAGACATAAATTTTCCTGAGATGTGTGATGGCGAAAGAGTCTAGCACCAAACAAGTCAGGTAAGAACAGCCAGCCCCTCAAGTACCTCACGGACGGCGTCAGGAATCGGCACCGAGCGGTTGCTGGCGCGTTCGACGTAGACGTGGACGAAGTGGCCGGCGGCGGCGGGGAGGGGATCGTTGTTGCGGTACAGGGCGATTTCGTAGCGCACGCTGGAATTGCCCAGCTTGGCCACGCGGATGCCGGCATGTACTGCGTCCGGAAACGCGATCGGTGCGAAATACGCGCAGCCGCTGTCCACCACAAAGCCCACCACCTCGCCCTTGTGAATGTCCAGCACCCCCGCCTCGATCAGGAACTGGTTCACCGCCGTATCGAAATAAGAGTAATAGACAACATTGTTCACATGGCCATAAATATCGTTGTCCATCCAGCGGGTCGGGATGGTG
>Ga0187843_10002677_pt1 | contig 10640 bp, 10 predicted proteins | sample SpaLakP09_SKY_43_FD_134516 | JGI IMG/M metagenome (GOLD analysis project Ga0187843, IMG submission 134516) | Oligotrophic lake water microbial communities from Sparkling Lake, Wisconsin, USA - SP09_SKY_43 | ecosystem: Environmental > Aquatic > Freshwater > Lake | place: USA: Sparkling Lake... | reverse complement strand
CATCACGCGCCGCTACGGCGGCACCGGCCTGGGCCTGACCATCGTGCAGCGCCTGGTGGCCCTGATGGGCGGCCGGGTGGCGGTGGAGAGCCAGCCCGGCACCGGCTCCTGCTTCAGCTTCGAAATTGCCTTGTCACACCAGCAACACGCCTGAGCCGATCGTCGTGCGCGCCTCCAGTTCGCGGTGCGCCTGCGCCACGTCCGCCAGCGGGTAGCGCTGCTCAACGCGGATTTGTACCTGCCCACCCAGCACCATCGCGAACAGTTCGTCGGCCATGGTTTGCGCACCCTCGCGCGTGGCCAGGTGGGTAAAAAGGGTCGGCCGGGTCAAGTAGAGCGAGCCCTTGGCGGCCAGCAGGCCGGTATCTAAGGGCGGCACCTTGCCCGAGGCATTGCCAAAGCTGGCCAGCAGGCCAAAGGGCGCCAGGCTGTTCAGCGAGCCCTCGAAGGTGTCTTTGCCTACCGAGTCGTAGACCACCTTCACGCCCTTGCCGCCAGTGATCTCACGCACCCGCTCAGCAAAGTTCTCGCGCCGGTAGTTGATGACGTGGCTGGCACCGGCCTGCAGGGCCAGCGCGCACTTCTCATCGCTGCCGGCGGTGCCGATCAGGCGCAGACCCAAGGCCTTGGCCCATTGGCAAACGATCAGGCCGACCCCGCCGGCAGCGGCATGAAAGAGCACGAAATCACCGGCGTTCAGCCCCCCTTGCGGCAGGGTACGGCGCAGCAGGTACTGCGCCGTCATGCCCTTGAGCATCATCGCCGCGCCGGTCTCGAAGCTGATCTCGTCCGGCAATCGCACCACCGCGCGGGCTGGCAGTACCCGGGCCGTGCAATAGGCACCAGGCGGCTGGCTGGCGTAGGCCGCGCGGTCGCCCACGGCCAGGTGGGTCACGCCCTCGCCCACCGCCTCCACCACGCCGGCGCCTTCCATGCCCAGCTGCAGCGGCATCGGCATCGGGTAGACGCCGCTGCGCTGGTAGATGTCGATGTAGTTGAGACCGCAAGCCATGTGGCGGATGCGCAGCTCGCCGGGGCCGGGTTCGCCGACCTCCACATCGACCAGTTGCATCAGCTCAGGCCCCCCGTGCTGCTCGATGCGGATGGCTTTTTCGGTTCGACTCATGGGGCGGCCCTCAACGTGAATGGATGAATTCCGCTATCGTGCCAGCCTTTCATCAAGCGCGCATGAAGCTGACACCTCGCCTGACACTGCTGCTGACCCTGCCCCCGCTGATGTGGGCGGGCAATGCCATCGTCGGGCGGCTGATGGTGGGCCAGGTGCCGCCTATGGCCCTGAACGCCTTGCGCTGGTCACTGGCCTTCCTGCTGCTGCTGCCGCTGGCCTGGCGGCTGCTGAGGCAGCCCGAGCAGCGCCGGCAGCTGCTCGCCCGCTGGCGCTACTTCAGCATCGCCGGCATCCTGGGCATGGGTTGCTACAACGCGCTTCAGTACGCCGCGCTGCGCAGCTCGGGGCCGCTCAATGTCACCCTGATTGCCGCCAGCTTGCCGGTCTGGATGCTGGCCATCGGCGCGCTCTTCTTCGGCGTGCAACCGGCCCGCCAGGCTTTGCTCGGCGCCCTGCTCTCGCTGCTGGGCGTGGCTTTCGTGATCGCCCGCGGCGAGCCGGCGGCGCTGGCTCGCGTGCACTTTGTCATCGGTGATCTCCTGATGCTGCTGGCCGTATTCAGCTGGGCGATCTACAGCTGGCTTCTGGCGCGGCCGCCGGCCTCGATGCAGGGCGAGGCCCGGCCGGCCTGGAACTGGGCCGAGCTGCTGATGGCGCAACTGGTCTTCGGCCTGGTCTTCGCCGGGCTGATGGCCGGCGCCGAGCAGTTCGTGCTGGTCGAGCCGATCCGCTGGGGGCCAGGTCTTGCCCTGGCCTTGGTCTACGTGGCGATTGGCCCCTCGCTGCTCGCCTACCGCTGCTGGGGTCTGGGCGTGGCGGAGGCCGGGCCAGCGGTGGCGGCCTTCTTCGGCAATCTCACGCCGGTCTTCGCGGCGCTGATGTCGGCGGCCTTGCTGGGCGAGTGGCCGCAGTGGTACCACGGCGTCGCCTTCGCACTCATCGCGGCGGGTATCTGGGTGTCGACCAAGCGCTAGCGGGATGGCGATAGCTTAAAAAAAAGGCTCCACGAAGGAGCCCCTTGTCTGATGTGCGGGCTTGCAGCCCGCAGAACTATCAGTTGGTGCGACGGCGGCGGGCCACCAAACCCAGCACGCCCAAGCCGGCCAGCAGCAGCGCGTAGCTTTCGGGTTCGGGCACAGCGCTGACGTTCAGGGTGCCGGTGTAGCTTGTGTTGGCGCCGGACGTGCCCTTGACGACCAGCGTCAGCGGGCCAGTGAGGGCAAAGTTGGTCGGCGTATACAACAGTTCAACAAATCCGCCAGCGTCCGTGGTGAGGATCAAGGGCAAGCTGTTCAGGGTGGCCGAGGTGAAGTCGATATCGGCAATGCCGGCACCGATGGTGACCAGACTCACGTTGGCCGAGGTGATGCCGGGCAGTGTGAAGGTGAAGGTATCCGTGAACGAACCGGCGGTGTGAAATGCCGAGAACGTCGACGTGAGACCGGTGAACGTCGGGGCACCGACCACATCATTCGCGAATGCGCCAGTCGTTGTGGCAGCGATCGCGGCAGCCAAAGCCAATTTCTTGAAGAACATGCTTACTCCAGTGGAATCTGTTGCCGACAACACGAATGCATCGCGACTTCCTAAGGGTTATACCTGAACGCCCCCTGAAGGCGAACCCCTTAAGCCGGGGTGTTGCCGTAGTTTTTCGTGATCTTTGCTACGGCTGCAAGACCAGCGTATGGCGGGTTGGCCCGGGCAAGAAGGGCTGCGGTGCACCCGCCAGCCAGGCCGCATGGTCGGCCCGGTAGAAGGGTGACAGCGGGTGCGCTGACTGGCCGCCTGGCATGGTCAGGATGCCCTGCCCCTCATGGCCCGGCGCCACCACCATGCGCTGCGACTGGCCGTGCACCGGCAGCTGCACGCGCGGCATGTGGCGGTCACCGTTCAGCGGCGCGGCTGGCAGGTCCAGCCAGCGGCTCAAGAAGGGCACGGCAGCGCTCAAGGGATGCTGGAAGGTGGACAGGTTCTGCTGCCCCCAGTGCGTGCCATCGGGCTTGCCGGCGGCTTTCTTCAGCACCTCCTCACGGCTGTCCAGCACGGCGCGCTCGAACAGCTGGCGCCAGGTGCCAGCCTCGCCGAGCGCATCGCTGCGGCGCGCCTGCATCAGGGCCCAGGCGGGCGTCTCGGGCACCCACTTGAGGTCGCGCAGCTTCAGCTGCTTCGACTCCATCAGCGCGGCCATCGGCTTGAACAGCTGCTCAAGCGTGCGGTCGCGGAAGGCGCGCACCCATGTGTAGCCGACCGCGTCGACCTTGGCCGCATCGGCGCTTTGCTCGACCTGCGCGCGGTACTCGGCGAGGCCACTCCGTGCCACAAAGTCCGGCGTCAGCACCTCGTCCAGCAGCAGCTTTCGCCAGCGCTGCAGGAACAGCGCGCGGTCGTCCAGTTGCACCGCGTGCAAGGCCGCCTCGTCGACCTTGGGCAAGGCGCGCAGGCCGTCGCGGATCTGTTGGCCGCGTGCGCCGACGTCATAGCCGCCGTTGCCGATCAAGGCCAGCGCCGCGCCGCCGACCGTGCGCGCATTGGCGCTCCACAGACGCGCATCGCTCGGATCGACGACCTTGGGCAAGGCGTCGGCCGCGCCCAGGTAGCCGCGCCAGCCGTTCTTGCCGTCGCTCCAGTCCTGCGGCGTGTCCAGGTCGGGCAGCTGACGGCGCGGGATGGCGCCCACGAGGGTCCAGCCGATATGGCCGGCCGCATCGGCGACCAGCAGGTTCTGCGCCGGCAGGCCCGCGCCGACTGCAGCGGCGATCGCCTCGTCAACCGACGCGGCCTGCTCCAAGGCCAGCGAACGCAGGTTCAGGCCTTCCACATCGTGGGCCACCCAGCGCAGCGCATAGTGTTCGAACGGCGCAGCCATGACCGGGCCCCATTCGGTCTCGCGCACCGCCATCTCGACAGCTGCGGCGCCAGCGATCTCGATGCGCTCCTTGCGCACCAGCAGCGCTTTCTCGCCGGTAGGACTCAGATAGCGTTGACCATCGGCACTGAGCTTGAGCTTGATCACATCGGCCCAGTCGGCCGTGCTGTTGGTGAAGCCCCAGGCCAGGCGACCGTTGCTGCCGACGACGATGGCCGGCGTACCCGGCAGGCTCAGTCCGCTGACCGTGATCGAGCGGCCCTGATCCTGCCAACGCAATTGCGCCTTGAACCAGATATTGGGCACGCGGATGCCTAGGTGCATGTCGTCGGCGAGGATCGCGCCGCCATGGGTGCTCAGTGCGCCACCGACGGCGAAGTTGTTGCTGCCGATGTCGCGGCTGTCCGTCAGGCCGCAATCGCTGCAGGCGAGCTTGGCGGCGGCGCGCAGTGCGCTCGGCCAGGGCGTGTCCGGCACCGGCACGGCGGCGACCGTGCTGCCGTCTACCGCCGCCTGCCAGTCGGCGCTGTGCTGGGTCAGGAAGGCGTACCAGTCGGCCGGCACCGCCTCCTTCAGCACGCCCATAGCGAGATCGTCGCGGCCTTGCGAGCCCTGCAGGTCCAGGTACATGCTCAGCACCACCAACAGCGAATCCTGCGGCTGCCAGGCCGCGGGGGGCTGGCGCAGCAGCGCGTACTCGAAGGGCCGCACGCTCAAGCCCTCCAAGCCCTCGTTCACCCCTTCCGTGTAGGCCTGCAGCAGCGCCCGGTGCTCGGGTAGCAGCGCGGCCAGCGCCAGTCCAGCGCGGTGGCGGAAGCGGTGGATGCGCCGGCTCTGGTCCAGCGGCAGGGCCTTCGCCCCGACCAGCGCTGCCAGTTCGCCGGCTGCGTTGCGGCGCAGCAGGTCCATCTGGAAAAAGCGCTCCTGCGCATGGCTGTAGCCCAGAGCTCGAGCGGCGTCCATGCGGTTGGCTGCCGCAATGCTCAGATAGCCCCGCTCATCCCGAGTCAGCTCGACCGGGGCGCTGACGGCGCTGCGGACCCGGCCTTCGTAGCTAGGCAGGCTGCCGCGCAGGGAGAGATACAGGGCCAGGGCGGCGAGTACGAGCAAAAGCAGGACGGCGAGCAGGAGGCGGCGGAGCCAGATCATGAGGAGTCCATTTTTCGAAGAGTGCAGCGATTGTCGGGGCGACGCTGGCGCAAGTCACCGCCTTCGCCAAGCTCAGGGCCAAAGCCTCAAAGTGCTGGTACAAAGTAAGGCCGGTTTCATTGCTACCAACGAAAACGCGCGCACCAACTCCCGGAGGTTCCCATGAAATTCCTCGCTGTCATTGCATTGGTCGCGGGCCTGTTCGCAGGCGGCGATGCCTTGGCTCAAGATGCAGATGCCATCACTCAAGCACAGTCTGCGGCTGCCCGCTGGGTCGCGTTGGCGGATGCGGGCCAGTTCGCGGCGAGCTGGGACCAGGCGGCCCAGCCCTTTCAGTCAGCCATCTCGAAGCCGAACTGGGAGCGCGCAATGCAAGCCGCGCGCGATCCGCTGGGCGCGGTCAAGTCACGAACACTGAAGTCTGTCGAGTTCACCAAGTCGTTGCCTGGCGCGCCCGACGGCGACTACGTCGTCGTCCAATTCGATACCCAATTTGAGAACAAGGCCAAGGCTGTTGAGACCGTGACGCCGATGAAAGACAAGCAGGGCGTGTGGCGGGTCTCCGGCTACTTCATCAAGTAGCGAGCGCATTCAAATCATCCACTTCTGGAGACAGCCATGTTCGATCACCTCGGCTTCGGCGTCAGCGACTACGCCGCCAGCAAAGCATTTTTCCTGCATGCGCTGCAGCCGCTGGGCGCGGGCATCGTGATGGAAGGCGAGCACGGCCTGGGCCTGGGCGCCAAGGGCAAGCCCTCGCTGTGGCTGTACCAGAGCGACGAGAAGACCGCGACGATGCACCTCGCCTTCACCGCCGAGACGCGCCAGCAGGTGCGGGACTTCCACCGTGCTGCGCTGGCCGCGGGCGGCACGGACAACGGCGCGCCGGGCCTGCGGACGCATTACCATCCCAACTACTACGGCGCCTTCGTGATCGGGCCGGATGGGCACAACGTCGAGGCGGTTTGTCATCGGCCCGAGAATCCATGAAGTTGCTGCCGCTACTGCTGTCATTGCTGGCGATCGACAGCGTTGCCGCGGCTCAACCCCACCCCTGCGTGGCAGACGCCAGCGAACGCGCGCCCAAGCTGCTCGCTCTGCACCTGGGCCCCGACTTCGACACCCCGCTGAGCTTCGAGCCGCCACGCACCCTGCCGGGCATCAAGAATCCCGCCAACACGCGGCAGCAGCTGGACGTGCTCGAAGTCAAGGCCTTTGCCAGCCCGCGCGGCCAGTACCGGCTGCGCTTCATCTACTACAACCGGCCGGCCGGGGCATGCGTGCTCATGGGGCAGGAAGTACTGGAGCACGCCAGCCCCTGAGCGGGTCAGAAGGTGCCCGGATACGCCCCACCGTCCAACAGGATGTTCTGCCCCGTCAGATAACTAGCCTGGGCGCTGCACAGCATCGCGCAGATGGCGCCGAACTCGGCCGCGGTGCCGAAGCGCTGGGCCGGGATGCCGGCGCGGCGCTTGGTGGCCATGTCTTCCACCGCAACGCCGGTCTTGGCGGCGCCGGCCACCATGGTTTTTTGCAGGCGCTCGGTATCGAAGGCGCCGGGCAGCAGGTTGTTGATCGTCACATTGCGGCCGGCGATCTGCTGCTGGCGGGCGATGCCGGCGATGAAGCCGGTCAAGCCCGAACGGGCGCCGTTGGACAGGCCCAGCACATCGATCGGCGCCTTCACCGCGCCCGAGGTGATGTTGATGATGCGGCCGAAACCGCGCGCGGCCATCGCGTCCACCGTGGCCTTGATCAGCTCGATCGGCGTCAGCATGTTCGCGTCCAGCGCAGCCAGCCATTCCTCGCGGCCCCAGGTGCGGAAGTCGCCGGGCGGCGGCCCGCCGGCGTTGTTGACCAGAATGTCGATCTGCGGGCAGGCGGCCAGCGCCGCGGCGCGGCCCTCGGCCGTGGCGATGTCGCCGGCCACCGTGCGCACCTCGACCTGCGGGTTCAGCAGGCGCAAGGCTGCGGCCGATGCCTCCAAGGTCTCGGCGCCGCGCGCGGTGATCACCACATTGACGCCCTCGCCCACCAGCGCCTCGGCGCAGCCACGTCCCAGTCCCTTGCTCGCTGCACACACCAGGGCCCAGCGGCCGTTCAATTGCAAGTCCATCAGTTCATCTCCATTTTGTGAGCAGCCACACGCCGCCCAGCACCAAGACTGTTCCGGCCAACACCAGCGGTGTGAACGGTTCGCCGAGTATCCACACGCCCATCAGGATGGTCGACATCGGGCCAACCATGCCGGTCTGCGCGGCCATCGTCGCACCCAGCCGCTCGATCGCCATCATCACCATCAACACCGGCGCAAAAGTGCAGGCGGTGGCGTTCAGCACCGACAGCCAGATCACCTCCGGTGCCACCGAAAAAGCCGCCGAGACCGGCCGCAGGATCAGGAACTGAGCGATGCACAGCAGGCAGGCCACCGTCGTCGCCAGCCCGGTCAGGCGCAGGGCCCCCAGGCGCTTCACTTCCTCGCCGCTGTAGACCAGGTAGAGCGCATAGCTGATCGCGCTGCCGAACACCAGGGCTGCGCCCAGCAGCACGTCGGCGCCCTGCAGATGCAATTCCTGCCCGAACACCAGCAGCACGCCCGAATAGCTGACGCCCAGGGCCAGCAGCTGTTTGCCGGTGACACGGCGCTTGAATAGCAGCCAGCCGAGCAGGAGCACGATCGTCGGATTCAGGTACAGGATCAGACGCTCGAAGCTGGCAGTGACGTAGGCCAGACCAGCAAAGTCCAGAAAGCTGGCCAGGTAGTAGCCCGAGAAGCCCAGGCCCAGCACGGCGATCCAGTCGCGCCTTGTCAGCGCCGGCTTGCCCCGGCTGGCCCACCAGGTCAGCAGCAGAAACAGGGGCAGCGCGAACAGCATGCGGTACATGATCAGGGTGACCGCATCGACCCCATGTCGATAGGCCAGCTTGACGATGATGGCCTTGCCCGAGAACGCGATCGCGCCAAAGGTGGCCAGCATGAGGCCGGGCCACAGGGGTTTGGAGGGGGATGTCATTGGCGCCGATTCTAGGCAGCGCAACGCGCGGCTTACCTTCGCAAGGGCGCAATACGGTCATCCCAATCCGCGAGCCATCAAGCGGAGCCCGAGGATCCGGCTTTGCCGGTCCTCAGGGCTCGCCCCCTTGTGGGGGAGGCGCGTGAGCGCCTTCGGGGGTGGGAGGTTCAACGCCAGAACTTGCCGTCGGGGCCGATGATTGCCACGTCGGAATAGTCCAGCCCGGTATGGTCGGCCGCGCTGAACTTGACCTCCAGGCCGCCCAGATCGAACTTATCGATACCCTCCAGCGCGCGGCGCAGATTGCTGCGACTCAGATCCTTGCCCGAGCGCTTCAGTCCCTCGACCAGCACCTTGGCGGCGGCAAAGCCTTCGAGGTTCTGAGGGGTCAGGTCATGCCCCTGGGCCTTGGCCAGGGCCTGGGCCTCGCGCACCAGGCCGGTGTTCAACGAGCGTTCGGACGGGAAAACCTGGCTGACAACGACGCCGCGCGCCTGACCGCCGAGCTGCTTGATGAAGCCCTGCGAGGCATTGTTTGACAGGGTCACCACCTGAGCATTCGAGCCCGCCGCGCGCAGCGCCTCGACGCCCGCCACCACCGCATCGCCAGCGCCCATAAACATCAGCGCCTGCGCGTCGGCCTGGGCCACCTGCTTCATCAGCACGGCGAGCTCGGGCTTGGCGCGCGGGTACTTCAGGTGCGCGACCGGCTGCAGCCCGGCCGCCTGAAGTCCCTTCAGCGCACCGGCGGCAGCGTCATCGCCAAAGCTGTCGTCGACCTGCACGATGGCGATCTTGCGAACGTTCATCGAGCTCAGGTGGGCCACCGCCCGCTCGGCCTCGCGCTGGTAGGTGGCACGCACATTGAACACATAAGGATTGACCGGCTTGTGCAGCAGCATGGCGCCGGTGCTGGGCGCCACCAGCGCCAGTTTGTGCTCGGCCAGCAGGGGCAGGATGGCCTGCGCATGCGGCGTGCCTCGGGTCAGGAACAGGGCCAGCACGCCTTGGTCGATCAGTTGCTTGGCATTGCTTGCGGCGAGCTTGGGATCAAACTTGTCGTCCAGCGAGATCAGCTCGATCTTCTGGCCCTGGATGCCGCCTTGGGCGTTGACGGAATCGAAGTACAGCTGGGCGCCGGCCGTGGTCTCCTTGACGCCGGCGGCCACCTGGCCGCTGAAGCCGGCCGTCTGGCCGATCTTGATCTGGGCCCAGACCCCACTGCTCAGAACCAGGCTGCACAGGGCAGCCAGCAAACGCGTGCGCATTGATTTTTCCTCGAGGCGCCGACTACCGCCGGCCGTCTGCCATTGTGGCAAGGCTGGGGCATCGCTGCGGCCCTCTTGCAGATCAAGCCGTGAGCATTTTTGAGGGAAAAAATCACGCCAGGAGGGATTAGAGGCGGTGTCAGCGCCAGAACTTGCCGTCGGGGCCAATGATGGAAACGTCGGTGAATTCGAGTCCGCTGTGATTCTTGGGGCCGAAGCTCAGCTCCAGCCCGCCCAGATCGAACTTCTGCAGGCCGTCCAGGGCCTTCAGCAGGCCCTCGCGGCTGATGTCCTTGCCGGCGCGCTTGAGCGCTTCCACCAGGAGCTTGGCGGCGGCAAAGCCTTCCAGCTGGGCGGGGGTCAGCTCGCTCTTGCCCCGCGCCTTGGCCAGGGTCTGCGCCTCGTTGACCAGCGGCGTCGACTGCGAGCGCTCGTAGGGGAACAGCTGGGTGACGATGACGCCGCGCGCGTTCTCGCCGAGCGCCTTGACGAATTCGGTCGAGGCATTGTTGGACAGCGTGGCCACATGCGCCGTGGAGCCCGCCGCGCGCAACGCATTGACGCCCTCCACCACCGCATAGCCGGGGCCGATGAAGACCACGGCCTCGATATTGGCCTTGGCCACCTGCTGCATCAGCGGTGCCAGATCGGGTTTGTTGCGGTCGAAGCGCAGGTGCGCCGAGGCGCGCATGCCCACTGCCTGCAGGCCGCGCAGGGCGCCGATGCCGGCGTCGTTGCCGAAGTCGTCGTTGACCTGCACGATGGTCAGGCGCTTGACGCCGATGCTGGCCAGATGCCGGATCGCCCGCTCCGCCTCCCGCTGGAAACTGGCGCGAAGGTTGAATACATAACTGTTGACCGGCTCGTGCAGCACCATAGCGCCGCTGCCCGGTGCCACCAGGGCCAGTCGGTGTTCGGCCAGCAGCGGCAGCATCGCCTGCGAGGGCGCCGTACCGCGGCTCAGGAACATCGCCAGCACGCCCTGATTGATCAGGCTGCGGGTGTTGGCGGCGCTCAAGCCCGGATCGTATTTGTCGTCCAGCGAGATCAGTTCGATGCGCTGGCCCTTCAGGCCGCCCTGCGCATTGAAAGCGTCGAGATAAAGCCGCGCGCCCTCCGTGGTCTCCTGCACGGTGGCGGCGCCGGGGCCGCTAAAGGCGGCCGTCTGGCCGATCTTGATCTGGGCATGCACCGTCAGTGACAGTGTTGATATG
>Ga0187843_10002675_pt1 | contig 10642 bp, 7 predicted proteins | sample SpaLakP09_SKY_43_FD_134516 | JGI IMG/M metagenome (GOLD analysis project Ga0187843, IMG submission 134516) | Oligotrophic lake water microbial communities from Sparkling Lake, Wisconsin, USA - SP09_SKY_43 | ecosystem: Environmental > Aquatic > Freshwater > Lake | place: USA: Sparkling Lake... | reverse complement strand
GCGCTACCAGCGCTGACTTGGATCATGAATTCGCGACGACGGGTCATAAAAATCTCCGATAAAAAGTTACCCCGAGGGGAGAAATAAAGCGGTGATTCTCACTCAGCTTTAAGGTTTAAACAAAACGCGGTCCCCATACCCTAGGTTGACACTGGGATAAACCACTGCAAAGCCTGAACAAATGGGCCATTCAGGATGACGGTGTCATGGTTGAGCACCCCCGCAGCTGAAACCCATACCAAATAAGGAACAACCAACAGGGAGGCCCAGCGGGATTCACGCCACAGCCCCTGAATCAGCCAAATAATGCTCAGCCAAAGGAAAAGCCACTCCCAAATCGCCCAATCGGGTCGGTGTAAATGGAAGTACAAAAAGCTCCACAAAATATTGAGGGCACCGTTGTAAAGGTATAGCCCCACCACTTTGGTGCGCCTGGCCATAGTAGGTGCCTGATGCCACGCCAACCAGGCGCTGATGGCACAAAGGGTGAATATCGAAGACCAAATAGCGCCAAAAGCAGCGTCTGGCGGTTTCCATGCAGGGTGCTTGAGCTGGTAGTACCAAGGACCCAAATCAGTCAAGGCATTGCCAATACCGGCAATTCCAAAACTGATGGCAAAGCACAAGGCCAAACTGCGCCACTGTCTTCTCCAATGCGGCCAACCCACATTGGCTGGGGGGGTGTTTTGAATATCGTTTGTCACTGAATAAGCCTGCTCAAAGATAAAAAGTCTAAATCTAGGGTTTTCCCGAATGCTCACCCGCCCAAAACGACCATAATGTCAACCTTGATTGACACTAAACTCGTCAACTTCATTTAACGCCAAACTTCTCCGCGAGCACACTGCATGACGGTCAACCTCAAGCAAGGCATACAGCAAGACATCAGCACCCGTGTGGTGATAGTCACCATGGACACCCACCTCAACAGTGCGGTGGACAGAGCACGTGTGGGCTTGAAACGTTTGCTGCCAAATCTGAGCTTGGCCATCCATTCCGCCTCTGAGTTTGCAACAAATCCCGAGCATTTGGCGCAATGCCGTCAAGATATTTCCCGAGGCGACATCATCATTGTGACGATGCTGTTCATGGAAGACCATTTCCTGCCTATTTTGGCCGATTTGCAAGCCAGGCGAGAACATTGCGATGCCATGGTGTGTGCCATGTCAGCTGGCGAAGTGGTGAAACTCACCCGCATTGGCAAGCTTGACATGTCAAAGCCAGCCAGTGGCCCCATGGCTTTTTTGAAAAAAATGCGCGGCAACCCCAAAGACGACAGTGAAAAAGCCGCCGCGGGTGCCAAGCAAATGAAGATGCTGCGCCGCATTCCACAAATGCTGCGCTTCATTCCTGGCACTGCCCAAGACCTGCGTGCCTACTTTCTGACGCTGCAATATTGGCTCGGTGGGTCACAAGAAAACATCCAAGGCATGGTGCATTATTTGGCTGACCGATACGCCACCGCTCACAAAGGGCGTAGTAAAAACAAGGTCTTGCCGCCCGTGGAGTACCCCGAGGTAGGCATTTACCACCCGCGCATGAAGTCGCGTTTGTCGGACCAGCTGACAGATTTGCCCGCGGTGGTATCGCCTGACAAAGCACGGGGGCGTGTGGGTCTTATTCTTCTTCGCTCTTACCTGATAGCGGGTAACGCACAGCACTACGACGCAGTCATCGCCGCCATGGAAGTTCAAGGCCTGAATGTGGTGCCGGTATTTGCATCGGGTTTGGATTCACGCCCCGCCATTGATGCGTTTTTCTTAAAGAACGACCAAACCACGGTGGATGCGGTGGTGTCGCTGACCGGCTTTTCATTGGTGGGCGGCCCCGCCTACAACGACGCCCATGCCGCCGAAGAAATATTGGCCAAGCTCGATGTTCCCTATATTGCGGCACACCCTGTGGAGTTCCAAACCCTAGACCAATGGGGCGGCTCTGACCGCGGTTTGCTGCCAGTAGAGTCAACCATCATGATTGCCATTCCCGAACTGGATGGCTCTACCGTTCCCATGGTGTACGGCGGACGCCCTGGCGCCGATGGTGTGACTTGTACCGGTTGCCAGCAACGTTGCACCTTCACCAAGGACCACAAACAACAAGACATGTTCACTTGCACTGAACGCACCGCCATGTTGTCAGCGCGGGTGGGTAAATTGGTGGATTTGCGCCGCTCTGAGCGTGCCAAGCGCAAGGTGGCCATGGTTATCTTCAACTTCCCACCCAACTCGGGAAACACCGGCACCGCCGCTTATTTAGCGGTGTTTGAGTCTTTGTACAACACCATGGTCGAGATGAAGGCACAGGGCTATACCGTGGACTTGCCCGAGAGCGTGGACGCTTTGCGCGACGGTATTTTGTATGGCAACGCCAAGCAGTACGGCGCCGACGCCAATGTGCATACCCTGATTCCTGCCGAGCAACACATTCGCCGCGAAAAGTGGCTCTCTGAAATTGAAGCCCAGTGGGGCCCCGCACCTGGCAAACAACTGACCAACGGGCAGGGAATTTTCATCATGGGTCAGCAGTACGGCAATCTGTTGGTGGCAGTGCAACCCTCCTTCGGCTATGAAGGCGACCCCATGCGTTTGCTGTTTGAAAAAGGCTTTGCGCCCACCCATGCTTTCTCGGCGTTTTACCGCTACTTGAAAGAAGACTTCAACGCCAATGCGGTGCTGCACTTTGGCACACATGGAGCCTTGGAGTTCATGCCTGGCAAACAAAACGGCATGTCCGCGCTTTGCTGGCCAGACCGCATGATTGGCGAGTTGCCCAATTTCTACCTTTACGCGTCCAACAACCCCTCTGAAGGCGCCATCGCCAAACGGCGCGCAGCAGCCACGCTGATCAGCTACCTCACGCCCCCCGTGGCCGAGTCGGGCTTGTATGCGGGTTTGGCAGACCTTAAATCTTCCATCGACCGCTGGCGCGGTTTGGAGCTAGACCAAGACCACGAACGCGGTGAACTGATGGCTTTGGTGCAAGCCCAAGCTGCTGAGCTTGACTTGGTGAGCATGGCGCCCACTTGGAGCTTGGCCATTGATGCGCCCCTCGAACTGAATGCCGCCAAACGTATCCAAAAATTGGGCGAGCAAATTTTGGAGCTGGAATACACCCTGATCCCCCACGGCTTGCATGTGGTGGGCAAAGCACCTTCTGACAGCGAACGGGTGGACATGCTCATGGCCATGGCCGAAGCCAGCTATGAAGCCAAGCCCGAGCGCAGCGCCATCGAGGCCTTGGTGGCGGGCGCCACCCCTGGCAAAGCCTTGGCGCAAAGCGGCTTGGCTGGTCAAGAAGCCCATGCCGCCTTATTTGACAAACTGGCCGACGCCAACCGATTGATGATGATGAACAGCGAGCTCAATGGCTTGATCGCCGCCATGGATGCTCGCTACATACGCCCAGCACCTGGGGGCGACATCATGCGCACACCCGAGGTCTTGCCCACAGGTCGCAATCTGCACGGCTTTGACCCCTTTCGCATTCCCAGCGCCTATGCAGTCAAAGACGGCGCTGCGCAAGCCGACAAACTCATCGCCCGCTATTTGCAAGACGGCAACCCCTTGCCCGAGTCTGTCGCCATGGTGCTGTGGGGCAGCGACAACCTCAAAACCGAGGGCAGCCAAATCGCGCAGGTGTTGCGTTTGTATGGCGCCAAGCCGCGTTTTGACAGCTATGGCCGACTGGTTGGCGCAAGCCTTGTTCCGCTGGCAGAGTTGGGCCGCCCCCGCATCGATGTGGTGGTCACCTTGTCGGGCATCTTCCGTGACTTGATGCCCTTACAAATCAAGCTCATCGCCGAAGCCGCCTTGCTGGCCGCGCAAGCCGACGAGTCGCTAGAAGACAACTTTGTGCGCAAACACGCATTGGCCTACCAAGCCGAGCATGGTTGCGATTTGGAAACCGCGGCGCTAAGAGTGTTTGGCAATGCCGATGGTGCTTATGGCTCGAATGTGAATAACTTGGTGGAAAACGGCGGTTGGGAGGACGAGGACGAACTCGCCAAAACCTACAGCCAGCGCAAAGGCTTTGCCTATGGCGTGAGTGGCAAACCCACGCAGCACAAGGGCCTGCTGAAAAGTGCCTTGGCCGACGTGCAACTCACCTACCAAAACCTCGACTCGGTGGAACTGGGTGTCACCACGGTGGACAACTATTTCGATACCTTGGGCGGCATTACCCGCGCGGTACGTCAAGCCAAAGGTGGGGTGGACACCCCTGTCTACATTGGTGACCAAACCCGAGGAGATGGCTTGGTGCGCAGCTTGTCCGAGCAAGTGTCTTTGGAAACCCGCACTCGAATGCTCAACCCCAAGTGGTATGAAGGCATGTTGGCGCATGGCTACGAGGGTGTGCGTCAAATCGAGGTACACATCACCAACACCATGGGCTGGTCAGCCACGACTGGCCAAGTGCAACCATGGGTGTACAAGCAGCTGACTGAGACCTTTGTGCTGAACCCCGAGATGCGCGACCGCCTTGCTAAGCTCAACCCCACAGCCTCCGCACGTTTGGCCAATCGTCTGATTGAAGCCTCGGACCGCTCTTATTGGCAACCCGATGCTGACATGATGGAGCGTATGCGCCAAGCCAGCGAAGAGCTGGAAGACCGCCTTGAAGGTGTTTTTGAAGGCAGCGCCAGCTAAAGCCCCTCCGCTTTCTCACGCCATGGCCATCCCCTTTCCTTTTTCCGCCATCGTCGGCCAAGACGAAATGAAACTCGCCATCCAACTTGTGGCCATCGACCCCAAGGTCGGCGGTATTTTGGCGCTGGGTGACCGAGGCACCGGCAAATCCACAGCGGTGCGTGCCTTGGCCGATTTGCTCCCCCCCCTGCAAGTGGTGGTGGGTTGTCGCTATGGCTGCGAACCCGCCAGCAGCAGTGCCACCTGCACCGATTGCGCCAGTCTCAAAGCCACGGGTAAACGCCCCAAAACCGAAACCCGCCCTGTACCAGTGGTCGATTTGCCACTCGGTGCCAGCGAAGACCGCGTGGTCGGTGCGCTCGACTTAGAAAAAGCCTTGAGCCAAGGCGTTAAAGCGTTTTCACCCGGCTTGTTGGCGCAAGCCAACCGTGGTTTTTTGTACATTGACGAGGTCAATTTGCTGGAAGACCACTTGGTCGATTTGCTGATTGACGTGGCGGCCTCGGGCGAGAACGTGGTCGAGCGCGAAGGCCTGTCGGTGCGCCACCCCGCCCGCTTTGTGCTGGTGGGCAGCGGCAACCCCGAAGAAGGCGAGTTGCGCCCTCAGTTGCTAGACCGTTTTGGTTTATCGGTAGAGGTACGCACACCGCAAGACATTGACCAGCGCATCGCCGTCATCAAACGCCGCGATGCTTTCGAGCGCGACCCACAAGGTTTTCGAGACGAATGGGCAATGCAAAACGATGGCTTGCGCGAACACATTTTGAAAGCCCGTAAATTGCTCGACAAGGTCAAGGTCGGCGACGATTTGCTGCGACTGTGTGCGCAGTTGTGCCAAGCGCTGGGCACCGATGGCTTGCGTGCCGAACTTACCCTCATGCGTGCTTGTCGCTCGCTGGCCGCGATGCAAGGCCACAAAGCTGCCACACCCGCGCATTTGCGCACCGTGGCCCCCATGGCACTGCGCCACCGCTTGCGCCGCAACCCCTTAGACGACACAGGGTCGGGTACCCGCGTTGATCGCGCCCTTGCCGAGGTGCTGGGCACGTGAACCTGGCTTGGGACGATGCGCTGTGGGCGCTGGCGGCCCTGCATATCGACCCTGTGGGTTTGCGTGGCATTTGGCTGCGTGCCCCGCACGGGCCGGTTCGCGACGAGTGGCTGACATTGCTGCAACACCTGCGCCCTGGAGTGCGGCGCCTGCCCCAAAACATCGACAGCGAGCGCCTCTTGGGTGGCTTGGACTTGAGTGCCACCTTAAATACCGGCCGCCCCGTTACCCAAGCGGGTTTGCTCGCGCAGTCTGACCAATCCCTTTTGCTGGTCCCCATGGCCGAGCGTATGGCCAGTGAAGCTGCAGCCATACTGGCGCAAGTACTCGACAGCGGCCGTGTCACTCCCCATGGCGGCGGCGATACCCAAGACGCACGGCTGGGCCTGATTGCATTGGACGAAGCCTTGGCGGACGAGCCTGCCATGGCCGAGACCTTGCAAGAACGTCTTGGCATCTGGCTGGATTTGCGTCACCTTGGTCGACAAGAGGAGGCCAGCGACGAGGCCTTGGGACTGATTGGCGTGCTGTGCAGCCCCGACGGTGAAGCCGAGGAAGAGCGCCAAAACGTTTTGCAACGTTTGCGCACACTGCGCTTGAATGACCAGCAAATACAGGCCATCACCCAGATGGCGCAGGCCATGGGCATCGCCAGCCTGCGTGGCCCTTTGGCCTGTGTGCGACTGGCTTGTGTACTGGCCGCACTGCGCGAAAGCGATGAGGTGCAAGACCAAGACTTGGGTCGTGCAGCACGTTTGTGCTTGACGCCACGCGCCACCCAGATGCCCACACCGCCCGAGCAAGAAACGCCGCCTGAACAAGCTCCCGAACAACCACCAGAGCCCCAGCCCGAACCGCCTGAAACACCCCAAGATGAACCAACGCCGCCTGATCTCGAGCAGCAACCCGACTCGCCCGATTCCCCTGAAGAAGACACGCCGCTGCAACACATGGGCGAGTTGCTGTTGGATGCCGCCTTGGCAAGTTTGCCGCCAGATGTTTTAGCCCAGTTGGCCCAAAACAGCACAACCCAAATCAAGGGGGGGGGTCAAAGCCGCAGTGGCGATCTGCGACAAAGCCGCAGCCGTGGCTCGCCCCTGCCGCCCCGCCCTGGGCTGCCGCGCCAAGGCGCTCGTTTGCATGTATTGGCCACTTTGGGACACGCAGCGCCGAGGCAAAAGCTTCGTGCGCCTTTGGGTTCTTCGCAGGGTGCTGCCAGTCGTTTAGCTATTCGTGCCGAAGACTTCCATATCCACCGCTTTGCCGAGCGCACCCAAACCTGTTTGATTTTTGCCATCGACGCTTCGGGTTCGGCGGCATTGCACCGATTGGCCGAGGCCAAAGGCGCGGTGGAGTTGCTGCTGGCGCAATCGTATGCGCGGCGCGATCAGGTCTGTGTCGTGGGTTTTCGCGGCACCCAAGCCGAGGTGTTGTTACCCCCCACCAAGTCACTGGTACGCGCCAAGCGCAGCTTGGCAGGCTTGCCTGGCGGCGGCGGCACCCCCTTGCCCCATGCAATGAAATTAGCGCTAGAAGTCGCCTTGCAGCAGCGCCGCTTGGGTGTGACGCCTAGCCTTGTCATGCTGTGCGATGGCCGCGCCAATATCAGCTTGCAAGGCAGTGGTGGACGTGCGCAAGCTTTTCAAGAATCGCTATCACTGGCCAATGCCTGGCGATCGCAAGGTTTGCAAAGCATTTGGATCGACACCTCGGTCCGACCCGAACCGCAAGCCGAGCAACTGGCGCAGGCCATGGGGGCTCGCTACGTGCCGTTGCCTCAGGCCAATAGCCAGCGCATGGCACAAGTGGTGCAAGCCGCATCGCGTTGACATGGACTGGCAAGCGCATCGCCACGATTGGCCACACACGGACCGCAGCCGGTTTGTAGAGGCAGGTGGTGTGCGCTGGCATGTGCAACAAGCGGGTCAACAAGGTCCCAGACTGTTGCTGATTCACGGCACTGGGGCGTCTGGACATACATGGCGTGATTTGCTGTGGCCATTGGCCGAACATGCTCAGGTTTGGGTGGTCGATCTGCCAGGCCATGGTTTCAGCTCGCTGGCGGCAGACCAAGGCATGTCCATGAGCGGCATGGCCGCCAGCCTACATGCTTTGATGCAAACGCTTGAAATAGCAGCGGACGTATTCATTGGACACTCGGCAGGTGCGGCGATTGCTGCGCGCATGGTGGTCGACCACAGCCTCACCCCCCAAGGGCTGATCGGTATCAACCCCGCTTGGCTACCACTGCCGGGCTTGGCGGGTTTGCTATTTCCACCAACCGCCAAACTCTTGGCACTGACCTCATATGTTCCGCAATGGTTTGCCAAGCAAGCCAGTTCTCCCGGCATGTTGGACAAATTGCTAGAGAGCACGGGTTCGGTTCTGGACGACAAGGGCAAATCGCTTTACGCGAGGCTGGTAGCCAACCCCGAGCATGCCCAAGGTGCTTTGAAAATGATGGCGGCTTGGGATCTGTCTGTAGGCCCGTCCATGCTGCGTCAATTGCGCTGCCCTGTGCATATCTTGGTTGGCGACAACGACCGTGCTGTGCCACCTGCGCAAGCCCCGCAAGCGCTGTCCTTGCTGTCAAACGGTCACTTGGAGCGTTGGGCAGGCTATGGGCATTTGGTGCATGAGGAAGTGCCTTTGCAAACCGTTGAGTTTCTGCAAAAAATTTCGTCGGCCTAAAGGCCTCACAATGACGTCAAATCTTGGCCATGCCCATCAAATGCGCCATGTCTTTGAAGAAAATTTTCACGTGAGCCATGGGTTTTTTGCGCTCTAGCTTTTTGTTCATGTAAGAGTCAAAGGTGAGTTTTTGCACGTCTTTGTCTTCGCACATCTTCACAAAACTTTCGCGGCGTTTGTCGGTGCTGTACCAAAAATACTGCATGATGCCCAGCACCCAAAACACGGTGCCGTGGTCTTTCATGAAGCGTTTGCGGGCTTGCTTTAAAGCCGCTGGGTTACGTTGAACCAAGCATTCATGGGCAGCATCGGCTGCCAACCTGCCGCCCAGCATGGCGTAGTAAATGCCCTCACCTGACGCTGGAGCCACCACGCCTGCAGCATCGCCCGCCAACACAACATCGCGGCCGTTGTCCCAGCGCGGCAAAGGCTTCATCGGCAAGGGCGCACCTTCGCGGCGCAATACCGTGGCGTGTTGCAAACCTGCGGCATCGCGCAAGCGCCCCACCGCACCGCGCAGGGAAAAGCCCTTGTCGGCGCTGCCCGTTCCCACACTCATGGTGTCACCATGGGGGAACACCCAGCCGTAAAAATCGGGCGACAAACTGCCGCGGTAATACACATCGCAACGCGAGGGATCGGACTCGGTTTGCAGCATGTTCTCGGGTGTTTTCACAATCTCGTGGTAAGCAAACACATACTTGGTTTTTTCCGCACCTGGCACGGCGGCTTGACGGGCCACTTCCGAGCGAGCGCCATCGGCACCAATGATGCAGCGTCCACGCACACTGGCAGCTTTTTCCATGCCGTCGTCAGTGCGAATGGTGAAGTGCACACGGCTGACACCATCGTCGTCCCGGCTGAGTTTGTCAAAAATACCGCGCTGACGTACCGCGCCATGGTTTTCTGCTCGCACACGCAACCATTCGTCGAATTGGTCGCGGTTGACCATGCCCACAAAGCCACCTTCGATAGGGATATCGACTTTTTTATCTTTGGGCGAGACCATGCGAGCTGCCCGTGCTTTGGCCACCAAAAGCGAGTCGGGAATCTCAAAGTCTTTGATCAGGCGTGGCGGAATCGCCCCGCCGCAGGGCTTGATGCGCCCTTGCCTGTCGAGTAACAGCACATGTCGGCCCAATTTAGCCAAGTCATCCGCTGCGGTGGCACCAGCTGGCCCTCCGCCGACCACCACCACGTCATAGGTCAAGTTTTGCATGCGATTGCTCCTGAAGAGATTGGGCTATAGAAAAAGAAAAAGGAATGGCATTGGCCTGAGATGTAAGGACGTGTTGGGGGGCGTTGCGCCACGCAAAAGCGCTGACCATCATGCCGGCGACCAACAGGGGAACGCCAAAGGCGCTGAGGCTTAAAGCTCGGCCAATGGGGTCACGCATGAAACGCATCATCAAAGGGGTTTGTGCGTAAATCAGCAGCAACACCGCCACCGCGTAGGGCAACAAGCCCCAAAACAGCAACAAAGCCACCACCACAAACTGGGGCAGCAACATCACCCAGCAAGCGGTGCCCGCTGCGCCCTTGACGCCGAGTTGCACCGGCAATGACCAAATACCCATTTGGCGGTCGCCTTCGATGGCCTTGAAGTCGTTCAAGGTCATGATGCCATGGGCTGCCAAGCTGTAGAGCAACGCCAAGGTGATGATGTGGGCGTCAGGCATGGCACCGCCCAACATGACGGCCGCGCCTGTGATCCATGCCAAGCCCTCGTAACTGAGTGCGCAAGCGGCATTGCCAATCCAGCCGTCTTTTTTGAGGCGAAAAGGGGGTGCGCTGTAGGCCCACGCCAGCACCAGCGCCAGCAAGGTGGCGCGAAAGGCCCACGTGCCTAACTGCCACGCCCACAGCATGGACAACAAAGTCCAAATGATGGCGATGTACAAGCCCCAGTGCCCTGGGATGCGCCCCGAGGGAATGGGCCGCTGAGGTTCGTTGATGGCGTCGACGTGGCGGTCAAACCAGTCGTTCACCGCTTGGCTGCAAGCACAAACCATGGGGCCCGCCAACACAATGCCACTGAGGATTAGCAGCCAATGCTCATCCAGCGATTGCCCAGAAGATACCGCGCCACAAGCAAACGCCCACATGGGGGGAAACCAAGTGACGGGCTTGAGAAGTTGTAAAACAGCGGAGGGTTGGGGAAGCGCCATAGCCCCATTTTTCATTTGACAGAAACAAATGTCAATCTAAGTTGACGCTTTTTTACGAGGCCTAGGGTTTACTCTGACTCGTCTTC
>Ga0187843_10002674_pt1 | contig 10643 bp, 13 predicted proteins | sample SpaLakP09_SKY_43_FD_134516 | JGI IMG/M metagenome (GOLD analysis project Ga0187843, IMG submission 134516) | Oligotrophic lake water microbial communities from Sparkling Lake, Wisconsin, USA - SP09_SKY_43 | ecosystem: Environmental > Aquatic > Freshwater > Lake | place: USA: Sparkling Lake... | reverse complement strand
GGCCTGGACGCCTTCATTCTTCAGACGGTCCAGCGCCGCCTCCAGGCCGCCCAGCCCCACCACGCACCAGGGGCAGACCACGTCGGAGACGAAGTCGATCTTCAGGGTCTTGGAAGCGGTTTGGGACATGGCGCGCCTTCTGAAACAGCCTTGGTTTCGGATCATATGGAGGGGCCGCTGCCCTGGCGCCAGTGAGCAGGAGGTGAGCGGGGCGGGTCTGCCGCCGCAGACCCCGCGCACCGCTTGTTCACCCGCACCCGCGCGCTTCACTCACCCCAGCTTCAGATCGCGCGGCGGACGTATCCGTCGCCAGCGGGCCTCGACGAAGGCGAAGGCGCCGAACGCCATCAGACCCACAGCCGTCAGCCCCAGGATCCATGAGCCGCCGGGCTGGCTTTCCAGCGTCTCCAGGGCGGCCGCCGTATTGGTGACCTCGCCCGATCGGGTGTGCAGACCGGCCAGGACGACGAAGACCCCCAGCGGCAGATAGGCGAAGCCCCGCGCCCCATAGCCGATCCGCGCCAGGATCGAGGCCGGACGGCGCAGGCCGTCGGGACAGGCCAGGGCGGCGTCGAAGTCGTCGCGGAAGGCCCGCACGATGTTGCCGATCCCGACCCCCAGCACCACCAGCCCCGCCGACATAAGCAGCAGGTCGCCGAACGGCAGGTCCAGGACCATGGCCGCCTTCTCCTGGTTTTCGGCGATGCTTTCGGCCTGGTCCGCCGCCTGGCTGGTCGCGCCGCCCGCCTCGTCCAGATATTCGAACACCCCCGCCGCCAGCAGGCCGTAGAACAGGCCGCTGGCCGCCTGGCCCGCCCGCGTCGCCCAGCCCTTCGCATCGGTTCCCGCATGGTCCGCATCGAACACGGCCTGCAGGACGCGCCAGCCGACGAAGGCCCACAATCCCAGCCCCAGGGCCACCAGCCAGACCCGACCGAAGGGCTGTTCCGCCAGCCAGCCCGCCGCCCCGCCCGTGCCGACCGCGTCGCCGATCCGGTCCAGGGCCGCCAGCAGGGTCAGGGCGCCGGCCGACAGATAGACGAAGCCCCGCGCCCCATAGCCGATCCGCGCCGCCTGTTCGATCAGGACATGGAGCGGCGGCGTCCGGCGCGCGGCGGCAAGCCGGTCGCGCACGGTTCGGCCCAGGGCGGCGGCGGCGTGACGAAGGCGGGCGACAGCCATGCGGGCTCCTGAAGAGGCGGAGCCGTTCAACGTGCCCGGCCGCCTATGGCTCCCGCCCCGCCCGCCGCCTCAGGCTCCGTGGGCGGCGGGAAGCTCCAGCACCGCCTTCAGCCCGCCCATGTCGCTGTCGCTGAGCGTCAGCCGCCCGCCATAGGCGCGGGTCAGGTCTTCGACGATCGACAGACCCAGGCCCGATCCGGGCGCGCTTTCGTCCAGCCGGGCGCCGCGCTTCATCACCGCCTCGCGCTGATCGGCCGGCAGGCCCGGTCCGTCGTCCTCGGCCACGACGATCATCTGGCCCAGGCCGTTGCCCCCGGCCGAGACCCGCACCCGCCGCCGCGAGAACTTGGCCGCATTCTCGATCAGATTGCCCAGAATCTCCTGCAGGTCCTGACGCTCGCCCAGGAAGGCCAGGTCGTCGGGCGCGCGCCAGTCGATCTCGACCCCCTTGTCGCGGAACACCTGTTCGATCATCACCGCCAGCTCGTCCAACACCTCGGGCACGGGCGTGGTCTCGCCCAGGCCGTGGGCGGCGCGGGCGGCGGCGCGGGCGCGGCGCAGATGGTGATCGACCTGGCCCTGCATGATCTGGGTCTGGCGACGCACCAGTTCCGGCAGGGCCCCTTGCGCCGTCCCGGCCTCGGCCAGCATGACGGAGATGGGCGTCTTCAGCGCATGGGCCAGATTGCCGACATGGGTGCGCTGGCGGTCCACGACCTCCTGATTGTGGTCCAGCAGATTGTTGACCTGTTCGGCCAGGGGCTGGATCTCCAGCGGATAGGCGCGCTCGATCCGGGCCGCCTGGCCCTTGCGGACCGCCGCGATCTCATTCCTCAGATCATAGAGGGGCCGCAGACCCACCTGGACCTGGATGAAGACCGCCGAGACCAGGCCGAAACCCAGCAGCAACAGGGCGACCCAGGTCACGGTGGCGAACTGGCGCGCATCCGCCTCGACATTGGAACGGTCGATCCCGACGAAGAAGACCACCGGCGCGGCCCGCCCCGGCAGGGACTTCATGCTGGCGGCGATCCGCAGCGGCTCGCCCGCCGGACCGACGGCGTTATAGGTGATGGTCTGGCCATAGGCGTCGTCCAGCCGCGCCGGCAGGTCCGGCGGCGCGACCAGGTCTTCGCCATACAGGGAGTCCGACCGGGTCAGGATGCGCAGGCCCCCCGCCAGGGTCGGCTCGGCCGTCATCCAGTATTTGCCGGAAAAGACCCGCAAGGTCGGGGCGTCCATGATCTGGGGCGTCATCACCGTTCCGCTGGCGGTGACGGTCCGCACCACCAGTTCGTCGGTCGTCTCGGCCAGGACGTTGCCCAGGCGGCGCAGAGCCGATTCCTTGAACTGATTGGTCAGGACCAGGCCCGTGGCGACCAGAGCCAGCAGGATCCAGCCGGAGGCCAGCCAGATCAGCCGCCGCGTCAGCGACCGCCCCGGCCGGCCGAACCATCGGCCCCAGCCGGCGCGCCTCGTCCCCCCGTCCCGGTTCATCGACTCAGGGTCACGCCGCCTCGGACTCGCCGGCCAGGGGGGCCAGCCTATAGCCCAGGCCCCGCACCGTCTCGATCCGGTCCGAGCCGATCTTCTTGCGCAGTCGGCCGATGAAGACCTCGATGGTGTTGGAATCCCGGTCGAAGTCCTGATCGTACAGATGTTCGACCAGTTCGGTGCGGCTGATCACCCGGCCCTGATGCATCATCATATAGTGCAGCAGCCGGTACTCCAGCGAGGTCAGGCGCAGCGGCTCGCCGTTGACGTTGGCGCGGGCCGCGCGCGGGTCCAGCCGCAGCCCCCCGCAGGACAGGGTCGCCGAGGCGATGCCCGCCGAACGGCGCAGCAGGGCCCGCAGCCGGGCCAGCAGCTCCTCCGTATGGAAGGGTTTGGTCAGATAGTCGTCGGCCCCCGCGTCGAAGCCCGACACCTTGTCCGACCAGGCGCCGCGCGCCGTCAGGATCAGGACCGGCGTGGCCTTGCCCTCGCGCCGCCAGCGCTCCAGCACCGACACCCCGTCGATCTTGGGCAGGCCCAGGTCCAGAACGATCACGTCATAGGGTTCGGTGTCGCCCAGGAACCAGGCCTCCTCGCCGTCGGCGGCGTGATCCACCGCATAGCCGGCGTCGGCCAGGGCGCCCTTCAGCTGCCGCGACAGATCGGCGTCGTCTTCGACCAGCAGGACACGCATCTTCAGTCTTCTCCCATCACGCGGCCCGAACGGGCGTCGACGCGAATATCCGCCACCCGGCCGCCGGGATATTCCCAGCGCACCACCACCGTGTCGCCGCGCGGGCTGACGCCCAGCATCCGGCCCTCGCGACCGGCGCCGACCCGGCGCACCACGGCCCCCAGGTCGGCGCGGGGCGCGTCCATGGCCCGGCTGTCGCGCGGGGGCGGACCCCGACGGTCCTGGGCGGCCTCGCGATCCTGATCCCGCGACGCCTCGCGCGACTGGGCCGAGACCTGGGTCGCGGGAACCAGGGTCGCAGGGACCAGGGCCAGGACGGCGGCGATGAGGAGGGCGCGGGTGCGGGTCATGGGGCGGTTCTAGGCGGACGGCTCTGAACAGCCGCTGAACAAGGGTGTCGGAAAGGGGCCAGACTGATGAAAATCCCCGTCAACCGCCCTTACACCAAAGACGGCCCGCGCCAAAGACGGCGGAGTGCGCCCCGTTCGCTCGTTTGACGGGGGCGAACGACGGGGGCGAACAGATGAACGGCGCCTGAAACGCGCCGTTCAGATCGGGCTCAGGCGGGGCGTGGTCTCTTGGCTTCATCGGCGCTCCCCCTCGGAGCGTCCCCAACGCAAGGATTGATCCGATGCTGAACAAGAAAGCCCTCATCCCCGCCCTGGTCCTGGCCGCCGCGGCCTCGGCCGCCCTGCCCGCCGCCGCCCAGTCTTATGGCCAATCCTACGGCCCTCATGGTCGTCCGCATCACGCCCAGCCCGCCGGCTACGGCTACGGCCCCTCGGTCAACGTCCGCATCGACCAACTCGACCGCCGCATCGACCAGGGCCTGCGCACCGGCCAGCTGAGCCGCCGCGAAGCCGGCCGTCTGCGCGCCGAACTCAACAGCGTCCAGCGTCTGGAAGCCGGCTACCGCCGGGGCGGCCTCAGCGGTTGGGAGCGCGCCGATCTGGACCGCCGCCTGGATCGTCTCGCGGCCCAGGTCCGCTATGAGCGCCGCGACTGGGACAATCGTCGCGGCTGATCGCCCTCTCCCGGCCTGAAAACCAAGACGCCCGGTCCCTGCGGACCGGGCGTCTTTCCTTGTGGGCCTACAGTTTGATGAAGGGCTGCATCAGCTTGCCCAGCCAGCCGTCCAGCTGGATCTGGCCGTCCAGGGCCACCACGCACAGGCAGGGATCGGGCGAGACCACGCGCGGCTGGTGCAGCACCTCGCCGTCCGCCTCTTCGAAATCGCCCGGCTCGAACAGCGCCGTCTCGGTGGCGTAGGCGCCGTGGATGACGCAGGTCAGCTCGATCCCGCCGTGGGTGTGTTTGGGCGTCTCCCGCCCCGGCCCGATCTCCAGCAGGATGACGCGGCAATCGCCGTCGCGCGGCGCATGGACGTCGCGGGCGCGCATGCCCGGTCCCAGCCAGCGCCACGGCCCCAAGGCGTAGCGGCGCAACGGCTCGGGCAGGCCGGCCATGTCATTCAGCGGCGTGGAGGCCAGAACCTCTCCGGCGTCGGTCTCGGCGCGCGCCATCACCCGCGCCAGGGCGTCCTCGGCCAGGGCCTGAGGCTCCAGCTCGTCCAGCAGACGGCCGCCTACGGCCTGAAGCGTCCTGACCCAGGCCTCGTTCTGGGGCCGCATCGCCAGATGGGCGGCGACCACCACCGCCTCGGGCGGGCTCAGGGTCCCGGCCGCATAGGCCAACAGCCGCTCTTCGGAGGGATTGTGCACGCCGGTCACGCCGCCCCTCCCTGTTCGTCGTCCAGCAGGGTTCTCAGCTTGATCATGGCCTTGCGAATACGCGACTTCACCGTGCCCAGCGGCAGTTCCAGCCGCCGGGCGATTTCGGAATGGGGGTTGTCCTGAAAGAAGGCCAGGCGCAGCACCTCGATCTGATCGGGCGAAAGCCGCGCCATGGCGGCCTTCAGCCGGGCGGCGTTTTCGGCGGCCAGAACGACCGTGTCGGGCTGTTCCGGCTCGTCCTGAACCAGGTCGATCTCGGGCAGGGGCAGACGCCGCGCGTCCTGGCGCAGCACGTCCAGCCGCCGGTTGCGGGCGATGGTGAAGATCCAGGTCGCGGCATGGGCCTTGGTGCGGTCGAACAGCTCGGCCTTGCGCCAGACGGTCAGCATGGCGTCCTGGGCGAAGTCCTCGGCCGCGCCGGCCGTGGCCCCCGCCTTCATCAGATAGGCCTTCAGCCGCGGGGCGAAATGGTCGAACAGGCGCGCGAAGGCGTCCCGATCGCGTCGCATCGCCACCGCCTCGATCAGGCGGTCGAAATCGTCGCCCGCCGGGATCACGGGCGTCCGAATCGGCCGAAGGATGGAAATCTGCTCATGCATCGACCCTAATACGGTTCAGGTCGAAGTCTGGATCATTTCGTGATCCGCCGCAGAGCGGGCGGCGTATCGTCGCAAACATCCGCCCTTCTGGAAACCCAATGCCCCCTTCAGCCGCCGTACAGACTGGTCCCCGCCTGCGGATCGCCGTCGTGGGCTCCGGCGTCTCGGCCCTGTCCTGCGCCTGGCTGCTGTCGGGCCGTCACGACGTGACCCTTTATGAGCGCGAGGATCGGCTGGGGGGCCATTCGAACACGGTCGACGTCCGTTCGGCGGAGGGCGAGACGGCGGTGGACACCGGCTTCATCGTCTTCAACGACGCCACCTATCCGAACCTGATCGCCCTGTTCGCCCATCTGGGGCTGAAGACCCAGGCCACCGACATGTCCTTCGCCGTCTCCCTGGATCAGGGCCGGTTCGAATATGCGGCGCCCGGCCTGTTCGCCCAGCGCCGCAACATGCTGCGCCCGCGCTTCTGGTCCATGCTGAGCGAGATTCTGCGCTTCTATCGCTCGGCGCCGGAAGGGCTGGCGGCCCTGGCCGACAGCGACGTCACCCTGGGCGACTATCTGAAGCGCGAGGGCTTCAGCGAAGCCTTCCGCGACGATCACCTTCTGCCCATGGCCGCCGCCATCTGGTCGTCTCCGGCCCATACGCTGCTGGACTATCCGGCCGAGTCCTTCCTGAGGTTCTGCGGCAATCACGGCCTGCTGAAACTGGTCGGCCGGCCGCTTTGGCGCACCGTAGTCGGGGGCAGCCGGGTCTATGTCCAGGCGCTGGCGCGCCAGATTGCGGCCAACCAGATCGCGGCCGGCCCGGCCGCCGCCGGCCGCGGCGGCGAGGGGTCGCGCCTGGGCCGGGCCGTGACCCAGGTCCGACGGGTCGAGGGCGGGGTTCTGGTTCAGGACGCGACCGGGGCGACCGAACGGTTCGACCATGTCGTCATCGGCGCCCACGCAGACCAGGCCTTGGCCATGCTGGCCCAGCCGACGGCGCGCGAACGCGAGCTGCTGGGCGCCTTCCGCTACAGCCGCAACCTGACCATATTGCACACCGACCCCGGCCTGATGCCTCGCCGCCGCCGGGCCTGGGCGTCGTGGAACTATATCGGGGCCGACGACGGCCTTTGCGTCACCTATTGGATGAACCGGCTTCAGGGCCTGCCGGGCCAGGATCTGTTCGTCACCCTGAACCCGCCCCGCCCGCCTGCGGCCGGGACGCTGCTGCGCAGCGAACTGTACGAACATCCGATCTTCGATCCGGCGGCCGTCCGGGCGCAAAAAGACCTGTGGAGCCTGCAAGGTCACGGCGGCGTCTGGTTCTGCGGGGCCCATTTCGGCGCCGGCTTCCATGAGGACGGGCTTCAGTCGGGCCTCGCCGTCGCCGAACAGCTGGGCGGGGTGCGCCGCCCCTGGACGGTCGAGAATGAGAGCGGTCGCATCCATCTGACCTCTGGCGCCGCCTCCCTGGCGCGCGTCGCGTGACGGGGGCCTCGGCCCTCTATGTCGGCGGGGTCTTTCACACCCGTCTGAGGCCCCGGCGGCACCGGCTGAAATACCGCGTCTTCTGGCTGATGCTGGACCTGGACGAGATCGACGCCCTGGACCGGCGGCTCAAGACCTTTTCGCGCGGCCGGTTCAACCTGATGGGCTTTTACGACCGCGACCACGGCGACGGCTCGGGCGCCCCTCTGCGCGGCCAGATCGTCGCCCGCCTGGCCGAGGCGGGGATCGACGTCGGTTCCGGCGCGATCCGCCTCCTGACCATGCCCCGCGTTCTGGGCTTCGTCTTCAACCCGATCAGCCTGTACTACTGCCACCGGCCCGACGGGCGGCTGGCGGCCATGGTCTATGAAGTCACCAGCACCTTCGGCGAGCGCCGGTCCTATGTCCTGCCGGTCCCTGCGGCCGAGGCCGACGACGACCGGTTCCGCCACCAGACCGACAAACGCCTCTATGTCTCGCCCTTCATGGGGATGGAGATGGACTATGTCTTCCGGGGCCGCCCGCCCGGCGAGACCCTGAGCCTGGCGATCGACGGCCGCGACGCCCAGGGCCTGTTGATCGCCACCGCCATGACCGGCCGCCGTCGCCCCCTGACCGACCGCGGCCTGGTCGCCGCCGCCCTGTCCATGCCGCTGCTGACGCTGAAGGTCGTCGCCGCCATCCATTGGGAGGCGCTGAAACTGTGGCTGAAACGCACCCCCCTGACCCGCAAGCCGGCGCCCGAGCCGGGGGTTCTGGTTCTTGGCCGGGAGCGCTGAACAGGATCGCCCGGCGGCCCTTAGCCGTGCGTCGGCTTGCGTGACGCCAGGCTGTCATAGACGGCGTCACGCAGGGATTTCAGCTGCGTATTGAGCACGCCCAGCTCAGGCCCGGTCTGGCCGGAGGCGTCGATCAGGGCCTCGCCCAGACAGCCCGCCCGTTCCCGCAGCGCCCTGCCGGCGTCCGTCAAGGTGATCACCACCTGGCGCTCGTTCGCCGGATTACGCGCGCGCCGGACCAGACCCGCCGTCTCCAACCGCTTCAACAGGGGCGTCATGGTGCTGGGCTCCAGCGCCAGCTCATCGGCGATGTCGCCGACCGTGCGCCCATCCTCCCGCCACAGGACGTTCATGACCAGATATTGGGGATAGGTGACGCCCAGGGCGTCCAGGAGCGGCTTGTACGCCCGCTGTATGGCCATGCCGGTCGAATAGACGGTGAAGCAGAGCTGGTCCTCCATCGGGACCGGACCTTTGGACTGGGGCATTGCGACCTAGGCGCTACGGATACAGAAACAGAGAAAATAATATCGCGATAATTATTCTCTCCGCAAGCCCGCCAGTACGCCGCGCGCCGAAAGGGCCGCCCGCCTCCTCCCGCGCCTCTCCGCGGTCGAACCGCCTTGGGCGTGACGATCGCATATCGCGATAAATATTGGCTTGACAGGAGATCGGGAGATGCGCATGTTTGTTTGCGCGATAAATGTTGTCGCGAAATTTTTCATTCTTCCATCGCCTTCCGCCTTCCAACCCTTTCCAGAGGAAAAGACCATGATCCCGTTCCGCACCCTGCTGCTCGCCGCCGTCGGCGCCGCCAGCATCGCCGGCGCCGCCCAGGCTCAATCCGGCCAGGCTCAATCCGCCCAGACCCTTCCCGCCGGCCAGACCGTTCGTAATATCGTGCTCGTCCACGGGGCCTTCGCCGACGGCTCCGGCTGGCGCGCCGTCTACGACGACCTGACCGCGCGCGGTTACCGCGTCACCATCGTTCAGAACCCCCTGACCTCGCTGGCCGACGACGTCGCCGCCACCCGCCGCGCCCTGGCCCGCCAGGACGGCGGCACGATCCTGGTCGGCCATTCCTGGGGCGGCGTGGTGATCACCGAGGCCGGGGTCGACGACAAGGTGAAGGGCCTGGTCTATGTCTCCGCCCTGACCGCCGACGTCGGAGAGACGGCCGGCGACCAATATGCGGGCTTCGGCATCCCCTCGACCTTTGTGATCGAAGAACAGGCCGACGGCTTCGGCTTCATCAGCGCCGAACGGTTCAAGGAAGGGTTCGCCGCCGACCTGAACGATGCGGACGTCGCCTTCATGCGCGACTCCCAGGTGCCGATCGCCATGTCGTCCTTCGCCACCCCGGTCACACAGGCCGCCTGGAGAACCCGTCCCAGTTGGTTCATCGTCGCCACCGAGGACGGCGCCATCGCGCCGGCCATGCTGCGCCGCCAGGCGGAGAAGATCGGCGCCGTCAAGGTCGAGATCCGCGCCAGCCACGTGCCGATGATCTCGCAGCCGCACGCCGTCGCCGACGTTATCGACCAGGCCGCCCGCAGCGCCGGCGGCGCCTCGAACTGACGCCCACCACGATACGCCGACCCTTCACCTTCAACCGACTTCTCAAAAAGGACATCGCCATGACCTATCTGACCCTCCCGGACGACACCCGCCTGTTCTACAAGGACTGGGGCCCCAAGGACGCTCAGCCGATCGTCTTCCACCACGGCTGGCCCCTCAGCGCCGACGACTGGGACAACCAGATGCTGTTCTTCCTGAACAAGGGATATCGCGTCATCGCCCATGATCGCCGGGGCCACGGCCGATCGGACCAGACCGATACGGGCAACGACATGGACACCTACGCCGCCGACGTCGCCGAATTGGTCGAGGCGCTGGACCTGAAGAACGCCGTCCATATTGGCCACTCCACCGGCGGGGGCGAGGCGATCCGCTACGTCGCCCGCAGCCGGCCCGGCCGCGTCGCCAAGGCCGTGCTGATCGGCGCCGTGCCGCCGATCATGCTGGCCACGGCGGACTATCCCGGCGGCCTGCCCATGTCGGTGTTCGACGGGTTCCGCGACGCGCTCCAGCAGAACCGCGCCCAGTTCTTCCTCGATGTGGCCTCCGGTCCCTTCTACGGTTTCAACCGCGACGGGGCGAAGGTCAGCGAGGGCTTGATCCGCAACTGGTGGCGCCAGGGCATGGCGGGCGGGGCGAAGGCCCAGTACGACTGTATCGCCGCCTTCTCCGAAACCGACTTCACGGCGGATTTGAAGGCCGTCTCCCTGCCGGTCCTGCTGCTCCATGGCGAGGACGATCAGGTGGTGCCGATCGACGCCTCCGCCCATCAGGCGATCAAGCTGTTGTCGAACGGAACCCTGAAGACCTACCCCGGGCTGTCTCACGGGCTGTTCGCCACCCATCCGGACCAGGTCAACGCCGACCTCCTGGCCTTCGTTCAGGGCTGAGGCCGGTCGCGGTCGGATGCGGGGCCACTCCCCTCGCATCCGACCGTGTCGCCTTTGACGGCGCTTAGCGAGCGCATTGAGAAATATCTACATTTTTTCGGATAGAATGGAGCGGGCGATGGGAATCGAACCCACGACATTCAGCTTGGGAAGCTGACGTTCTACCTCTGAACTACGCCCGCGCGCCTGTTTCCATAGACGGGGCGGTGGCGG
>Ga0187843_10002673_pt1 | contig 10646 bp, 6 predicted proteins | sample SpaLakP09_SKY_43_FD_134516 | JGI IMG/M metagenome (GOLD analysis project Ga0187843, IMG submission 134516) | Oligotrophic lake water microbial communities from Sparkling Lake, Wisconsin, USA - SP09_SKY_43 | ecosystem: Environmental > Aquatic > Freshwater > Lake | place: USA: Sparkling Lake... | reverse complement strand
GCTATGGCCGCGCCGGCCTGGGCGAATACCTGGCCGGCTACGAAGGCCGCCTGATGCGCTCACTGAAGAGCTTGCTCGGTTCCGGCGCCATCGATGGCCAGACGGAAGTGGGCGGCCGTGCGCTGCCCTATCGCGGCCTGCTCTCGCAGTTCATCGGTGAATTGAAGCAGCGGGCTGAACGCGCGGCCGGGACCTCGTTCTCCAAGGTGGTGCTGGGCCGTCCGGTGCACTTCGTCGATGACGATGCCCCCGCCGACCAACTGGCCCAGGATACGCTGGAAGAGATTGCGCGCGATGTCGGTTTCAAGGACATCGCCTTCCAGTTCGAACCGATTGCCGCCGCCTTCGATTACGAGTCGCGCATCGACAAGGAAGAGCTGGTGCTCATCGTCGACATCGGCGGCGGTACCTCCGACTTCTCGCTGGTGCGTCTTTCGCCCGAGCGCGCAGCGCGCAGCGAGCGGCGCGAGGACATCCTGGCCAATGGCGGCGTGCACATCGGCGGCACCGACTTCGACAAGTATTTCAGCCTGGCCTGCGTAATGCCGCTGCTGGGCCTGGGCGGCCGCCTGCAGGGCAATGCCGAGATCCCCTCCAGCTATTACTTCAACCTGGCCACCTGGCACACCATCAACCAGCTCTACACCCGCAAGGCCTGGCAGCAGCTGCAGGACGTGGCGCGCGAAGTGGCCGACCGCGAGCGCTTTGCGCGCCTGCTCGATGTGGTCGAGCAGCGTTGCGGCCACTGGCTGGCGCTGCAGGTGGAGGCGGGCAAGATCGCACTCTCCAGCGCCGAGCAGACCCTGCTGGACCTGGACCGCCTGCGCCAGCCGGAGCAGTTGCCGCTTATGCGCCGCGACTTCAACGGTGCCGTCGACCACCTGGTGCAATCGGTGGAGCAGACCGTGCTGGCGCTGTTGCAGCAGGCCGGCCTGCGCGCCGACGACATCGACAGCGTGTTCTTCACCGGCGGCTCCAGCGGCGTGCGCCTGCTGCGCGAGCGCATCAGTGCGCTGGCACCGCAGGCGCGGCATGTGGAAGGCGACCTGTTCGGCAGCATCGGCAGCGGCCTGGCCATCGACGCGGCGCGCAAGTTCGGCTGACGCCGCAGGTCCGGGCTGCTATACAATGCGGCGACCCGGTCCGGATCGCGCGGGTTTGCGGCGAGATGAAGCAGTTCGTCCGCCACGGCTTCGCGACCGCCCGCATTGAACTGCATCGCCGATCTGCCCCGCACCGACATGAAACCTTCTGCCGAATCCTTCGTGCGCCGCGTGCGCAGCAAACTCGACGAACTCTCCAGTACCGAACGCCAGCTGGCGGACTTCCTGCTGGAGTTTCCGGGCGAGCTGGCCAGCTATGCCGGCAACGAGCTGGCCCAACTGGCGGGCGTGTCGCCTTCGACCGTAAGCCGCTTCATCCGCCGCGTCGGTTACGAGAGCTACGAGGAAGCCCGCCGCCACGTGCGCGAGGAACAGGAGACCGGCTCCCCGCTGTTCCACGCCAGCAGCGCTGGCGCTGCGCGCCAGGTGCGTTCGGTGGCGGCGCACTTCCAGCAATCGCAGCAGAATCTGGCGGCAACCTTCGAGCGCCTCTCCGACGCCACCCTGGCCGAGATTGCCCGCGCCATCGTCAACGCGCCCCAGGTGCTGATCTTCGGCAGCCGCAGCAGCCAGGCCTTTGCACTCTACCTGCGCTGGCAGATCATCCAGGTCTTGCCGCGCGTGAGCTGCTTGCCGGGGCCGGGCGAGACCCTCGCCGAATATACCGCCGGCCTGTCCGAGCGCGATTGCGTGATCGTCTTCGGCACGCGCCGCCAGACCGGGCAGATGGAACGCCTGCTGGAGGCCGCCACGCGCGCCGGGTCCTATCTGCTCTACATCAGTGACCAGGCTTCATCCGACTATGCCCTGGCCACCTGGTCGCTGCAGGCACATTGCCGCGGGCCCGGCTCGCTGGACAATCACGTCGGCGTGATGGCGCTGTGTGATCTGCTGTCCACCCTGGTGATCGACGCCAGTGGTGCGGCCGGACGCAAACGGCTGGCGGCGGTGGAGCAGGAGCATGAGGAGCTGGGCGACTTCGATTGAGTTGCTGCGGTGGAATGTTGGAGAATTGCCTTCTTTCCACATTGAAATCCTGATTTCAGGCGCTTCCCTTTTTTGACTCACGTTTTTCATGCGTGCCGCCCCTTGGCAGTGCGCTGACCGCGCTGCACGCCCTCTTGCGGCGCGTGCCGGGCCCTTCCGGCAGGTCATTTCGTCCTGAAATCCAGATTTCAACCGGGACCGATGGCTGGCACGCAGATTGCTAGTGCTGCTGCACGAATGAAATTCAAATTTCAATTAACAATATAAATTGAAATCGTACTTTCATTCCAGGGCATGCTGGACTACAGTATTTTCATGGCCGCAAGGTCAGGTCGCCGTGGTCTCACCGCCTCGCATCACCCGATGCACATACCGAGCAGCACTCATTGGACCTTCCAACGCAAGAGGAGCAGACCATGGCCGGACCCACACTTTCATCGCCCGACCTGCCGCACTCGCCGCGCGTGGCCGAACTGGACGGCGCGCTGGACAAGATCGGGGTGACCCGTTCGCATCACACCATCATTTTCCTGATCCTGATCGGCTGTCTCTTCGATGCCTTCGAACAGAACGCCATCGGCCTGGTCGGCCCGCTGCTCAAGCAGCAGTGGGGCCTGACGGCGACCGACATCGGCCTGCTCAATACGGTCACCTTCGCCAGCGCCGCCATCGGCCGCATCGTCTCCGGTCTCGTGGCCGACCGCTATGGCCGGCGCGTCATGCTGAGCCTGGACCTGCTGCTCTTCACGCTGGGGGCAGGCATCTGCGCGCTGGCTCCGGACCTGACGGTGATGGCCGTGGGCCGCGCCATCGTCGGTTTCGGTCTTGGTGGCGAGATCGCCATTGCCGTCACCATGCTGGCCGAGTTCTGTTCCAGCAAGTTCCGCGGCACCGCCGTGGGCCTGGTCAATGTAGGCGCGGGCGGCATGGGCAATTTCCTGGCACCGGCCTTCGGCCTGCTGGTGTTTTCGCTCTTTCCTGGCGAAAACAGCTGGCGCTGGCTGTTCTTCTGCCTGATGCTGCCGGCGCTGCTGGGGGCCTTCTATCGCCGCTACATTCCGGAGACGCCGCGCTTCCTGCTCTCGCGCCACAAGATCGCCGAAGCCAATGAAGTCCTGGCGCGGCTGGCCAGCGGCAAGCTCTCCGGCCCGGCACCCCAAGGCCGTGACTGGATCAGCGACGATGGCAGCCGCCAGCAGGCCGCCCCGGCCAAGGTGCGCTCCATGGAAATCTTCCAGGGCGCGCTGGCGCGCCGCACGCTGCCGCTGTGCATCGCCATCTGGATGACCTATGGCGCACAGATCTCGGTGCTCACGCTCATGCCGACCATCCTGGTGAGCCTGGGCCACACCATTTCCAAGAGCCTGTTGTTCACCATGGTCATGCAGAGCGGCAGCCTGCTGGGGGCAATGGCCGCTTCGGTCTTCGGATTCCATCTGCCGCGCAAGCGTGTGCTGACCGCAGGTGCGATGTGCGCCTGCCTGGCGGCGCTGGCCATTGGGTTCCTGGCCAAGAGCATCGTGCTGATCCTGGCGGCAGGGGCGGTGTTCCAGTTCTTCGTGCTGCTGCTCAACACCACCATCTGGATCTTCGCGCCGGAGCTGTATCCGACCCGCGTGCGCGCCTTCGGCACCGCCTTCATTCTCGCCACCGGCACGGCGGCGGGTGCCCTGATGCCACTGGTGGCCGGCCGCCTGTTCGATGCCTTCGGGCTGGCGGGCGTGTTCGGCATGATCGCTGCCATGTACGGCATCTTCACTGTGGCCATCCGCACCGTGCCCGAGACCTATGGCAAGTCGCCCGATGCACCGCTGGAGGAGACTGCGCCGGAGGCAGGGGTGCAGGCGGTCGTTGCGCGTAGTTGATTTCCTTTTTCATGAGTCTGGCATGCCGCATATCCTGTTGATCAATCCCAATTCCTCCCAGGCCACCACCGAGATGATGGTGGCCATCGCCCGCACCACGCTGCCAGCGGGATACGCGCTCAGCGGCGTGAGTGCGCGGCAGGGGCCGGAGATGATCGTCAATGCCGTGGAGCTGGCGGCGGCGGGGACGGAGGTCGAGCGCAACTGGCGCGAAGGCGGTCGGCATAGCGTGGGCGCCATCATCAGCGCCTTCGGCGACCCCGGCATCGAGCGCCTGCGTGCGCTCGATGGCCGGCCCGTCGCCGGGCTGTGTGAAGCGTCGATGCTGGAGGCGGCCGAGGGAGGGCGCCGCTTCGGTGTGGCCACCGTCACCCCGGAGCTGGCTGAGGTGATTGGTGAAAAAGCGCAGCAGGCTGGCGTGGCTGCCCTCTACACCGGCATTCGCCTGACCGCCGGCGATCCACGCGCGCTGGCGGCCGATCCGCTGGCCCTGGAAGAGGCACTGGCGCAAGCCGTGCGCGCCTGCGTGGAGCGCGATGGTGCCGAGGCGGTGGTGATAGGCGGCGGCCCCTTGGGGCAGGCGGCGATGGCACTGGCGCAGCGTTTTCCGGTGCCGGTGATTGCGCCGATTCCGGCGGCCGTGCGCTACTTGCTCAAGGCCTTGCAAGCCTTGGAAGCAGCGGCCTGAGGGGCCATTGCTTCACAACATCGCCAGCGGCTGCTTGCGCCGTGGCGGTGGAAAGGCCGCATCCAGTTCATTGAAGTCATTTTCGTTCAGATGCAGCTCCAGGCAGGCCCGGTTGGCCTGCACGTGCGCGACATCGGCGGCCTTGGGAATGGCGAAGACCCCGGGACGCCGCAACACCCACGCCAGCGCTACCTGCGCCGGTGTCACGCCGTGGCGCTGCGCGACCGCCTTCAGGGCCGCCTGCTTGAGGATGCGGCCCTGCTCGATGGGAGAATAGGCCATCACGGCCACGCCGCTTTGCGCTGCCTGCGGCAGCAGGTCATATTCGATTCCCCGGCGCGAGAGGTTGTAGAGCACCTGGTTGCACAGCACCTGCTCGCCACCGGGCGCATCGGCCAGCTCGTCCATGTCGTCGGTGTCGAGATTGCTGACGCCCCATCCGCGAATTTTTCCCTGCGCCATCAGGGTCTCCATGCCCGCGATGGTGGCCGACAGCGGATGCGATCCGCGCCAGTGCAGAAGGTAGAGGTCCAGGTGATCGGTGCCCAGACGCTTGAGGCTGGCCTCGCAGGCGGCGATGGTGCCGCGCTCGCTGGCGTTGTGCGGCAACACCTTGCTGACCAGATAGACCTGTTCACGGCGCCCGGTGATGGCACGGCCGACGATGCGTTCGGACTGCCCATCGGCATACATCTCGGCGGTATCGATGAGGGTCATGCCCAGGTCGATCCCGGCCTGCAGGGCGCGCACCTCGGCGCCGGCGGCCGCGGCGGACTCGCCCATGTTCCAGGTACCCTGGCCCAGGGCCGGGACTTGCGCGCCATTGCGCAGGGTGATCATTGGAATGGGCTGCATGCGGGGCTCCTTCATCGGTGGCGGGAAATCATTAGAACCCATTTTGCGCATCGGTTCATCGCGCCCGGCTTATTTCCCCTATTCATGCGGTCATGCCTTGTGGCAACTCCCGGCGTGCCGCGCCGATTGTGGGCACCGGCAACTGGTGGCATGATCGCAGCCAATCAAAAAGGGAATCGGGGGAAAGTCCATGTTGCGTCGTTTGCGTACCGCTTTCGCCAAGTACTGGGCGCGCTGGCTGCTGGCGCTGTTGCTGATCGGCCTGGCCGAGGCGGTGGTGGTGGGCGTGCTGCCCAATCGCGTGGTCGAGCGCATGGACCTGTTCTTCTATGACTTGCGCATGCGCGTGGCCAAACCGGCACTGGATCCGCGCATCGTCATCGTCGACATCGACGAACGCAGCATCAACGAGCTGGGCCGCTGGCCCTGGAGCCGCGACCTGGTGGCCAAGCTGGTGGAGCAGATGACCCAGGCCTACCAGGCGCAGTCGGTCGGTTTCGACGTGGTCTTCGCCGAGCCTGACACCACCTCCGGGTACGGGCGCCTGGAAGACCTGGCGCACGGGCCCTTGAAGGACGTGCCGCAGCTGGCGCAGCAATTGCGCCTGCTCAAACCGCAGATGGATTACGACGCACGCCTGGCCGCTGCCCTGCAGGGCCAGCCGGTGGTGATGGGCTATGCCTTCTCCAACGAAGAGGGCGCCGTGGTCAAGGGCCAGTTGCCGCCACCCGCCTTCGGCGTGGCCGCATTGGGCGGGCGCGATGTGCAGGTGGTGCGCTGGCGCGCCTATGGCGCCAACCTGCCGCAGTTGCAGGCGGCCGCGCGCGCCGGTGGTTTCTTCAATCCGGTCCCCGATGACGACGGGCTCATCCGCACGGTCCCGCTGCTGGCGCGGCATGGCGACGATTTCTACGAGTCGCTGGCCCTGGCCACGGCCCGGGTCGCGGTCGATGGCAAGCGCATCAAGCCGGTCTTCCTGACCAGCGCCGACGGACTGCTGGGAAGCCAGAAGGAGAACTACGACGCGCTGGCCGCCATCGCCGTGGAGGCGCGTCCGCAGCCGTTGATCATTCCGGTGGAGCGCGGGCTGACCACGCTGGTGACCTATCGTGGCCGTGGCGGACCGCAGGGCGGTGCCTTTCGCTATGTCCCGGCGGTCGACGTCATCCGTGGCACCTATCCGCATGACCAGCTCGATGGCCGCGTCATGCTGGTGGGGACCACCGTGCCGGGCTTGAACGACTTGCGGGCCACGCCGGTGAGCCCGGTCTATCCGGGGGTGGAGATCCACGCCAACCTGATCGCCTCCATCATCGATGACGACTTCAAGACCCGGCCCGATTTCGCGGTCGGCTATGACGGCTTGCAGGTGGCGCTGGCCGGCCTGCTGCTGGGCTTGCTGCTGCCGGCGCTGGGGCCGCTGGCCTCGGTGCTGCTGTCGCTGGCGACGGCGGCGGCCCTGGGCGGACTCAACTACTGGCTCTATGACAGCGCCGGCCTGGTACTGCCGCTGGCGTCCTCGCTGCTGCTGGTGGCGCTGCTGTTCATCAGCAACCTGGCCTGGGGCTACCTGTTCGAATATCGCAACCGCAAGGCCATCGTCAACCTCTTCGGCGAATACGTGGCGCCGGAACTGGTGGCCGAAATGGCGGCCAATCCGGCCAGCTACAACATGGAAGGCGAGATCCGCGAACTGACCGTGATGTTCTCCGACGTGCGCGGGTTTACCACCATCTCGGAGAGCCTGCAGCCCAACGAGCTGCGCGAATACATCAACGTGTATCTGACGGCCATGTCGGAAGACATTCGCGGCAATCGCGGCACCCTCGACAAGTACATCGGCGACGCCGTGATGGCCTTCTGGGGAGCCCCGCTGGACGTACCCGATCACGCTGCCCGGGCAGTGGCCACGGCACTGAAGATGCAGCAGACCACGCTGCTGCTCAACGAGGAATTCACGCGCCGCAACTGGCCGCCGCTGAAGATCGGCATTGGTTTGAACAGCGGCCAGATGCGCGTGGGCGACATGGGCTCGCGCATCCGCCGCGCTTACACGGTGATGGGCGATGCGGTCAATTTGTCCTCGCGCCTGGAGTCCATCACCAAGGTCTACGGGGTCGGCGTGCTGGTCGGTGATGCCACGCGCCAGGCTGCGCCGCAGTTCGCCTACCGCGAGCTGGACCGGGTGCGCGTGAAGGGCAAGAACGAGCCGGTGCCCATCTTCGAACCGCTGGCCCTGGAGAGCGAACTCGATGCCGTGCTGCGCGCCGAAGTGGAGCAGTGGCATGCGGCACTGGCCCTGGTGCGTGCGCAACGCTGGGATGAGGCGCAGGCCGCCATCGAGGCGCTGCAGGCCGCCCAGGCCCGTGGACTGTATGCGCTCTACCTGGAGCGCATTGCCCATTATCGCCAGGCACCGCCCGCGGCCGATTGGGATGGCGTGACCACTTTCGAGACCAAGTAAGCAGCGCGCGCCCGGGTGCAGGTCGGCAACAGCGATGGCGCGCGAGGAGATCGTCCGGACGTTGGTGCCTCCTTTTTTCCGCCGGGAAATTGGCATCCTGACAGCGCCCTGACACCTTGTGCGCAAATGTTCTCGCCGGATGGGTTTGCCTGAAATTCTTTACACCCGGCCCCCGCAAATGATTTCCGAACGGCAATCAAACGTTGGGCAATGGCCCGCAAACGCCCGCCACAGGCGGTTTTTGGTCGAATCTTGTCGACGCGGTCAGCCCTAGTCAGTATACTTTACAAGCATCAAGTGCGATGCCGCCTGGCAAGGCGGTAGCGCCGCCGGCCGCGATGCGATCCCTCCTGCAAGAAGTGGAATGTCGCTGCCGGGCAAGTCTGCTTCAGGGGTTCCTTTTCATCTTTTTTGTTGTTCGTTTCCGTGGTCAGGGCGCAGCGTGCGCCGGCCAGGTCCTGCGCCCGTGCCACTCTGGTAGTGGCACGGACGCAGGCAGCGAGCGAGATGGGAAGGTGGCAGTGAGAGCAGGGCCAAGGCCGTGCTCCACAACAAGAAAACTGGGAGGGCTCGCCGGGGGGCGGGTCACTGAGACGATGAAACGATGCTTCGGGCATTCTCTGATGGGCATGGCGCTGCTGGGCAGTGCCGTGGCCGTTTTCGCGCAACCGGCAGCACCAGCGCCCGGCAATGCCGCTACCACGGTCGAGGGTGCGCCGGCACACAATGACGAACGCTTCGACATCACGCGCTTTGCGGTGGAAGGCAACACCTTGCTGCCCCAGGCCACGCTCGATGCTGCGGTGGCGCCCTTCCAGGGGGGCGGCCGTGTCTATGGCGATATCCAGCAAGCGCTGGAAGCCCTCGAAAACGCCTATCGCAGCGCCGGTTACACGGCCGTGCAAGTGAGCGTGCCGGAGCAGGAACTGACCGGTGGCGTGGTGCGCCTGCAAGTGGTCGAGACGGTGGTGGGCAAGGTGGTGGTGAGCGACAACCGCCATTTCAGCGAGCAGAACATTCGTGCCAGCATTCCCCAGCTGGTGGAGGGCAGCGCACCCAACCTGCGGCGCATTTCCGAGTCGGTGCAACTGGCCAACGACAACCCGGCCAAGCAGGTCAACGTGACGCTGACCGCCTCCGAGACCACCAACCAGATCGATGCCGCCATCGCGGTCAAGGATGAACGTCCCCTGCGCGTGATGCTCAACGTCGACAACAGCGGCAGCGGCGATACCGGGCACTGGCGCACTGGCGTAGCCCTGCAGCACAGCAACCTGTTCGATCGCGATCACGTGGGCACCGTGGCCTACACCACTTCGCCCGACAGTCCCTCCGGCGCCAAGGTCGATCTCTATTCGCTGGGCTATCGCATACCGCTCTACGGCATGGGGGACAGCCTCGATCTCATCTACGGCAAATCCAACGTGAGTTCGGGCCAGACGCTGGCGCTCAATTCCACGCTCAACATCACCGGCCGCGGCGAAGTCTATGCGCTGCGCTGGAACCACTACTTTGCGCGCAGCGGCGAGTGGAGCAGCAAGCTGGTGTTCGGTGCCGATTACAAGAAGGTCGATTCCTCCTGCAACATCAATGGCGGCCTGCTCAATGGCGCCTCGCTCAATACTTGCCTGCCGTACTCCACGCTGCCGCTGTCGGTGAGCTACAGCGCCCAGCAGCAGGGGGTGGGCCAGCTGCTGGACTACAACCTCGGCATCGCCCGCAACCTGGCCACCGGCCAGGCGCGCCGCAACGACACGCTGGGGGTGACGGACCGCTATTCGCTCTTCTCCGGGTCGCGCCAGTCGATGGACAACTTCGTCGTCATCCGTGGCGGCGCGAGCTGGCTGAAGGTGTTCAAGGATGACTGGCAGGTGCGCCTGGCCGGTGTGCTGCAGGTGTCGTCCCAGGCCTTGCCTGCGGTGGAGCAGTTCGGCCTGGCCGGCGCCACGGCGGTGCGCGGCTTCACCGAGCGCGCCGTGGCCGCCGACAGCGGCGTGGTCATCAACAACGAACTCTACACGCCCGACCTGCTGGCCAAGAGCGAGATGCGCGGCAACCTGCGCCTGCTCGGCTTCGTCGATGCCGGGCGCGGTGCCAACAACAATGTCACTGCGGCGTCCACGCTGTCTTCGACGGTGACGCTGGCCAGTCTGGGCGCAGGCTTGCGCTACACGCTGGGCCGCGACTTCAGCTTGCGCCTGGACGTGGCGCGGGTTCTGCTCAATGGCAAATCAGCCACCGAACAGCGGGGCGATCTCAACGCCCATCTGAGCGCCACCTTGGGGTTCTGACATGACATCGACATCCACTCCCGTGCAAGCCCCGGTCCAGCCGGCCATCGAACTGCTGCCCCCGTCGGTCACGGTGCGGGTGGGCAAGCGCAGGCTGACGCTGTCGTGGCGTGCGCGCAAGCCGCTGCCGATGCTGCTGTCGCGCCTGTTGCGCCGCGCCTGGCAGCGCGTGCTGGCGCCCGGTGCGCGCCTTTCCCTGGCGGCCCTCGCGGTGTGCGCGGCCTGGCAGGCGCCGGTGCTGGCCGCCGCGCCCGCACCCGGCACCCTGCCCACCGGCTGGAGCGTGGTCAACGGCAACCTCAGCTTCAGCCAGAACGGCAATACGCTCAACATCAACCAGCTGTCGCCGCAGGCCATCGCGCGCTTCGCCTCCTTCAGCATCGGCGCCGATGC
>Ga0187843_10002672_pt1 | contig 10659 bp, 10 predicted proteins | sample SpaLakP09_SKY_43_FD_134516 | JGI IMG/M metagenome (GOLD analysis project Ga0187843, IMG submission 134516) | Oligotrophic lake water microbial communities from Sparkling Lake, Wisconsin, USA - SP09_SKY_43 | ecosystem: Environmental > Aquatic > Freshwater > Lake | place: USA: Sparkling Lake... | reverse complement strand
TGTCGTCCATTTGCACATAGTTGCATCCAGCGGCTGACAGCGAACGCAATTCATCACAGTAGGCCTTGGCCACGTCATCGTAAAACGCCGGGTCGAGTTCGGGGTAGGCCTCTTTGCTGATGCCTGCGCGGCCACCGCGAAAGTGCAGCATGGTTGGCGAGGGGATGGTCACTTTGGGGGTGCTGCCGTTGGCAATTTGAGACTTCAGGTAGATGAAGTCGGCGAGCTGAATGTCTTTCACATGGCGGACTTTGTCGATGACACGAATGACGGGGGGCGCCAACTCTTGCGTGCCGTCGGGCCGCTCGATCGTGACCGGAACATCGGTTTTCACGCCGCCCATTTGCTCCAGAAAATCGATGTGAAAGTAGGTGCGACGGAACTCGCCGTCGGTGATGGATTTCAGACCAACGTCCCCTTGAAACTTCACAATCTCTGAGATGGCTTTGTCTTCAACCAGCCGCAGTTGCTCGGGTGTGATTTGGCCCTTGGCTTTTTGTTCGCGGGCTTCCAATAAGTAAGCAGGGCGCAAAAAACTGCCAACGTGGTCGTAGCGTGCAGGGATGTGTGGAACGGTCATGAAAACTCCATGTTGAATGTGGAATGGATGCTACTCTGCTCTAAAGTATACAAAATTGATTTATCAAAGGGAAAAACACCGAATAATGGGCCCTGTATTGATTTAATGTATACAATGAGTATCCGAAAAATACGATCTGCCCACCTGATGAAGACCGATTCGCCAGCCTACCCCTTGAATGCTTGGTACGCCGCTGCCTACGACGTGGAAGTGGGTCGCAGCTTGTTGGCGCGCACCATTTGCAACCAGAAAGTGGTGCTCTACCGCCAAACCGACGGCCAAGCCGCGGCCTTGCAAGACGTCTGCTGGCACCGCTTGCTGCCGTTGTCGTTAGGTCGGTTGGAAGGCGATGACGTGGTGTGTGGCTACCACGGCTTGGTCTACAACCCGCAAGGCCAGTGCGTGCGCATGCCCAGTTTGCAAAAAAACAATCCCCATGCCTGTGTGCGCAGTTACCCCTTGGTAGAAAAGCATCGCTTCATTTGGTTGTGGATGGGTGACCCGGCCTTGGCCGACCCCGCGCTGGTGCCTGACATGCACTGGAATCACGACCCCGCATGGGCGGCCGACGGCAAACTGATCAATGTGAAATGCGATTACCGCTTGGTCATTGACAACCTGATGGACCTGACCCATGAAACCTATGTGCACGGTTCCAGCATCGGCAACGAAGCCGTGGTGGAAGCACCGTTTCAGGTGACCCAAGATGACCAGCATGTCACCGTCACCCGCTGGATGGAGGGGGTTGAAGCACCGCCGTTTTGGGCCAGCCAAATTCAGCAGGCGCGGCAGCACAAGGGTTTGGTGGACCGCTGGCAAATCATTCGTTTTGAAGCGCCCTGTACCGTCACGATTGATGTGGGCGTGGCACCTGCGGGGGCAGGCGCCGTGCCGACTCACGCCCATGCAGGGGACCGCAGCCAAGGCGTGAATGGTTTTGTGCTCAACACCATCACCCCCGAGGCCGATGGCAGTTGCCATTATTTTTGGGGGTTTGCACGCAATTACCGCTTGGATGAGCAGGCTGTGACGCATCAGTTACGCGAAGGCGTGACGCGTATTTTTCGCGAGGACGAGGCTGTTTTGGAAGCCCAGCAACGCGCCATCGATGACCATCCCGCGCAAAGCTTTCACAACCTCAACATTGATGCAGGCGCGGTATATGCCCGTCGCTTGATCGATGCCCAGATCGCCAAAGAGTTGCCGGTGTCGAGCACCATCCCGATCAGAGCGCTGGCATGAATCAGGCCGTGATGCCCCATCCCAACAGTCCTGACCACCCCAGCCATTCGCAGGCTGTGCGCGCGCAACTGCGCTTGCGCGAAATGATTTTGGCGGGCGAATTGCCGGCTGGCGCGCGCATTGCTGAACTCAGTTTGGTCGACAAATTGGGTGTTTCTAGAACACCGATTCGCACCGCGTTAATGAAGTTGGAGCAAGAAGGCTTGCTCGAATCCTTGGCCAATGGCGGCTATGCGGTGCCCACGTTCACCGAGCGAGATGCCTCCGACGCCATCGAGTTGCGTGGCACCTTGGAGGGTTTGGCCGCCCGCATGGCCGCTGAGCGCGGTTGTTCGCCGGTGGTGCTGAACGAGGCGCGGGCTTGCTTGGACCGCATTGATCAGCTGTTGGCCCAGGACAGCTTGAGCGATGACGCCTTCAGCGCCTATGTGGCCGAAAACGAGCAATTCCATGCCTTGCTGGCCGAGATGACCGACAGTGAAGTGGTGCGTCGGGAGCTGGACCGGGTGATTGGCTTGCCATTCGCGTCCCCCTCTGGTTTTGTGGTGGCCCAAGCCAATTCGCCACAAGCGCGTGACATGTTGATCATTGCGCAAGACCAGCACCGACAGGTGTTGTTGGCCATTGAGCACCGCGAGGGTGGCCGCGCCGAAGCAATCATGCGCGAGCATTCCCGCTTGGCCCAACGCAATTTGCAAGAAGTGATGTCCAGTCCTGATTTAGAGCGCATGCCCAGCGTGCGATTGATTCGTAAAAAGCGTTGAACTGTTGAAAATTCATCATCCCTAAAATCCTTGCAGGGTTGCTTTGGTTGGCTCAGTTAAGCTCACCTGTCCCGTTCTTCGGAGTTGTTTCATGAATTCACGTTTGCTCGTTGTTTCTTTGGGTTTGGTTTTCTCACTCGGGGCCCATCTGGCACAAGCGCAAGAGGCTTTCAAAATCGGTTTGATCTTGCCGATGACGGGTCCCTCGGCCAGCACGGGTAAGCAAATTGAAGCCGCTGCCCGCTTGTACATGGTGCAAAACGGCGACAAAGTGGCCGGTCGCAAGATTGAACTGATCATCAAAGACGATGGTGGTGTGCCCGACGCCACCAAGCGCATGGCGCAAGAGTTGGTGGTCAACGACAAGGTCGGTGTTTTGAGCGGTTTTGGTCTCACCCCGCTGGCCTTGGCCACGGCACCGATTGCCACGCAATCCAAAACACCCATGGTGGTGATGGCCGCCGCCACATCCTCCATCACGGAAGCTTCACCCTTCATCATTCGCACCAGCTTCACCTTGCCGCAGTGCGCTGTCGCCATGGGTGACTGGGCGCCCAAGAATGGCTTGAAACGTGTGGTGACCTTGGTCAGTGATTACGGCCCCGGCATCGATGCGGAGCGCTATTTCAAAGAGCGCATGCAACTCAACAGCGCCCAAGTGGTGGAAAGCCTGCGCGTTCCTTTGCGCAACCCCGACTTTGCCCCTTTCCTGCAAAAAGTGCGCGACCTCAAACCCGATGCCTTGTTTGTCTTTGTGCCCTCTGGCGCAGGTGCGGCCGTGATGAAACAATTTTTAGAGCGTGGGATGGACAAAGCGGGCATCAAGCTGATTGGTACAGGCGACTTGACCGATGATGACCAACTCAATGACATGGGCGATGGTGCCTTGGGCGTGGTCACCGCGCACCACTATTCAGCGGCGCATCCTTCAGCACTGAACAAAAAATTTGTTGACGCATTTAAAAAAGCCAACAACGGACTGCGCCCCAACTTCATGGCCGTGGGCGGCTATGACGGTATGCGCGTGATTTACGAAGCCTTGAAAAACACCAAAGGCGGTCAAGGTGGTGGCGAGGCCTTGTTGGCGGCCATGAAAGGTCAAATTTTTGAGAGCCCACGCGGTCAAATTTTCATCGATGCCCAAACCCGCGATATTGTGCAAAGCATCTATTTGCGCAAAGTCGAAAGGAAAGAGGGTCAGCTCTACAACGTCGAGTTTGATGTCATTAAGGACATGAAAGACCCGGGCAAAGCCAAGTAAGCCACGCATGTTGACTTTGCTTTTTGATGGCGTGGCCTATGGGATGTTGTTGTTCATTCTGGCCATTGGCTTGGCCGTTACCCTGGGGTTGATGAATTTCATCAACCTCGCCCACGGCGCTTTTGCCATGGCCGGGGGCTACACCACCGTCTTGTTGATGCAGCATGCCGGCCTGCCTTTTTTGGTGTGCGTGCCCTTGGCGTTTGTCGTTACCGCGTTGCTGGGTGGCGTGATGGAATTCACCCTTTACCGCCGCATGTACGACAAGCCGCATTTGGACCAAGTGCTGTTTTCGATTGGTTTGACATTCATGGCGGTGGCTTTGGTGGACTTCTTTGTGGGCTCGACGCAGCAGCTCATCCAACTGCCTGAATTTTTAAAAGGCCGCACGGAGTTATGGGACGGTGCTTTGGGAATGGGCCACTACCGCTTGGCCATCATTCTGGTGTGTCTGGTGCTTGCGCTGGTGTTGCAACGCCTGTTGGTGCGCACACGGTTTGGTGCGCAACTGCGCGCTTCAGTTGACAACCAACGGGTGGCTTCAGGCATGGGCATCCATGTGCATAAAATTTTTCTCAGTACCTTCGCTGTCGGTTCTGGTTTGGCGGGTTTGGGCGGCGCCTTGGGTGCGGAAGTCTTGGGCTTGGACCCCACCTTTCCCCTCAAGTACATGATTTACTTTCTCATCGTGGTGGCCGTCGGTGGTACCTCAACCCTCAGTGGTCCCTTGTTGGCGGCTTTGCTGTTGGGCATTGCTGATGTGGCTGGCAAATACTACGTCCCTAAACTAGGTGCGTTCATTGTTTACAGCTTGATGATTCTGATTTTGATGTGGCGCCCGCAAGGTTTGTTTTCAAGGGACGGGCAATGAGCGCGGCACAACGTTTGAGAACCATGGGGCAACTTCGCCTGTGGGAAGTGGCTGTGTGGATTCTGTTGCTGGCGCTGCCCCTGTTGCTGCCCACCCATGCGTTGCTGATCAGCGAAATCACCATCATTGCCTTGTTTGCCATGTCGCTGGACTTGATCTTGGGCTATGCCGGCATTGTCTCTTTAGGCCATGCGGCATTTTTTGGCATGGGTGCTTACAACGCAGCCCTGTTTGCCAAACACCTGAACCCCGATCCATTGACAGGCTTGGTGGTGGCGATGGCTTTCAGTGGTGTGTTGGGTGCGGTTTGCAGTCTGGGTGTGTTGCGCGGCTCCGACCTGACCCGCATCATGGTCACCCTTGGCGTGGCGCTTCTCTTGCAGGAACTGGCCAACAAACTGGATGGGCTGACCGGCGGTGCCGATGGTTTGCAAGGCGTTGTGATGGGTCCGGTCTTCGGGCACTTTGAATTTGATTTATTTGGCCAAACAGCCGCTTGGTATGCCTTGGGCATCACACTGTTGGTGTTTGTGATGCTGCGCCGTTTGGTGCATTCGCCGCTGGGATACAGCTTGCAAGCCATTCGGGATAACCGTTTGCGCGCACTCGCCATTGGGATTCCTGTCCACGCACGCTTGGTGGTCATCTATACCTTGTCCGCAGCCTTGGCCGGTTTGGCCGGCGGCTTGCAAGCGCAAACCACAGGTTTTGCTTCCCTTGATGTTTTTGGTTTTGACCGCTCGGCCGATGTGCTGTTGATGTTGGTTATCGGTGGCACGGGTTGGTTGTGGGGCGGACTCATTGGTGCGGTAGTTTTCAAAACCTTGCACAGCGTCATCTCAGCTTGGACGCCGCAGTACTGGACGTTTTGGTTGGGCCTGTTTTTGGTGTTGCTGATGATGGTCGGTCGTGAGCGGTTGCTGCGACCTTGGGGCTGGGGGCGCAAATCATGAGCGACACGGTGTTGTCTTGTGAAGACTTGGTGAAGCGCTTTGGTGGCATCACCGCCACCGACCATGTCAGCCTGCGGATTCCACGCGGTGCGCGCCATGCCTTGATTGGACCCAATGGCGCGGGCAAGACCACGCTCATCAATTTGCTCACAGGCGTGCTTGCACCCACGCAAGGCCGTATCCAGTTGCTGGGTGAAGACATCAGCCATTTGCCACCGCACCAGCGTGTGCACCGCGGACTGGTGCGCACCTTTCAAATCAATCAATTGTTTGAAGGCCTCACGCCCTTGCAAACCTTGGCCATGACGGTGTCGCAACACTTGGGGCAGGGCGGTCAATGGTGGCAGGCCTTGGGCAAAAGTGATGCCGTGATTCAGCGTTGCGAGCAATTGCTGGCGCAATTTCACTTAACCGAAGTGATGAACCAAGCCAACCATGAACTCGCCTATGGCAAACGCCGTTTGCTGGAGATGGCGATTGCCTTGGCTTGTGAACCGCGGGTTTTGTTGCTGGATGAACCTGTTGCGGGCGTGCCCGCCGGTGAGCGCGAGGAATTGTTGCAAACCGTGGCAGCACTCCCCGCTGATGTCAGTGTGGTGCTGATCGAGCATGACATGGACTTGGTGTTCAAGTTTGCCCACAGCATGACGGTCTTGGTTCAGGGCGCGGTGCTGACCGAAGGCACACCGGAAGACATCGCTGCCGACCCACGGGTGCGTGAGGTGTATTTGGGCCATGGAGACAGCCATGGCTGAGTTGCTGCGGGTTGAATCTTTGAGCGCGGGTTATGGCGAAGCGGTCATCTTGCATGAGGTGAACTTGTCGTTGTCTCAAGGAGAAACTTTGGCTTTGCTGGGTCGCAATGGGACTGGCAAGACCACATTGATGAACACCATCGCAGGTGCCACACGACAACATGCGGGGCGCATCCACTTGAACGGTGTGGCCTTGCATACCTTGCCTTCCCACGCGCGTGCAGCCGCCGGCGTGGGTTGGGTGCCGCAAGAGCGCGATATTTTTAAATCGCTCACGGTGTTGGAAAACCTCACTGCTGTGGCTCGTCCCGGGGCTTGGACCCCAGCGCGTGTGTTCGATCTGTTTCCGCGCTTGGCAGAGCGTCAAACCAACATGGGCAATCAACTCTCTGGGGGCGAACAGCAAATGTTGGCGGTAGGTCGCGCGTTGGTGCTCAATCCGAAGTTGCTGTTGCTGGATGAACCCTTGGAGGGTTTGGCGCCCATCATCGTGCAAGAGTTGTTGCGCGCCATTGCCCGCCTCACCCGCGAAGAGGGTCTGTCGGCCATCATCGTCGAGCAGCATCCCCAAGCGATATTGGCCATCAGCCATCAAGCGGTTGTGCTTGACCAAGGACGCGTTATTCATCAAGGACGGGCGTCAGAGTTGCAATCCCAAACGGGTTTACTCGACCAATTGCTCGGCCTGACGCACAAGAAAGCCTGAAACATGTACCTGCTGGAAAACCAACCACTGCTTTGGCTGTTTTTGGCCGCTTTGGTGGGATTGCAAATCGGTAGTTTTTTGAATGTGGTGGTGTCGCGTTTGCCGATCATGATGCAACGCGAATGGGCGGCGCAATCCACGCCCGCCGCGGACCCAGTGCAGCCGCAAAATGTGTTCAATTTGTCGCATCCGCGATCGCATTGCCCGAGTTGCAAGACGCCACTGCGCGCGCGTGACCTGGTGCCGGTGCTGAGCTATCTCTGGCTCAAGGGGTGTTGCGGTCATTGTGGTGTGCCGGTGTCCAAGCGCTATCCCTTGGTGGAATTGGCGACGGCGGTTTTATGGGCTTTTTGTGCGGCGCACTGGGGGGTGTCCTTCACAGCCATCGCGTGGGCTGGATTTGCCACTGTGCTTTTGGCCTTGGCCCTGATTGACTTGGACACCATGCTCTTGCCTGACGTTTTGACGCTGCCGTTGATGTGGACGGGTTTGATGCTTGCCTCTTTGGGACAGATTACGATCAGTTTGCAAGACAGTGTCTGGGGCGCTGTGGTGGGCTATGGTTGCTTATGGATGGTGCAAGCTGTTTTTGGTTTGATCACCGGCAAGCAAGGCATGGGCGCTGGGGACTTCAAATTACTGGCGGCTCTCGGCGCCTGGTTGGGCTGGCTGGCCTTGCCCGGTGTGGTCTTGCTGTCATCGGTCTTGGCGCTGATCGTGGCATTGCTGATGCGACTTCGTGGTCAATTGGCCAGCGGTCAAGCATTGCCCTTTGGCCCCGCGTTGGCCTTGGCAGGCATGCTCGCGGCCGCATTCGAACCCTTGGCGCTGGTCATGCCGGCATTCATTCATTAACAAAGTTCAAGTGATGGACCGTTTCAAACATCCTCCGCATCCCGTGCCCTGTTTGTACATGCGCGGCGGCACGTCCAAGGGGCCTTTTTTCAATGCGGCCGATTTGCCCCGCACGACAGCGCATCGTGACCGTGTGCTGCTGGCCATCATGGGCTCGCCTGACCAACGGCAGATTGATGGTTTAGGCGGTGCACATCCACTTACCAGCAAAGTCGGCATCGTCAGTCGCAGCAACAAATCAGGCGTGGACCTGGATTTTTTGTTCGCACAACTGCAACCTGACAAAGACACAGTGGACACCACGCCCAATTGCGGCAACATGTTGGCTGCTGTCGTGCCGTTTGCGCTGCAAACCGGCATGGTGAAAGCGGTTTCAGACACCACCACCTTGCGTGTCCTCACGCTCAATACCGAGATGCAATGCGACATCACGGTGCAAACACCCATGGGTCCCGATGGTGTGCGCTTCGTCGATGACGCTGGTGACGCGCGCATTGATGGTGCACCGGGCACATCCGCCCCGATCAGCATCAATTTTTTAGACACTGCTGGTTCGGTCTGCAATGGCTTGTTGCCCACCGGCCGCGTGAAAGACCGAATCACTGTTCAGCCCAATGACAAACGCACGGGCTTTGAACCTTTCACGATCGACGTGACCTGCATTGACAACGGTATGCCCTTGGTGTTGTTCAAAGCCAGCGACATGGGCCGCACCGGTTATGAAAGCGCGCAGGACATGAATGCAGATACCGATCTCAAAACCCGCATTGAAGCCTTGCGTTTGCAAGTCGCTGTGCTGATGGGTTTGGGGGACGTTTCCAACAAAAATTACCCCAAGATGACCTTGATTGCCCCGCCTATGCATGGCGGTGCCTTGACCACCCGCAGCTTCATTCCCCATGTCTGCCATGATGCGATTGGCGTGTTAGCGGCCGTCACGGTGGGTACGGCCTGCGTCTTGCAAGGCAGCGTTTGCGATGGCGTGGCAGTGATGCAAGCCGGTGCACAACAAGCCTTGTCCGTTGAGCACCCCACGGGGGAATTCAGCGTGGTGTTGCAAACCAAGGCCGCCGATGTGCCTGGTGGTTTTGCGGTGACACAAGCCGCTTTGCTGCGCACCGCTCGCCTCATCATGCAAGGGGTGGCCATGGTGCCGGCTGCTATTTGGAATTCAGGAGACACGACATGAGTTTGATCATTGACTGCCACGGCCACTACACCACCGCGCCCAAGGCATTGGAAGACTGGCGCAACCTGCAAATTGCGGGCATCAAAGACCCCGCAGTCATGCCCAAGGCATCCGACTTGCACATCACTGACGAGGATCTGCGTCACAGCATCGAGACCAATCAGATGAAGCTGATGAAAGAGCGGGGCAGTGACATCACCTTGTTCTCACCACGCGCCTCATTCATGGCGCACCACATTGGCGACTTCGCGGTGTCCAGCACCTGGGCCGCCATTTGCAACGAACTCTGCTTTCGCGTTGCCAACTTGTTTCCAGACCATTTTGTGCCGGTGGCCATGTTGCCGCAGTCACCCGGTGTCGACCCCGCCACTTGCATTCCCGAGCTGGAGAAATGCGTGAAGGCTTACGGGGCCGTGGGCATCAACCTCAACCCCGATCCCTCGGGCGGTCATTGGACGTCCCCCCCCTTGAGCGATCGCCATTGGTACCCGATCTACGAAAAAATGGTGGAACACGACCTGCCCGCCATGATCCACGTGTCCACCAGTTGCAACGCGTGTTTCCACACCACCGGTGCACATTATTTGAATGCCGACACCACCGCCTTCATGCAATGTTTGACCAGTGATTTGTTCAAAGACTTTCCGACCTTGAAGTTCCTCATTCCCCACGGCGGCGGTGCCGTTCCTTACCACTGGGGTCGATTCAGAGGTTTGGCGCAAGAGCTCAAAAAACCCTTGCTCGAAGACCATTTGCTCAACAACATCTTCTTTGACACCTGTGTCTATCACCAACCGGGCATCGACTTACTGAACAAAGTCATACCCGTGAAAAACGTCTTGTTTGCCTCTGAGATGATTGGTGCGGTGCGCGGCATTGATCCGCAAACCGGCCACTATTACGACGACACCAAACGCTACATCCAAGCCAGCACTTTGCTGAGCGACGCGGACCGCCATCAGATTTACGAAGCCAATGTGCGCCGCGTGTTCCCGCGCTTGGACGCACGTTTGAAACAGAAAGGGCTCTGACCATGCATTACCCATTAGGGACAGTGAAACGCCATATCCAACGGGCTGATCGTGGCGCAGTCGAGCAACTCGGGCTTTATGGTGTCGCCACGGTGCATGAAGCCATGGGGCGCTTGGGCCTGATGCACACCATCATGCGGCCCATTTACAAAGGAGCGCGTGTTTCGGGCACCGCTGTCACCGTGTTGCTCCACCCTGGCGACAACTGGATGATGCATGTGGCGGCCGAACAAATACAACCGGGTGACATCGTGGTCGCCGCCATCACCGCGCCATGCACCGATGGGTATTTTGGCGATCTGTTGGCCACCTCATTCCAAGCGCGTGGTGCGCGTGCCCTCATCATTGATGCGGGTGTGCGGGATGTGCTCGAGCTTGAAGCCATGGGTTTTCCGGTCTGGAGCCGCGCCATCAGTGCCAAAGGCACGATCAAAGCCACGGTGGGTTCGGTC
>Ga0187843_10002671_pt1 | contig 10659 bp, 13 predicted proteins | sample SpaLakP09_SKY_43_FD_134516 | JGI IMG/M metagenome (GOLD analysis project Ga0187843, IMG submission 134516) | Oligotrophic lake water microbial communities from Sparkling Lake, Wisconsin, USA - SP09_SKY_43 | ecosystem: Environmental > Aquatic > Freshwater > Lake | place: USA: Sparkling Lake... | reverse complement strand
TGATCCTGCGTCTTGATCGTCTGCGCATTGGCCTGGTAGATGCGCTGGGCGGTGACCATGTTCACCAGCTCGGCGGTCAGGTCGACGTTGGACTCTTCCAGCGCGCCGGACTTGAGCGCGCCCATATTGCCGTCGCCGGGCACGCCCACTACCGCCTCGCCGGAGCCGAAGGTGCGAGACCAGACGTTGCCGCCCATCGGCTGCAGGCCCTGCGGGTTGCGGAAGGAGGCCAGCTCGACCTGGCCGGCAGGCTTGCTCTGGCCGTTCGAGTAGCGCGCCATCACGATGCCGCTGTTCTCGATCAAGATGCCTGAGAGCTGGCCTGGCGCGTAGCCGTCCTGGGTCAGGTTGGTGACGGCGAAGCTGGAGCCGTTCTCGGTCGCACCGGTCAGGTCGAGCAGGATGTTGGGAATGTCCAGCGTGGTCGCGCCCATCGAGTTGACGCCGGCAGGCACGTTCATATTGATCGTGGTGGTCGGGGCGATCGGGCTGCCGCCGGTGCGCGGAAAAGTCACGCGTGCATACGGGGCGGTCGGGTTGCCGAGGTCGTCCACGTCGATGGTGTTGCCATCGCTGTCCTCGGTGAAGGGCTGGCCATTGGCGGTGGCGTAGATGTTCCAGGTGGTGTTGCCGTCGTCGTCAGGCGTGCTTTTCTGGAAGTAGAAGGTCACGGCCACGTCCTGGCCCTTGGCGTCATAGGCGGTCAGCGAGGTGGCGTTGTTGTAGCTGCTCGGATCGTCCAGGGTGATGCCGGTGTCGGTACCGTTCGGCGCGGTGATCTTGGCTCGGGAGTCCAGCGTGAACTCCATGTCGACCTTGGTGGTGGTCTTGGGGGCGATGCCCGCCGTGGGCAGCTGCAGCGGCCGCGCCAGGCCGGGCTGGATCACGCCGGTGCCGTCGGCCGGGTAGCCTAGCAGCTTGAGCTGGTCGTTATTGACGATGAACCCGTCCTTGTCCAGCTTGAACTGGCCGTTCCGGGTGTACATCACCGGGTTGATGCCATCGCTGACCTGGAAGAAGCCGCCGCCGTTGATGGCCAAATCCATCGGGCTTTCGGTCGTGGTGATGTTGCCCTGCGTGAACTGCTGGGCCACCGCCTGCAGGCTGACGCCGATGCCGACCGGGCTGCCGCCGGCACCGTTCAGCGCGCCGGCATAGACGTCGGCGAACTCGGCGCGAGAGCTCTTGGCACCCATGGTGCTGGCGTTGGCAATGTTGTTGCCGATCACGTCCAGGCTTTTGCTGGAGGCATTCAGACCGGAGAGGCCTTGTTGGAAGCTCATGGATGATCCTTCTTGCTCAATCGATGGTCTTGACGCTGGCGTAGTCGACCAGGCCGAGATTTTTTAGCTGCAACTGCAGAGTCGTGCCGTTGGCGGCGACGGCCACAACCTTGTCCTGCGTGTAAGTAGTGGCCGCCACGGTGGCCGTCCCCTGTGTGGCGGTGATGCGGAAGTTCAGATTCGCATCGGTGCCGTATTTGTCGGTCGGCCAGGTGAAGTCCTGGCGGCCGGCGCCTTGCGCGCCCAGCTGCACCGTGTCGATGACGGTGCCGGCGGTGGTCAGCACCTCCAGCTTCACCGCGCTGGCCGCGCTGTCCAGCTCGTAGCTGCCTTCGCCGCCAGTGCCGGTCATGTTCAGGCGCTTGCCCGGCACCGAGACCTCGCGGCCCACCAGCGAGACGCCCTGCAGCGCCTGCATCTGGTTGAACTGGTTGCCCAGGGCCTTGACGCTGCCGTCCAGCGTGCTGATGCCCGACACCGTCTGGATCTGCGCCATCTGGCTCGTCACCTGGGCGTTGTCCATCGGGTTCATCGGATCCTGGTTCTGCATCTGCGCCACCAGCAGTTTGAGGAAGCGGTCCTGCGTGTCCTGGGCGGTCTTGGCCGCCACCGTCGCGGTGTTGGATGTGGGGTTGAGGGCGGTAACGTCCATTCAGGGCTCCAATCAGGACTGGCCGAGTTGCAGGGTCTTGAGCAGCAGGTTCTTGGCCGTGCTCATCACCTCGATATTGTTTTGATAGGAGCGCGAGGCGGAGATCATGTTGACCATCTCCTCCACCGTGTTCACATTGCTGTAGGTCACATAGCCCTCGGCATCCGCCTGCGCGTGTTTGGGGTCATGCACCTTGCGGCCCGGGGTCTGGTCTTCGCTGATGTTGCTGACGCGAACACCGGCACTGGCGAGGTCGTTGCCTGCCCCCATGAGCGCGGTCTGGAACACCACCTGGCGTGCCTTGTAGGCCTGGCCGTCGGGGCCGGCCACGGTATCGGCATTGGCCAGGTTGCTGGCCACGATGTTGAGGCGCTGGCTTTGCGCGCTGACCGCGCTGCCGGAGACACTGAAGATCTGAAACATCGACATGGCGCTTTACTCCCGATCAGGACGCGTTGTGGGACTTCATCGCGTCCATCGTGGTGCGCACCGAGCCGCTGATGAAGCGCAGGGTGGCTTCGTACTTGACCGCGTTGTCGGCAAAGTTGGCGCGCTCGCGGTCCATGTCGACTGAGTTGCTGTCCAGATTGGTCTGGGCGGCGGTGCTGTAGAGCTTCTGCGAATCGCTGCGTGCACCGGCGGCCGGGGCCATATGGCCGGACTGCGTGGCCGCCATCGCGCCGGGGATGCCCTTGCCTGCGGTCGCCTCGCGCAGGGCGCTGGCGAAATCCATGTCGCGGGCTTGGTAGCCTGGCGTGTCGGCATTGGCGATGTTGCTGGCGAGCAGGCGTTGGCGCTCCGACCGTAGGCTCAGGGCCTGGGTCTGGAAGTTCAGCGAGTCGGTCAATCGGTTCAGCATGATGTGAAGCCCTTGGTTGGGCCGCCTAGCCCCCAAGAAATAGGGACGAAGTTTTGGGGCTTAGGCGATGTGAACGGATTGTTGGACGGCAGGTCTGAAAACATTAGCGGGAATAGAGCGGGGATTGCTGCGCATTTCCAGGCTCAGGCCGAAGGGGTGCCGGTCTAAAGTCTCGCCATGCTTCAAATTCGCCTCCACTCCCTTCTTGCCGCGCTGCCGCTGTGCAGCGCGCTGGGCAGCGCCATTGCGCTGGATGCGGGTCTGAGCAGCCAAGTGCAGCAGCTGGCGCAGTCCGCTGCCGCTGCCGGCATGCCGGCCCAGGCGCGGGTGGAGGTGCAGGTCGGTAATCTCGACCCGCGGCTCAAGCTGGCGCCCTGCCGCGAGGTGCAACCCTACCTACCCACCGGCCTGCAGATGTGGGGTCGCACCCGTATTGGCCTGCGCTGCCTGGATGCCAAGAATGGCAGCGGCCCCGGGCGCTGGAATGTCAGCCTGCCTGTGCTGGTCAAGGTTTACGCCCGTGCGTTGGTTGCGGTGGCTGCCTTGCCGGCTGGCACGGCGCTGACTCAAGCTCTGCTGGCCTCTGCCGAAATAGACATAGCGGCCGAGCCGGGTGCCGTGTTCACCGAGGCCGACCAGTTGCTGGGGCGTGCCTTAAGCCGGCCCTTGGCGGCCGGAGACGCGGTGCGCAGCACGGTCTTGAATAAGCGCCAGTGGTTTGCCGCGGGTGATACGGTGGTGGTGCGGGCCGCAGGCCCGGGCTATGCCGTCGCCGGCGAGGGGCGGGCTATGGCGGCCGGCCTGGAGGGGCAGGACGTCAAGATTCGTTTTGAGAGCGGCCGGACCGTGACTGGTAGGGCCGTCGGTGATCGACGCGTGGAGGTGCTTCTGTGAGCGCCACGCCGAACGGAATCAGTACTTGCGCAAGCAATGCATGCCGACGTGGTGCCACGACCACGGCGGGGGCGCGATTTATTGTCGAAAAGCCTAAAGTCTGGCCGTGGCGTGTCGATACACCGAAGAACCTGGACAGGTTCGGGCATGACCCGGACCTATGGAGAGCACCATGAAGATCGGTATGAGCCCTGATGTAGCGGCGGCCCCAGTCGGGACCGATAAGTCCGCTGCCCAAACGGGCAAAACGCAAGCAAACGCACAAGCGAACGGCCAGGCCAATGGCGCTGCAGCCGCGGCCGGCGCAGCCAAGAAGCCCGAGGCGAGCGCCCAAATTGAGTTGTCGAGCACGGCCACCAAGCTGTTGTCAGGCGTGTCGGAAGAAGGCAGTTTCGACGCCGAGAAGGTCGGCCGAATCACGCAGGCGATCACCGACGGCAAGTTCAGCGTCAACGCTGATGCGATCGCCGACAAGCTGATCGCCAACGCGCAGGAACTGCTCAGTCGGACGCAGACGCATTGATTTTTCAATGAGGGCCGGCGGCCCATAGGTGCCGCCGCTGACCGGACCACATATCAGGAATTTCTCAACGCCTTCACGGGCGGGGACAACCATGCACGCTTTGCCTCCCACGGATCCGCTGACCAGCCCGGTCGGCCTGCAGCTCGAACAGCCCCTGCTGGAGGTGGAGAGCTGCTTGAATCTGCTGGGCGAGGCGCTGCTTCGCCGCGACAGTGCAGCCATCGAGCAGCATGCCGCTCAGTTGCACCAGGCCCTGGCCCAGGCTATCACCAGCTTCAGCGAAGCCGCTCGCAGTGGTTCGGTGCCTCCCAGTTTGCGCCACCGTCTGGTGCAGGCCGGCGGCCGGGTAGCCGCGCAGCGCGAGTCGCTGGCGCGAGCCACCGCCGCGCTGGACCGCGCCATCGACGTGCTGATGCCCCGCGAAGGCTCGGGGCTCTATTCCTCGCTGGGCAAGAGCGAACGCAAATCGGCGCTGGGTGGGTCGTACCAAGCCTGAGCCTGCCGCTGCCCGCCACCGAAAGCCACTCAACGAGTGGCTTTTTTGCGTATGGCGTCCAGGTAAACGTGGCCGTCCGGCGGCAGGCCGCTGCGCTGCGAGGCCCAGATCATCTCGCCCAGCGCGTCCATCGCGACATGGTGCGCCTCGTGCAGCGAGTTGCGCTTGGCCGCCATCAGGTCGACCGCTTGGCGGATGCCGGTGGGCTGGTCAATCGCATGCTGCTCGGTGATGGTCAGGTGCATCGAGAGATGCAGGAAGGGATTCGTGCGGCCCTCCTCGACGCTGTAGACGGCCGCCAAAGCGGCCTCCTCATCGGCCAGTTCGGCGTGGTATTCCGGGTGCTCGCTGATCCAGTCGGCGGCCAGCGCCTCCATCGGGATCAGCGGCGCGCCGGCCTTGAGCTTGCGGTAGGTCGCGCAGAAAAAGCGCCGGACTTCGAGTTGGGAGGGGGCGAACATGGTGGGGGATTGTCGCCCGTTTGCGACCGGCAGTGTCTGGCGGGTCGGCCTCACCGATCAAGCGGCGCTGGCTTGCATCAGCACGGGCCCTGTGCGGCAGGGCCGCTCACTCATTCGCTATATTTTTTGAGTATGGCCTGAAGGGCGCCGGAGGCTTTCAGCTTGTCGAGTGCCGCCTGCCAGCGGGCGATTTCTATATCGGGAATATCCTTGCTGCAGGCAATGAATGCCGACAAGGCGAGCAGTTTGACGGGTGTCTGAACCACCGCATCCAGCGGATAGTTCATTTGTTTCAAGATGTGGCTCACCCCCAGCGCTGAATCGCTGACGGCCAGGTCGCACCTGCCGAATATCAACATCTTGTAAACGGTTTTGCCGTCGCTCGGAGCTGCATCAAGGTTGGTAAAACCCGCTGCCTTCAGCCGGGAAATTGCCAGCCCACCTTGTCGGGCGCAGATTGAGCGGACCTTCTTGGCGTCCTCCAGCGTAGAAATCACCAGCGGACTGCCTTCCCTCTTGTAGAAGTATATGGAGCTGTCGCCGAGCGGGCCTATCCATTTGTATTGGGTCTCGCGTTCGGGCGTTCGCAGCATCGTGATCAGCATCGTTCTTTGATTGCTTTCCAGCGATGCCTTGGCACGCATGCTGGGCAGCAGCTGAAGGTCGATGTCGACGCCGAGCGACTTGGCGATCGCCTGGACAATTTCTACCGAGAATCCTGCCGGGACGCCCGCCTCGCTGTAGTTGTACGGGGCCCACTCCTCAGTGACAATTTTCAATTTTTGGCTCACCGCCCAGGCGGAGTCGATCGGTACGAAAGAAAGCGCCCATGCGATCACGCATGCAATCCTTCTTGCGGTCGAAGTAAAGCTCACTGCCATTTTTGAGCCTTTGTCATTTTTTAGGCCGATGAACTTCGGCCCCAATCCGCGGGCTGTTTCGGCCTGCCCCCTGCTTGAGCGCGTTCCTGCGCAATCAGTTCCTCGAACTGCTGGCGGCCTTCCTTGGCGGCGGCGATCAGGGCGTCGCGGTCCTGGGATATCGGCACCATCCGTTCGAGCTGCTCGACATTGTGCTGGCGGAAACGCCAGGCCAGGCGCCGCGCCGCATGAGGCTCCCAGCCCAAGGTCTCCAGCACGCTGCGCGCGCTCATCAGGGCCGAGTCCAGGGTCTCGCGTTCGATCAGGGTGACGCCCAGCTCGCGTAGCCGGTAGTAGTGCCGCACATTGCGTGCCCGCGCAATGATCTGCAAATTCGGGAAGTGTTCGCGTGCCATGGTGGCGAGCTTGACGCTCTGCTCGATATCGTCGACGGCGAGCACCAGCACCCTGGCCTGCGCGGCGCCGGCGGTGCGCAGCAGGTCGAGTCGGGTCGCGTCGCCAAAGAACACCCGCCAGCCGAACTGCCGCAGCGATTCGACTGCTTCTGCGTCGTGGTCCAGCACCGTCGCCTCGTAGCCATTGGCATAGAGCAGGCGGCCGATGATCTGGCCGTAGCGGCCAAAGCCGGCAATGATGATGGGCGCGCGCTGCTCCTCCTCCAGCGCCGAGCCCTCGGGCGCGGTTTTACTCGCCAGGCGCGGCGCCAGCAGCCGGTCGGCCAGCAGCAAGAGCAGCGGCGTGCAGGCCAGCGACAGGGCCACCGCGGCCACCAGGGCCGAACTCTGTGCGGCCGTGATCAGCCCGGACTGTTGGGCCAACTGGAACACCACGAAGCCGAACTCACCGCCCTGGGCCAGCAGGATCACGAACGCCGGCCGCTCCAGCAGCGGCATCTTCATCCAATTGCCCATCAGCGCCAGCAGCGCACTCTTGCAGACCAGCAGCGCCGCCAGCAGGCCCAGCACCAGCAGCGGCTGCTGGCGCACGACGGCAAGGTCCAGCCCCATGCCGACGGCGATGAAGAACAGGCCCAGCAGCAGGCCCTTGAAAGGCTCCAGATCGGTCTCCAACTCGCGCCGGTATTCGCTTTCGGCCAGCAGCACGCCAGCCAGAAAGGCCCCCAGCGCCATCGACAGGCCGACGCTGTGCATCAGCGCCGCCGTGCCCAGCACCAGAAGCAGGGCGGCGGCGGTGAAGATCTCCGGCGTGCGGCTGCGCGCGATCCAGCGCAGGGCCGGCCGCAGCAACAAGCGCCCGCCCAGGATGATGGAGGCCATCACCCCGACCGCCTTCAGTGCCTCCCAGCCGCTGCTGCCCTCGTCGGCCGCGCCGCTCAAGGCAATGATGGGCACGAGGGCCAGGATCGGGATTGCGGCAATGTCCTGCAGCAGGGCCACGCTGAGGATGCTCTGCCCTGCAGTCGTGCGGCCCAGATTGCGTTCGGCCAGCACCGCCAGGGCCACCGCGGTGGACGACATCGCCAGGCCCAGGCTGGCCACCAGTGCCACCCGCCAAGGCCAGCCCAGCAGCAGGGCCAGACCCAGCAACAGCGCGGTCGAGCCGAACAGCTGCACCGAACCCCAGCCGAAGATGGGTCGGCGCATCGCCCACAGGCGCTTGGGCTCCAGTTCCAGGCCGACTAGGAACATCATCAGCACGACGCCAAACTCGGCCACTTCCAGGATGGTGGCCGGCGCGCTGACCAGGCCCAGCACGCTCGGTCCAATGATCACGCCGGCGACCAGGTAGCCGAGGATGGAGCCCAGCCGCAGCCAGCGCGCCAGCGGCACGGCGATGACCGCTGCGGCCAGGAAGACCAGAGGGAGATGGATCCAGCTGCCGTGTTGCGCTTCCATCAGCTGTTCCCCGTGATGCTGCTAAACAGGGCGGGGCGGGCATCCAGCGGCACTTCCGGCTGCGCTGTCTGCTGCGATGGCGGCTCCGTGCCGCTCCAGTTCGGATAGTCCAGCAGGCGCTGCACGAACAGACGCGCGTGCTGCTCCAGCGCCTCATCCGAGACCCGGTGCGCGCCATGCAGCAGCAGCGGCGGCAAAAAGCGCAGTCCGCACAGGCGGGCGCTCTGGGCATAGGGCAGCAGGAAGCTGTCGATCGGGTGCTCGTTGTGGCCTTCGGCGCTGTAGGACTCCTGCGAGCCACCGGTCGAGGTGACCAGCCACAAATCCTTGCCGCGCAAGGCCTGTCCCCCGGGGCCGTATGCCCAGCCGAAGCGCAGCACCTCGTCGATCCAGAGTTTTTGCAAGCCCGGCATGCTGTACCAGTGCAGCGGATGCAACAGCACCAGTAGGCGGGCGCGCTCCAGCGCCAGTTGCTCGGCGGCGACGTCGATAGCGTAGTCAGGGTAGATCTTGTAAAGGTCGCGCACCTCGACCTGCGTGCCCGCCAGGCGCCGCGTGGCGTCGAGCAAGGCGTGGGTGACCCGGGAGACTGCCATGTCCGGATGGGCTGCAAGTATCAGTATTTCTGGCATATGCGAGAGGCTAACATCGCGCCCATTCTCTGGATCGAGGAGTTGCCATGCCCGTGATTCTGATCGCCAACCCCAAGGGCGGTGTTGGCAAAAGCACTGTGGCCAGCAATATGGCCGGCTATCTGGCACGGCGTGGCCACCGAGTCATGCTCGGCGATGTGGACCGCCAGCAATCGGCGCGTCGCTGGCTGGCCCTGCGGCCAGCCCAACTGCCGTTGATCGAAGGCTGGGACTTCGATGGCAAGCAGCAGACGGTCAGGCCGCCCAAGGGCGTCAGCCATGTGGTGCTCGACACGCCAGCCGGCCTGCGCGGCGGCAAGCTGGAAACCCTCTATGAGCTGGCCGACAAGATCCTGATCCCGCTGCAGCCGAGCCTGTTTGACATCCAGGCGACATACGACTTCGTGCAGGACCTGCATGATCTGCGCAAGCAGACCGGGCACAAGCCGGGTCTGGCCATCGTGGGCATGCGTGCGAAGGAGGGCACCCTGTCGGTCGAGCAGCTGCAGCACTTCTTGCAGGAGCTGGCCGTGCCGGTGCTGGGCCCGCTGCGCGACACCCAGAACTATGTGCAATTGGCGGCGCGCGGCCTCAGCCTCTGGGACGTGGCGCCGAGCCGGGTCGAGCGCGACCTGGCGCAGTGGCAGCCGCTGACCGCCTGGCTGGAGTGACGTTGCCCCGTGAAAACCTTCGACAAGCTGGCCGACATGGCTCCCCTGATTGGCCAGGAGATCGGCCTCAGTGACTGGGTGAAGATCGACCAGACCCGCATTCAGCGCTTTGCCGACGCCACCGACGACCAGCAGTGGATTCATACCGACCCCGCGCGCGCCGCGGCCGGCCCGTTCGGGGCGACCATCGCCCATGGCTTCCTGACCCTGAGTTTGCTGCCCAAGTTCTTCGCCGAGAGCTACCGGGTCAGCGAAACGCGCATGGGCATCAACTACGGGCTCAACAAGGTGCGCTTCCCGGCGCCGGTGCCGGTGGACAGTCGTCTGCGCGCACGCTTCAAGCTGCTCAGCTTCGATGCTATCAGCGGGGGCGCGCAGCTCTGCGTCGAGGTGACCGTCGAACGAGAGGGTTCGGACAAACCCGTCTGCGTGGCAGAGTCACTGACGCGGCAGTACGTGTAATCTTGTACGTATCCTGAACAAGTAGCGGTGTGCTATCACCCATGAGGGGTGTGCCCAAGCGTAGAGCTGCCGCCTATCATCAGCCCCATATGGAGACAAATGCCAATATGAAGGGCCGTGCATGAAGGTATTGCTCATCGATGATCACCCGCTGATCCTGTCGGCATTGCAAACCGTCATTGAAGGCCTGGGCGACGATGTGCAGGTGGTCGGTGCCGAAAGCGCCGCCAGTGCACGCCAGAGGCTGAAAGACAGCGACAACTTCGACCTCGTGCTGCTGGACCTGCAGCTTGGCGACGCCAGCGGCTTCGATGTGCTGGACGAGTTCCGCGCCGCCTACCCGGCCCTGCCGGTGGTGGTGATCTCGGCCTCGGACCGCACCAGCGACGTGATCCGAGCGATCGACCAGGGCGCGATGGGCTTCGTGCCCAAGCGCACCAGCACCGAGCTGCTGGCGCAGGCGCTCAAGCTGGTGATGTCGGGCGGCATCTACGTGCCGCCGATGACCTTGGGCAGCGAGACGCCTGCCAATGACACGCCTCCGAGCCGCCTGCAGCAGATCCAGGAACAGGCGATGGCGTCCAACTACCAGACCACCACCGGGCTGGAAGGGCTGTCGCTGACGCCGCGCCAGACCGACGTGCTGGCGCTGCTGCTGCAGGGCAAGCCCAACAAGATCATCGCCCGCGAGCTGGGCGTGTCGGTCGAGACCATCAAGGACCACGTGGCCGCGTGTCTGAAGGCGCTGGGCGTCAGCTCGCGCACCCAGGCGGTGTTGGCTGTCGGCCAGATGGTGCAGCGCCAGCCCGACGCGCATTTCTCCACCTGGCGCGCAGCTCAAACCTGAGTCGTTCTCGAGCTGTTCAGAACCGATAGCGCAGCCCGACTTCTAGCTTTTCCTGGCGAAACTTGCCGAGCTGTGTACGTGCCTCGCCGAGGTATTCGAACTCCAGCGGCAAGGACAGGCACTCCGTAATCTTCCACTCCAC
>Ga0187843_10002668_pt1 | contig 10667 bp, 5 predicted proteins | sample SpaLakP09_SKY_43_FD_134516 | JGI IMG/M metagenome (GOLD analysis project Ga0187843, IMG submission 134516) | Oligotrophic lake water microbial communities from Sparkling Lake, Wisconsin, USA - SP09_SKY_43 | ecosystem: Environmental > Aquatic > Freshwater > Lake | place: USA: Sparkling Lake... | reverse complement strand
ATTGTAATATTATTACCAGTAACATTTCCTGTAACTGAAACATTACCAAACGTTGTTACTCCACCAGCTGAGGTAAGAGTAAGAGCCGCCCAATTAGAACCATTTGTTTCACCGTCTGCCGGACATACATATAATATGCCATTACTAATATTGTACCATAGTTGACCGCGTAGTGGATTAGCAGGTGGACTGGTATTTGCATAGCTTTCTAGCTGATGCACCATGTTAGTGTCCATTGGCTGACCATAACCAGCATAATTTTTACCGGGTAGACCAAGCGAAGTGCTAGTAGTATTAATCGTACCATCTGCAATGGTAGTTAATACAGTGCCATCACTTTTCAAAATCGTATATGCCATTTTCAATTACTCCGGTATCGTATATTTATCTTAAATTGTGATCATATTAGTTAGGGATTGTATTCTAACTGTATAATCTATTTGAATTTGTCTATTTAAACTTTTTTGGACAGGGTGAAAAATAACATGAGTTAGTAGTCTTGTTATTACTGTACCGTTATCTTCAACACCATAATTAGCTAACAGTCCCAACTCATCAAAAACATATTCTCCATCTGTTTGTGTACTATTATCAAACGCTGCTTGTCCTGCAGGCTCGCCATAATCTAATAAACATTGAACAAGAATGTCTGAATACACACTACCTGCAGTATGAAATACAGACATTTTATTTCTAGTTGGATCTAGATTAAACGAACTATTGTCATCAACAATCTTAGCATATGTTTGATTATAAAGTGATGCTGTGATACCAGTAGTATTAGGAGGCAGATATATTATTATTCCTGTGTTGTCTACTGTAGCGCCACCATTACCAAATGCCATTTGATATATCTGTCCATAGCCTCGGTCGCTTAAGGTTAATGCAATAGCATCAGACATATTTTCGTAGTTTATTTGGTTATCTTTATCTACTAAAATAATCGGATTATCTTTATCCGTAACATCTCTAATAGTAACGTGACCTTTTACTGATAATCCTAAGTTAGTTTCCACTTGATATTTCCTTTTTCTTTCTGCCACCGCCTTTGCCGGCGCCATGTCTAATAGTGTTCCATCCATTTTTACTATGATATACTTCATAGAAGTTATGGTTGTTATTTCTTGCCCAAGCTCGCAGTGCTACTACATTGTACACCTCGCCCAATGGGGTAATGACTGTCCATGACAATGCATTAATGTTATTTTCACCAATCCTCTGATCTGACATTTTACGTCTAGTAGAATCTTTGGCAAGTATCCCTTGTTTTTTTAAGGCCATTAATTTTCTAGTATCTTCACCAACTTCATGTCCTATTCTGCTAATTTTCCATTTTTCTGTTCTAACAAACTTTTGTGAGTGCTTCATACCCTTTTGACCACACCCTGGACTATATGAATCTGATTTGTTGTAATATGAGCTATCCAATCGTACCTTGTTAGGTTTTAAATATTTTTCAGATTCTATTTTTCTAAGCTCTTTATTTGTGATTTCACCGCAATCTTCTAATACATTTTTTACAAATTTATCTACTCCGATTACGAGAATATCTTTTTTTAGATTGGTGCTTGAGCCAAAATATGATGGATCGTTATATTGGTCGCTGCCAATATATCTCCATGGGTTTATACCGTGTTCTTTGTTATATAAATTAATGGTTTCATAAATTATTGCCATGGTATTAATCGCCCCTCATTTTTACCAAAACTTCTTTAGAGTTAGGATCGTGAATTTTTAAATGAGAAGAAAAATAAAATCCTCCAAATTCATTGGGACGTTTTTCAGTCTTATCTTCAGCAGGTTTTTGATTCTGTTGGTTGTTCATATTATTATTTATCATTGTATTAGTGTCCATTTATCAAATTATGATATTTTAAGGCGGTTCGTCACCCATTCTCAATTGACCGATCCCGCTATAGATAGATACTCCTGTTCCTGCTAGTGCAATTTCAAAAGTTATTGTCAAAGCGATACGGCTGGTACCAAGAGAATTGCTATTTAAATAAACAGAAGTCGATTGATTTGAAGACAACGGGAACCAAGCTGTTGAGAAAGGGGGTGGATTAGGTTGGTTAGTAACCGGGACTCCAGTAAAATCTGAAAAACTGGTTCTAGCTGGAACTGCGCCAGAAACTGCTGATATTCTTATATCATAACTAAGTCCAGGACTTCCCCCACTTGGAGTAAACCAAGTATTGTACATTTCATCATCAACAATTGTGCCATCTACCCCATTCAAACAAGCAGAAAATACGGTTACTGTTCCGAATGGAGTGAAAGTTAATCTAACTTCGCCGGGACCGATATTATTGCTTTGATCATTTACTAACCCATAAGCACCTACGCCAGGACTTGGATTAAGAGTCCCGACAAATTCTACAGTTCCGCTTGGTGCAGCAGTTGTTGTTGTAGTTGTAGGTGCAGCAGTTGTTGTTGTAGTTGTAGGTGCTGCTGTAGTGGTTGTCGTAGTTGGTGCTGCTGTAGTGGTTGTAGTTGTAGGTGCTGCTGTAGTGGTTGTCGTAGTTGGTGCTGCTGTAGTGGTTGTCGTAGTTGGTGCTGCTGTAGTGGTTGTCGTAGTTGGTGCTGAAGTTGTTGTTGTAGTTGTAGGTGCTGCTGTAGTGGTTGTAGTTGTAGGTGCTGCTGTTGTAGTTGTAGTTGTAGGTGCTGCTGTTGTAGTTGTAGTTGTAGGTGCTGCTGTAGTGGTTGTTGTAGTCGTTGCAGGTGGTGTGACTGGATTATCATATCCGGCTGCTGCTAAATTAACTCGTGCAGTACCAGTTAATGCGGTTTGGTCAACAGCAACAACACCGGTATTAGATACTAGATTGGTTATGTTAGTAGGACTGCCTGTATCACCAAATCCAAATATAGCTTTGTCGCCGCCATATCCGGCTGCTGCTAGATATTGTCTTCCAGTACCAACGCCGGCGGTATCTGTCGCAACAACACCGATATTAGATACTAGATTGGTTGTTGAAACAGCGGAGCTACCAAATCCAAATATAGCTTTATCACCACCATATCCTGCTGCTGCTAGTCCAACTCGTGCAGTACCAGTTAATGCGGTTTGATCAGCAGCAACAACACCAAGATTATTTACTAGATTAGTTGTTGATACCACACCGCCACTAGTACCAGTAAAACCAAATCCAAATATAGCTTTATCATAGCCATATCCTGCTGCTGCTAGATAATATCTAGGAGTACCAACTCCGATGGTATCTGTAGCAACAACACCGGTATTAGATACTAAATTGGTTATTGAAACAGCAGTGCTAGTCAACCCAAATCCAAATATAGCTTTATCACCGCCATATCCTGCTGCTGCTAGTCCATATCTTGCAGTACCAACACTAACTGTGTCAATAGCCACAACACCAAGATTAGATACTAGATTGGTTATGTTGGTAATACTGCCGGCCACCCCAAATCCAAATATAGCCCGCCCAGTTCCACCTGGTGCTGCTGTTGTAGTTGTAGTAGTACTTCCTCCTCCTCCAACCGTAATGGTACTATTTATAACGGCCATAACATCATTACTACCACCAACTACTATATTACCGGTATATATTCCGTCGGCAATCCCTGCTATATTATATTCTACTGTAAAGGTTTTTACCGAATTTGTCGAGAAAGGGTAGGCTAAGATAGCATTACCTGTTTCTGTACTAGAACCACCTAAATTTACCAAATTAGCGGTATGACCTATACCTACTGGATTATTAAAGGTAACTGATTTAATAGTTACGTTGCCTGTTCCTGTATTTGTTAATGTAAATTGTTCTGCAGCCATTAGATATGCCTAAAATGTATTCTGTGAGTATTTATAATAATTAATTGTAGTATTAAGCATTTATGAAATTATGAACCAGACGTACTAGCGTCAGAAGATACGTCAATTGTTACAGTGGCTAAAGTTGGTCCGGTGCCTAATCTAAAGGCTACTGTCCAAACTGCACCCGAAGATGCACTATTAGGTGAAGGACTTGGTGCAGAAGCAGAGCAGCCAAATCCCCTATCAACATTCATTTGCAACCAGGTACCCGTTGTTTGACCTGAATATGTACCATAACCACTTATCTCTGTTACGTACATATAATATTGACTAGGATCACCACTTGTTAACCATTGACCAGTTGGATAAACATTACTTTCATTGAATCCTCCACTATCCGAATTAGTAAATGAATATAAATTTAATACTCCATTTGCGTAATAGTTTATGGCCGCACCAGATGAACAACTATCTATTCCTACTGGATTGCCTGAACTTGAAGATTGATTTGTAACCAATAAAGTACCCGACGAGGCGGTTGTTGTGGTGGTAGTTGGTGCTGCTGTGGTCGTCGTTGTAGTTGGTGCTAATGTTGTTGTAGTGGTAGTTGTTGTAGGTGCTAATGTTGTTGTTGTGGTAGTTGTTGTAGGTGCTAATGTTGTTGTAGTGGTAGTTGTTGTAGGTGCTAATGTTGTTGTTGTTGTCGTACCCGGTGCTAATGTAGTTGTTGTAGTAGTACCTGGTGCTAATGTAGTTGTTGTAGTAGTACCTGGTGCTGCTGTAGTTGTTGTAGTTGATGTTGGTGCTGCTGTAGTTGTTGTAGTTGTTCCCGGTGCTAATGTAGTTGTTGTAGTAGTACCTGGTGCTGCTGTAGTAGTTGTAGTTGAAGTTGGTGCTGCTGTAGTAGTTGTTGTCGTACCCGGTGCTGCTGTAGTAGTTGTAGTTGAAGTTGGTGCTGCTGTAGTAGTTGTAGTTGAAGTTGGTGCTGCTGTAGTGGTAGTGGTTGTTGGTCTCAGTAAAGTAACGTTCCAACTAGTCGGCGCTACAGTAATACTATAAATTACACTCGGCGGTATAGGTGAGATTATAGGGAAAGGTTTTATACATTTATTACCAGTTAAAAAGCGAGCTTCCGGGGTACAACTAATTTGTAATGGATCTCCAATTACAGAATTATAATTATAAGAGTTCCATGTTTTTACATATCCCACATCATTCATCTTATTCTGCGGTAATAATCCCCATACTTCCGTATATTTTGAAATTAAATATTGTACTGGTGTAAGATTTTGCCCACGAGATAAACCACTTAATGTATTACTAACAATGTTAGCCGAACTGTATTTTATTTGCTCCCCGTTAATATAAATTATATTGCCATCTAGTGTGGTAATAGTTAAAGAATTTCCTGTTGCAATCCACGGTCCTGTTGTTATTTGTAATATAGGAGCGGTATTTTCTATTACTAATTTATAGTTAGAACTTGAAATTAAAGCACTGGTTGTGTTATTATAAACTTCAATACTAACCGTTGAATTTTTATCTGCAAGTAAACCAATTCTCATTATGCCCAAGACTGCGACAGGTGCTGTAACATTCTGCACAATAGTATTAGTAATGGTATTAACTGAGCCTACATAAATCGTATCATCAGTAATAGCCAATGGTTCAGTTAGCCAAGTTCGTGTTGAATAAACCAAATTTTGGCTCATGATGATGTGGTTCCTCTATAAACAGACCCGTAATTTGCTTGATTTACATTTAATAAGTATAATAATTTATTAGGGGTAGCATTTGGTATCATATTAGTAATTATCACTTCTTGATTTGCTTCAATTTTAGTATTAATGCTTAACTCATTACCCGGGTTCAAATATAAAGCTGACGATGCTACTCTGTAACCATCTACAGTTACCCAAAGTCTATCAACATCAATTTGTTGGAATTCAGTTACATTAATCGTAACCGCACTAGTAAGCAAACCAAATACTGAACCTCCCAAAGTAGCAGATATAGTAAATTGAGTTGGACTTACAATTTGCTTTACATAATATATAGCACCTATGACCATACCGCCTGTCGAAATCCCACCAATCTCTATTCCTGCTTCTCTGAATAATACAGGGGTGTCAACAATCAATTGACTTGTAGAATTTACAGTTATAATATTAGTTGAAGCAGAAGTAGCACTGGCTAATGTAGTAGTTAAAATAAATGTTCCATTAAGCCAAGTAAAGCCACCACCAAGATAAGCATCAGTGTAAACCAATGGATAATTCGCAGCTCCTATTGTGAAATCAAGTGGCTTGGTATATAAATCAAATTTAGTATCAGTAATTACTCTTGCATAGAATAATTGATTGTTAAGACCAACACTGCCTTGAGTATCATCTATTCTAATAATATCATTATTAGCAAAACCATGGTTAGTACTAGTTGTAATACGTATTGCGGGTTGTCCACCTACATACGTAGCCAATAAGAAACTGCTTGCAGTAGTTAGTGCTATGATCGTTCCATACTGATCCATAATTCTAAATTCAGTTGAGCTTACAATAGATTCAATGAAGTAAACAGTATCAGATACGTTAATATTGCCAAAGCTAGTGCTTCCTGCAAATGTAACAGTATACCCTGCTACGAATCCAGTAGTAGATGAACATGTTATAATATTTGTCCCGGCTTGGGTAGCAGATGAGGTAGTAAAAATCGGAGTAATAATATTTCTATTAACATTACTGATAGGAGATACCACATTATTAACAGTGTTAGTAATACCATATTGTGTGTTTAGATATTGGTTGTCTGTTAAATTGTATGTGGTAACAGCTACAGTGCTGCCAATTGTAGGAGAAGAAGTAAACGTAATTTGATTAGTTGTAGGATTAATAGTGTATAAGCTACTAGTCTGCCTAATTCCGTTGATTTCTACAATTGCATTTCTAGCATTGTCTCCACCAACATAGTTAGTTAAAGTGAATGATGATTGAGAACCGGTTCCAGTAAATAATTCAGTTTCAGGTATAGTATAGCCATACTGAATTGGTGCAGTTTCTCCTAACACAGCATAAGAAATATAATCTATGGTAGTATCATATTGGTCAGAAAATACTAATTTAGCTAAATTACTGCCATCAACGGTACCAATTGTATATTCATTAGTAACAAATGTCGCTAATCCAGTGGCAGAAGTTAACGCAATAGCCGCTCCTCCAAGAGTTGCTGCAATTGTAAACTCATTGGCATCCCATATTGTTTTGATATAATATGTGGTTAGCGGTTGAATTACTGAACCAAATATTTCATTGGAAAATACTATAGTATCACCGACAGTTAATATACCAGTATTATTACAAGTTATAGTATACTTAGCTACGGTGCCAGTACCTGATCCTGCATTGGTTGCTATAAAGTTTATACCAACTGCATTAGAAGCTGCACCCGATGCAACAAAATCAGTAGTACCTACCGATACTATAACATAAGTTTTACCTACAATAAAATTGCCAGCTATAATTGAGTCACCATTAAGTTGAGTTATTTGACCATATGCCCCTAACTCTAACTCATTACCATTTACTAATACTAATGGCGGGGTATAAATCTCATTCGACCCCACGTTTATAATAGCTTTCATTGAACCAGTTGCGGTTGATACTACAAATTCTGTACCAGCAGTGCCCGTAACTATATCATAATATAGCGATACGGTTATTGATTGGGTTGACAAATCAATAGTTTTTACATAGTATGTAGTGTCAGTTTGAATATTACCGAACACATTGCCTTGGAAGGTAATAGGATTATTCAGAACAAATTGATCCAATGATGTACAATATATGAGATTTAGACCACTTTCAGTAGCAACAACTTCTACCATTTGAGACTGTGTATATGGAACTACCACTCCATTACCATCGTTAATAGTACCTGCATATTTAGAATCTAAGTATATTTCTTGTAATCCTGTTACATCATTGTCACGTAAAGGAGTAAAGATATTATTAGATCTATCTAATTGATACCCATTACCAATTTCATACACATCAATTCTTAATATATAATATAATGGTAGAGGGCTGTTTAATATAACTGTGCTATTAATCCAATCAATAGTATAGTCTTGAGTCTCATATACAGATATACTTAACATTGAAGTATAATCTATAACGAATACTTTAATTTTCGCTGGTATTTGAACTAAATCAGCAAAGCTATATTGAGTTTGTGTAGGAGTACTTTGTGGTATTTCTACACTTACTACATTAAATCCGTTGTTTTGATACTGTGTAACAGGCCAATCTACACCCGGTCTGGTATTAGCTATAAATGTTAAATTATCTCTAACTACTCCTGCTAATAATTCTTCAGGAGCATAGCCAAATGTAAACGGAGCACCTTCTACATCATAAACTGTTGATTCAGTGCTAGTAAATGATTTATCACTTAATTCTGTATCTAATTGAAAAGCTAAATCAGGATTAAAATTATTACCCAAATATGTTGCATTTGGATAAGTTGTTCCAGTTAATAACTGAGATAAGTCCATACTTACTGTTATGGGATCATAATACGGATAGCTATAATTAGTAGTTATATCGTATAGCAAGCCTTGACTCAACTTAGTTAGTGCCCCGGGCATATTAACTGTGGGGGCATAATATCCAACAATTCTGTCTAGTGCATTTAGTCTACGGTCATCAGAATTAAGCGGGGCCCATTTACCTAAAACAAATTCAGCATCATTATTACTTACTATACAAGCATAAACTCTATCGTTATATTTAACTATACTTTGGTTGAAGGGTACTGGTTGAGGTAATAACGCATAATCACCCATTGTGGCCATTGTAAAATTTTGAAAGTTTGATGTTGTTAGCTGTACTATGGTTGAAGGATCACCTGGCTGTAAACTTACTGTTAAAGTAGGTGTTACACTAAGTATATAATACACTTGGCCTAGTACCAACCCACCGCTTACATTACCGGTAAACACTACCGGATCATTTAATACAAAACCAGTAGTACTTGTTGCAACTATAACATTGCCTGAAGCAATAGTGCCTGTTACTGTTGTTTGTGTAATACCATAATATGGAAAGCCTATACCACTAACAGGAACAGTCAATTGAGAATTACTGTAAACCGCCAATTGATTTGACGCTACTGCTTTTAAGAAATACTTAGTAGGTTGATCAGGAATAGTGCCTGATGTTACAATAACATCAGCGATAGCACCATAACTTTGGTTGGGGCCATATTCCTGAAGCTTATTTACAGTTAATATTATATCATTTGTGGTTCCACCAAATACTAAATTACCGGGTATTGTTATAGTATTAGATACTGCATATCCCAATCCAGGATTGGTTACTGTTACATCGTACCCACCTAATCTCCAACTTATATTAAATACAGGAGCTGAAATAGTTTGTTGAGTAAATGTTACTGGAATTCCCGAAGAGAAAAGTGGTACTACCCCTCCTCCTTGACTAGCACTTACTGTTATATAATCTTCACCTGTGCAACGCATATAATTGCCTGTATCGTTGGTAAGAACAACTGTGTCACCACCGGGTAAAGTTGATATAGAAAACTGAGTTGAATTGATAATAGATTGGACGTAATATTCAACGTTTAATTCTACTCCACCTATGCTTAAATTATCAAATATAACAGGCATTCCTGAATATAATACATTAGTTGAGTATGTATTTGGAATAGTCAAATAACTTGTAATTGCGGTGAGTGGGGTTGATGTTACTGTTTGGGAAATATTTAGTTGATAAGTCCCAGTACCATTAGGTGTACCTGATAATTGCCCAATGATGCTAGTTCCTGTTGCGACCCCGAGACCTATAATATTCACTCCGTTTACTAATAAACCTGAGGTTATTGTGGTTACAGTTAATGTAAATCCAGATATAGAACCTGTCACTAGTGCCACCGTGCTTAATGAACTAGTGGATATTACGGGTAAAGTAGTTGCACCAACTTCTTTAACATAATAAGTTGTAGGAAATGCACTTAGTCCACCTATTGTAGCTGCAAACTTTAGTGGCATATTGACATAGATGTTTGATGCACCGCCGCTACTAGCAGTAATAGGTAACCTATTTGAAACTGCAAGAGACTTAGATACAGTTCTAGTAATTAAATTACCGACCGATCCACTTATTCCTGGATATGTCACTGATGTTGTACATAATGAAAACAATTGACCAGTTATTTGACCCGGGCTTATAGGTAAGTTACAATTAACTGTCATTATACCAGTGCTGGCTGCTAAGTCAACTGTATCATTCTGAGCAGTGACCACACCTGTACCTACAGAATTAATTAAAGATGTAACAGATGAATTTATTTGTTCTTTAAGAGTAAAGCTATTAGCACCTGTTACACCCGCAACATAATATACTTGTCCAGACACTATATTACCAAATATATTAGATGATGCAGTACCAGTACCAGCACCTACACCAGTGGCCGTAAATGTAACACCTATTAGGTTATACGGAGCTCCTATTAAAGTAAAATTAGTAGTACCAAGAGAAACAATAGTATAGGTTTGACCAACGATAAAATTTCCACCAGTGAACACAAAGTTAGTAAAGATTACACCGTCATTTTGGACCAAAGACATAGATTGATTAGTTAAAGTTACTATGCCTGTTGAAGAAGTACTAGCTAACGTATATGTAACAGGATCTGTTTGTAAGGATATAGTAAATGTTTGAGGGCTACAAATGGTATGTACATAATATACTTCATTAGCTATGATATTACCAAATACATTACCGGTAAAGAACACAGGCATATTAACATAAAAGCCATTAGTGCCTCCTGTCCCAGTAGGATTAAGTGGAACAGTTATTATATTTGAGTCTGTGAT